>Ga0209487_1000024_pt1 | contig 159772 bp, 158 predicted proteins | sample Poulit2012_FD_187524 | JGI IMG/M metagenome (GOLD analysis project Ga0209487, IMG submission 187524) | Agricultural soil microbial communities from Georgia to study Nitrogen management - Poultry litter 2012 (SPAdes) (version 2) | ecosystem: Environmental > Terrestrial > Soil > Agricultural...
GGGCACCGGCATCGGACTCCGCCAGGATGGCGATGATCTGCTCTTCCGTAAACCTGCTCTTCCTCATGACTCCTCCCTCGCGAAGGAGTCCCATTATAACTGGATCAGGTTCCGGGGGGCAGGTCAGCAGCTCGGGCCGCGCAGCTTACCGCAGGCGCGTTAGACCACCGCGCCCTCTCCGATGTCTGCCCGGCGTGACTGGTGCGATCCACACGGGGGTGGTTAGGTTTGATTGGACTGGGATCCGCGAAGATAGGTCAACCATCATTTTCCCGTGTGAGAGGAACGGTGACAAATGGGATTCCGAACGCGCCCTCTCACGTAATACCCCGCATATCCACAGCGGGAACAAGGAGGGACGATGAAGGCAGCTCGACTGCTGACCGCCGCGACGGTTCTCATGCTCACGACGGCGTGCGCCGCGCAGATGGTCTCTGACCCTCGCATGGCGAGTGGCTCGCCCTACGCCCCGGTCAACGAGGCCAGCCGTGGCGGCGTCATCAAGTATCTGAATCAGGGCGCCCGGTTCGTGGTCGAGAAACGCCGCGAGGACGCCTACAAACAGATGCACGAGGCATGCGGCGGGCCGTACCACATTGACGCCGAAGGCCCGCGCGCCGAGGGAGGTGTGGTCGTGGCCATCTCGCCCACGGCGGCCGGCAGCTTCGGCTCACAGTACTGGTACATCCAGTTCTCGTGCGTGCGGGAGCCTGAAGCGGCGGCACGGGACACTACGGGATAATGAGTACGACTGGACGCTCGAGCGACCCGTGGGGGCGCCGGATTGTGCTAGTGGGGATCGTGTTGGTCCTAGCCGCGCTCGCACATGGCTGTTTCCCGCGGTACGAGTCAGCCGGCGATGGCTTCCGATTGGACCGTTGGACAGGGAAAATTTGCTCCGTGGGCGGACGGTGCGGGCCATGAGGGCACCGGCGCCGCGTCACGGCATTGTCCCATCACGGAGAACACCAATCACGTGGACCTACGGGTCATCATGCAGATTCTGGGTTCGCACCGCCGGCCACGGCTTTCCGGTACTGCCGTAACGAGTTCCGGGAATGGTGGCCTAACGAAGCGGTGAAGCTGACGCGGGTTTGCGGACCCGCTGGACCTCGGCAGCGCGGGCCGCGCAGCTTACCTCGTGGGCGTTGGGCGGCTTGCGTGACATGGGGCTACGGAGTGACTCGAGCAGCTCGCGGTACGATCCCTTGAGCAGCGATTATCTCTGAGATGTCAGAAAAATGAGCCGCTGGATCGTTTTGTTTGTGGGTATCACAACCTGGTCCGCTTGATCGTTGTGGTCTTGAGGACCCTTTCAATCATCACATCGGAAGGGAGGACACCATGAAGACGCTGCTGCTCACAATGAGTCTAGCCTGCCCCGTAATCGTCGCCATGACCGCGTGCGCGGAACATACGATGGAACCAGCGGCCAATGGGCCGTCGTGGCTCCTGGCCGACGTGCGCGGCGCGGTCGAAGCCGAGCACGAAGCCAACGCGGAGTTCCATGAAGGGCCTGATCATTGGGCCGGTATCGAAATGAAATTCACACTGTCCTCGTCCGGTGAGGACGCGCTCGGCCGCTGGCGCACTTTTCGAATCGTTCGCTACGGTTCCGGTCGCCCCGAACCGGGCACCTATCCGCTCCTCCGGTTTGATCTGTTGGATCCAGAAGCTACGGGCACCCTGATACAGTTCACCCGCACCGAGGAAGACGGGATGCGGCACTGGACCTCAACGTCGGGCACCCTCACCATCACCGCGTCTTCCGAGGAGCGGGTCGAAGGTCGGTTTGAGTTCACCGCCATCGAGTGCGGACCCCGCGAGTGTGCCCCTGATCCCACCACAATTCGGGTAACGGGTTCATTCTCCGCGCTACCGCACGACCCGACGGCCGGGGTGCCGGTGCCGGGAGATGGACACTGATCGGAATCGCTCAACTGCAGGATGCCCTCGCACTCACTCCATCGCAGCCTCATCGGGAGATCAGAATGACAACGAGGCGGACTGTTCAGCTTGCGTGCCTGCTCGTGCTTGGAGTCTTACCCGCAGCGTGTTCGGATGAACCGCTCACCTCGTCACCCTCAAACCGGGACGTGAACCTGGCGGCTGATCTGCCGCGGCAAATTGCGCCTCCGCACTCGATCGATGCCTTTTTCGTGGACGTTGCCCGCACCGTTCCGGGATTCGGCGGGCTGTTCTTTGAGGAAGGCCAACCCACCATCTACCTCATCGATCGCGGGGCCTCTGAGGCCGTGCGCCAGGTGTTGGCTCCGATGCTAGCGGCGCGCGGCTTCGGCAGCACGCCCTTTCGCGTGCTCGATGGACAATATGACTGGCTCCAGCTCGCAGAGTGGAACCACCGCCAGATCCTGCCGGTCCTTGCCATGGACGGTGTGATCTTCACTGACGCCGACGAGTCGATCAATCGCATCGTAATCGGCGTGGAGAGCGAGGCACTCCGGCCTGCCGTTCTAGACGCGGTGGAGCGCCTCGGCGTACCGGCGGACGCGATCGTGGTACAGGAGACCGAGCGGCCGGTTGCGCTCCAGTCGCTGGAGGATCAGGTCCGTCCCACGCTCGGCGGTGTCCGGATCAACGACACCAACGGTGGATGCACCCTTGGGTTCAATGTGAACTTCGGGGCAACGCGAACATTCATGACGAACTCACACTGCACCGATGCTTTCGGGGCGGTGACGAACGATCCGTTCTACCAGTCCACCTGGGGCGTTTCGTCCCACCTTATCGGTAACGAGTTCCTCGACCCCTCTTTACGTTCGTATGGGTTTTACTGCCCGAGCGGGCGTGACGATTGTCGATGGAGCGATGCGGCGCTGATCCAGTATGACGCAGGCACGGACTGGATATTGGGCAGGATCGCCCGAACTAGCTCCGCAGACCGGTGGGATGGCTCCCGGACCGTCGCCGGACGCTTTTGGATCAGCGGGAAGCAAACAAGTTCCGCAGTGGGCGATCAGCGTCACAAAATGGGCGCTACGACCGGCTGGACCTACGGGGACGTGGATGGGACCTGTGTCCATTATGACATGGGCGACCGCTACCTCATGTGCCAGGAAGTCGTGAACGCAGGAGTATATTTCGGCGACAGTGGCTCGCCCGTCTTTGCTCGCGTGGGCGGTGACGAGGTGAGCCTTGCCGGGATCCTGTGGGGCGGTCATCCAGTTGGCAGAAGCTCAGGTGCGCGCTTCATCTTCAGCCCGATCGGCGGGGTTGAGGAAGACTTTGGCACCTCGCTCAACGTGGTCGGCAACCGGCCGGTCTCCGTTTATATTCAAGGCGAGACGTACGTCAGGACTCCAGGCACGTACACATATGAGACCTTTCCCTCGGGCGGGAACGGCTCGTACACGTACCAATGGGCCGTCCGGTATCCCGAGATCGGCGGCGGGTACGGAAACCTGGGCACGAGTAAGACGCAGAACCTCAACATCGCCGAGGGAGACGGCGACATCGAGTTGCGGGTCACGGTCAGCTCGGCAGGAGAGACGGCGCAAAGTACCATCCACATCACCAACTCGACCGGCTGCGGAACGGAGATCATCTGCTGAGCGCCGCACTGGTTATTCAGCCGCTCGGATCGAGGCGAGCTGGGATCTCCCGGCTCGCCCGATCCCGATTCCCTCCTCAAACCGGGGATTGGGGACTCATCGCGTCCGCGTCGCTGCGGGAGCCGGTTTCCACGCCGACGGGAGCGGAGTTGATCCGGGAGGTCACGATAAGATGGACTTCAAGGTAGTTCGGATCAGACGCGGTCACCGATTTCCGCGGCATGGGGATGGCCACACGAAGGAGATATTGCCCGGGCGGGAGAGGGTTCCGGGGTCGAGGCTCGTGAGCACGATCCTCCCGGATACGAAGCTCAGCCGCGAGAGCTGATGGCTCTGCTGTAGCCGCATGCCGGTTGCGAGTACGTCGCCGCCCAACAAGGCGCTGCAGGCGACGGAGGGCCGGGCATGCTTTCGGAGCATTCCGAAAGTGTGACGCATCGGCCCTCCGCTCCTGAGCTGGGGTCGTTAGGCCGCTCTGGCGTTCCCCGCTCAAGGCAGCGTATATTGGCCTGACCTTGAGATCCCTCCGCGCCGGAGTTGATTATGCGGTCTGCCCCCGACTCTCTGGAAGCCGAACTGCTGCGTCTTCCGACCCGCGACCGTGCCCGCATCGCCGAGCTCCTCCTGGCCAGCTTGGATGAGGAGGCAGAGCACGATGTCGATGAGGCATGGACCGCGGAGGCCGAGCGGCGCCTGTCAGAGTTGCGCGCTGGCACGGTGACGGGTGTCCCGGCCGCCGATGTGCACGAGCGCATCGAGGCTCGGCGACGCGCTGCCGACAAGCGCGCCGGCTAGGCTTTGTGACGCACGCGTCGGATCGGTGACGCAACCCGTCGAGTACCATCCAGCGGCCGTTACGGACCTGGAGGAGGCGGTCAACTTCTACGCAGGGCGACTCGCCGCCCTGGGTGCCGCGTTTCACGCCGAGGTCAAGCGGACCGAGCGGCTCGCCTCCGAACACCCGGAAGCGGGCCTCCCGCTTGACGGCGACGTACGCCGGTGGCTCGTCGATCGGTTTCCCTTCGCCCTCATCTACGCGGTCGAGCCGGAGCGAGTCTACGTGCTCGCGCTCAGCCCCTCTGCGCCGAGTGCCTCGGCGATGTCACCCACCCTGCGCGTGCTCACTCCCTCAAGGTAGGCTTTCCAGAGCGCCTCCTCGAGCGGAGACTCCATGCGGCGGTATCGCTCGAAGACGCCCGGCCGGAAGGTGCCCGCACGGTCCCGAGGCACAGAGAGCTCCACCTCTCCGACTCGGGTCTTGAGCCCCCTCGTGTAGCTGCCGTTCCTGTAGCCCCTGCGCCCTTCGGTCCGCTCGCTCGGCCCCGCCCCCAGGTGCTCGGAGATCTCGGCCTCCAGGACCTCTTCGAGGACCGCGCGGACGGCCGAGCGGATCTGGGCCTCCAGCCACTCCCGGTAGTCGTCCGGACCGAAGAGGTGCGGGCCAGTGCCTTCGGTTTCGATGCCGAACGGGTTATCTTTCATGCTGGACGGACTCATGGTTCTTCTCTCCCGGTTTGGTTGGGTGTCTCGTCAACCCCTACTACCGGGCGGACCATGGGTCCGTTCACTTTTACACAGAAGAAGTTACGCTACCTTTGCGGCACCGCTAGTGGCGACTCTGACTCCGTTGGGGTCTTCTTGTTCTATACTACTCTGTTCTGCCACGCAACTTACTTCTGGTGCTGGTATGGATGCTACTTCTATCTCTACGGAGTTGCTCGCTAGGCTTTTGTTGCCCCTCTCGTCTATGGCCTCTGCCTGTAGTTGGTGGTTTCCTGCACTCGTTGGACTAAAGGCGAGTGTCGATCCTCTAGTGCTCGTTATGGTTGAGCCATTGGTGCGCATTATAGTCTCTGCTATCTGGAAGCTTCCTGGGCTAGTTGCTACCGTGCAGTTTGTCTCATCGCCAAGATAGACGCTCCTTGGTGAGCAGTTGAGGTTTTGTACTGTTGGCAGGACGGTCTCTACCTTGACATTTGCAGTGCGTGTCTCCTTGAAGCCTGCCTGGTCTTCATTGGTGAAGCGGATAGTATGTGTGCGATCATCTTCCTTGCGCTCGTTATTGGTATGTAGTCTCCGCTTTGCAGTGATTTGGCCGCCACTCGTATTTTGCAGGTTTTGTGTGCCCTCACTGCCCAATTGATGGCTGCTTCGTCATAATCGACTCTGGTTTGCACTCTGTCATTCCACAGAATTAGACGGAAGGAGGGCAGCAGGTGCGCCCTCTCGCCCCCGCCTCAGGAAGGTCGGGGAGAGGGTTTGACAGCCCACCCCTGGCCAAGCATCTTTCCATCTATGAATATGTCGCCACTATCCGCCGCACAGACGGCGCTGCTCGAAGAGTTCCGCGCAGGTAGACGCGTAGCACTCGCCCGTACGATCTCGATCGTCGAGAACGAAAGACCTGGATTCCAGCTGATCCTCTCCGAACTCCATGACTCACTGGGAGGCGCACAGAGGATCGGTATCACCGGTCCTCCGGGCGCCGGTAAGTCGACCCTGACAGGTGCCCTCGCCTCAGCCTTTCGTGAAAAGGGCGAGACCGTAGCGATCGTCGCCGTCGACCCTAGCTCGCCCTTTACCGGGGGCGCACTACTCGGCGACAGGATCAGGATGAGCGAGATATCGACCGACCCAGGAATCTTCATTCGCTCGATGGCCGCGCGCGGCTCTCTCGGTGGGCTCGCGACCACGACCCGCGAGGTGATAGATCTCCTCGATGCCTATGGCTTCGACCGGATCCTCATCGAGACCGTCGGGGTAGGTCAATCTGAGCTCGATATCGCCGCAACGGCTGATACGACCCTCGTCGTACTGGTACCGGAATCGGGAGACTCGGTACAGGCGATGAAGGCAGGACTCATGGAGATCTCCGACCTCTTCGTCGTCAATAAGGCCGATCGGCCTGGCGCCGACAAATTGGCACGCGAGATCGAGATCTCCCTACGGTTCCGCTCGGGCGACTTCCTGCGCCATGTGCCAGCACACCATGGGGTGGACCTCGCAACGATCAGAGCGCGAAGGGAGGCACGAGAGGCCGCCAGGAAGAGGATGGAGGAGGACCCAACACACTGGGCGATCCCTGTCATGAAGACCATCGCCGAGACAGGGCAGGGGGTGCCGGAGCTGATCGAGGTCCTCGACCGGCACCGGAGCTGGCTAGACGAGTCGGGTGAGGGCGCCGCACGAGCTGAGGCGCGACTCGCTGAAAGGGTGCGTGAGGTCGTCGAGCGTGAACTCAAGAAACTCGTCTGGAAGGAGAGAGGAGGCGAGGAACTCCTCGACGAGGCACTGCCGGCCCTGCGAGAGGGTACCGAATCGCCGTATGATATCGCGGCGCGGATTGTGCGCGAGATCGAATTATGAGCTTCGATCCGAGGCACCTGCCAGAGATTTCCATTGAATAGGGGATAGAGAGATGGGTGTGTTGGAACGTGATCTCGGTAGCTCCGCACTCGAGGAGAGGGTGCGCGAACAGGAGAAGGAGATCGAGGAGCTGAAGGAGCGCCTCGCTCAGTGGGAGTCTGCTTACGAAGCGACCCCAACGAGAGATGCCAACTTCACGACCGTCTCGGGAGTCCCTGTAGATCCACTCTACACCCCCCTAGATCGACCGGAAGGAGATCACTACCTCGAGAAGATCGGTTTCCCCGGTGAGTTCCCCTACACCCGTGGTCCTTACACCACGATGTACCGGACCCGCCTCTGGACGATGCGCCAGTTCGCCGGCTTTGGGACCGCCGAGGAGACGAATGCACGTTACCACTACCTCCTCGAACAGGGCCAGACAGGGCTCAGCGTGGCCTTCGACTTCCCAACCCTGATGGGCTACGACTCAGATCACCCACGCTCCCTCGGTGAGGTCGGTAAGTGTGGTGTCGCGATCTCATCCCTCGCCGATATGGAGACCCTCTTCGATGGAATACCACTCGATAAGGTCTCCGTCTCGATGACGATCAATGGCCCGGCGATCATCCTCTTCTGTTTCTATATCATCGCCGCCGAGAAGCAGGGGATCGGACCCGACGAACTCCGGGGGACCGTACAGAACGATATCCTCAAGGAGTTCCAGGCCCAACACGCCTGGATCTATCCACCCGAGCCGGCACTCAAGTTGATCGTCGATATGCTCGAGTGGGCCTCTGAGAAGGCGCCCAAGTACAACCCGATCTCGATCAGTGGGTACCATATCCGTGAGGCGGGCTCGACCGCTGCACAGGAACTCGCCTATACCCTCCGGAATGGCTTCGAATATGTCGAGCGTGCGATCGAGCGGGGACTCGATGTCGATGACTTCGCGCCGCGGCTCTCCTTCTTCTTCGATGTCCACAACGACTTCTTCGAAGAGATCGCCAAGTTCCGCGCTGCACGCCGGATCTGGGCGCGTAGGATGAGGGACGTATACGGCGCGAAGCGAGAGGAGTCATGGCGACTCAGGACCCACGCCCAGACCGCGGGCGTTACCCTCGTCGCACAACAGCCCGAGAACAATGTGGTCCGCGTCGCCTACCAGGCCCTCGCCGCAGTCCTCGGTGGGACACAGTCCCTCCACACGAACTCGCTCGATGAGACCCTCGCTCTCCCCACCGAGAAGTCGGCTAGAATCGCGCTCCGGACACAGCAGATCCTCGCCTATGAGACTGGCGTCCCAAATACTATCGATCCACTCGCTGGATCCTACTACGTCGAGGCGCTGACCGATGAACTCGAGCGCCAGGCCGAGGCGATCTTCGATGAGATCGAGGAACTCGGAGGCGTCGTGCCAGGGATCGAACGTGGCTACTTCCAGCGGGAGATCGCTAGGAGCGCTGAGCGACAGCAGCACGAGATCGAGAATGGCGAGAGGATCATCGTCGGTGTCAACGCCTTTACCGGCGGAAATGAGGATGCCGACCTCGAGATCCTCAAGATCGGTGAGGAGGCTGAACTCCACCAGCGCGAGCGCCTCGCCCGGCTCCGTGAGGAGAGGGATGACGTAAGGGTCAGAGAGACACTCGCCCGTCTCCAGGAGGCCGCCCGCAACGACGAGAATGTCGTCGAGCCGATGCTCGAATGTGTCCGCGCCTATTGCACCCTCTTCGAGATCAGAGCTGCCCTCGAGGAGATCTACGGCGCCTATAAGGAACCGGTCTTCTTCTAGACTATCAGCGTGCGGCTACGATGGAACCGACCCTCCCTACCGGGACCATCGTCGTCCGCCTCCTGATCGTCATCGCCCTCGTCCTGGCCAATGGTTTCTTCGTCGCCGCCGAGTTCGCACTCGTCGCGGCCCGTAAGACGAGGATCGACTCACTCGCCGAGGAGGGCAACCGCCGCGCGCGCGTGACACGTGAGGCGCTCCAGCACCTCGACCGGTACATCTCTGGGACCCAGCTCGGGATCACACTCGCCTCACTCGGCCTCGGTTGGGTCGGTGAGGCGACGATCTCTGCGATCCTGATCCAGGTCTTCGCTGGGTTGCCCTCACCCTGGCGCCTACTCGCTGCACATGGTATCGCCATCCCTATCGCCTTTGCAATCATCACCTTCTTACATATCGTCCTCGGCGAGCTCGCACCGAAATCCCTCGCCCTCCTACACCCCGAACGGGTCTCCCTCTGGACCGCCGGGCCCCTCGTCGTCTTCTCGAAGATCCTGAGCCCCTTCATCGCTTTCCTGAATGGGGCCGCCAACCTCCTCCTACGACTCTTCGGGATGCGTGCCCCGACCGAGTTGGAGAGGGTCCACCACCCGCACGAGATCGAGATGCTCCTCATGCAGACCTTCGAACATGGGCTCGTTGCGGAAGAACCGGTCGAGATGATTCGTGGTATCTTCGACCTCTCTGAGATCACTGCGGGTGAGGTGATGACGCCGCGTACCGAGGTCATAGCGATACCCGCGGGCTCGACGATCGAACAGGCCGCCGAACTGATCCTCGAGAGTGGCCATTCTCGTATCCCCGTCTATGACAACTCACTCGACCAGATAGTGGGACTGATCCTCGCTCCCGATATCTGGGCTGCGGAGAGGGAGGGAGAGGAGGAGAAGGTCGATCCTCTCGTCCGGCCCCTGATCTTCGTACCTGATAGCAAACCTATAGAGGGGCTCCTCCTCGAGATGCAGAGAGAACGGCTCCATATGGCCGTCGTCGTCGACGAGTTCGGGGGAACCGCCGGGATCCTGACCCTCGAAGATATGGTCGAGGAGGTCGTCGGTGAGATCCAGGACGAGTACGAGACCGAACTGCCCGAGATCGAACTCACGCCCTCCGGAGAGATCCACCTCAGTGGGACCGTACCCGTCCATGTCGTCAACGAGCGCTTCGGTCTCTCCCTGCCTGAGGAGGATTATACGACGATCGCCGGCTACGTCCTCAGCGCACTCGGCCGGATAGCGCGGATCGGAGATCAGGTTATCTTCAATGAGGGGAGCCTAACCGTCCTCGAGATGGATGGCCGGCGCATCGTCAGGCTCTCACTCTCTCGCACCGGTAGCCAGGATCACGCTCAGGGGGAGGGCTAGCGAGAGAGGGGACCGACCTGTACCCTACCGAAGCAATCGAATGAATCGGATACGAGTGTAAAGCTTATGGCCTGGTGGCGTACATACTTCGATGACACCTTCTTCCACCTCCATGACGACCTCTTCCCCGAGGAGGATAGCCGGAATGAGGTGGCTGCAGTCCTCGAGTTCCTCGGGCTCCCTACCGGGTCGAGGATCCTCGACCTACCCTGTGGCTGGGGCCGGCATACCAACCTCCTACCCGAGGCGGGCTATGAGGCCTTCGGCGCCGACCTCTCCGTAGATCTGCTCAGGAGAGCGGTAGACGACGCCGCCGATGCCAACCTCCCCAACCGCTATGCGGCCGCCGATATTCGTCATCTCCCCTTCCGAAACGCGTCCTTCGACGCCGTCCTCAACCTCTTTACTAGCCTCGGTCTCTTCCTCGATGACGACGAGGATATCCGAGCACTACGTGAGGCGCGTCGAGTCCTACGACCTGGTGGATTCTTCCTACTCGAGAGTATGCACCGCGATGATGTGATCGCAACCTACGCCGAACGGGACGAATGGAATCTGCCCAATGGTATCGAGGTCCGTGTCCGTCGCCGGTTCGACCCCGTCACTGGGATCAGTGAGGAGCGGCTCCGCTGGAGATGGGGCGACGAGCGCGGACGGAAGAGGCACGCCCTCAAACTCAGGACCGCGACCGAGATCGACCAACTCCTCCGTGCCGCTGGTTTTGAAGAGATCACCTACTATGGCGACTGGGATGGCGAGAGACTCTGCTATGACTCACCGAGGGTCATTGCGATCGCGAAGAAATGAGGTAAGGGGGAGGGCAGTGGGCAGCCCTAACTTGCCACCCCCGCCCCAACCCCGTACCTTCCCAATCTGTGGCCTTTTGACATAAGAAATTACCCCAAACCAGCAGCGAAGCCGACTATGGCAGAACGTAAGATCCGTGTCCTGGTCGCGAAGCCAGGACTCGACGGACACGATCGCGGGGCAAAGGTCATCGCGAGCTCATTCCGTGACGCTGGATTCGAGGTCATCTACACCGGCCTCCACCAGACCCCAGAGATGATAGTCAATGCAGCGGTCCAGGAGGATGTCGACGTCGTCGCCCTCTCGATCCTCTCAGGCGCGCATATGACCCTCTTCCGCAGGATCATCGAACTCCTAGAAGAGGAGGGCGTCGATGACATACTCCTGACTGGGGGCGGGATCATACCCGAGGACGATGCCGCTGAACTCTCCAAGATGGGCGTCGGCAGGATCTTCGGGCCCGGAACCCCGACCTCTGAACCGGTCGAGTACATACGTGAATGGTTCAGAGAGAGTCGAGGGACGTGATGACAGGGGCGGGCTCGAAGACCGAGACGAGGCTCGAGAGGCTCAGCCGAGAACTCCGTGAGCTCGAGGCCCTGCTCCGGCAGGGGGGCGGCCCTAGACGCGTCGAACGACAACACCAACAGGGCAAGCTCACCGCCCGCGAAAGGATCGACCTCCTCCTCGACCCCGAAACCCGCTTTCTAGAGATCGGACTCCTCATCGCCTATGATCAGTACGACGGCGCAGCACCTGCAGCTGGAGTCGTGACGGGGATCGGGACCGTGCATGATCGCCCTGTCGTGATCGTCGCCAACGATGCGACCGTCAAGGCTGGGTCGTGGTGGCCTGAGACGATCCAGAAGATCCTCCGAGCCCAAGAGATCGCGATGCGCTCTAGGGTGCCGATCATCTACCTCGTCGACTCCGCCGGCGTCAATCTGCCCTACCAGGGCGGAGTCTTCCCCGGCCAATATGGGGCGAGCCGGATCTTTTACTACAACTCCCTGATGCGGCGCTACCTCCAGGTCCCACAGATCGCGGCGGTCATGGGGCCCTGCATCGCAGGTGGGGCCTACCTCCCAGCCCTCTCCGATATGATACTGATGGTCGAGGGCACGAGCTTCATGGGGCTCGGAGGCCCGAATCTCGTCAAGGGTGCGATCGGACAGACCGTCGATGCCGAGACCCTCGGCGGTGCCCGGACGCACAATGCGATCAGTGGCGTCGCCCACTATCGACTCCCCGATGATGAGACCTGTATCGCAAAGATCCGTGAACTCATCGCTGGGCTGCCCTACGCCCCACCACCAAGCCTCATAAAGAGTGGGGAAGAGGCTGAGGTAGACGACAGCGCTGCCGCAGAACTCTACGAGGTCCTACCAGATGACCACCGCCAACCATACGAGATGCGCGAGATCCTCACCGCACTCGTGGATGGGGGGGACCTCGACGAGTTCCAGGCCGACCACGCGCCCGAACTGATCTGCGCAACCGCAAAGATCGAGGGGATCACCGTCGGGATACTCGCCAATGCCCGCGGAATGATTCAGAATCCGCGCGGCGGCGCGCCCCGGTTCGGAGGGATCTTCTATACCGAGAGCGCCGATAAGGCAGCCTTCTTCATCGAGACGATGGACCGCCACGGTACTCCACTCCTCTTCATCCAGGATGTGAGTGGCTTCATGGTGGGGACCGAGGCCGAACACTCGGGGATCATACGAGCCGGCGCGCGCTTCGTCGAGGCGATGGCAACGGCGACCGTCCCGAAGATCGTCCTCACACTCAACCACGCCTCAGGCGCTGGGTACTACGCGATGGCAGGACAGGGGTTCGACCCTGACTTCATCTTCACCTGGCCAACTGGGAGGATGGGCGTGATGGAGGGGGAGAGCGCCGTCGTCGCACTCTTCGGACCACAACTCGAGGAACTCCGTAAGGAGGGCAAAGAGCCCGACGCCGAACTCCAGGCCAGGATCGATGCGGTACGGGCCGATTATGAGGCTCAACTCGATGCCCGCTACGCAGCAGCCCGCGGCTTCGTCGATGCTGTCATCCTCCCAGAAGAGACGAGAGAGGTACTGGCCCTCGCACTCCAAACCACCCTCCACAACCCGGGACCACATATCGGCGCCTTTGGCGTTCCGACCGGGATCCCCAAGCGAGAGCCCTGAGAACCGAAGAACGACAACCGACTTCCACTACGGGTATGGCATGTCAAAGAAGATGATCCGCATCGCCTCGGGACAGGGCTTCTGGGGCGACCTCCTCACCGCACCAGCAGAACAGGTCCGGCGTGGACCGATCGACTACCTGATGCTCGACTACCTCGCCGAGGTCACCATGTCGATCATGCAAAAGCAGAGGGCTCGTGACCCCTCGGAGGGGTATGCACGGGACTTCATCCCCATGATGGGTGATATCCTGCCCGACTGTGTCGAGAACCAGATCCGCGTCATCGCGAATGCAGGTGGTGTCAATGTCGAGGGCTGCCGGGATGCACTCCTCGAGGTCGCACGCACGACGGGGCTCGCCGGGAAGGTCCGGGTCGGGGTCGTGATTGGAGACGATATCCTCGACCGGCTACCAGAACTAATCGAGAGTGGACACGCACTCGAGAATATGGAGACCGGAGAGCCCCTCACCGAGATCCTAGATCGGGTCCAGAGTGCGAATGCCTATATCGGCGCGGCACCGATCGTCGAGGCGCTCGAGCGCGATGCCCTCGTCGTCATCACCGGCCGCTCGACCGATACAGCACTGACCTACGCACCGATGATACATCACTTCGGATGGACTCCGGGGGACCATGACCTGATCGCGGCAGGGATCGTCGCGGGCCATATCAATGAGTGCGGCGCGCAGGCGTCGGGCGGGAATACCCTCTACGACTGGCGGAATATCCCCGACCTGGACGACGTGGGCTTCCCCATCATCGAGGCACACCCCGATGGGACTTTCATAGTCACCAAACACGAGGGGACCGGGGGGCGCGTCACCCTCGAGACAGTGACCGAACAACTCCTCTACGAGATGGGCGACCCGCACGAGTATATCACTCCCGATGGGATCGCTGACTTCACTACGATCCAACTCGAGGAGATCGGCCCGAACCGGGTCCGGGTATCAGGGGTCAGGGGGAGGGAACGGACCAATCAGCTCAAGGTCTCGATCTCCTACTCCGCTGGCTACAAGGCGATCGGTACCCTCGTCTACTCTTGGCCAGATGCCGTCGAGAAGGCACAGGCCGCGGACCAGATCCTGCGTAAGAGACTCGACCGGCTGGGGCTCCACTTCGACGAGATACGAACCGAGTTCGTCGGCTGGAACTCCACCCATGGACCACTCGCTGGACCACCACCAGCTGACCTGCCAGAGGTACAGCTCAGGGTCGCCGTCAGGAGCACAGACAGAGCACCAGTCGAGAGGTTCACACGGGAGATCGCGCCACTCATCCTCGCGGGACCCCCATCGGTGACTGGCTTCGCCGGCGGGAGACCCAGGGTACAGGAGATCGTCGCCTTCTGGCCCGCGCTGATCGATCGTGACCAGATAGAGCCATACCTCCAGGTGGAGGTGACCGAAGCCTGAACCAAAAAAAAAGCGAGGGGAGAGATGGATAGCGAGCGCACCGATCGACCCGCCCCGAAGAGGACCAGTGACCCAGATCGGAGCCCGACCTGGCTCGAGATCATACTACCAGTCATAATCGTCCTCATACTCGTCACCCTCGCCGCTCTCTGGAATCTGGTGGCCGGGATCGTGGTCCTCATCATCGGAGTCGGGATCATCCTCTCCTGGGTGATACAACGGAAGGGACCACCCGAGCCAGACGAATAATACCCTCATAGATCGAGACGACGATGGCGAAGATCAGATTGCTGCACCTGGCCCACGCTCGCTCAGGCGATAAGGGCGATACCGTAAATGTTGGGATCATAGCTAGACGACCCGAGTTCTACCCGATCCTCATCGAGAGGGTGACCGCCGAGGCGGTGCGCGAGCACTTCGAGGGGATCGCATATGGAGGTGTCGAGCGCTTCGAACTCCCGAACCTCAAAGCACTCAACTTCCTCATCCATAACGCACTCGATGGGGGGGGAACAGTCTCCCTCATGACCGATGCACAGGGGAAGACCTTCTCGACAGCACTCCTCAGGATGGAGATCGAGGTCCCAGACGAGATCGCAGAACTAGCCCTCGCTGCCAATGTCTGAGAGCTACGAAACCAACTACACGCGGATCACCTACCAGACCGATCAAGGCCTCGCGATCATCACCCTCGCACGGCCCGAAAAGAGGAACGCACTCGATGAACGTACGATCGCCGAACTACACCACGCGATCTCGACCGCGGCAGTAGACGACGGAGTGCGAGTCATCCTCCTCCGGGGCTCAGGGCCGGCCTTCTGCGCCGGAGCCGATCTGAGCGAACTCGAGAAGATCGCCGCCGGGACTGGGCCACTAGAGAACCTCGAGGATGCAAACGCACTCGGTGAACTCCTCCTCATCATCAGGAGGATACCCAAGCCCGTCATCGCGGCCGTACACGGCCATACCTTCGCTGGGGGGGCTGGCCTCGCGACCTCCTGCGATCTCGTCCTCGCACGCGCTGATACGACCTTCGGCTACCCAGAGGTGCACCTCGGATTCGTACCTGCGATGGTGATGGCACTCCTGCGCAGGATCTGCGGTGAAAAGAAAGCCTTCGAGCTCGTCGCACGGGGCGACCGGATCGGGGCCGAAGAGGCTGAAAGACTCGGACTCGTCAACCGGATCTATCCTGAGCCGACCTTCGAGGCCGACACCCTCGAGTACGCTCGCGAACTCGCCGAAAGGTCGCCATCAGCCCTACAACTCATCAAGAGGCTCTTCTACGGGATAGATGGCGTACCACTCGAAGAGGCGATCGGAAGGGGCGCAGAGATCAATGTCCTAGCCCGGATGACCGAGGATACCAGAGCTGGAGTACGACGCTTCCTCGAGAGTAGGGGGAAGAAGGGGTGAGCCTCTTTAGACCAGACCGGGAGAGGAGGGGACCAGACCCCTTCCTCCAGGTGAAGGTCATCCTCTTTGCGATCGGCGCAGCACTCGCGATAGCAGGGATGATAGCCGGGAGCCAACTTCTCGTCGGGATCGGAATCCTCGTACTAGCGATCGGGGTCTTCCTCAGATTCATCCAACGGAGTGATTGAACTGGACCTCTAGGCCCCTAACTCATTACCCAACAAGCTATCGCCCCGCCCGGCAACCACCTGCAACTTCTCCTACCGAGTTCTCCCCTATCTTCTCTAGCACGATCTGGAGGCAAAGATCGTTACGATGAGCAACGCGCGCCGACCCAGCCTCGATGATGCGCGTCGACTCCTCCACGAATACTTCGGCTACCCCGACTTCCGCGGACGTCAGCCCGAGGCGATCGCGAATGCACTCGCTGGACAGGATACCCTCGTCCTCATGCCCACAGGTGGTGGCAAGAGCCTCTGCTACCAGATCCCAGCCCTCGCTCTGCCAAACCTCACGATAGTCGTCAGTCCCCTCATCTCCCTGATGCTCGACCAGGTAGATGCTCTCGTCGAGAGGGGTATACCTGCGACCTTCATCAACTCGACCCTCCCCCGAACTGAGGCTGAGGACCGGCTCCGATCTGCCGAGGAGGGGCGGCTCAAACTCCTCTATATCGCACCTGAGCGCTTCGATTCGCCCTCATTCCGCAATCGTCTCTCTCGGCTCCGAGTCTCACTCCTCGCAGTCGATGAGGCGCATTGCATCTCCCAGTGGGGACATGATTTCAGACCGAGCTATCTCCGACTCGGCACCATTCGGACCCTCCTCGGTTGCCCGATCATCGCCCTGACAGCGACGGCCACACCAGCGGTCCGCGAGGATATCGAACGACAACTCGGGCTCCGTCGACCCCTCATCCTGACTGGGGGCTTCGATCGCACTAACCTCCACTGGCACGTCCACCACGCTAACGAACCGCGCGCGAAAGAGCGACTCTTCATCGATCTCCTCCGCGCTAGGCCCACCGGCGGGGTCTCGATCGCCTATGCCTCTACTCGGCGGACCGTAGATCATCTGGCCGACCTCCTCAACTCGGTCGGGATCCGTGCCTCTGGTTACCATGCCGGGATCGCCTCCTCGGAGAGACGGCGACTCCAAGACGCCTTCATGAATGAGAAGGCGGGCATCGTCGTCGCCACCAATGCTTTCGGGATGGGGATCGATAAACCGAATGTAAGGCTCGTCATCCACTATGATCTCCCCTCCAACCTCGAGGGGTATTATCAGGAGGCAGGTAGAGCAGGGCGCGATGGCAGGATCTCGAGGTGCGTCCTCATCTACACACCACAGGACCGGGCGACCCACGAGTTCATGATAGGCCAGACCTACCCTCCACGTGAACTCGTCGAAGAGGTCTACGCAACTATCGTTGCCCACCCTACCAGCCACCTCACGATCGAGGGGCTCCTACGGTCGGTCGAGGGGGTCGAAGGGATCGATCAGATCAGGGCCGCACTCCGGATCCTCGATAATGCAGGTCTTACCCGATCGTACACACCCCGGCACGGCGAGCCATTCGTCCGCCTCATCGGCACACCCTCCCGCATCGCACGAGAACTCGACGGGCCGGACGATAGATCAGCCCTCGAGCTGATCACCACCCTCACCACCACCATCGGGCCAGAGAGCCTCTATCGAGGAACCACGGTCAGTAGCTCTCGACTCACCGAGATCACTGGGAGCTACGAGGCCGCCGCCGAGATCCTCGACGAACTCCGTGAGCGAACCCTGATTGACTGGCGACCGGCCCAGGAAGCCGAGGGGGTCAGACTCCACGAGAGAGTAGAAATCGAGGAGCTCCCGATACCTTGGAACGAACTCGAAAATAGGAGGAAGAGTGAGTTGGCCAAGTTGGACGCGATGCAGGGATACGCCGAGACGACCAAATGCCGCAGGGGGTATATACTCGAGTACTTCGGAGACCCCAACGCGATAGATGAGTGCGATACCTGCGATAACTGCACCAAATGATTCCAAAGAGAGGGGGGCCGTACGGCGCCCATCATGCCGAGCACCGCACCGCCCCCAGAATCGAGCAATGCCCCCTTAGCCGCGGTCGGAATGGCTGGCCAGAGAGAGCCGGGTCGATTCAGAACTCAGAGAGGATATTTAGGTCATCGTCATCGAAGGGGATGAGCTGTGCTGCCGGATCGGCACCCTTACGGCTATTCGGGTCCCGACCACCACCTCCAGCGGGCACGCCCTCCCGTCGGGATCCCTTCCTCGGTCTCCCCTGGAGCCCAGTCCGGCGGTGGAGGGTCAATTCAGTATCGGTCGAGAGGGTGAAGGCCGCGACCATGTCATGCATCTGCTCGGCCTGACTCGCGAGCTCCTCCGCCGCACTCGCAGCCTCCTCAGAGTTCGCAGCAGTCTGCTGTGTCACCGTATTCATCTGCTCGACCGCCTGGTTGATCTGGACGATCCCCTGACTCTGCTGCTCACTCGCCGCCGCGATCTCGGCCATCACCTCACCAACCCGACCGACCTGGCTAGCAATCTCCTCTAGATCACTCAGAACCTTCCGGTTTAGAGCGACACCACCCTCTACGTTCTTCACACTCTCCTCGATCAGCTGCGCCGTGTTCCGGGCCGCATCAGCACTCCTGATCGCTAGATTCCTGACCTCCTCGGCAACAACGGCGAAGCCCTTACCAGCCTCACCAGCACGAGCCGCCTCGACCGCGGCATTCAATGCCAGGAGGTTGGTCTGGAAAGCGATCTCGTCGATCGTCTTGATGATCCGAGCAGTCCCATCAGCACTGACCTTGATCTCCTCGATCGCCTCCGAGAGCATCCTCATACTCTCGACGCCGCGGGCAGCACTAGATTGAGCACCATCGGTCAGTGACCGCGCCTCGATCGCATTACTCGCATTCTGACGGGCCATACTACTCAACTCACTCAGGCTACTCGAAACCTCGTCGAGACTGCCCGCCTGCTCGGTAGCGCCCTGGGCCAAGGACTGTGAGCCTCGACTCACCTGCGTCGAGGCAGCAGTCACCTGATCGGCACTCGCCGTCACCTCCGAAAGGGCCTGCTCCAGGTTGGCAACCGCAGTATTCAACGCCTCCTTGATCCGAGCAAAGTCACCCTGATACTCACCCTCGACCCGCGCAGTCAGATCACGGGCCGCGACCCGCTCCAAGACGACCGAGGCCTCATTGATCGGGGTGACCATCGCATCGAGAGTACGATTGATACCATCGACCAACTCCCGGTAATCACCCTCGAACTTCGCCGCATTGCCACGGACCGAGAGCTCTCCAGCCTGCGCCGCATCGACTAACATCCCCGTCTCCTCGACGAGAGAGCCGACTGTCGCCCGCAACTGGACGAAAGAATGACCCAAGGTATCACCCTCACTCCGAGGCCGAACATCGACCTCCATATCACCCCTAGCCATCCTATCGGCGACTGAGGCGAAGTCGGCGAGGTACTCGACCACAGAGCGCATCGAGGCGACGAGCTGACCAAGCTCATCACGTGCAGGGGGAAGATCGATCAGATGATCAGTCTCACCAAGAGCGAGTGAGTCGGCAATCTTCACCGTAGCCTGCAAGGGTACCAGGATATTACGGTTTATGAAGTAACCAAAGGCGAGGGTCGCCATGATGATCAGACCACCGAGGACGATATTCCTGATCACTAGCGACTGCGCAGCACTCGCGATCGAGGCCGTACGGCTCAGAATATGTTCGGCGAGACTATCCTCGACCGACTTCAGGAGCTCTATACGACGTGTCGCAGCTGACCACCACTCCCGCGCCGCAGAATCACTATCGGCGCCCTCGATGACCGCTACACCACGATCCCTGATCTCTGCGACACGATGGAAGGCTCCGTCTCGCCCTAGGTCCTCGAAGAGTGCGGCGATCTCCCTTGGCGCACCAGCCAGAAAACTCGAGAGGTAGACGCCCTCCTCCGACCGCAGGCCGACTATCTCCGAGAAAGAGTCCTCTGGGAGTTGCGAACTCATGATCGCAGAAGTCATCGACGCCCGCTCCCGGACCGCTCGCTCCTTACCCTCCAGGAGATCGTGATAAGCAATGATCAACTGCGTGACCTCGGCATTGTCCGTCGCATGGACCATCTCCCCGATCATCTCCATCAGATGCGAGATCACATTCGTGTAATATGACTCCACCTCAGAGAGGGGTATGATCTGACTATTCGTCGACTCACGGATCGACGAGAGACGACGTAACTCCGAGAAGACACTCTCGAGGTGACCCGATGGGAGTGACCGGAGATCTCGCGGCCCAAGCTCACGAAATGTGCCCTCCAGCCGGCGGATCGCATCATCCGAGCGCGAGCGCTGCGATGAGAGTTCCGATCTGTGTAGCGCACCACCACTGGTGTGGAACTCCAGCGTCAGACCGCGCTCATGTTGTAACTCATGGACAACATCACTCACCGAGACCGCCAACCCAGAGACCCGGTCTATCAGCGCCATCTCGCGAGCGCTCTGCCACTCATTCAGCGTCATGAACGCCATCAAGAGTGACATGACCGCAATCGGACCGGCCGTCAATGCGAAGATCTTCGTACGGACCCTTATCCTTCCCAGCATCGCCCCACTCTATCCCTTCAGCGTATGTACGGGGCCAGTCAGACGACCAGACCCAAAAAAGCGACGACTAACGATCAGACTAATCCTAATCGAGGTCGACCGAACTCGAGCCGACCTCGAAGGCAGCCTCCGCCTCCTCCGCACTCAAGACCCGATCGATATCGAGGAGGAGCCGGACACGGCCACCACTCTTCGCTATACCCAAGAGATATTCCGACTCGAGATCAGTGCCCAGCGTTGGGGGCGCCTCGATCTCAGCCGAGCCGATATCGACTACCTCCGAGACACGGTCCACCAAGATCCCAAGTAGATTGCCACCTAACTCGACTACGATGATACAGGTCTCATCTGTCGCAACCAGAGCAGAGAGACCAAAGATCAGACGTAGATCGATGATCGGGATCACACGACCACGGAGGTTGATCACACCACGGACATGTGGCGCCGAACGGGGGACCCGGGTGATCGGCAAAAGACCAATGATCTCCTGAACCTTCAAGATCTCGAGACCATACTCCTCATCACCGAGAAAGAAGGTCAGATACTTGTCCCGCTCGATCGAGCTCTCCAAAGAGCCCGGATCACCACCGGCTCCACCGGGCTGATGCCCCGCGGCCAAACCAGAGGTGGTTCCCATCCTCAAATTCACTCCTATAATGAGACGAGGGTACTGCTACCCTATAGTCTCGTCAGCTCCATCCGAAAAGATAATTAAGCGAGCATTAAGACCGAGTTGGGGGACCGGGAACAGCCCCCCCCCCCAAGCCCTTCACGGTATCTTAAGGCCCGAGGGCTAAAGTTATCACCCCGAGTGGCCGATCCTGATGATATCAGTGATATCTTCGGATTTCTGCGCCACCGGTCAAAGGGATCGAAGATGATCCAGTGCAGTTGCCGGTAGAGATGAGGATCATATATGTCTATGTCCCAGGAGATCTCTGGGCGAGAGCTAGAGAGGTGCCCCCTGCTAGAGACCAGCAGAGAACTATACACTCGGGACCGAGACACGATCTACCCTGAAGAGGCGTATGACCTCTCGGACGCCGACTTCGTAGCGATCCGAGATATCCTGCACCGTATCGCCGGGATCTACCTAACTGATTCGAAGCGGGATCTCGTCCGTCTCCGGCTTGCCCGTCGCCTTCGCGATCTGGGTGGTATCGACTTCGGCCAGTATCTCGAGATCGTACGCTCCCCCGATGGGGCTCGTGAGCTCAGCCAGATGGTCGATCTCCTGACTACGAACAAGACGAATTTCTTTCGGGAGCCGATCCACTTCGACTTCCTCCGGGATCACCTCCTCCCCGAGCTCCTCTCAGAGGGGCGCCCTATTCGGGTCTGGAGCGCAGGGTGCTCGACGGGGGAGGAGGCATATTCTCTAGCGATCACCATCCTCGATGCGGTTGGCCGTCGGAAGGGCCATGACATACGCATCCTCGGGACCGATATCTCTGCTCGGGTCATAGAGGTCGCGCGCGCCGGGGTCTACGATGCCGATGCCATCGACCTCGTACCCGACCAGATTCGTAACCAGTACTTCCGACCGGTGGTCCAGGGCGATGGGGAGGAGGGGTGGGAGGTCATCCCTGAGGTGCGGTCCCTCGTCCGCTTTGCACGACTCAACTTGATGGCACCTTGGCCAATGCGTGGCCACTTCGACATCATCTTCTGTCGGAATGTCATGCTCTACTTCGACCTGGCCACACGGCAACGTCTCGTAGAACGACTCGAAGCTCAACTTCGCCCTGGCGGCTACCTCTTCATCGGACACTCGGAGAGTCTCGGGGCGTTGGAACATGGACTCAGATATATACAGCCCGCGGTCTATAGGAAATGAGCGCCTCACACCCCTCTCCCCCAGATGACCGACCCCAGCCGGGGAACTACCTCTCAGCCATCCGACCCGGTGGCGAGAGGATTAGGGTCCTCATCGTCGATGACTCGGCCATCGTACGTAAGGTGCTCTCGGAAGAGCTCTCACACCTCCCTGATATCGAGGTCGTGGGGACTGCAATAGATCCCTACTCTGCACGGGAGAAGATCTTCGAGTTGCGGCCCGATGTCCTCACCCTCGATCTCCAGATGCCGAGGATGGATGGGCTCTCTTTCCTCGAGAAGCTGATGCAGCACCACCCCCTGCCGGTCGTCGTAGTCAGCTCACTCGCACAGGAGAATAGCGAGGAGGCACTACGCGCCCTCGAGCTCGGTGCAGTCGAGATCGTGCCCAAGCCAGGTTCACAGTTCTCTGTACCCGATGTACGAGAAACCCTCGCCTCGGCGATCCGTGCAGCGGCTACGGCCCGCCTCGAGGTGGTCCGGCCACCCTCCAAAGGTCGAGGACACTCTACTGTGCCCAGGCAGGCTGCTATCCCACCGGCATCCCTCATCGTGATCGGAGCATCAGCCGGGGGAACGGTAGCCATCGAGTACGTCCTCCGGAGACTCCCTACCGATATCCCAGGGATAGTCATCGTCCAGCATATGCCGGCGGGCTTCACCGAACATTTCGCCAGACGACTCGATCAGGTCTGTGAACTCGAGGTCCGAGAGGCAACGAATGGGGCGATGATCCAGAATGGAAGTGTCTGGATCGCGCCCGGTGGCTTCCACACCCTCATCCAGAAGATCGGATCACGTCACTTCCTCAATGTCAGAGGAGGACCGGCGGTGAACCGACACAAGCCATCAGTCGATGTCCTCTTCCACTCCGTCGCGCGAGCACTCGGGCCCGACGCAATGGGGATCGTTCTAAGTGGGATGGGAGCCGATGGCGCCAAAGGGCTCCTCGCAATGAGAGAGGCTGGGGCGCATACGATTACTCAGGATGAACAGTCCTCTATCGTCTACGGAATGCCGAAAGCAGCCTTCGAAATCGGCGCTGCAGTCGAGGTGGCAGCCCTCGAAGAGATACCAGGAATGATCCTCGCCGCCCGTACCGATGAGGCGCCTAGGATACCGACGCGTTGAGATGGAAAAGAAGAGATACACACTCGACGATGTAGCGGCCGCCGCACTCACGGTCGATCCCGGTGAGCCCGAACAACTCGAGGAACTGGCTGCGATGATCGAAGCCTTCATCGGGACCGGACCAGAGTTGGGGGCCTTCCTCCAACCCCTCGAGACCTTCCCAGACCTACTACGACAGGCGGCGACCCAGGGGGTAGCGCCGATCCAGAGAGAGGCCACCCTGATCAGGCTCGGCCAACTCCTAGAAGAGATCGTCGAACCCACAGAAGAAGCCGACCAGGGTACGAGTCCCGACTCTACCTCCGAGTCACCCCTCGAGATCGAGATCGGGATCGATATCGATGAGGAGATCGTCGGGGAGTTCATAACTGAGAGCCTCGATCATATCGACCACGCCGAACAGGCACTCCTCCTCCTCGAGGAGAACCCCGATGATACTGAGGCAGTCAATACTATCTTCAGAGCCTTCCACACTATCAAAGGAAGCTCCGCCTTCCTCGGACTCTCCCAGGTCGAAAAACTCGCCCACGCCGCCGAGTCACTACTCAGTCAGGTAAGGGATCAGAGCGTCGTCTTCTCTAGCTCGGTAGCCGATGTCATCCTCCAGAGCGCAGATACACTCAGAGAACTCCTCGATGGGGTGAGGAGGACGGTCGCCGGTGAGAGTAGCCCCGTCCCGGGAGCCTACCACCAACTCCTCGAGATACTCCTCGACCCAGAACTCACCGAACGGATACAGACGGAAAGGCCAATACCGACGACCAGAACCCCAGAAGAATCCCCTGCCCGCAAAGAGGGACCAGAGCAGAGGACCACACCTGCCGAGAGTGACGAATCGGTCAGGATCAGGGTGCACCTCCTCGATCACCTCGTCGACCTCGTCGGTGAACTAGTCGTCTCACAGTCGATGCTCAGCCAGGAGGTGATGGAGACGATCGTCGAGGAGAACACCAATGGTGAGAGAGTCGAGAGGATCCTGAACAGAAGCAATAAGATCCTACGAGAGTTACAAGACCTCTCGACCTCACTCCGAATGGTGCCACTCCGGCCAGTCTTCAACCGTCTCGCACGGGTCGCACGCGATGCCGCACGCAAGAACCGGAAAGAGGTCCAACTCATAACCTCCGGCGAGGAGACCGAGCTGGACCGGAATATGGTCAATGCACTGGCCGACCCACTAATCCATATGGTCAGAAACGCAATCGACCATGGGATCGAGTCCGCCGAGGAGAGGAGGGCGCACGGCAAGCCCGAGGTGGGAAGGTTGACGATCTCGGCTTACCACTCTGGTGGAAATGTGATCGTCGAGATCGAGGACGACGGCAAAGGTCTCGATCGCGAGAGGATCCTCGCTCGGGCCCGAGAGAGGGGGATCATCGACTCAGAGAAAGGACTCACCGACGCCGAGATACACCAGCTCGTCTTCGCACCTGGATTCTCTACCGCCAGAGAGGTGACGGCTATCTCAGGACGAGGAGTAGGGATGGATGTCGTCAGGAGGGGGGTCGAAGAACTCCGCGGGAGGATAGATATCGACTCGGTACCTGGTAAGGGAACCCGCTTCGAGATCCAACTCCCACTCACCTTGGCGATCACCGATGGAATCCTGATCAGGGTTGGGACCGAGAGATATATCATCCCCACCACCAAGGTACAGATGAGCTACCGACCCAGCTCAGACGCGATCTCGACGATGGCAGGGAAGGGCGAGATGGTCCTCGTCCATGGGAATGTCCTGCCCGTCATCAGGTTGTATCGCCTCTTCGGTATCGAGCCCGACCAGACCGAGCCCTCCGAGGCGATACTGGTCATCATCCGCGAGGGCGCACGTAGATCTGCACTGATGGTCGATGAGGTGCTAGGACAGCAACAATTCGTCGTCAAGGCGATGACGGGTAGTCTGACCAATGTCGAAGGGATCGCCGGGGGCGCGATCATGGGCGATGGGACCGTAGGGCTGATCCTGGACCCCGAGGGGCTGATGAGTATCGCGACCACTGGGGGTGAGAAGACAATCGACTGGGTGCCGAAGGGGTGAACCACTCGCGGAGAGACCAGAGCTAGGGGAAGTAGGAGCAGGAGGGAGGAGTGAGTAGTAAAGAGGTCATCCTACTAATCGATGACGATCGGAAGAGTATAGATTATATTACCAAAGGGTTGCATGATTCCTTCGATGTCAGGGCCATAAGGGGGCCGACCACCCATGACGAGATCAGAGATACGATATACTATGGCCCCACCCCCAACGCTATAGTACTCGGACTCACGACAATGGGGCTGAGGCCAGCCGAACTACTCCGTGAAATCCGTAAGCTCAGCGCATCACTACCTCTCCTCTTCCTTGTAGACCCCTTCCCCCCAGTCGCCCTACTACCAGTCCTGAGCATGGAGAAAACCGACTTCATCCTCCGACCCATCGATGCCGAAGAACTGGGCCTACGGATCCGACTCCTGATCCAGAGCCGGGGAGAGGATCACCCTCAGATCCTCGAGTTCGGCGGGATCAGGATGGACCGACACCGGCACGAGGTCAGGGTCAATGGCAGTACCCTGGCCCTGACCAGACTCGAATATCGGATCCTAGAACAACTACTGGCTGAGCCCGAAGGGGTGAGGACCAGGGATGGCCTCCTACGAGAGGTCTGGGGGATGGACTTCGATCCGGGAACCAATGTAGTAGATGTCCATATCTCCAACCTCCGTAAGAAGCTCCGACCTAGACGGCCGAGCGCGAGTATCATGACCGTCAGGGGCGTAGGCTTCAGACTGACCGAGGAGGTAGCGGCCAAGAAAGAGGCCGCCACCAACTGAGAATGGCTCCCCTTTCCACACACGCCCTTTTTATCTAACTTGAAAAGCTACGGTCGTCACCCCCAATGGAGGCGAGATGGATCTGTACCTCAGTGAAGAACACGAGAAACTGCGAGCAGAGGTCAGAGAGTTCGCAGAGGCCGAGATCGCGCCAGTAGCCAGGGAGTGCGATGAGGAGAGTCGATTTCCATGGGAGAATGTCAAGAAGATGGCCGAACTCGGCCTTTTCGGCATCACTGTCCCCACAGAATACGGGGGACGGGGACTCGACGACCTCAGCTATATATTGGTACTAGAGGAACTCGCCCGGGTCGATGCGAGTCATTCTATCACCGTCAGCGCACATTCGACCCTCGGGGCCTCACCGATCCTCAACTTCGGATCGGAAGAGCAGAAGAAGCGTTACCTACCCCTCCTCGCCCAGGGACAGGTCCTCGGAGGGTTCGGATTGACCGAGCCGGGAGCCGGATCAGATGCCGGAGGGACCCAGACGATCGCGGTACGAAAGAATGGCGGCTACGAGATCAACGGAAGTAAGATCTTCATAACCCATGCCGGGGTAGGGGAGATCTTCGTCATTACTGCCGTGACCGATCGGACTCAGGGAACGAGGGGTATAAGTAGCTTCATCGTCACCAAAGAGACGACCGACCGAGAGATAGCCGAACATATCGGTATCGGCCACGCCCCAGAACTCGAGCCCTTCACCCCTGGCGTCAGGGCCGGGAAGAAGGAAGACAAGATGGGATGGCGAGCCTCCGATACGAGAGAGTTGATCCTCGAGGGGGCAGAGGTACCCTCCGAAAACCTCCTCGGAGAAGAGGGCGAGGGCTTCATCAACTTCATGAAGACACTCGATGCAGGAAGGATAGGGATCGCTGCGCTCTCACTCGGGATCGCACAGGGAGCTTACGAAGAGGCCCTCGAGTTCACCGGAGAGAGAAAACAATTCGGAAGACCGGTCAGAGAGTTCCAAGGCGTACATTTTGCCCTGGCCGATATGGCTACGGAGATCACCGCAGCTCGACACCTCGTCTACCACGCAGCATGGCTCAAGGAGCGCGGACGACCCTTCTCCAAAGAGGCCGCCATGGCAAAACTATATGCCTCTGAATTGGCAATGAGGGTGACAACCGAAGCCGTGCAACTGATGGGGGGATACGGTTACACCAACGAATACCCAGTAGAACGGATGATGCGCGACGCCAAGATCTGTGAGATCGGGGAGGGCACCAGCGAGGTGCAGCGTATGGTCATCGCCAGAAATATCACCAGGGGGAGATGACCTGCACATGTACCAGGCCCGCCCAGATACCAGATGACACGATCTGGCGCGCCGCGGAAAGAACCCTATGAAACGTGAGATAATAATTTCAGCCACACCGCTAGAAACGCGCGTGGCGATACTCGAAGATGATACTCTAGTAGAATTCATGTCGGACCGCCCAGAGGCAGAGCGTCTCGTGGGCGATATCTATCTGGGAAAGGTCGAAGGCGTCCTACCAGGGATCCAAGCCGCATTCGTCGATATCGGAACCGGGAAGGCGGCATTCCTACATGTCTCCGACCTCGCACGTGACCCCAATGGGGATGACGACGAAGAAGAGGAACGAGAGAGGGGACGAAGGTATCCACCGATCCAGGAACAGGTCAGAAAGGGCGAGCGGATACTCGTACAGGTCACCAAGGAACCGATCGGAACGAAGGGACCGAGAGTAACCACCCAGATCTCTCTCCCAGGACGCTTCCTCGTCTTCATGCCCTTCTCCAATCATATAGGCGTCAGCCGAAAGATCGAAGAACGCGACGAACGCGCTAGGCTCAGAGCCCTCGCCCGGGAGATCGTACCCGAAGGCGAAGGTGGAGTCATCATCCGGACCGTCGGGGAGGAACTGACGCGCGAGGTCTTCCAGAGAGAGTTCAAGACACTCCATAGCACCTGGAAGAAGATACAGAGGAGAGCACGGGGCGCTAAACCGCCCGCACTCATCCACCGCGAGGCCAAACTCACGAGTGGGATCATTCGTGACCTCTTCACAGAGAAGGTCGATGCACTCGTCGTCGATAGCAAAGAGGTCTACAACGAGATCAGACAGTACCTATCTGGTGTCGATCCCGAACTGATGAAGAGGGTCCACCTCTATAACGAGCCTCGGCCCCTCTTCGATGAGTACGGGATCGAGGAGGCGATACACGAGGCGTTCCAGCGCCGGGTCGACCTCCCATCCGGTGGCTATATCGTGATCGAGCCGACCGAGGCCCTCGTCTCGATCGATGTGAATACGGGACGCTATACAGGACGGCGTGACCCAGAGCAGACGATCTTGCGTACCAACCTCGACGCCGCTCGTCAGATCGCACGGCAGCTACGGCTCCGGGACGTCGGGGGAATCATCGTCTGTGACTTCATCGATATGGAGTCGAAGGCAAATCAGGACAAGGTGATGCAAGAGCTCCGGACCCACCTGAACCGGGACCGGGCGCGGACCAAGGCGTTCCAGATCTCTGAACTAGGACTCGTCGAGATGACGAGACAGAGGGTCAGACCATCTCTCTACCACTCACTGACCGAGGCCTGTGCCTACTGCGGGGGATCAGGACGCGTCTTCGCACCTGAGACGGTCATCAGGAGGATAGAGAGATCGGTACGTAGAGCTGGGACAGAGGGAACCGAGAGGGAACTCCTCATCAGAGTGCACCCACAGGTCGCCCTCCATATACTCGAGGAAGAACCCAACTTCATGAGACGGCTCGAGAAGAGCTGGAAGATAGACCTCGATATCAGAGACGATCCACTCATGAAACAAGATGAGTTCAGACTCCTCAGCGGGCCGGCAGCACGCGATGTCACAGCTCGCTATACCGTCTGAACACCGGGGACCTTGACAAACAACGTGAAATTCAAGATATTTGCCAGCTGCGACTCATACTTTTCAATAAGGCCATGTACGCAATAATTCGTAGCGGAGACAAGCAGTTCCGCGTTGAACCCGGCAAGACGATACGGATCCCGTCCCTCACCGCTGAGGTAGGCGAGACGGTGACCTTCGATGAGGTCCTCCTGGCCAATGAAAATGGCTCGGTTCGTGTTGGTACCCCCACACTAGAGGGTGCTACGGTCAAGGGCGAGGTCATGGCCCACGGGAAGGGCGAGAAGATCATCGTCTTCAAGTGGAAGAGGCGGAAGAACTACCGTCGTAAGCAGGGCCATCGGCAGAAGTTCACCGAGGTCCGGATCGACGAGATCGCACTCGCCTAAGGAGGAGATATGGCAACCAAGAGGGGTGGTGGCTCCTCCCGAAATGGTCGGGATTCGGGCCCCAAGTATCTCGGTGTGAAGCGTTTCGGTGGCGAGCCTGTCCTCGCCGGTAATATCCTCGTCCGGCAGCGTGGTACTAAGTTCCACCCAGGCCGTAATGTCGGTCTCGGTCGGGATCATACCCTCTACGCCCTCATCGATGGCGTCGTCGCCTTCGAGAGGAAGGGGCGTAGACGGCAACTCGTCTCGGTATATCCGATAGACACCTGAGCTCTGGACGAGCTACCCAGTAGCATTAGTCATACCTCATAGACCCTCTCTCCTCCCCAGCAGGTGTTCCGGGAGCGAGCCGCATAGCGGGGAGGAGTGGGGGTCTATGACGTTGGCCCCTTTCCTGCGCCATACTCCTTCGGATGCAAGGGTTTCAAGGAGGGCGCGGTATGGAGGTGGAACGCAGGACGCGGCGGAACCGTCCAGCTGCGATCCGCAAGGGAGATCATAGATCATACACCTCTCTCCGGTGGGTCTCCATCCTATTCAAATCGGCCTCGGTCTTCCTCGCCGTCGCCGTCTTTGCCGAGTGTGTCGCCGGCGTGCGGACAGAGGGCTGGGCCCTCCTACCCCTCCTCCTCGGCGAGGCGGCTCGTGTTGCTATCCTCTCTATCTTCCTCTGGGCAGGGGGCGACCTCATCCGACTCCTACTTCAGATCGGCCGTGATCTCAGGGCCGAACGGGTGATCCTCGCCCGAATAGCGCACCGGACCGATCCACGGAATCTAGAACGGATGCTAGCGGTAGAGGCCGACCGGGAGGAAGGCGGGGTCATGATCGAGATAGGGGAGGGTGATAGAGGACTCGATCACCTCGATACCGAGGCAGCGGGCGAGGCGGCCTGAAGAGTCTGGAGGATATCATGAGAGGTCTGGATCTGTTCGCGATTTACAGGATCACCCGGAATCGAGAGCTCGTAAGGCGCGCGCGGCTGAATCGAGTGCACTCGTCAACTCATCGAGCAACTTGCGTGTGCCAGAGAGGGTCAGTCCCTCCGAACCGAGTTGACTCCGTAAGCCCCTGATCTGGCGGGCTGCGTTCTCTATCTTATCCGCTGCTTCCCCCGGCGACTCAGTCCTCTCCTCCTCTCCAAAGGGATTGACCCTACGGGGCCCACCCTCGAGATCATCACCGAAGGGGTTGAACTTCGAATCACTCATCCTACGCCCCCTGATCTATCCTTCAACGGCCCTTGAACTCTGGTCTCCTCTTCTCGAGGAATGCCTCAGTTCCCTCTATCCTATCCTCACTCCCGAAGGCGCGCACGAAGAGCTCTCTCTCGAACCGTAATCCAGCACTGAGCGGCATCTCCATCGTCGCCCTCACCCCCTCCTTGATCAACTGCAAGGCGAGGGGGGAGTGCGCGGAGAGGCGTTCTGCCAGCTCTCTCGTCGTACTCTCCAGCGCCTCATCCTCCACGACCTGATCGACTAGTCCGATCCGCTCGGCCTCCTCGGCATCGATCAGCTCGCCGGTCATGATCAGCCTCATCGCCCTCCCTAGCCCGATCAGTCGCGGGAGCCTTTGGGTGCCCCCACCCCCTGGTATCAGGCCGAGGTTCACCTCTGGCTGTCCAAGTCTAGCCGATCTCCCCGCGATCCTGAGATCACAGGCGAGGGCGAGTTCACAACCCCCGCCGAGGGCATAGCCATTGATCATCGCGATCACTGGGCGCGGGAAGGAGGCGACCTCCTCGAAGAGGTTCCGGCCGCGCATCATCTTCCACTGCTCATGGGTGCTCCGGGTGGCGAATTCCCCGATATCGGCGCCCGCCACGAAGGCTCGATCACCCGCACCAGTGATGATCAGGACTCTGAGCTCGGGATCGTCTCTCAACTCGTCGAGTGCCTCGATGAGCTCCTTACGGACCATGGAGTCGAGCGCATTCCTCTTCTCAGGACGGTTGATAGTGAGCTTCGCAATCCCTCTATCGGTCTCGATGAGTAGTGTCTCATACCCGACTCTCTCGACTGTCCTCATCCCTCTCCTCCCCCAGCGGTCATCCTCTCCCTCTCCCACTCATAGAACCCCTCGCCACTCTTCTTACCCAACTTGCCCTCGGCGACGAGTCGCTTCAGGATCTTCGGGGGGCGAAAGACCTCCGAGCCAAGGCGTTCATATAGGTGACTCGCGATATCGAGTCTAATATCGAGGCCGATCAGATCGGTCAATCTAAGGGGGCCCATCGGGTGCCGGTATCCGAGCTCCATCGCGGTATCGATCGCTTCTGGACTCGCGACCCCCTCCTCGACCATCCGCATCGCCTCGAGCCCAAGGGCGAGCCCGAGCCGGGAAGAGGCGAAACCAGGGGAGTCTCGGACGACGATCGGCTCCTTCCCGATCGCACGGACGAAGCTGAGTGCCGTCTCGACCACACCACCCCCCGTCGCCATACCGCGCACGATCTCGACAAGGGGGATGATATGCACTGGGTTGAAGAAGTGTAGACCCACGAGCCTCTCTCCCCTCTCCAACCCATCCTGCAGAGAGGTGATACTCAGCCCCGAGGTGTTCGAGGCGAGGATACACCCAGTCGAGACGAGCCCCTCGACCTCACCGAGGAGTGCGGCTTTGAGCTCGAACCGTTCCGGGACCGCCTCGATAACTAGGTCGGCGCCTTGGACCGCCCCCCTGAGTTCACTGGCAATACTCAGACGGGCAAGGGTTTCGACTCGATCGTCGGGGCTGAGCTTGCCCCTCTCGATCCCACCCTGCAGGTTCGCAGCTATCCTCTCGAGACCGACCTCGGCCGCTCCCTCGACCGTGTCATAGAGGACTGTCTCGAACCCGCCCATCGCCGTGACCTGGGCGATACCATGGCCCATCGTCCCCGCACCTAGTACTGCGACCCTCTCGATCCCACCCGTCATTCCTGGCCCTCCACCTCACTCTCTCCCGAAACGTGGCGACCTCTTCTCGAGGAATGCCGCGATACCCTCCCTGAAATCTGGTGAGTCGAAGGCGGCGCGCTGGGCTACTATCTCCGATTCTAGAATCTGATCGAGCGAGCCGGTCAGACTCTCGCGGAGGAGCCTCTTCGTCGCTGCGATCACACCCCTCGGACCCGCTGCGATCTGTAGGGCGAGGTCCCGTGCAGCCGGTTCGAGCTCACTCGCAGGGACGACCCGGTTGAAGATCCCGAGTCGTTCCGCTCTCTCTGCCGAGATCATCCCACCCGTCAGGATCATCTCGAGTGCCCTACCGGGTCCTACGAGACGAGGTAGGAAGTAGCTCGCGCCCCAATCGGGGTTTAGTCCTACCCTCGAGAAGGTGAACCCGATACTAGCCGATTCACTCGCGAGCCTGAGGTCGCAGGCGAGAGCGAGTGATGCGCCTGCACCCGCGGCGGGACCATTCACCGCAGCGATCACTGGGACCGGGATCTCCTCGATCAGAGAGACGACCCGAGCACCAGTCCTGACGAGGGCATCAAAGGCTGCCGCATCATCTTGGGCGATCAACTCCGACATCACCCCTATATCGCCACCCGTCGAGAAGGCCCGACCGACCCCAGTGATGATCACCGCTCTGATCTCGGTATCGATCGCAAAAGACTCGAGGCTGGCCTCGATCTCTTCCCTCATCCCCTCCGCGAAGGCATTCAACCTCTCGGGCCGGTTGATCCTGATCCAGCCTATCGCCCCATCCCTCTCCCTCACTATCGAATTCGGTTTGATCACCGGCCCCGTTCCCTTCGTCACTCCTCCAGCCAAACTCATCTCCTATATCCCTTCTACCACCATGGCGATACCCTGGCCCACCCCGATACACATCGTTGCGAGCCCATAGCCACCACCACAGCGTCTGAGTTCATGAACCAATGTCGTCAAGATACGAGCGCCCGAGCACCCGAGTGGGTGTCCGAGCGCGATCGCCCCACCATTCACATTCACCCTATCATGGTCGAGCTCTAGCTCCTGCATACAGGCCAAGCTCTGAGAGGCGAAGGCCTCATTCAATTCGACCAATCCAATCTCGCCCAAGCCGAGTCCCGCCCTCCCTAGGGCACTTCGCACAGCAGGTACCGGTCCCAGCCCCATCAGGTCTGGCTCGACCCCGGCGACCCCCGTCGAGACGATCCGCGCTATCGGCTCCAAGCCTAGCTCACGCGCCCTCCGCGCCTCGACTACGAGTAGGGCCGAGGCCCCATCATTGAGACCTGACGAGTTACCAGCCGTCACCGTACCACCAGGGCGGAAGACAGGACGCAGGGCGCCTAGTCGTTCCAGGGTCAGACCCCGGCGCGGGTGTTCATCTCTATCGACGACGACCATATCACCCCGCCGCTGGGGCACCTCGACCGAGATCAGCTCCGCATCGAACCGCCCCTCATCCTCGGCCTCAGCGGCCCGCCTCTGGCTCTCGAGCGCGAAGCGATCCTGATCCTCCCGCGTCACACCATAGCGGAGAGCGACCTCTTCCGCCGTCTCACCGAGGGAGATCGTCCACCGATCTGGCAGGCGCGGGTTCACGAACCTCCAACCGAGGACCGTGTCTGCAACCTCCGGTGCACCCCGTGCGTATCCCACCTCCGGCTTCAAGAGGACGTAGGGCGCCCGACTCATCGACTCGACGCCACCAGCGAGGAAGAGGTCGCCCTCCCCAGCAGAGATCGCATGAAAGGCGGAGATCACTGCCTGTAGCCCCGACCCACAGAGCCGGTTCACCGTCTGGCCTGGCACCTCGATCGGGAGACCAGCGAGGAGAAGTGCCATCCTTGCGATATTCCTATTGTCCTCGCCGGCTTGGTTAGTATTCCCGAGGACGACGTCATCTACCATACCCGGATCGAGCCCATTCCTCTCGATGAGCGCGCGCAGGGTCAGCGCGGCGAGGTCATCTGGCCTCACACTCGCCAGTGCGCCCCCATGCCGACCGATCGGGGTACGTACCGCATCGACTATCCAGACCTCCCTCATCAGAGACCTCCCTCCTCAGGGGCAAGTGCGCTCCCGCCATACCAGACTAATTCAGGTCGACCCATACACTCTTGATCTGTGTGTAGAGATCGAGGGCATACCGGCCCAGCTCCCGGCCATAACCCGAGTGCTTATAACCCCCGAAGGGCGATGCGGGATCGAGGGGGTGGTAGGTATTGATCCAGACCGTACCCGCATCGATCCTCTGTGCGACCCGGTGTGCCCTCTTGATATCTTTCGTCCAGATACCAGCGGCAAGACCATAGATCGTCCCATTCGCGATCTCGATAGCCTCCTCCTCAGATGAGAAGGTCATCGTAGTCAGGACAGGACCGAAGATCTCCTCCTGCGCGATCACCTGGTCGGGCGCGACCCTCTCGAAGATTGTCGGTTCGACCCAATAGCCCTTCTCCTCACCCTCGAACTCGGCCCTCTTCCCACCGACTGCGAGCCGGGCTCCACCCTCGAGACCCGATTCTATATAACCGAGGACGCGCTCGAGTTGTGCCTCCGAGACGAGTGGGCCCATCCTCGTCTGCGGGTCGAGGGGATCACCAGGCCTGAAACGAGTGGCCCTCTCGATGAGTGCTTCGATGAGCTGGTCGTGTATCGATTCCTCGACGAGGAGCCTCGAGCCAGCCGTACAGCACTGGCCACCATTGTAGAATATCCCCGCAAAAGCGCCCCGCATCGCTGCCTCGAGATCGGCATCGGCGAAGATGATATTCGGCGACTTCCCTCCCAACTCGAGCGAGACGGGAGTCAGTGTATCGGCCGCCCTGCGCATGATCTCTCGGCCGACCTCGGTCGAGCCGGTAAAGGCGATCTTGTCGACACCCTCTGAGGCAACGAGTGCCGCACCCGCGACCCCGCCGAGCCCGGGCACCACATTGAGAACACCAGGAGGGAGCCCGACATCTGCCCCAACCGCGGCGAGTTCGAGCGCCGTCAGGGGCGTCTCCTCGGCAGGTTTCAAGACGACGGTATTACCACAAGCCAGCGCTGGCGCTACCTTCCACGCCGCCATCAGCAAGGGGAAGTTCCAGGGGATGATCGCACCTATCACCCCGATGGGCTCACGGAGCGTATAGTTCAGGATCGAGCCACGAACCGGGATCGTCTCGCCCTCTATCTTCGTCGCCCAACCAGCGAAGTACCTAAAGGTGTCGACGACCATCCGGAGGTCGATCATCGCCTCCCTGATCGGCTTTCCATTGTCCAAAGATTCGAGGCGCGCTAGCTCCTCACTCCGCTCCTCGATCGTATCCGCGATCCGCCAGAGGATCGCACCCCGCTCCGCCGCATCGAGACTGCGCCAGGGGCCCTCGAAGGCACGGCGTGCAGCCTCGACCGCCAACTCTATATCAGGTGCACCACCCTCCGCGACCTCAGCTATCACCTCACCAGTCGCAGGTGAGACCGTCTTGAAAGTCGAGCCACTCGCTGACTCGATCCACTCACCACCGATATGTAGACGCCCCGGAGCACGACGCTCTACCGGGATCTGAGCGGTAACCATGATCGACTCCTCTCCTCACCTGGGAAGACAATGGCCGCGGTGCGCGAGGGGTCGAGGCTCGCCTAACACGAGGACGACCCGACCCGCACAATCCGCGGCCACACGAGTTCTAAACTACTCGCCTTTGAAGATAGCCTGCCTCTTCTCTACATACGCGGCGAGGCCCTCCTCCGCATCCGCGCTCTGGAAGAGGAGCTGCTGCAGCTCACGCTCTACCGCGAGCGCCTCACCGAGGGGGAGGCCGGCGCCGGTCTGGACCGAACGCTTGATATTGCCAACCGCCTTTGCCGCCCGATGCGGAGGTGTGAACTGCCTCGCATACTCGAGGACCTGGTCGAGGAAGGCGTCCCGCGAGTCGGCATCATAGACCTGGTCGACGATCCCTAGCTCGAGTGCCTCTTCGAACTCGAAGGTCCGACCAGTGATCATCAACTCTATCGCCTTTGGCTTCCCGACGAGCCGAGTCAGTCTCTGCGTCCCACCTGTACCAGCGAGGACACCGAGATTGACCTCTGGCAGCCCGCACTTACCGGCACCGCGCCTGGCGATCCTGAGATCGGCCGCCATCGCGATCTCGAGTCCGCCACCGACCGTATGTCCATTGAGTGCCGCGATCACGAGCTTGGGTGTCTGTTCTAACCGGAGGAGAGTCTCATTCGCATGGAGGCAGAAGTAGTACTTGAAGGTCGGGGTCACCGAGTTCAACATCTGGATATTCGCGCCGGCACAGAAGAACCGGTCACCAGCCCCGATGATCAGGATGACATGGACATCATTATCCATCCGCGCCTGCAGGATCGCTCTATCGAGGTCCTGCATCATCTCATAGGTATAGGTGTTAGCAGGTGGGTCATCGAGTGTGAGAAGTGCTATCCCATCCTGGACCTCATAGTGTACCAGGCTCTCTCTCGTCTGGTCCTTCTCCACAACAGTCGCCATCATCTCCTCCTAGTCTGTGGGTGGACCGGGGAGGGACCCCGGCCCGATCCAGGTATCTGTGGCCACCAGTCGGTGGACCATCAGGCGCCTAACGACGCCAGATCGAGGGTGTTCCCTCTCCCCCCGACCACTCACCCGAGAGCGCCGGTACAGCACCCCCGAGGTACCCATTCAAGAAGAGGTGGACCATACCATCCACCATCTCATCGATCGGGATGTCCCGACCAGGGCGATACCAGTTGTAGATCCAGTTCAGCATCCCGAAGAGGGCGAAGACTGCCAGACGTGTCGGTATCGGGTCCCCACTCGCACCCGACTCGGCGGCTCTCAACTCCTCGAGGATACTCGTGCAGAGATCTGTATAACGCCGCTTCCTCTCATTGACCCTCCTGCGGTACTCGCCTTCGAGAGAGTCGGATTCATGTGAGAGGACCTTCATCTCCTTCATATTCGAGACGAAGAAGCGGAGATGATTTTCGACAAAGAGATAGAGACGACGCCGGGGATCGGATTCCCCGGCCAAGAGAGATTTCAGGTTCGAGACAAGGGTCCCGAAGGAGTGATCCTGGATCAGGTAGAGTAGCTCTTCCTTGCTCTCGAAATAATAATAGAGACCAGAGAGGCTGATACCACTGGCCCGACTGATATCTCGGATCGAGGCACGATGATACCCCTTCTCGGCAAAGACCGCCGCAGCCGTCTTCAGTATCAGCGTCAGTTTCTCATCATAACTCGTGCGCTCTGCGGCCATGGCCCCTCAGGCTGGTACTAACGAGATCCGAGCAACGTCAAGCTAGAGAGGAGCACACCTCCGGTCAAGTAGCGACCACCCTTGTCCACCCCTGCCTCGCACCTTACCTTCACCCGCACGATCGACTTACCAGCTTCGGATGGTACCCCGCCCTCCCATCAGGGGTATGAGAGAGAACTCGCACCTCTTCGTGACTCGATCGGAGATGCTTATGAACAAGTCGTATGGCCGATCAGAAGGGAGTACCCCGAACCGACTCTCCTGCGCGATCATCGCACTCCTGGCCCTCATAGGGATAGTCATACCCTACGGGACCAGTGACCTCTACGCCACGACCGAGGGTCAGATAGTACGGATCCCCGTCGCCGGAACGATCGAGCTAGGGCTCGCACCCTTCATCGAACGGAGTCTGAGAGAGGCCGAGGAGGGTGGGGCTCAGGCCGTCGTCCTCATCATCGATACGCCTGGAGGACGGTTAGATGCCGCACAGCGGATCGTGGCAGCCCTGACCAGGAGTGAGATCCCGACCTACGCCTTCATCGACCGGAGCGCCTTCTCCGCAGGAGCAATGATCGCACTCGCCACCGATGAGATCTATATGGCCCCCGGCTCGGTCATCGGCGCTGCAACACCGGTCGATGGGAGTGGAGAGAAATCACCCGAGAAGATCGTCAGCGCGATGCGCGCCGAGATGAGGGCACTCGCTCAGAGACACCAGATCGACCCACTCTTGGCAGAGGCAATGGTCGATGAAGATATCGAGATACCCGGAGTCATCGAGAGTGGAAAGCTACTCACCCTGACCAGCTATGAGGCGACCGAACTCGGGATCGCCCAGGAGGTAGAGGGATGGGAACAGCTCCTCGCCGAGATCGGGGGCGCCCAGGCAACGGTCCTAGATGCCCAGATCAATTGGGCCGAGAAGATCGTCCGCTTCCTCACCCACCCGATGGTAGCACCCCTCCTCCTCTCTCTGGGCTTCCTCGGCCTGATAATAGAGGTCAAGACACCAGGACTCGGACTCTCAGGTCTGGTCGGCGCGGTCGCACTCACCCTCTTCTTCGGGAGCCACCTCATCATAGGACTCGCTGGGTGGGAGGCGATCATCATCCTCGCTATCGGACTCATCCTCCTCGGCGTCGAACTCTTCGTACTACCCGGGTTCGGACTCTTCGGTGTAGGCGGAATCATCGGGATACTCGCGGGTATATATCTCAGTATGCTAGGCCGTCTAGCAACCGGTCCCGATTACGCACGAGCAGCGACTATGCTGTCGGTCTCGATCATCGTCGTACTCATCACGGCATGGGCTCTACTCCGCAGATTTCCAAGGAGTAGACGGTTCTCTGAGTCGGGAATCCTGCTCAGCGATGAGATGACTAGAGAGAAGGGATACCTCTCCGGAGAGGTCAGAGATGACCTGATCGGTGCGACTGGGGTCGCAATCACCGATCTAAGGCCCGCAGGGACGGGGGAGTTCGGTGAGGAGAGGGTCGATGTCACCGCCGATGGAAGCTGGATCCCGGCGGGAGCCAAGATAAAGATCATAAGGTCGGAAGGGTACCGTCATGTCGTCAGGGAGGACAAATGAATGAATTCGTGATCTTGCCACAGATCCTCCTCATCCTGGTCATACTGGTCATAGGTGTCATCATCTGGGCAGTACCAGTCAGACTATGGATCGAGGCTGTCTCCGCCGGCGTGAGGGTCGGACTCGGAGACCTGATCGGGATGCGGCTGAGGAAAGTCAGCCCCTCAGCAGTCATCAGACCCCTGATAACCGCGACCAAGGCGGGTCTCCCCCTAACCGCCAAGGAACTCGAAGGACACTACCTCGCGGGGGGGAGGGTCGACCGGGTCGTCAAGGCACTGATCAGCGCCGACAAGGCGAATATCGACCTCTCCTTCCAGAGAGCAGCCGCGATCGATCTAGCAGGACGTGATGTCCTCGAAGCCGTCAAGATGTCGGTCAACCCGAAGGTCATTACCACCCCAAGGGTAGCCGCGATGGCAAAGGACGGGATCCAACTCATCGCCATCGCGCGCGTAACGGTACGCGCTAATATCAATCGCCTCGTCGGTGGTGCAGGGGAGGATACTATCCTCGCCCGGGTAGGGGAGGGAATCGTTTCCACGATCGGGTCCGCCGAAACACACAAGGCCGTCCTCGAGAACCCCGACAATATCTCGAGGACCGTCCTCTCCAAGGGGCTCGATGCCGGAACCGCATACGAGATCCTCTCGATCGATATCGCCGATGTCGATGTCGGGAAGAATATCGGTGCCGAACTGCAGACCGATCAGGCCGAGGCCGACAAGAGGATCGCGCAGGCCAAGGCAGAGGAGAGGCGCGCAATGGCGGTCGCCGCTGAGCAGGAGATGAAGGCCGAGGTACAGCAGATGCGCGCTCGCGTCGTCGAGGCAGAGGCACAGGTCCCACTCGCACTCGCAGAGGCATTCCGTAACGGAAACCTCGGAGTAATGGACTATATGCGCTACAGCAATATCAACGCTGATACCGAGATGAGGCACGCGATCGCAGGGGGCGCAGACGATCTCCTGATCGATGAGGAGGACTGAGGGTGAGTATCTTCACCATCCTCATCATCCTCGCGATGATCATCTCCACGATCAACGATCTCGCGACGAAAAAGAGGCAGGAGGAGAAAAGAAATAGGCCAACTGGGGAGGAGGATCAGGTACAGAAGACCCAGCCGGAGACGAAGCAGGAGAGTGCCCAGATCCTCATCCCCGACGAGCTCTGGACGATCCTGACCGGGGAGGAGAGAGAGCCTCAGCCAATACCCTCCCCAGAGCCCATGGAAGAAGAGTACGACCCCGAGCCGAGTCCAGAACTGCATGAGTGGCAAGACGGGACACCTGAGTGGGAACTCGACCCGATAGAGGAACCCGTCTCGTTGGAGAGTTACACCCCTGAGAGCTACACGCCGGCAGATCTGACTAGGACCGTCGAGAGAGAAAAGGCAAGCCTCCCCACCTATACCCCACGCCGAGAGCCCAGGAGGAGGACGACACCCAGGCGCCTGAGGCGACTCCGCCGCGCGATCGTGATGAAGGAGATCCTGGGCACCCCAAAGGGGCTAGAAGAACTCGTCTGACCATGTTATATTAAAAGGCTGTGGTTGCCGGGGTGGCGGAATGGCAGACGCATTCGACTCAAAATCGAACGGGCGCAAGCCCATGAGGGTTCGAGTCCCTCCCCCGGCACTCTCCTCCCTCCCTCTCGGGACGCTGACTCCTATTGGTCAGGCGGCATATTCCTTGCCCCTCTTACCTCGTAACTGGGTGTGAACCCGACCACTTACGTCCTTTACGGAAGAGGTAGTCGTCATGTTGTTCTCCCTATCGATGTTTCCGATCGGTTCCGGAAAATCACTCGCTGATCCGGTCACCAAGGTGATCGAAGAGATCGACAATGCTGGACTCGAGTACGAGGTTACCGGTACCGATACCGTGATCGAAGGGGAATGGGATGAGGTCATGCCGGTCATCAAGAAGGCGAAGGATCGCCTCAGTAACGAACATGAGCGAGTCTATATGGTCCTGACCGTCGATGATCACAAGGGCTCTGAGAATCGATTGGAGGGGGCTGTCATCGATGTCGAGGAGACTCTCGGCCGTCCGATCTCGAGGGGGAGTTGACTGAGTGGCTACCGCCCCTATCAGCCGAGGTCAGGTAGAGCAGGGGGGTGGGGATTCCCCACTCCCCATCGGCTCCCGTCTACCCTCTCTCACCTCCTCCGCAGTGGGGGGCCGCGTCCAGTGGCGCAATCTCAGGGCGGGTGGGACAGCGGTGATCTTCCTCCAGGGTGTCGAGGAGGGTGATGAACTCGACTACATCACCAGCTTACAAGCACTCGCTGGAGAGTATGGACTCTGGGATGGACGGGTGATCGCTGTCGTACCTGGTCTCGATCACTCCGCACTCGATGAGCTAGAGACCGTGAGTGAGGAGGATTCTGGGCCGAGGATCTATCCTGGTGCGCCTGGTTCGGTCGCTCTCGTAACCGAGCCTCAGGGGGAGGCTGAGCGCTGTGGTCTTCGTACTGGGGAGATTGCTATCCTGATCGCCGACCGGTGGGGCCAGATCTACCATGGCGCGCGCGGCTCTAATATCGCCTCCCTCCCCGAGCCGGCCGAGTTGACCGAGTGGTTCAGATTCCTCTCGATGCAATGCCCTGAGTGTGGCGTCATCGATGAACCTTGAACTCTTCTGATCCAGACCCAGGCAGGTCCTCTCCCATTTCGCCCACCTCGGGTTCGCTGACCTGTATGAAGCGAGTCCACTCCCTATCGAGTGGGATCGTCTTGCCGGCACTCGTCCGTAAGACCAGGTGTGTACCTGCGCCAGCACGGCAGCTCACTAGATCGCCCTCGAAGACTCCGAGGTCAGCACAGAGATTGCGTAGGGCACCGAAGAGGATACGTCGTATCACGACCACCTCGCCTGTACTAGTCGCTGCCAGGCTACGCACGGGCCCAGGGCTGCCTGCGGTGGACATAGTCTATTACTCCTGGACAGATAAGGGGTGAATCGAACGCCGCCGGGGCGACGCACGAGTGATGGCGAGGTCGACTGCAAAAAAAATACCCCCTGCGAGCACGAATATGGTGGGTGAGTGCCAGTTCATCGATACTTGCAAAGCCTTGCCCTTACAGCTATACTCGGCTCCGGTTGTGCGTGCCGCTTCGTCGGTCGTGAAGGTTGGGGAACCCGTTCGAGGCGAGTCCCCGGTTCAGATCGCGTTTCGGATCCGACAGCCGAGACGCGATTTCTTTCTCTAGATGGATGGATCAGTCGCCCGGGAGGGAATGGGTCATGTCGAGTAAAGGGTTGGAGGGCGTCGTTGTCGCCGATACAGGACTTAGCAAGATCTATGGAGAGGAGGGGCGCCTCCTCTATCGCGGATATGAGATCGAGGACCTAGCTGAAAATGTGACCTTCGAGGAGGTCTGCCACCTCCTCTGGTACGGATCCCTACCTACACAACAAGAGCTCGATGAGCTCAGAGCTCGATTCGCCAAAGATTACGCAGTCGACCCGAAGGTGATCGAGATCCTTCGGCGACTACCCCCTGAGACACACCCGATGGCGGCCCTGAGGACTGGTGCGTCTGCGCTCTCCTCCTTCGATCCAGAGGCGGAGGATATGTCGCCTGAGGCGAACCAGAGGAAGGCGATCAGGCTGACTGCGAAGATGCCGACCCTGACCGCCGCTATCGAGCGGCTCCGTAAAGGGAAGGAACCGATCGCACCACGAGAGGACCTCGGGATCGCGGCCAACTTCCTCTACATGCTCACCGGAGAGGAGCCCGATGAGCTGAGCGAGAGGATCATGGATGTCGCCTTCACCCTCCATGCCGAACATGGGATGAATGCCTCGACCTTCGCTGCTAGGGTGACGGTCGCGACCCTCTCGGACATGCACTCGGGGGTCGTCTCGGCGATCGGGACCCTCAAGGGGCCTCTACATGGTGGGGCCAATGAGCAGGTCATGGCGATGCTCCAGAAGATCGGGGAGCCGGAAAAGGCCGAGGAGTGGGTCCTCTCCGCACTCGAGAGGAGAGAGCGGATCATGGGCTTTGGACATAGAGTCTATAAGGCGCTCGATCCGAGGGCCCCGATCCTCAAGGAGCTCGCCGAGGAGTATGCTGCGCGCAATGGCGAGGATACTGACGCGACCAAGTGGCTCCAGATCTCTGAGAAGATACAGAAGGTGATGGCCGAGGAGATGGAGAAGCGAGGTCGGGCGATCTACCCGAATGTCGACTTCTTCAGCGCCTCCGTCTACTATACCCTCGGTATCCCAGCAGATCTCTTCACCAATATCTTCGCCTCCGCCCGGACCTCGGGGTGGACCGCGCATATCATGGAGCAACTCGCAGACAATAGGTTGATCAGACCTCAGACCAACTATGTCGGTCCTGAGGGAGTGAAGGTCACTCCGATCGATCAACGTGGATAGGAACGGAGGACGACATCATGGCAGGATACGAGTACGCCCGGATCCCAGAGAAGGGTGAGCAGATCACGGGCCCACAGGACGACCTGACAGTACCGAGCCGCCCGATCATCCCCTATATCGAGGGGGATGGCACTGGCCCCGATATCTGGCGAGCGACCCGGCGCGTACTCGATGCTGCCGTCCTCAAGGCCTACGATGGTGAGCGAGAGATCGCCTGGATGGAGATCTTCGCAGGTGAAAAGGCTCACGAAAAGACAGGCGAGTGGCTCCCAGATGAGAGTCTCAGAGCACTACGCGAGTTCAAGGTCGGGATCAAGGGGCCCCTGACCACACCCGTCGGAGGGGGGATCAGGTCCCTCAATGTGACCCTACGCCAGGTCCTCGACCTCTACGCCTGTATCAGGCCCGTCCGCTACTTCCAGGGGGTGCCCTCCCCAGTCCGGGAGCCAGAGAAGCTCGATGTCGTCATCTTCCGTGAGAACACAGAGGATGTCTACGCCGGGATAGAGTGGCCCGCTGGGAGTCCAGAGGCGGAGAAGGTCAGGGACTTCCTCGTCGATGAGCTCGATGCGAATATCCGGGAGGAGAGCGCAATCGGGATCAAGCCAATGAGTGCGTATGGCTCCAAGAGACTAGTCGCTGCAGCGATCAGGTACGCCATCCAGCGCGGACGTTCCTCGGTAACCCTCGTCCACAAGGGCAATATCATGAAGTTCACCGAGGGGGCCTTCGCCGAATGGGGGTATGAGGTCGCGGCCGAGGAGTTCCCCGAGGAGACGATCCGCGAGGGGGCCGAAGGAGGCGAGGGGAAGATCGTGATCAAGGATCGGATCGCCGATGCGATGTTCCAACAACTCCTCCTCCGGCCGGCAGAGTTCTCCGTCCTCGCAACCCCGAATCTCAATGGAGACTACCTCTCGGATGCCGCCGCCGCACAGGTAGGAGGGCTCGGGATGGCACCAGGCGCGAATATCGGGGATGAGGTAGCCCTCTTCGAGGCTACCCATGGGACCGCACCCAAATATGCAGGGAAGGATATGGTCAACCCTGGCTCACTCATCCTCTCAGGTGTGATGATGCTCGAACAGATCGGTTGGCTAGAGGCGGCAGGCCTCGTCGTCACCGGCCTCGAGAGGGCGATCATGAACCAGACGGTGACCTACGATCTGGCCCGACAGATGGAAGGGGCAACGAAGGTCTCGACCTCTGGTTTCGCCGATGCGATCGTCAAGGCGATGTAATGTAGACCAGGGTATACTAGGTATACTATACGTACGTCGAACTCTCATACCTCCCGAGCGTGCGGTCTACCAGACTGCGCGCTCGGGACCTTTTGACCAGTAAGTATTGTAAAACGTCAGCGAGTACTCTAAAGCCTCTGATATGAACGAGTTGCAGTATACGATCGTTGCCGCCGAGTCCTCTCGGTACGAGACACCACTCCTCGCCTTGCCACACTTCGAGGGGGAGTCGAAGCCAAGGGGAGAAGCGCGCGAGATAGACCAGCTAACCAATGGTCAGTTGACCACGATCCTCGAGCGTGGCGACTTCAAGGGGAAGGGGGACGAGGCACTCATCGTGTACCCCTCCTCTCCCGAGGTCGCTGCCGAGAGGATCGTCCTCATCGGGCTCGGACGGCAAGAGGAGTACTCGATCGAGAAACTGAGGAGAGCGGTAGGGACCGCAGTCAGACAGGGTGAAAGGATCGGAGCGACCTCGGTCGCCTTCGGACTCGGGTTCCAGGAGGGGCTCCCAGCCGAACTCACCGGGGCACCGACAGCACAGGCGATCACCGAGGCGGCTACCCTGGCGGGGTGGGAGCCTGGTGCCTTCAAGACGAAGAAAGGCGCTAATGGCAGGAAGTTGATCGGTCTCACGATCCTGATCTCGGAGGACGATGATGAGGAGGCGATAGAATCGGGTGCACACTACGGCGCTACCGTAGCTCGTGCCGAGAACTTTGCTCGCACCCTCCAGTCAGCACCGGGCAACACCTGTACACCTACCTTCCTCGCCGAGGAGGCAGGGAAGATCGCTGAGGAGTATGGGCTCGGGCTCACCGTCTTCGACCGGGATGCACTCGAGAGGGAAGGGATGTCCGCTCTCCTCGCCGTAGCTCGGGGGAGTGAGGAGGATCCCCGGATGATCATCCTCGAATATAGGGGTGAAGGGGCGCCCGAAGGTGGACCCCTCGTCCTCGTCGGGAAGGGGGTCACCTTCGATTCAGGTGGGATCTCGATCAAGCCCTCCGCTGGTATGGAGGATATGAAGTACGATATGTCTGGCGCAGCAGCTGTCCTCGCCGCGACGATGGCTGTCGCTGAGCTAGAGCTCCCAGTCCACCTGATCACGATCGTGCCCTCGACGGAGAACCTGCCATCAGGGAAGTCTCTCAAGCCTGGGGATATCATTGGGAGCCACCTCGGGAAGACGATCGAGGTGATCAATACCGATGCCGAGGGCCGTCTGATCCTGGCTGACGCCCTCTCCTACGCACAGAGGTATGAACCCTCCGCGATCGTCGATGCCGCAACCCTTACAGGTGCTTGTGTCATCGCACTGGGTCACCATGCGACTGGACTGATGGGCACCGACCAGGCCCTGGTAGATCAGCTCTTCGCTGCAGGTGAGACGACTGGCGAACGGTGTTGGCAACTCCCACTCTGGGATGAGTTCAGACCACAGCTCGATAGTGACTTCGCCGACCTCAAGAATGTTGGTGGGAGACCGGCGGGGACGATTACCGCTGGCCTCTTCCTCAAGGAGTTCGTAGGTGATTTCCCCTGGGCACACCTCGATATCGCGGGAACTGCATATCGCGATTCACCCGTGCCCTATATGCGCAAGGGTGCAACAGGGACGCCTACCAGGTTGTTCGTAGAATGGGTCCGCACTCGTTCAACCCACTGAGCAGATCCTCTCCTGCCACCTGGCTCGGAACGGTATTGCTACTCCTCGGCATCGGTGCCGCCCTCCCCGGTCATGGGGAGGTGCTGGCACAGACGCCATCGAGCCCACTGCCACCTGATACGATTGCCCCGGATACGCTCCCCCCTGATACCATCGGCGCCGATACGCTACGAATAGAGGACGATGCCCCCGAGCTCTTGGCTGACACCGTCGCGGTCGAGCCCCTCGACCCCGTCGTCGTGGCCGCACCCTTCAGGGGAGGGGAGAGCCCCGCCTGGACTACCGGGGTCTGGGAGTGGGATCGGGACGAACTCCTCCGCTCATCAGCCCTTACCCTGACTGATCTCCTCGAAGAGATCCCGGGACTCACTCCGATCCGCTCTGGGTTTGTCGGACACCCCGAGGCAGTGGCAATACCAGGTGGCCTGGGCGGATCCCTCGAGATATATCTCGATGGCTTTGCACTCGATCCCCTCGACGGTGGAACCTACGATCTCTCGCGCCTCGAACTGGTCGAACTCGAGAGGGTGCGCGTCGAACGACGGGGGGGTGGCCTCAGGGTCGAACTCGAGACGATAGCACCCACCGACCACCGACCCTATTCGATGGTAGAGGCAGGGACCGGCGAGTATGGTGCCCGGATGTTTCGGGGCACCTTCATGACTCCACACTTCATCCTCGGCCCCCTCGCCCTCGGGATCGAACGACTCGAAGGAAGTGGGATTGGCTCGGCCGAACCAGCGAGTACCTTTACTTCCTGGCTCAAGTGGACACGCGGAGTCGGGCCGGCGACCCTCCAGTTCGAGTGGCGGCGGAGTGATGTCGAATGGGAGCGACACGACCAACTCTCGATGCAGGCCGAGAGGAATGACTGGGTCTTCCGCGCCCGCAGCGAACTCGCGCCCAACCTCACTGCCGACGCCTTCTTCGGCAGCTCCTCGATCGACGACACCTCTGGAGAAAGGATAGTGTCGAGGAGTGGTCTCCAGGGTGGGATCAGGGCACTATACCAATCCGATCGCCTCTGGACGACCGGTACCCTCCGCGGCCGGGAGGCGAGCTTCCTGCCCCGACTAGAAGCTGAGCTGGCGGGCGGGCTCTCGATACCGGGCGGACTCGATATCGGGGGCGATATCCGACAGCTCTCCTGGAGGGATCACGGCGACGCGGTCGCCTGGAGTACCCGCCTCGAGATCGGGACCCTGCCCTGGCTCAGGCCCTTCGCCGAGATCTCGTCAGGGGAGCGGGGAATCCCCGGGCAGTGGGAGTTCGATCACCTCCTCGATCCGGAGGAAGATGAGGATATCCTGAGGGACGACCGGATCTACCCTGCCTTCACCGAGCAAGATGCGACCAGGGCAGGGGTCGAATTCAACTGGAGAGGTGCCCGACTTGGGGTCGCCTGGAATAGGATCACCGTCGATTCGGTCGCAGACTTCGGCCTACCCTTCGATCGGACAGGTATCCTCCTCCCAGGCGGGACGAATGAGGGGATCGAGGTCAGTGGCGCGATCCCACTCGGATGGGAGGCGCTGCAACTCCAGGGGTGGTACACCCAGTGGCGCAAGGGGGGCAGATGGCCGTACCACCCACAGACGAGCCTCAAAACCGCACTCACCTATCACCAGCTCCCACTACCTAGTGGAAACCTCGAGATCTCCGCACGGCTCGAGTTCTCGCACCGGGCGGGTATACTCGTGCCCGTGCCCGCTAGCTCCGAAAGTGGGGGGACAGTCACCCTGACACCCGTACCAGCTCTCTCTAGCCTCGATTTCTACCTCCAGATAAGGGTCCTCGACCTCAGAGCCTTCGTCCGGTGGAACAATATCACACACCGGTTGGATCAGCAGGACCTGCCCGGCCGCATCTTCCCTGGCCAGCGCGCCTTCTATGGGGTCAAATGGCAATTCTGGAACTAGGATGCCGGGGGTGACCCCAGACCGGGAGAGATGGCGCGGGCTGAGCGGTTGCACCCCTAGAGACCACCTCGTTGACCCCCCGCATCTCCTCTATTAACTTCAAAGACTGCGGAGGGAATATGATCCGAAGTATGACGGGGTACGGCACGGCGGAGAGAGAGACCGCCGTAGGGCGGTTGCGGGCGGAGATCAGAACGGTCAACCATGACTCCTTCAGAGCAAGTCTGCGCCTCCCCTCGGTGCTCGAGGAATATGAGATAGCGATTCGAGAATGGCTCCGGGAAGGTCTCCCTAGGGGCCACATCTCATACTCACTCCGGCTCGAGACACCTGAAGGTCAGGAGAACGAGCGGCTTACCATCGAGGTCGATGAGGTGAGGGTAGAGGAGTACCTCGCAGCCTTCTCACACCTGCAGGAGAAGTTCAGTCTCCCAGGCACGATCGATCTCTCAACGATCGCTCGGTTCAACGATATCTTCCAACGGGTCGTCGAGGAGGGCCCGGAGATAGAGGCCGAAGATCTACAGGGCGTCACCCGCGAGGCGATCGCTGCTACGATCGCGATGCGAGAGGAGGAGGGGCGTCGACTCGCCGAAGACCTGGAGGGGCGGCTGAGCGCGATGCGAGCCTCCCTCGAGCTCATCGAGGAGAGGGCGCCAGCCCGTCTCCTCGCCGAACGCGATCGGCTCCGCAAGGCGATAGCCGAACTCGCTGATGAGGTCGAGACCGATGAGGATCGGCTCGCCCGCGAGATCGCATACCTCGCAGAACGATGGGATATCGGCGAAGAGATCGTGCGACTTCGGTCGCATATCGATTTCTTCGCACGACTCAGCGCCGATGAGGATCCGACCCCAGTCGGGAAACGTCTCCGCTTCATCACCCAGGAGATGCTACGAGAGGCCAATACGATCGGTGCCAAAGCAAATGATACTACGATCCAGCACGAGGTGGTCGCGATCAAGAATGAGATCGAGCGCCTACGGGAACAGGTCGAGAATATAGAATGACCCTACTCGGTCGGCCTTTTCCGTTGGTGATAGCGGCCCCTAGCGGCGCTGGTAAGACTAGTCTGGCTCACGCTCTGATCGAACGGCACCCCGAAGAGGTGATGTTTTCGATCTCCGCGACGACCCGCCCAAGGCGGGAAGAGGAGAGCGAGGGGAGGGACTACTACTTCGTGACCGATGCCGAGTTCGACCGGATGATAGAATCGGGCGAGCTGATCGAGTGGGCGACGGTCCACGGGAATCGATACGGGACCCCTAGTCGAGGGGTACGTGAGGGGATCGATGCAGGCCGCGTCGTCGTACTAGATATCGATATTCAGGGTGCGAGACAGATCCGCGAGAGGTTCGACGACGCCGTACTGGTCTTCATCTTGCCCCCTTCCGCCGCCGAGCTCGATAGGAGATTGACGGGGAGGGGGAGCGAGGGCGATGCTGAACGGCGCAGGAGACTAGCCGGCGCAAGGACAGAGTTCAGCGCTGCCGCTGAGTTCGACTACGTCGTCGTCAACGAAGATTTCGAGAGCGCGGTCGAAACCCTCGAGGCTATCCTCGAGGCTGAACGGTACCGGCCTCACCGGATGAGAGAGTTGGATGAGATGCTCCATCGTCTCGACGAGGAGCTGGGAGAGATATTGGAAAGGAGCTGAGTATGCAGGTCTTCTCACCAGGAAGTGTCGCTAAGCATACTGGAAGTAAGTACCTCGGTGTCCTCGTTGCCGCCCGATATGCTCGCGAGCTGAACGCACTCCCGAGGGAGGCGGTACCCGCGGGTCTAGAGGTCAAGTTGACGACTAGGGCGCTCGAGGCACTCGTGCGCGGTGATATAAAATACGAGCTCGTCAAGCGTCGGCGCCGCTCGATCTGAGTCTAGCCGATGTCCCATATCCTGAGGCCACGGTGGCCCTGGCGGGAGCGACGTATCGTCCTGGGCGTCTCTGGTGGGATCGCCGCCTATAAGGCGATCCAACTCGCCCGGGATCTCACCCTACTCGGTGCGGAGGTCGACGTCGTCATGACGCGCTCCGCACATGAGTTCATTGGACCGATATCTTTCGAGGCACTCACCGGACGTCCAGTCCACCATGCACTGATCGAGCCGGGCAGGGCACTCGACCATATACGTCTTGCCCGGGAGGCAGACCTAGTATTAGTCGCGCCAGCGACCGCCGATCTGATAGCAAGGGCGGCAATGGGGCGTTCTGCTGATCTCCTGACCGCTCTCCTCCTCGCCACGAAGGCGCCAGTCCTGGTCGCTCCTGCGATGAATGACGGGATGTGGACCCACCCGCAGACTCAGAGGAATATCGTACACCTCCGTACCGCACTTGGCTATGAGATCGTTGGGCCAGCGGAGGGCGCACTCGCCTTTGGTGAGGGTGAGGGGATCGGTCGTCTCGAGGAGCCGGCGACGATCATCGAATATATCGGGAGGGCGCTGGTCGGTCAGAACCCACTCTATGGACGCTCGGTCATCGTCACTGCGGGCCCGACCCGCGAGCCAGTCGACCCGGTCCGCTTCCTCTCGAACCGGTCTTCTGGCAAGATGGGCTATGCCCTCGCTGCCGCCGCCTGGCGAAGGGGCGCAGAGGTCACCCTGATCTCGGGTCCTACCCTCCTCTCACCCCCACCTGGCCCACGAGTCGAGAGGGTCGAGACGGCACGTGAGATGGAAGAGGCGGTACGCCGCGCCCTCCCCGGTGCCGACGCCCTCATCATGTCGGCCGCAGTCGCCGACTTCAGTCCCAAGTCGCCTGCAGATCGGAAGATCAAGAAGGCCTCCGCACCCGATCTGATCGAGCTAGAGCCGGCACCAGATATCCTCCGTGAGACTATCTCGGCACGACCACCTGGCCTGATCACCATTGGCTTCGCACTCGAGACCGATGACGCACGGGCGCAGGCAGAAGCCAAGCTCGAGTCCAAGGCACTCGATCTGATCGTCCTCAACGAGGCGACCCGGCCTGGCGCAGGATTCGAGGTCGATACCAATGAGGTCGTCATCCTCAGCCGGGATGGGGGGGCCGAGGAGATCCCCCTCCTCCCGAAGTCAGAGGTCGCGGACACGATCGTCGACCGACTCGCAACCCTCCTCCCTAAACAATGACAGAACGAGAGGCGCTCATAAGGTATCTGACCCAGCTCCATGAGTCGGGCGAGACCGAACTCTTCCTCGAGGAACTCGATGCCGGGAGTGTGTACGAACTCCTCCGGAGCCCCGCAGGAGTGAGCGCGAGTGGAACTGGTGAAATCTCTGCTGATGCGGTAGAGGCCTCGACGAGGCAGGGGAGGACGACTGGGAGCCGGGGCGGACTCCTCGAGGCACTCAAAACACATGCCCCAGAGGTAGCTGAAGAGATGGGTCTCCGATCGGAGCCACCTGCGCCACCAGCCGAGCTAGCCTACGAGCGTACGGTAGTCGCACCACCCCAGCCGGGAGAGGTGGCGGGGGTGACACTACCCGTCCTCGCCGAGCAGGCTGCTGATTGCAGAGCCTGTCCACTACACGAGGGACGACAGAATGTCGTCTTCGGTGAGGGGAACCCCGAGGCAGAGGTCGTGATCGTAGGGGAGGCGCCTGGTGCGGAAGAGGACCGGACAGGACGACCCTTCGTAGGACCCGCCGGCAAGCTCCTCGACCTCCTCCTGATGAGCGTCGGGTTACAACGCGATCAGGTCTATATCTGCAATATCCTCAAGTGTAGGCCTCCAAACAACCGGGACCCACAGCCAGCCGAGATCGAGGCCTGTGGAGCGCACCTCAGGCGCCAACTCGAGGTGATCGGACCACGAGTCCTGCTCGCTGCCGGTCGGGTAGCAGCACAACGACTCGTCGGCCGGGAGGAGAGGATCGGACATCTCAGGGGAGAGGTCCACGAGTACGAGGGGACCCCACTGATCGCAACCTACCACCCTGCATATCTCCTCAGGAGTCCTTATCAGGTCAGGGCTGCCTGGGAGGACCTCCAACTCCTCCGCAAGACCCTCGACGAGGCCAGGACAGGGTGATACCTCGACGACTCGAGAGGCTTGACTACTACCCCTACTAGGGGTACCCTCATCTCTCTCGGAACCTAGATGGGCCGCCCTCCCCCAGGGTGGCTTTTTAGCCTGATTCAAGTGGTTGAATGAAGAGCAGTACGCTACAAGAGACCAACGGAGGAGTCTCTACCCTCCCCGCTATGGATCGTGAACTCCCCTACTCACCTGAGGCGGAGATCGCGGTATTGGGCGGTATGTTGATCGATCCAGATGCCGTCGCCAAGGCGATCGAGATCGTCGATGACTCTATGTTCTACCGCGAGGCGCACCGCCGACTCTTCAGGGCGATGGCTCGCCTCTTCCAGAGTGGACAGGCCCTCGACCCGGTAACCGTCAGCGAGGAACTCAAGAAGACCGACGAACTCGAGGTGGTCGGTGGACTGACCTACCTCGCTCGGCTTCTCGATGCCGTGCCGACTGCGGCGAATCTAGAGTACCACGCCAGGATCGTACGGGAGAAGGCGCTCCTGCGCCGCCTGATCGAGGCCTCTTCACAGGTTATACGTGATGCCTACGAGGTGGGCGAACGTTCAGTCGAGGAGATCCTAGACCTCGCGGAACAGAGGGTCTTCCAGGTCGCGGAGTCACAGGAACGGGAGGGGTTCGTCTGGATCAAAAAGATCCTCTACCCGACCTTCGAGGAGATCGAGAAGCTCCAAACTGCCGATGGGGGGATAACCGGCGTACCAAGTGGCTTCCCCGACCTAGACGAGATGACTGGCGGTTTCCAACGTGGCGACCTAGTCATCCTAGCGGCTAGGCCGAGTATGGGTAAGACCTCGATCGTCGTCGGGATGTCACTCCATGCCGCTATCATGCATCAGATCCCGGTCGCGATCTTCTCACTCGAGATGTCGAAGGAGCAGATCGTCCAGAGGATGCTCTGCCATGAGGCACTCGTAGACCTCGGTCGCCTCCTCCGTGGGCGCCTGACCGATGATGACTACGTCCGTCTCGCCCAGGCCGCAGGCCACCTGAACACTGCACCACTCTGGATCGATGATTCCGGCTCACTCAATATCATCGAGATGAGGGCGAAGGCGCGACGTCTCAAGGCCGATGTCCCGAACCTCGGTATGATCGTCCTCGACTATGTCCAGCTGATGAGTGGTGGACCCGGGAGGGTGGAGAACCGGCAGCAAGAGGTCAGTATGATCAGCCGCGGCTTGAAGGCACTCGCCAAGGAGATCGATGTCCCGATCATCGCTCTCTCCCAGTTATCTCGCGCACCGGAGCAGAGGACCGACCACCGACCACAGCTCTCCGACCTCCGTGAGTCCGGTGCACTCGAGCAGGACGCAGATCTAGTCATGTTCCTCTACCGGCCTGAGCGGTATATGACGCCTGCCGAGGCCGAGGAGAAGGGAATCGTTGGACACTCCGAGGTGATCATCGGGAAACAGAGGAATGGGCCAACTGGGATCGTCGAACTCTTCTTCCGGAAGGAATCGACCAGGTTCGAGTCCTTCACTCGACGCGAGGGTCCGTAGGTCAGTTCCAGTGAGGTTCGACTCTTCCCGGTACCGAGTCTTATCGCCCTTGTCTAGAGAGGTCGGAATGCGCCTACGGTATCTCATCTCATTCTCACTCGCACTCGTCCTGATAGGCTGTGGCTCATCTGCGCCGGCTAGCTTCCGAACCGAGACCCTCCCCAATGGGACCCTTCTGGTGACGAACTCGGGGCTACCGACCTGGGGCCCCGACTCCACTTGGCGGCTAGTGGAGGAGCTCCGCCTCGGGACCGCCGATGGAGATGGGCCTGAGCAGTTCGGGGCTATCGCCGATCTCCTCGTCGATTCGAATGGACGGATCTATATCCTCGATGGTTTAGCGCAGGAGGTCCGCGTCTTCGAGCCCGACGGTACTTTCTCCCACTCTCTCGGCGGTCCGGGACGGGGACCCGGCGAGTTCGCCCTCGCTACGAAGATGAGTCTCGGACCAGGCGACACCCTCTGGATACACGACCCCCAGCTCGGGAGGCGCTACTCGGCATTCGACCCTGCAGGTGACTTCCTGACCAGCTACGAGAGGAGAGTGCAGGGCCCATCGGGAGCCGCGCGACATGGGCCCGATGCACACTTCATCGACTGGACCATAGAGTTCCCCGACGAGGCCCCTAATATCGTCGCGGGCGCGCGCCAGCTCTACCATCCGGTGCGGCTCGGCCCCGGCTTCGAGGTCAGGGACACCTTCCCACCCCTAGCCTTCCACTCCGAGATGATCACGACACCGGAGCTGGCCTTCCCACAACTCTATTTCGCAGAACGGCTCCTCATCCACCAGGACGCCGAGGCGAATATCTGGTTCGCGGAGAGTCGCGACTACCAGATCTATAGGCGTACACTAGAGGGTGATACCACACTCATCTTCACCCTCCCTGCCGAGCCCGCTCCGGTGACGACCGCCGATCGCGCTGAGATCAGGGCCAACTATCGGTCCCGTCCAGATCTCCTAAAGGCTTACCTCGACGCACTCCCCGAGACGAAGCCGGTGATCAGGGAGATCTTTGGCGATGATGCCGGGCATATCTACGTCGTCCCCGAACTCGCCGGGGTCCCAGCTGGGAGCGTACTCGATCTCTTCCGCGATTCGGGTCAGTATCTCGGACGGATCCCTCTCCCCGTGCCAATGCAGATGGCTCACCCGGTGATCTTCGCGACCGCCACACACCTCTATTACCTAGTCGAAGATGAGCTGGACATACCGCGCCTCGCACGGTTCGAGATCATCAAGGAGCCGAATGCCGGTGTGGACGCCGCTGAGGGGAGACCGATCGGCGACTCCATAACGGTCTTCTTCACCAAAGATGAAGAGCCCTATCCGGTCCGACGTCCCACCCGCGCTGGAGGGGAGACCGCGGCGAGGCTCAGAGCGGCACTAGAATGGCTCGTCCAGGGCCCAACGGCTGAGGAACGCGCCGAGGGGGTCTGGTCATGGTTCTCTGAGGAGACCGCAGATGTGATACGCACCGTCGAGCTCGACTCTACTGGGAGAGCGACGATCGATTTCGTCGACCTCCGGCCCCTCATACCCAATGCCTCGACCTCACTCGGGAGCCAGATCCTACTTCAGGAGCTCGGAGAGACCACCTTCCAGTTCCCCGAGGTCAGATCGGCTGAGTACACTATGGAGGGGAGCTGTGACCTCCTCTGGGAATGGCTCCAATATGGCTGTCAGATCATGACCGCACCGGACGAGACGACTGCACCCGAGGGGCAGGGGTGAGGCCCTTCACCCACTCCCTACGGTAACCACTGAGCACCTCGGGGGTATTCCTGCATATGGCTACAAAAACTCTCTTCTTCTGCACCGATTGCGGGAACGAATCGATCCGCTGGGCGGGCCAGTGCTCTGCCTGCGGTGCCTGGAACACCCTCGTCGAGGAGCCAGTCCGAAAGACGACGAAGGGGCGCACACCCCGGCGCGACACCCGCCGGTCCCCTTCCCGGGGCGCGCGGACCGGTCCGATCGAGCGGCCAACCGCCAAACCCCTACATGAGGTCATCGGCGGAGAGGAGACACGCTGGAAGACCGGACTCGATGAACTCGACTTCGTCCTCGGTGGGGGGATCGTGCCTGGCTCACTCATCCTGATCGGTGGAGAGCCAGGGATAGGGAAGAGCACGATCCTCCTCCAGGTCGCTGCACGCCTCGAAGGGATGGACCACTCGACCCTCTACATCTCAGGCGAGGAATCGGCCGCCCAGGTCCGGCTGCGGGCCGATCGACTCGAGGGTAAGGCGAGTGACGTCGTCTTCCTCGGCGAGACCGAACTCGAGGCGATCCTCGATGAGGCTCACGACCTACGGCCAGAGGTCCTCATCATCGACTCGATCCAGACCGTCTACACCCCTGACCTCGAGGGCGCACCCGGGAATGTGAGTCAGGTCCGCGAGTGCGCCGCCCAGCTCCAGCGTTACGCGAAGGAGGAGGGAACCGCTGTCTTCCTCGTCGGACATGTGACGAAGGGTGGGACCGTAGCGGGTCCGAAGACCCTCGAACATATCGTCGACACCGTCCTCTACTTCGAGGGGACGGGTGACCTCGACCACCGCGTGCTCCGTGCGACGAAGAACCGCTTCGGGCGCGCCGACGAGATCGGGGTCTTCCAGATGACTGGGCGCGGTCTCATCCCGGTAGCGAATCCTTCCGAGCTCTTCCTCGGCGAGAGGGCCGAGGGCACCAGTGGGACCGCCGTCGTCGCGACGATCGAGGGGAGTCGCCCCCTCCTCGTCGAGGTCCAGGCACTCTCTGCCCGGGCCAGTTATGGCGCACCGCAGAGGGTGACGACGGGGTTCGACCGCCAGCGCCTCGCACTCCTCCTCGCTGTCCTCGAGAAGAGGGCAGGGATCGCATTCGGCGAACTCGATGTCTTCCTAAACATTGTCGGTGGAGTCAAACTCGTCGAGACAGCTGGCGATCTAGCGATCGCTGCGGCCCTGGCCTCCAGCGTCTTCGACCGTGACCTTCCAGGGGATGCTATCTTCATAGGCGAGATAGGGCTCGGGGGAGAGGTCAGGGCTGTGGGCCAGGTCGAACGACGACTGGCTGAGGCCGCAAGGATGGGCTTCAGACGTGCATACCTCCCAGCCCGAGCAGTCCCACCGAAGGCACCGAGGGGACTGAGTGTCATAGGTATCAGAGATATTGCAGAGTTGATGGAGCAGCTCTTTCGATGAAAGATGAGAAGATGGAAGGGGAGGAGAAGGCCCCCGACCAGGACGGTAGGGTCGCCGTCATCGTCGCGGCGGGTGGGGCAGGGAGGAGGATGGAGGGCACAGGGGGTGGGGTCAGGAAACAGTACCTCGAACTCCGCGGTGAGCCACTCATCCTCCACTCGCTTCGCCCCTTCCTAACCCACCCCGAGGTCGGAGCGATCGTGATCGCGCTCCCACCCGAGGACCTAGAGGAGCCACCGGCCTGGCTCACCGAGCTAGACCCCCGGATCGAACTCGTAGCAGGTGGTGAGGAGAGGGGCGACTCGGTCCGTAACGCACTCGCAAGGGTCCCTGAGAAGGCCAAGATCGTCCTCGTCCACGATGCCGCCCGGCCCTTGGTCGATCGGGCGACGATCGATCGGACGATCGAGGCGGCCGGGAGAGGGGTCGGTGCGATCGCCGCAATCCCCCTCACCGACACCCTCAAGGAGGTCGACGACGAGGGCCGGATCACCTCGACGCCCGACCGGAGTCGGTACTGGAGGGCCCAGACACCACAGGCCTTTCCGCGTGACCTCCTGATCGATGCGACCGAAAGTGCACTCGCAGCTGGTTTCGAGGGCACCGATGATGCAGCGATCGTCGAGCACTATGGCGGCCGCGTCGTCGTCGTCGAGGGCTCACCTGAGAATATAAAGGTCACTACCCCCGTCGATCTCGTCCTAGCCGATGCGATCCTCAGAGAGCGACCACAGCCTACTAGAGGAGAGAAGACGACGGCACCAAGGCCCCATGCCGAGGCGACGGTAATACCATTCCGGACCGCACGCGACCGTGCCCGGAACGCGCCTCGGGTCGCAGCCCACCTCCGAGCGGGGGGACTGATCGCCTACCCGACCGAGACGGTCTATGGCATTGGGTGTGCACTCGATTCCGACGCACTCGAGAGATTGGCCACACTAAAGGGGAGGACAGATGATGAGCCATTCCTCCTCCTCGTCGAGGATACCTCGATGGTGAGTGGGGTGGTCTGGTCCGAGATGGCAAGGCGCCTTGCAGCTACCTTCTGGCCTGGCCCCCTGACGATCGTCGTCGAGGCGAAGCCAGACCATTTTCCCAAATGGGTCCTAGGGGAAGGGGGAGCGATCGCGCTACGGTCATCACCCCATCCAGCGGTTCAGACGATCCTCAATGAGTTGGGTGCGCCGATCACCTCGACGAGTGCGAATCGGGCTGGGGAGATACCCGCAACGAGTGCGAATGGGGTCCTCGAAAGGTGGGCAGAGTTGGGTGCGCCCGCCGACCTCTGGATCCTCGATGGCGGGCCACTCCCTCCATCGGCACCATCGACGATCGTCGACTGTACCTCGTCCCGACCGGCCCTCCTCAGGGAGGGTGTGATCCCCCTCACCGCACTAGCAGGTACTGTGGGGTATATAGATTAGGATCGACGGGGATCAGGACGATCGATGACAGAGCATGAGAATGGGAGGTAATGTGACCCGAGCGGAGCAACTCTCACGAGAGAGTGAGCCGACTACCTACAACATACTCTTCGTCTGCACCGGCAACACCTGCCGTAGCCCTATGGCAGAGGTGATCATGCGTCGGAAGCTCGAGGAACGACGCTGGGAGAATGTCGCGACCGGCTCAGCGGGGATCGCCGCCGTCGTCGGTGAGCCCGCAGCGGGAAATGCAATCACAGTCGCCAATGATGAGGGGCTGAACCTCGAGGGCCATGGCGCCCGACTCCTCACACACGATCTAGTCGATTGGGCCGACCTGATCCTCGTCATGTCACCCTCGCATCTCAAGGGTGTCGAGCTGATGGGAGGTGGTCAGAAGACCGCCCTCGTAACCGAGTTCGAGGAAGGTGCGGCGAGCCAGGGTGAGCCCGTAGAGGACCCCTTCGGCGCAAGCCTCGATGCCTATCGCCGGACCTTCCGCCGCCTCGAGGAGGCGATCAGTGCCGTCCTCGACAAGATCGAGCCGATCATCGCACCCTGAGGAGACCACGATGCAGAGCATAGAGATCGGTCAGACGACGAGGTTGATCGTACTCCTCGGCGATCCCGTCGCCCACTCCCTCTCCCCGATCTTCCAGAACGCAGCCTTCCAGGCCGCTGGAGTCGATGGTGTCTACCTCTCACTCCGTGCCAGCACAGACGATTTCCCAGGGCTCTTCCTCGGGATCGCGCGCGCCGGGGGCGGGGGTAATGTGACCCTACCTCACAAACTCGTCGCTGCCCAGCTCATCGAGCGGAGGACGAAGGAGGTCGATAGCACAGGTGCCTGCAACACCTTCTGGCTCGAGGATGGGGTGGTCTGTGGCGACAATACCGATGTGGCGGGGGTCAGGGGAGCAGTCGATCTCCTGACCGGATCACCGAGGGGTGCACGAGTCCTCCTCCTCGGGGCAGGGGGTGCTGCACGGGCAGCCCTCACCGCCCTCCTCGACGACGGCGCCGATTCCATCCACCTCCTCAACCGGACACCAGCCCGTGCGGCTGAGATCATCGAGGAGTTCTCTGAGAGCCCACACCATCGCTCGGTCGCGCCCGGTGTGCTACACCTCGTCGAACCAGGGACCGACCTCGGAGACGAGCACTTCGATCTCGTCATCAATGCGACCTCACTCGGACTGCGGGAAGCTGATCCACTCCCGATAGATCTCGAGGCACTCGGTGGGTGCGGTGCGGCCCTCGACCTCGTCTACTCACCTGAAGAGACGCGCTGGGTCCGAGAGGCACGTGAACTCGGGATACCAGCTGCCGATGGGATCGAGATGCTCATCCAGCAGGGGGTAGTAGCCTTTGGGAGATGGTGGCGAATCGACCCCTCGGTAGAGGTGATGCGCGCCGCACTCGCCGCGGCCACAACCGGCCTCACCCCTCCCGCTCCAACCACCTCCTGAACTCGGGTAGCCCCATCGAGTTGATGAGATCCTCGGCCTCGAGCCAGCCCCTCCGAGCCTGGTCGATCCCATAGCCCATCAGATCGAGGTTCGCTACCCGGTGAGCATCGGTATTGACCGCTACCCTGACCCCTAGCTCCCTCGCCCGACGAAGGTGGACATCACTCAGGTCTAACCGGGCAGGGTTCGAGTTCAACTCGAGCGCGACACCCCTCTCACGCGCCGCCTCCATCACCCTCTCGAGATCGACCGCATAGGGATTCCGGCGGTTGATCAACCGTCCTGTCGGATGGGCGAGGATATCGACTGCGGGATGGGAGATACCCCTGATTATCCGGTCGGTCATCTCAGCCTCGGGCAGCCCCATCCTCGAGTGCACTGCTACGATCACCAGGTCGAGTTCATCGAGGTACTCGTCGGGGAGGTCGAGGCTCCCATCGGGGAGGATATCGACCTCCATCCCCCTGAAGATCTCGATCTCCGGGACCCGCTTCCGTACCTCATCGATCTCCTCCCACTGCTCCTCTAGCCTCTTCGGGTCGAGACCATTGGCGACCCTCACCGCCACACTATGGTCGGTGATCGCCATATACTCGTAGCCCCGCTCGGCACATGCACGTGCCATCTCCTCGATCGAGGCCTCCCCATCGCTCCACCTACTATGCATATGGAGGTCGCCCCTGATATCATCGAGGACGACGAGGTCAGGCAGATCATCCTCGAGCGCCGCCTCGATCTCGCCCCGATCCTCCCTCAGCTCGGGTGGGACCCAGACCATCCCGACCGCCTCGAAGATATCCTCTTCCCGGGCGCCACCTATCTTCTCACCAACGTCGGGCGCCTCGTCCTCACCTCCAGTGGTCCCCTCGACCCTGAAGACACCATATTCGTTGATCTTCAGACCGCGCTCGATCCCTAGCTTCCGGACCGCGATATTGTGCGCCTTCGAACCGATGAAGTAGTGGAGTGCAGCACCGTACGACTCCTCCGGCAAGATTCGCAGATCGATATGCAACCCATTCTTCAGGACGATCGTCCCCCGTGATGGCCCCGCGATCTCGGTCCGGGCTGCCTCAGGGTACGACTCGAAGTGATCCATTATCGCCTCTGGTGGATCCCCGATCACGATCAGATCGATATCCCCGACCGTCTCGACACGCCGGCGATAGCTGCCCGCCGTCTCGACCGCAACCAGCCCCGGAGCCGCCCCCATATACTCCAAGAGGGGGGCGACTACCCGGTCGGCATCAGAGAGACGGAACCGCTCAGTATGCCTCTTGTAGTCCTCGATCCCCTGACGGAGTCGCTCCAGACTCCTCGGCCCAAACCCGGGGAGCTGCCCGACCTCCCCCTCCTCGAGTGCCTCCTCGAGCTCCGGGACCGTCTCGACACCCAGTTCCTCGTAGAAGAGCATCGCCCTCTTCGGTCCGACCCCATCGATCCGCATCAGCTCGCGCACCGAGGAGGGCACCTTCTCCCGTGCCTCCTCGAGTACACTCGATTCACCAGTCTCGATTAGTTCGGTGATATACGACGCCAGATCTTTCCCGATCCCCGGCAACTCGGTCAGGTCCTCCCCCGCCTCGACCATCTCGGCGAGGGGACGAGAGGTGTCCGCAACCGTACGCGCACCATTCCGATACGCTCGCACCCTGAAGGGATTGGCACCCTGTAACTCGAGGAGGTCCGCGATCTCGATCAGGACCTCGGCGATCTCTCTATTCTCCAACCCAACCTCCTACCCGATACCCAGGGTGAATACACTTTGGCAACAGAAGTATGGGCTGAGAGGACGACGTCGCGCCACCCCACCTCACCCGACAGGCGCAGGCACGAACTCACCGAGTTCCGCGGCGAGGATCTCGACCCGACCCTCCTCGATCAGATAGTACCAGCCATGCAGGTGCAGGGTACCCTCCTCATAACGCTCCCGAACGAAGGGGTACTGGAGTAGCCTCTTCACCTGGAGTACGATCGAGCGCTTCTCTGTCCTCCGTAAGAGCTCTTCACTCATCGGACCAGGGAGCCGGGCCTCCGCACCCAGCTCGAGCCACCGCTCGATATTCGGAGCCCCAGGCGAGAGGGGCTCGTAGAGACTACGTATCGCACCACAGTGGCTATGACCACAGACCACGATATCGGTCACACCCAGGACCAAGACCGCATACTCGACACCAGCCGGGATACTATGGTAGCCCGATGACTCATAGGGAGGGATCAGATTGCCGATATTGCGCAGGATGAAGAGCTCACCCGGCTTCGAGCCCGTAAGGAGGTCGGGGACCAGACGGGAGTCCGAGCACCCGATGAAGAGAGTCGAAGGGCGCTGGCCATCCACCACCAGCCTCTCGAACTCCTCCCTGAAACGTGGGAAGTGTTCCCTCTGGAACCTCTGCAGCCCCACCATGAATTGTTCTGGCATACTCTCCCTCTTCGATACTCCTTCGAGCCATGGGCTAGATGATCACTGATCGGTGAAATGGCTGGCGAGAGAATATACGGGTATCGGACATAGGTTGTCAGCCTGCTCGAAGAACCTGCACTCGGGCCCGACACTCTTTTCGGTGCTCTACCACATCTCCCGGCCGATCGAGCTATCCGACGGACCCGAAATCAGTTGAGGTAGGATGCCTCATCTGACACCTTAGGACTCGAGCCTATAACTTCTGCCTCACGATCAGAGCTCGTGACCTTCGAACCATGGTCCCTGACTCGCGCCCACGCCTCACCTCCCAGCTCGGGCGCCTCGTACCCCGACTCCTCGACCTCGTCTTCGCACCGATCTGCCTCGGCTGCCGAGGCCCGATACATCACACCGCTAACGTCCGCCTGATCTGTCGTGAGTGTCGACTCCGGCTCCGCCCGATCCCCGAACCCCGGTGCACGAGGTGCGATGCACCCCTCCTCCGAACCGGGCGCCTACCCGAACCAAATTGCAGTGAGTGCCGCACCTGGCCCCCATCACTTCGTGCCGCGCGCTCTGCTCACCTCCTGGCTCCTCCCGCTGACCAGCTCGTCTACCAACTCAAATACCGCGGGTGGCGCGCCCTCGCACGTCCGATCGCAGAGTCGATGGCAGAACTCGAACTCCCACTCGATACCGAGGAGGAGGCTCGCTTCGTCGTCCCCGTACCTACCACCAAGACGAGGGAGAGGGAGCGGGGATACAACCAGGCGGCTGAGATCGCTGCGAAGTTCGCTGAGATAAAGGGGCTCAGATTGGTGCCGGCCTTGGAGCGCAGAACCGCCTCCACGACCCAGACGGTCTTGCAACCAGCGGCTCGGAGGGCTAACGTGGCAGGCGCGTTTCGGATCGCCGAAAGGGTCGGGATTCCACTCGCTGGTCAACACCTGATCCTCGTCGACGATGTCCTCACGACCGGAGCCACCGCCCGGGAATGTGTCGAGGTACTCGTCGAGGCCGGTGTCCGATGCGTCACATTGGTCACCTTCGCCCGAGCACTCGAGTTGCCCGGGATTACCACTACCTGATTCGGAGTCGCAAATGGCTATCCGTGTAGCAATCAATGGCTTCGGCCGGATCGGTCGGAATATTCTGCGCGCCGCCAAGGAGTCCGGCGCCGAGATCGACTTCGTCGCGATCAACGACCTGACCGACAACGAGACCCTAGCACACCTCCTCGCCTATGACTCAGTACATGGGCGCTACCCTGGGACGATCGAGACGACACCCAATGGGATCAGCGTCGATGGGGATGAGATACGGGTGACGAGCGAGCGCGATCCAGCTAACCTCCCCTGGAAGGACCTCGATGTCGATATCGTCTTCGAGGCAACTGGCCGCTTCACCCAGAGGGAGGACGCCGCCAAGCACCTCGAGGCGGGTGCCAAGAAGGTCATCATCACCGCGCCCGCCAAGGATGAGGACATCACCGTCGTCCTCGGCGTCAATGAGGAGGACTACGACCCAGAGAACCACGACATCATCTCGAATGCGAGCTGCACCACGAACTGCCTCGCTCCTGTCGTAAAGGTCCTCATGGACAACTTCGGCTTCCGCCGCGGGATCATGACGACCGTACACGCCTACACGAACGACCAGAGTATCCTCGACCTCCCGCACAAGGATCTGCGGAGGGCGCGCGCCGCTGCCGTCTCGATCATCCCAACCACTACGGGAGCCGCGAAGGCGACCTCACTCGTCATCCCAGAGGTCCGCGGTAAGATCGATGGACTCGCCATGCGCGTACCGACCCCGAACGTCTCGATCGTCGACCTCACCGCCGAACTCGAGAAGGATGTCACCGTCGAGGAGGTCAACGAGGTCTTCCGTAAGGAGGCCGAGGGACGCCTCAAGGGAGTCCTTGCCGTCTCCGACGAGCCCCTCGTCAGCATCGACTATGTCGGGAACCCCAATAGCTCTGTGATCGATTCCCTCTCGACCTACGTCATCGAGGAGAGAATGATCAAGGTCCTCTCCTGGTACGACAACGAGTGGGGATACTCCTCTCGCTGCGTCGATCTCGCCAAGTATATCGCAGAGAAAGGGCTCTAATACGGCCCGATGAACCAGTGGTCCCCGACCCCCACAGGGAAGGGGACCTCTTACATTGAGAGTTGATTACGATGCAGAAGCGGAGCCTCAAAGATCTCCCTGATTCAGAACTACGAGGCAAGAGAGCCCTCGTCAGGGTCGACTACAATGTACCACTCGACGGCACCGAGGTAGTCGACGATACCAGGATCAGAGCTACCCTCCCAACCCTCGAATACCTACTCGAGAGGGGCGCGAGAGTCATCCTCATCTCACACCTCGGACGGCCGAAGGGTGAATGGCACGAGGAGCTATCCCTCCGGCCCGCCGCTGAGCGCCTCGATGAACTGATCGATGCGCCCGTCACCTTCGTCGAAGATATCGCTGGCTCTACCGCCGAGGAGGCGATCGACGAACTCGGCGAGGGCGCGGTCCTACTCCTCGAGAACCTCAGGTTCCTACCCGGTGAGGAGGCTAATGACGACGAACTCGCCTCCACCCTCGCGAGTCGTGTCGACCTCTATGTCGACGATGCCTTCGGAGCGGTGCACCGGGCACACGCCTCGACCGTCGGGGTGCCCGAAGCGATGCGTGCCACCGACAAACCCGCCGTCGCTGGACTACTGATCGAGCGCGAACTGCACTTCCTGGGAAATGCGCTCGAAGCGCCCGAGAGACCCTTCATCGCGATCCTCGGGGGGGCCAAGATCTCCGGCAAGATCGATGTCATCGAGAACCTCCTCCCCCTCGTCGATCACCTCCTCATCGGGGGCGCGATGGCGAACACCTTCTTCCGAGCCCTCGGCCTCGAGACCGGTGGCTCACTCGTCGAGGAGGATAGGATCCCACTCGCACGCGAGCTCCTCGAGAGGGCGGGCCCCAAGATCGTCCTACCTGTCGATTGCGTCGTCGCTGGGCAGATCGAGCCGGGGGTCAGGAACTGGCTCTACGACCGTGAACAGGTCCCTCCAGAGGGGAAGATCCTCGATATCGGACCCAAGAGTGTCGCGACCTTCCGTGACTTCATCGACCGCGCCAAGACGATAATCTGGAATGGACCGATGGGAATCTTCGAGATTCCAGAGTTCAGTCATGGATCAGATGGGGTCGCCAGAGCAGTTGCTGATGCGACCGAGAGGGGCGCAACCACGATCATCGGTGGGGGCGATACCGTCGCCGCTGTCGAGGGGGCAGGGGTCGCAGAGAAGATGACCCATATCTCGACCGGGGGAGGGGCCTCACTCGAGTTCCTCGAAGGGAAGACCCTACCAGGCGTCGCCGCACTCGACGACAAAGAATAGACCCAACACGAATAGATATGACCAAGAAGATCAAGAAACCCGTAATCGCCGGGAACTGGAAGATGCACAAGGGACCAGCAGCGACCAGAGAGTTCGCTCTGGCCCTCGCACCACTCATCCCCAAGGGGAGTGGGGCAACGATCATCCTCTTCCCACCAGCGATCTCACTGACCACCGCACTCTCCACACTCGAGGAGACTGGGATAGCCGAACAGGTCGAGGTCGGAGCACAGAATATCCACTGGGAGGACGAGGGAGCCTTCACCGGTGAGATCAGCGCAGAGATGGCCAGAGAGGTGGGAGCTAGCTACGCCCTCATCGGGCACTCCGAGAGGAGACACCTCTTCGGAGAGACGAACGACGAGACTAGCCTCAAGGTCCGCGCTGCCCTCCAGAACGAGCTCCGACCGATGATCTGCGTCGGAGAAACGAAGGAGGAGAGGGAGGAAGGAAGGCTCGAAGAGGTCATCACGACTCAACTCGTAGCCGCGATCGAGGGCCTCGAGAAAGGAGAGATCGAGCAGATCGCCATCGCCTACGAACCAGTCTGGGCGATCGGGACAGGACTCACAGCAACTCCTGATGATGCCGCCGAAGCACACCAGATCCTGCGCAACAAACTCGCTCAGGCGATCGGAACAACGGGCGCAGAGGGGGTACCCATCCTCTATGGAGGATCAGTCAGACCAGAAAATGCAGCAGACCTCTGCGCCGCCAACGAGGTCGATGGACTACTGATCGGGGGCGCCAGCCTCCAACCCGAGAGCTTCGCCGCGATCATCGAGGCTGCCACCAAGGGATGAGCTGGCTAGAGAGGACAGGAGATCGCTTGACGGAGATGGGGGAAGTAAATAACTTCCTAGACTGGACTAAATAACTCTGGAGCGGGATTACAGTGTTCGGAATATTACTGACACTCCTCATCATCGATGGACTACTCCTCATCGTGGTAGTACTCCTCCAGGCAGGGAAGGGGGGAGGCCTTGCCGCAGTGGGTGGAGGATCAGGCACAGAGATGCTCATGGGAGGACGGCAGGCGGCGACCTTCCTGACTAGGGCTACCTGGATTACGGGTGGGATCTTCCTCGCCCTCTCCCTCATCCTCTCTGTCCTCTCGACTGGGAGGACGACGACACCCGAGTCGATCCTCCGGCAGGAGCTCCAGCAGACCGCTCCAGCAGCACCACAGCCCGTTCTCCCCGGTGTCGATCTCGATGGCGATGACGCCGCCGGAACAGGTGGTGCCGAGGGAGCCGCTGGTACTACCGACCCTGAAGAGGGCGGCACACCCGACTGACCAGACTGATCACTCGTCGGGTGGGGACGCCTCGGTCGCCAAATCGATCGGGTAACCCCGCTCGACGAGATAACTATCCTCATAAGGACCCCGTCGCAGCTCTCCATCTCGCCTCGTCGTCAGCGGCTCTCGCCTCTCGACGAGAGGCTCGAGGGATTCCCGACCGGGAGCTTCCCCTATCACCTCGAAGCGATCTCTATCCCCATCCATCAACTCCTCCCTACACCTTCGATCAGAATATCACCCCTCCTACTGTGGCAAGAGCCGGTCCACGCTTGACGTCTCACCTATCTCAGCCCATAATGTTCGGCGTTCGGATGATCTTGGGTGGCTACTAGAGTGAGGCGGCGGCGAGCAAGAGGATGGCTACGGTCAGTGAGCAGGTCCGCAGGGGAGAACGCCCCGAGCATGTCCGCCACACCGAGTTGGGAAAACCCGTCACCTTCCTGGAAGCGATCCGTGAGGCCCTCTGGGAGGAGCTAGAGAGGGACGAGGATACCCTCATCCTCGGCGAGGATGTAGGCGTCTACGGTGGCGCTTTCAAGGTGACCGCTGGATTCATCGATACCTTCGGCCCTGATCGTATCATCGATACTCCGATCAGTGAGGCGGGTTTTACTGGACTCGCGGCAGGCGCTGCACATATGGGACTCCGTCCCATAGTCGAGATGCAGTTCATGGATTTCATCGCCTGCGCCTACGAGCCACTCACCAACTATATCGCTACCTCGCGTTGGCGCGGGAGTGGGGCACTACCCCTCGTCGTAAGGGGACCGGTTGGTGGTGGGGTCAGGGGAGGCCCCTTCCACTCGCAGAATCCTGAGATGGCCTTCTTCCATACCCCTGGATTGAAGCTCGTCTACCCGGCAACTCCATACGATGCGAAAGGGCTCCTGAAGTCTGCGATCAGAGATGAGGACCCCGTCCTCTTCTTCGAGCACAAGAGACTCTATCGCGCGCCCACCCTGAGGGAGCACCTCCCCAACGAAGATTTTACCATCCCCCTCGGCCGAGCCCGGGTGCACCGGGAAGGGTCCGACCTGACTGTGGTGACCTACGGTGCGATGGTACATGAGACACTCGCCGTCGCAGAGAGACTCGCCGAGGAGGATCAGATCGAGATCGAGGTCATCGATCTCCGAACACTGATACCACTCGATGAAGATACCATCATCGAGAGTGTGAAGAAGACCAATAGAGTACTCGTGGTTCACGAGGACACTAGGACCGGCGGGATCGCCGGTGAAATCGCCATGCGTGTCAACGAGAGGGTATTCGAGTGGCTCGATGCCCCTATATTACGCGTGACGGCGATCGATACGCCGGTACCGTACTCGCCTCCGCTCGAGGATTATTTCCTACCGCAGCAGGGCGATATCGTGACCGCGTGTCGTTATCTGGCCCAATACTAAAGACTGCGGAGTCCGAAATGGCGCGAATCGAAGTTCCAATGCCCCAGATGGGTGAGTCCATCGCAGAGGGCACAGTATCTAGGTGGTTCAAGAAGGTCGGTGAGGAGGTCGCAAGGGACGAGACCCTCCTCGAGATCTCGACCGACAAGGTCGATGCCGAGATCCCATCACCTGCCGCTGGTGTACTCGTCGAGATCCTCGTCGAGGAGGGGCAGACCGTAGAGGTCGGCACGATCGTCGGGTATATCGAGACCGAGAAGGGAGCAGCCGCTGAGGCAGCAGCACCAGCAGCACCAGCCCCAGAGGCAGCAGAGGAGGTGCCCGCAGCCGCGGCCCCAGCAGAGCCGGCGACCCCAGCCCCTGCTCCAGGGACCGCCGAGGAGCGACTCCGTCAGAGGTCTTCGCCCCTCGTCAGGAGGATCGCCGCGGAGCATGGCATCGACCTCGCCCAGGTCCCGGGGACTGGACAGGCCGGGCGAGTCACCAAGCAGGATATCATGGCCTATATCGAGAGTGGGAAGGCAGCTGCGCCCGCAGCCGCGGCCGCGCCAGCTCCAGCCGCTCCAGCACGGCCCGCTGCCCCAGCGGCGCCCGCCGCACCTGTTGCAGCCGATGACTTCTGGAAGACCTTCTACACCCAGGTCCAGCACCCTGAGTTCCCTGTACGTGAGGGCGACGATGTCGTCCCGATGGACAGGATCCGGAAGATCACCGCAAAGCATATGGTGGTCGCCAAGAGGGTCGCTCCACATGTACACTCCTTCATCGAGATCGACTTCACCAAGATCGCTCGTATCCGCCGCGAGAACCGCGCGCGCTGGGAGCAGCAGGGGGCAAGGGTATCCTACACCGCCTTCGTCGCCTGGGCTGTCGCTCGGGTCATCCCCGAGTTCCCCATGGTCAATGCGACCGTATCGGGTGACGATATCATCTACCGTGGTGATATCAACCTCGGTATGGCGGTCGATCTCAACCCTGGCCTGATCGTGCCAGTCGTCAAGAATGCCGATGAGCTCAACCTGACCGGGATCGCGAAGAGGATCCTCGACCTGGCTACGAGGGCACGTGAGCGGAAGCTCATGCCAGAGGAGATCCAGGGCGGTACCTTCTCGATCACGAACCCTGGTGTCCTCGGCACCCTGGCCGGCACGCCGATCATCCCTGAGGGGACCGCTGCGATCCTCGGAACTGGATCGATCGAGAAGAGACCGGTCGTGATCGAGGCCGATGGGACCGATACCATTGCGGTAAGGCTCCGCTCTATCTTCACCCTCGGCTACGACCACCGGATCGTAGATGGCGCCGATGCCGCACGATTCCTCTCGCGCCTCAAGGAGGTCCTCGAGAACTTCCCAGAGGATGCGGCCTGAGCCGAGAGGCACGACCACGTAGGATGGTAGGGCGAAGCGAGAGGGCCTAGGACCGCCTGGGCCCTCTCCTTCCCATCCCTACATAGACATCACTGCGACGTCGTCTTCAGATCGACGAGTGATCATACCGATGCGGCACTTACAGGTTAGACGGCTAGGCCTCCTACCCTATGCAGAGGGCCTCGAACTACAGTCCGATCTCGTCCAGAAGAGGAGAGGGGGACAGATCCCCGACCAACTCCTACTCCTAGAACACCCTCACGTCATCACCCTCGGCACGAATGCGAAGACGAATCACATCCTGCTCGGGGAGAGTGAGCGCCGCCTCCTAGGAATCGAGGTGCATGAGACCGGACGGGGAGGCGATGTGACCTACCATGGGCCAGGACAACTCGTTGGCTATCCCATCCTCGATCTCAAACCAGAGAGGTGCGACCTCCACCGCTATGTCCGAGACCTCGAGTCGGTCCTGATCCGGACACTCGAAGAGTACGATATCGATGCCGGGCGAAAGGAGGGGATGACCGGCGTCTGGGTCGGAGACGAGAAGATCGCAGCAATAGGGATCAGAGTCTCGAGTGGGTGGATAACCTCACATGGCTTCGCACTCAATGTGACAACCGATCTGGCCTACTTCGATGCGATCGTACCCTGTGGGATCGAGGCACATGGCGTCACTGCGATCGAGCGGATCGTCGATCGACCAGTCTCAGTCGAGGAGGTAGCCGAACGGGTCTCGACACACTTCGTCGAATACTTCCAATACTCGCCTATCTGATCATCAGAAGCACGACCAGAGACTCAGCCTGGATGTGGGGCAGGATCGAACTCCTCCTCCTCTGGGGAGACGAACTCGAAGAAGTCGAGGTACTGACCCCGCTCACGCCCCTCTTCCAGCCACTCGAGGAATCCGGAAGGGACCGCTCCAACTGACTCGTCCTGCTCTCTAGCTGCCCTGACCGCAAGGTCATGCACATACTCATTCTGTGGGTGCCCAGCATGCCCACGTACCCACCGCCAGTCGACCTGATGAGGACGAGTGGCTACCGCGAGTTCCTGCCAGAGATCGACATTCTCGACCGCACCACCCTTCCTCTTCCAACCCCTGCGGATCCAGCCATGGATCCACTCGCGCATCCCCTTTACTAGGTACTGAGAGTCGGAGGTGAAGATCACTCGACAGGGGAACCTGAGGAGTTTCAATCCCTCGATCGCACTCCGGATCGCCATCCGGTTATTGGTCGTGGCTGGCTCACTTATCCAGTAATCACGCCGCTCCCACTCTGAGCCAGTCCAGAACTCCATGAGCCCCGCAGCACCACCTGGACTGGCCTGATCACGTGCGTTCCCGAGGCAGGATTCATCGGCATAGATATAGACGAGTCGTTTCATGGCAGAAAAAATCGCCAATCTCGATCTCGAACGCAACGGTTGCATATCTCCACGACCTACGATATCTCTAGAAAGGGAGGCGAGCGATCAGAGTCATTCCACCTCTCCCCAAAGGATCTGTCCCTCCTCGACCTAATGAGCATGATCTCCAATCGAGAAACGTACCTATGCTGAAGAGAGCAGGCCGACCGTCGAGAGATAGAGTGAGAGTACGACGTCGTCAGACTACCCGACCATTCGTCGACCTCCTGCTTTTCATTGCCCTGACCACTACCGCCTGCGGTAGACCGATGGTCGTCGAGTCTGCGCTCCAGGAGGTGAGCTCGAGAGCCAGAGCTCAGAGTAGTACGACTATCCCCCATACCCCGACCTTCCCCAAGGGTGAGTGGGAGAAGATCGAGGCCCCAGAAGCAGTGGGATGGTCGAGTGATGGACTCGAGAGGGTACGCCAGCACCTCTCGACCCTCTCTAGTAGTGGATTCATCGCAGTAGTCGGGGGCAGGGTACTGATGGATTACGGAGATACCGAGGTCGTCAGCTATATCGCCTCAGTAAGGAAGAGCGTGCTCTCGATCCTCTACGGAATCTATCAGGAGAGGGGGGTGATAGATCTCGACCTCACCCTCGCTGACCTCGGAATCGATGACCACCAACCCCTGACCGAGAAGGAGAAGAGGGCGAAGATCAGTGACCTCCTCGCCGCCCGGTCAGGTGTATATCACCCAGCCTCGAATGGAGGCGATGACCTTGCGCATGCGCCACCACGCGGATCCCAAGAGCCCGGAGACTATTACCTCTACAGTAATTGGGATTTCAACGCCCTGGGTACTATCTTCGAGCAGGAGACGGGTAAGGATATATACGACGCTCTCGAGGAAGAACTCGTCAGACCCCTCGGGATGCAAGACTTCGATCGGTCACGCCACCGAAGGACCGGAGATAGCGAGCGATCCCAACACCTCGCCTACCATATGCACTTCTCGACCCGTGATATGGCCCGGATCGGACTCCTCATGCTGCGAGGAGGCGAGTGGGATGGAAGACAACTCGTCTCACCTGAGTGGGTCGATGAGAGTACGAGGGCTATCACCCCACTCGAAGAGATGAATCCAGCAGGGCGGAGGGAGGGACCCTTCGGCTATGGCTACCTCTGGTGGGCCTTCGACAAGCCAGAACTAGGACCCGCCTATGAGGGAGCCTACGCAGGACTCGGGGCTGTCGGCCAGCATATCTTCGTCCTACCCGCGCTCGATCTGGTCATCGCGCACAAGACCGTCCCAGGTGGGGGGAGGAGGGTCTCGCATGATACCTTCCTCGAGGTCGTGGCCCTCCTCATCGAGGCGCACTGTGGGACGAGTTGCACTATCTCTTGAGACGGAGAATGGGGTACAAGCCTTGACTTCGATACCAGTTAGACATTACTCTGTCCCCTCGATCCCCGACGCAGTCCCGCAGCTGGACGGTGGTTTCGAGTGTCCCGATCTTCCACTACAGGCCCTCTGATCGCGCTGGCCATCCTCCTCATGGTACTGACCGGTATCGCCCTAGCGGTGGTACTGGCGCTAACGAGGGGGGGGACCGGTGGGGCACCATGGGGGGAGAGGATAGCGATCCTCGAGATCGAGGGCATCATAGGCGATGATCTCGGATACCTCGAGACGATTAGGGAGCTGAGGCGCGACCGATCGGTGAAAGGCTTCCTCGTGGTGATCAACTCACCAGGTGGGGCAGTCGGGCCAGCGCAGAGTATCTACAGCGAACTGCGCCGTATCAGGGATGAGGATGGTCTCCCCGTCATCGCTACGATCGGCGCTGTTGGGGCCTCAGGGGGATATTACATTGCCCTCGGCGCCGATTCGATCTATGCTCTCCCTGGGTCCCTCACCGGATCGATAGGGGTGATCATGGAGATCCCCCAAGTCGAAGATCTCCTCGACAAGGTCGGGATCGAGATGGAGATACTAAAGAGCGCCGAGTTCAAAGATGCTGGATCTCCCTTCCGGCCACTCGATCCAGCGGACCGAGAGGTACTCCAAGGACTGATCATCGATGTATACGATCAGTTCGTCACCACCGTCGCCGAGGAGAGGAGGCTCCAACCCGCTGAAGCGAGGAGACTCGCAGATGGACGGGTCTACTCCGGCCGGCAAGCCCTAGAGGCTGGACTCGTCGACCAGATCGGAAATCTGAACGATGCCCTCACCGCCGTCGGGAGGATGGCCGGGTTAGGGGATGAACCAAAGACGATTTGGCCGCGACCGAAGAGGAGAACGATCCTCGATCTCTTACTCAGCCAGGTCGATCTGAATAGGCTGAAAGAGATCGTGCGGCCATTCGAGCAGCATCTCGGGACCAGGATCAGATTCATCGCCCCGATATCAGAGTAGTTGTGAGGGGCAGGGAACGACGCTGCTAACAATCACCAACTTTTCCATGGAGGTATCATGACCAAGGCCGACCTCGTCGAGCAGGTCACAGAGGCCATCGGGCCCGGTATCACGAAGAAAGACTGCGCGCTCGTCGTCGATGGACTGCTCAACGCGATCAAGAGCGCACTCGCTCAGCAGGAGAATATCGAGATCCGAGGGTTCGGCACCTTCAAGGTTCGGAAGCGCAAGGCGCGGATGGCACGTAACCCAAGGACCGGGGAGCCAGTACATGTCCCGGCCCGGATGGTGCCCGTCTTCAAGCCCTCCAAGGATCTGCGGGAACAGGTCGCGGCCGCTCCACTCCAGCCGCGTTGAGTGGGGCCGAATCGTACGGCTAGGATCGTTCTCACCGCGCCCCTCCCACGAGTCGGAGGGGCGTAACCGCCTATATCCAATATGTTCATCGATCTCCTCTTCTTCGCACTCTATAAGGAGTTGGCAGGTACCGATTCGAAGAGGATCGAGGTGCCTCCCAGTACGACCGTCGCCGACCTGGTCCAGATCGTGCGTGCCATCCCGGGCCTCGAAAGACTGCCGGAAGATCCGGTCGTCGCTGTCAACCAAGAATACGCCGCACCAGAGGTCGTCCTCGAAGAGGATGATGAGGTCGCCTTCCTTCCACCAGTTGCAGGAGGATAGGTGATATGAGGTGCTCGATAACGAGGGATCCGATCGATACCACTCAGGTCCTCGCATCTGTCGGGGCACCAGAGGATGGAGCGGTACTCCTCTTCCTCGGGGTGGTCAGGAACCACAATGAGGGGAGGAGTGTCACCGGGATACACTACGACGCCTATATCGAGATGGCCGAGCGCGTACTCGAAGAGATTGCGGCCGAGGCCGTAGAACGGCTCCGGACCGACCGAATCACCGTAATCCACCGGATCGGAGAACTCGAGGTCGGTGAGACTAGTACGGCGATCGCTGTCTCTAGCGCCCACCGCGCAGAGGTCTTCGATGCCGCGCGCTATATCATCGAAGAGATCAAGGTGAGATTGCCGGTCTGGAAGGAGGAGAGATACGTCGAGGGCGACCGACAGTGGCTCGATGGAGAGGTACCAGTGGTCGCCAAAACAGAGGGGAAGGGGGAGGGGCGATGATGATAGACAGCTATGGGAGGAGGGTCGAATACCTACGGATCTCCGTGACCGACAAGTGTAACCTCCGCTGTGTCTACTGTATGCCCCTCGAGGGTCTCGACTGGCTCAAGCGAGACGAGCTCCTCTCCTTCGAGGAGATCACGACGATCGTCGAGACGATGGCCACGATGGGACTCAAGAGGCTCAGACTGACCGGGGGAGAGCCGCTCGTCAGGAGGGACCTGCCCGAACTCGTGCGCCTCCTCGCTGAGGTCCCAGGGATCGAAGATATCGCCCTCTCTACCAATGCTGTCCTCCTTGCACCGGTCGCCGCCGAGCTCAGGGAGGCAGGGATCAGCCGCGTCAATATCTCTCTCGACTCACTCCGCCCCGACCGGGCAGACTCGATCGCGAGGAGGCCAGATACACTGGCGAGGGTCTTCGAGGGACTCGATGCCGCCGAAGCTGTAGGATTCGATCCGATCAAGATCAATTGCGTCGTCATGCGCGGCCAGAATGACGATGAACTCGAGGAGTTCGCTAGACTGACCCTCGAGCGGCCCTGGCACGTACGATTCATAGAGGTCATGCCCGTCGGTGCTAACCTCGATATCTCAGCGAACCAGTACATCTCATCCTTCGAAATCCTGAAGAGAGTCAGGGCACTCGGTGATCTTCAGCCAGTCGCAGGACCAAAGGGGAATGGCCCGGCGACCTACTTCCGTTATCCAGATGCGCCAGGGACTGTGGGGGTGATCACCCCGATGAGTCACAATTACTGTGATCGCTGCAATAGGATGCGGCTCACTGCCGATGGCCAACTCCGCCCCTGCCTCTTCGGTGAGATCCAGACGAACCTCCGAGATCCACTCCGTAGAGGCGAGCCCCTCGAGCCACTGATCGAGGAGACCCTAGCGATCAAACCCGAGAGGCACTATCTCGCACAGGGCTCGACCGCAGGATCAGGGGGACTCATCGCACTATCACAGGTGGGGGGCTGACTATGCACCGCACCGCGTTGACACCTGGCCTGCCTACCGGTACCTTGCCCGAACCAGAAGCAACTACAACCATCAATATAGGTTATCGGGTGAGTCATGCTGAATAAGATCACGGTGGTGGGGGCTGGGAATGTGGGCGCGACCGCAGCGCAGCTCCTCGGCCTCAAGGAGTTGGCGCGAGAGATCGTCATGGTCGATATAGCCGAGGGCATACCGCAGGGTAAGGCGCTCGACCAGTGGGAATCCGCACCTGTCGAGGGGTTCGACTCCCGCGTCATCGGGACCAATGGTTACGAAGAGACCGCCGGCTCCGATCTCTTCATCGTCACTGCAGGGATCGCACGGAGGCCGGGGATGAGTAGGGAGGACCTACTCAATACGAATGCCGGGATCGTGCGTCAGGTGTCAGAGCAGATCCGCGAGACCTCACCTGATGCGATCGTCATCATGGTTTCAAACCCCCTCGATGTGATGGCAGCCGTATGTAAGGAGGTCACTGGCTTCCCACGCGAGCGCGTGATAGGGATGGCAGGGGTGCTCGATACCGCGCGCTACCGTTCCTTCATCGCCCTCGAGCTCGATGTCAGCGTCGAGGATATCCAGGCCCTCGTCCTCGGTGGACATGGGGATACAATGGTACCGCTCGCCTCCTACACCAATGTCGGGGGGATACCACTGACCCAGCTCCTCAGCCAGGAGCGGATCGATGCGCTCGTCGACCGGACTAGGCATGGTGGCGCAGAGATCGTAGGCCTCCTCAAGACAGGGAGCGCCTACTATGCACCTGCAGCGAGCGCTGTCCAGATGGCTGAGGCGATCGCAAGGGACAAGAAGAGGATCCTCCCCTGCTCGGCTTGGCTCGAAGGGGAGTATGGGATGGAGGGCCTCTTCCTCGGGGTACCCTGTAAGCTTGGCCGTAATGGTCTCGAGGAGATCATCGAGGTCGAGTTGACCGATGAGGAGCGCACAGCTCTAGAGCGCTCTGCTAACTCCGTCAAGGAGACGATGGCACTACTCACATAGTCACAAAGGAGCGCTATGGCGATCCGAAGGGTTTACCGAGGTGGTTCGCCGGTGCTGGCAGGGCTCCGTTATCGGGGTCGTGAGGGGATGTTCGCCTGGCTCCTGCACAGGCTCTCGGGGCTAGGCGTACTCCTCTTCCTCGTCATCCATATCTTCGACATCTTCCTGATGGGCTTCGGCCCAAAGACCTTCAACGCCCTCCTCGTCTTATACCACTCCTGGTGGGGCCGGATCATGACGGTCTTCCTCGTCTTCGGCCTCCTCTTCCACGCAGTCAATGGCGCTAGGATAATCATCCTCGACTTCTGGCCCAGACTCTGGCGGCATCAGGCCAAGTTGATCTGGATCGAGGTGCTGATCTTCGTACCCGTCTTCCTCTGGACAGCATTCATCACTATTCGCCCACTCTTCCAATGATGCTATGAACACTACCCTACACGATGCCTTCAACCATAGGCGCGGACGCGCACCTACGGGGAACCTCGAGTTGTACGCCTGGCTCTTCATGCGCATCTCCGGCGTCGTCCTACTAGGTCTCGCGGTCTTCCACCTCCTCTATATGCATCTCGCTATCGGTGTCGACAATATCGACTTCGACCTGATCGCACTCCGCTGGGAGAACCCCCTCTGGCGGATCTTCGATTTCTTCCTCCTACTCTTCGCCCTCTCCCATGGGATGACTGGCCTCAGGACCGTAATCGATGACTATATCCACTCGCCGCGCTGGCTCACGGTGACCAAGGCAGCCGCCCTCATCGTCTATATCTTCTTCCTCGGGATCGGCTCATATATCATCTTCACCTTCGCTCCCCCAACCCCGCCGATGATGCCATGACGAAGATCCACGATTATGACGCTATCGTCGTCGGTGGGGGGGGAGCTGGCCTCAAAGCCGCACTCCACCTCACCAAGTTCGGTGATGTCCGCGCCGCAGTCCTCTCCAAGCTCTACCCCTCCCGTTCACACACTGGAGCTGCACAGGGTGGGATCGGAGCCGCACTGGGTAACCTCGAGGAGGATCGACCCGAGTGGCATGCCTTCGACACCGTCAAGGGAAGCGATTACCTGGGCGATCAGGACGCGATCGAGATCATGTGTGAGGATGCAATCGAGGTCGTCGTAGAACTAGAACATATGGGCCTCCCCTTCTCTAGGACCGAGGATGGGAGGATCGCACAACGACGTTTCGGAGGGCATACCCGTAACTTCGGCGAGGGACCAGTCAGGAGGAGCTGCTACGCCGCCGATCGAACCGGACACATGATCCTACAGACACTCTACCAACAGTGCATCAAGAACGAGGTGACCTTCTACGACGAATACCAGGTCCTCGACCTCATCATCAGTGAGGGACGATGCGCAGGGGTAGTCGCATATCAGATCGGGACAGGGGAGTTACATATCTTTCGCGCCAAAGCAGTCCTCTTCGCGACCGGGGGATTCGGGAGGATCTGGTCGGTCACCTCGAATGCCTACGCCTTCACAGGGGATGGACCTGCGATCGTCTATCGGAATGGATTGCCCCTCGAGGATATGGAGTTCTTCCAGTTCCACCCAACCGGGATCCACAAACTCGGAATCCTCATCACCGAAGGGGTCAGAGGCGAGGGGGGGATCCTGGTCAATGACGAGGGCGAGAGATTCATGCAGAGGTACGCACCGACAATGATGGACCTCGCCAGTAGAGATGTCGTCTCGAGAGCGATATATCTAGAGGTCAGAGAGGGAAGGGGGATCGATGGCGAAGACTATGTATACCTCGATGCCACCCACCTCGGCCGGGAGATCGTCGAGACTAGACTCCCAGATATCGCTGACTTCGCCAGGACCTACCTCGGGGTCGACCCCGCAACTCAACCGATACCCGTCCAACCTACTGCGCACTACGCGATGGGAGGAATACCAACCGATGTCGATGGGCGGGTCGTGATCGATGAGGAGAATACGGTACTACCCGGACTCTACGCCGCCGGAGAGTGCGCCTGTGTCAGTGTGCATGGCGCGAACCGACTGGGGACCAACTCCCTCCTAGATATCGTCGTCTTCGGAAAACGGGCGGGCCTCGATATGGCACGCTTCTGTCAGGAGAACGATCTGCCCCCACTTCCAGATGATACGACGGAGCCGACCAGGGAGAGGCTCGGACGGCTCCGAGAGGGTAGGGGCACAGAGATCCCCGCCAAAATACGCGAGGAGATGCAGGAGACGATGATGAAATATGTCGGCGTCTTCAGAGAAGAGGAGGGGCTAAATAGGGCGATCGACGAGATCAGGACCCTCAAGGAAAGGTACCAGGAGGTCAGAGTCCAGGACCAGGGCGCCATCTTCAATACAGACCTCCTCGAGGCCTGGGAACTGGGCTGCCTACTAGACCTCGCCGAGGTCATCGCCACCTGTGCACTCAACCGGACCGAGAGTAGGGGCGCTCACTCGCGCGAAGACTACCCCGACCGCAATGATGACGAATGGCTCAAACATACCTTGGCCTTTCGACAGGAGGACGGTCGGATCGAGATCAGGTACAAGCCAGTCGTCATCACTCGATTCCACCCTGAGGAGAGGGTCTACTGATGAGAGCAACCTTCCGCATACAGCGATACGATCCCGAGAAGGACGAGCGGCCACACTACCAGACCTTCGAGGTCGAACTCGAGGAGACCGACCGCGTCCTCGATGGCCTCGACAGAATCAAATGGTATCAGGATGGGAGTCTAACCTATCGCCGCTCCTGTGCCCATGGTATCTGTGGCTCCGATGCCATGCGGATCAATGGCACACAGGCGCTCGCCTGTAAGGTCCTCATGAAAGATGTAGGCCCCAAGGTCACGATCGAACCGATGCTCGGATTCGGTGTCATCAAAGATCTCGTCGTCGATATGGAGCCATTCTTCGACGCCTATAAATCGATCCCACCCTACCTCATCAACGATGAGCCAACACCCGATGGCCGCGAGAGGAGACAGTCACCAGATGAGAGACTCCTCTACGACGACACCACCAAGTGTATCCTCTGCGGCTCCTGTACCGGCTCCTGCCCCTCCTACTGGGCAAATGACCGCTACGTCGGCCCAGCGACGATCGTCAATGCACACCGCTTCATCTTCGATTCCCGAGATCGCGCACTGGGGGAGAGACTCGAGGTGATGAATGAGAAGAGTGGGGTCTGGAGATGTAGAACGATATTCAACTGCACCGACGCCTGCCCCAGAGGGATCGAGGTCACCAGGGCGATAGGAGAAGTAAAGGAGGCAATCCTCTTCGACAGAACCAAACCATGAGGAAAGAGAGATGAGTGAGGACGACCGGATCGGTCGAGATGAACCAACCGGTGGCGCAGAGCCAGTCGAGGAAAGACCCCCAGACGAGCCAGGAAGAGTCAGAGGACCAGTATTCCTCCTGGTAGCCATCATCGGGGCAATCCTCATCTTCGCTCCGATAGCATGGGCGTTCATCACGATCGTGGCCGCAGGGAGTCAACTCACTACCGCCACCAGGACCATCTTCTGGGTCATATGGGCGATCGCACTCATCGCCTTCACATGGATAATGATAGCCATCTGGAAGAGAGGAGCTTGAAATAAACCAATATCAGTGAGATAGGAACGCCTATCCACCCTCCAGTGTATCCCACCAACACACCGGAGATCGCAATCGAGATCGCGGTGGCGATCGAGTGCCTGCAGACTGCCCACCACTCGGGTTGACACACCGCGCATTCTGCGATAACTTCCGGTCTACGAACAAGTGAACGTTTTCACAAACTCTGGGGCGGCTCATATATGCAGGAGTCGTATCTGCCGGTCCTGATCCTGATCGGGATCTCGGTCTTGAATGCGGTGGGGATGGTGGTGGCATCACATCTGATCGGTGCCCGTCGTCCTACCCCTGTCAAAGGCACTCCCTACGAGTCGGGTATGATCCCACTCGGGAGTACGCGGGATCGTTTCTCCGTCAAATTCTATATGGTGGCTCTCCTCTTCATCATCTTCGAGTTGGAGACCATCTTCCTCCTGCCCTGGGCGACCGTCTTCAGGTCTCTAGGGTTCTACGGGTTTGCGGGGATGCTGATCTTCGTGGGCATTCTGCTGGTTGCCTTGGTCTATGCCTGGAAGAAGGGGGCGCTACAATGGGATTGAAAGGTGGCCCTAGCACCTTGCCAGTGATCTCTGGTGCTACGCACGAGAAGGATGGGAGTCCATCCTTCCTAACGACGCGTCTCGATTTCGTAGTCAACTGGGCTCGTCGGAACTCGATCTGGCCGATGCCCTTTGGTACGGCCTGTTGTGCTATCGAGATGATGGCGGCCTCGGCGTCGAACTACGATACCGCTCGTTTCGGTATGGAGCGGATGGCCTTCTCACCTAGGCAGGCCGATCTCCTGATCTGCGCGGGTCGTGTTACCTATAAGATGGCGCCGGTCCTGCGCCGGATCTGGGACCAGATGCCTCAGCCCAAGTGGGCTATCTCGATGGGCGCTTGCGCCTCCTCGGGTGGTGTCTTCGATGTCTACTCGATGGTTCAGGGGATCGACACGATCATCCCGGTCGATGTCTACGTTCCAGGTTGCCCACCCCGGCCCGAGGGGCTGATCTACGGCGTCCTGATGTTACATGAGAAGATCAAGGGTGAGTCTATCACGAAGCCGGAGCTTCGTTATGAGCTCCCCGACCCCCTCGAGCCTCATCTCCCTGATGAGACGATCGAGGAGGTGACCGTACCCTTCGGTAACTCCACCAAGCAGAACAAGGTGAGTGGATTGGTACCAACCCGGGCGCTCGCGCGTCCAAAAGACCGGCGGCCGTAGCAGATGAGTGATCAGTTGAAGGACGCATTGGATGGTCTGGCCGCCGGGCCTGAGGCGAGTGACGCCGAGGCGGCCGGGGCACCGCGCCAGTCGGCGGACCCTACCTCCCACCCATCGGTTCTCGCACTACGCGAGAGGTTCGGCGATGCGATCCTCCACCATGAGATCATGGCGGGGGATGAGCATGTCGTCTTCATCCCGAGTGAGAGGGTGACCGAGATACTCGGGTGGCTCAAGGAAGATCCTACACAAGACTATGACCTCCTCAAGGATGTGACCGCTGTCGATTATGGTGGTGGTCGTCCCCTCCAGGTCATCTATCAACTCTGGTCGATCCGCCGCCGTCATCAGTTGCGGATCAAGGTCGAACTCCCCCTCGATGGGCTGGTGGTCGATTCTGTGACCCCGATCTGGGCTGCTGCAAATTGGCTCGAGCGGGAGGTCTACGACCTCTTTGGGATAAAGTTTGAGGGGCACCCTGATCTGCGCAGGATCATGATGCCCGAGAATTATGCAGAGGGGCACCCACTACGTAAGGACTTCCCCCTCCGCGGGCGTTTCAGCCGTCTCGAGCAGACGCGCCGTGCCCTGGCGCTCAACCTCGAGAGCGACTACACCCCCGACGAGTTGGATGTTGGGGGTAAGCCGGTCCATGTCCTCGAGACCGGTGATGAATCGAAGGCTCGACCATAGGTAGATTTGAGATGGCGACGAAAACGGTCGAATATCTGATCAGACGGAACCCAGAGTTGGGGGTCGATGGGCGCCCCGTTGAGGCGCCCCTCTTTCCGACGGGGATAGAGCCCGAGATGATGGGCGAGAACATGCTCATCAATATCGGACCACAGCACCCCGCCACCCACGGAGTACTCCGACTAGTACTCGAACTCGATGGGGAGACCGTCGTTCGTTGTATTCCCCATATCGGGTACCTCCACTCGAGCTTCGAGAAGCTCGGCGAGTATCGTGAGTGGAACCAGATCGTCCCCCTCACCGATCGGATGGACTACCTCGCTCCACTGATCTACAACTGCGCCTATGCGATGGCGGTAGAGAACCTGATGGGGATCGAGGTGACCGAGAGGTGTAAGGTCGTACGGGTCATCCTGATGGAGCTCGACCGGATCTTCAGCCACCTCCTCTGGCTCGGGACGACCGCGATCGATGTCGGTGCCTTCACCGTCTTCCTCTACACCTTCCAGCAGCGCGAGAAGATCTACAAGCTGCACGAGGACTATACCGGCGCGCGGATCACTACCTCTTCGACGAGGATAGGGGGGATGATGGCAGATCTCCCCGTTGGGTGGACCGATCAGCTCCAGGAGTTCATCGACAACCTCCCGCGCACCCTCGATGAGGTCGAGACCCTCCTCACGAACAACCAGATCTGGATCGGTCGCCTCAAGGATGTCGGGGTGATCAGTCCCGAGGACGCGATCAATCATGGCCTGACCGGCCCGAACCTCCGTGCCTCGGGCGTCGCCTACGATCTCAGGAAGGACAAGCCGTACTACGACTACGAGACCTACGACTTCGATGTCCCTGTCGGGAGGTATGGCGATGCCTACGACCGCTATCTCGTCAGGATGGAGGAGATGCGGCAGAGCCTGCGCATCATGCAGCAGGCACTAGATCGGCTCCCAGATGGGCCGATCAATGTCGACGATCCCAGGGTCATCCTCCCGGGTAAGACCGATGCGATGACCGATATGGAGTCGATGATCCACCATTTCAAGCTCGTCATGGAGGGGATCAAGGTCCCACCAGGGGAGAGCTGGTACAGTGTCGAGAGCTCGAAGGGTGAGCTCGGGATGTACGTCGTCAGCGATGGCGGATCCAAGCCCGTACGCTGGAGGGTGCGCGGACCGAGCTTCGTCAACCTCTCGGCACTACCCAAGATGGTCGAGGGTAGACTCCTAGCTGATGTGATCGCGATCAATGCGAGCCTCGATATCGTACTCGGGGAGATCGACCGATGAGTCGGGAGATAGATGTGAAGGATAGAGAGAAGAGACCACGGAATCCGGGTTGGGCCGGTGAGACCGGTGACTTCCCGCACCTCACCGAATCGGATGTGCGTGGCCTAGAATATGTCGGGTTCCGGCCACTAGATGGAGGGCATCCGGGAGCGGCGAGCTCACTCCCCTTCCACAGGGCCGACAAGCGGCCCGATGCGCCCCTCTTCGAAGGGCCATACCGGGAGCGGCTAGACAAGATACTCTCCCGCTATCCAGAGCGGAGGGCGGCCCTACTCCCGACACTGGCGATGGCGCAGGAGATCAGGGGCTACCTCTCGCCGGAGACAATGGCAGAGGTCGCTGAAGAGCTCGGCCTCTCTCCCGCATATGTACGTGGGGTCGCGACCTTCTACACCATGTACAACAAGGCGCCGGTCGGGACATACCTGATCCAGGTCTGTAACAATGTCTGCTGCAATGTCTGTGGCGCAGACGATGTCCTCGACGCCTTCCTCGATGCCGTAGATGTCGAGCCAGGCGAGATCTCAGAGGATGGGATGTTCACCATCACTCAGGCTGAATGTCTCGGTGCCTGTGGATTCCCGACGGTCGTCCAGATCAATGAGCGATACTTCGAGAACGTCACGCCAGAGGATGTACCAGATATCCTCTCCTACCTACGAGAGAGAGATGGCGCTGCGCTAGATACGCCAGTGACCAACTCGACCAATGGGGCCGGACCGGCGAAGACGAGCTCGAGCGACGACTCTGGGGAGGGTTGAATCAATGGCATATCCCTATCGTCACGAGCGAGAGACGCGCGTCCTCAGTGAGTACTTCGGCGAGCCCGAGGCCCGGACCCTCAAGGGCTGGGAGGAGCGCGGTGGTTATAAGGCGCTCCGCAAGGCACTCGGGCTCGGCCCCGATGAGGTGATCGATATCGTCAAGGATAGTGGACTCCGCGGCCGAGGGGGCGCTGGCTTCCCAACCGGCCTCAAGTGGAGCTTCATGCCGAAGGACGATGGTAAGCCACACTATCTCCTCGTCAACGCAGATGAGTCGGAGCCTGGCGCATTCAAGGACAGGGAGCTCCTCCGTTGGACCCCTCACCAGGTGATCGAAGGTGCCCTCATCGGTGCTTATGCGATCCGCGCTCACCATGTCTACATCTATATGCGCGGTGAGTTCTTCGAGCCCGGCAATATCGTCGCGCGTGCGATCGAAGAGGCCTATGACGCGGGCTATGCCGGAAAGGATATCATGGGCTCCGGGGTTGATATCGATGTGACCCTACACCTCGGCGCAGGCGCCTATATCTGTGGTGAGGAGACCGGTCTCATGAACTCCCTCGAGGGAAGGAGAGGCCAGCCTAGGGTCAAGCCGCCATTCCCCGCAGCGGTCGGGGTCTTCGGGATGCCAACCACGATCAATAATGTCGAGACCGTCAGCTCGGTCCCCCATATCATCGTGAATGGCGCTGAGTGGTACCGCTCCTTCGGTACCGAGAAGAGCCCAGGAACCAAGCTCTTCAATGTCTCCGGCCACGTCGTCCGGCGCGGCAACTTCGAGCTCCCACTAGGATTCAATATGAAGGAGCTCATCTACGACGTCTGTGGTGGGATCCGCGATGGGCGCTCCCTCAAGGCGGTCATTCCAGGGGGGAGCTCTGTACCGATCCTGGCCGCTCATGAGATCGATATCCCTATGGACTACGAGAGTGTGGCCCAGGCTGGAAGTATGCTGGGCACCGCCTCGATGATCGTCATGGACGATCAGACCAATATCGTCAAGGCAGTTCGCAGGATGGTCGAGTTCTACGCCCACGAGTCCTGCGGGCAGTGCACCCCTTGCCGTGAGGGGACAGAGTGGCTCGCCAAGATCATGCGCCGCATCGAAGCAGGGAAGGGCACAGAGGCCGACCTCGATATCATGCTCGATATCGGGAAAAATATGACCGGCACGACGATCTGTGTACTCAGTGACTCCGCTGCGGTGCCGATCGCGAGCTCGATCGAGAGATTCAGGGAAGATTACCTGGCGCTCATGCGTCCCGGGACACGCGAGGACGCGGTCCCGGCAGCCGTCTAAGCGAGCAGTAGCATGGCGAACGAAAAGAAGGATACAGTAACCCTAACGATCAATGGGGAGCAGGTCACTGTCCCCGCGGGTACGAGGATCATCGAGGCCGCCGACGAGGCGGGGATCGGGATCCCGCATTACTGCTATCACCCCGGCCTCTCGGCACCCGCGATGTGCAGGATGTGCCTCGTCGAGGTCGAGGGGATGCCAAAACTGACACCTGCCTGTGTGACGACCGTCGCTGATGGTCAGGTCGTGCATACCGAGAGTGAGAAGGCGACGACGGCGAGGACCGGTGTCCTCGAGTTCTACCTCGTCAACCACCCCCTCGATTGCCCGATCTGTGATCAGTCCGGTGAGTGTCACCTCCAGGACTATGTCGCACAGGAGGGGCTCAAGCATGGGCGCTTCCTAGAGCAGAAGCGAGTCTTCGGGCGCGATGACTTCGGTGGCGATATCCTCTACGAGGGAAGCCGCTGTATCATGTGCACCCGTTGCGTCCGCTTCATGCGCGAGATCGAGGGGAGTGAGGCACTCGGTGTCGTACAGCGCGGGAACCGCTCGGTCATCGATACCTTCTTCGATGAGGGGCTCGATGATTCGAACTGGGCTGGCAATATCGTCGATATCTGCCCCGTAGGAGCACTCCTCTCCAAGGACTTCCTCCACAAGGCACGGGTCTGGGACCTCGACCACACCAACTCGATCTGCACCAGCTGTTCACAGGGCTGCAATATCACGATCGATACGAGGGACAACCTCGTGCAGAGGCTCAAGCCACGTGCAAACCCAGATGTCAACTCCTTCTGGATCTGCGACTATGGGCGCCACAACTACGAGTGGATGAACCGTGCCGACCGGATCGAGGCACCACTCGTCAGGGACGACGCGGGGAAGCATATCGCGACCGACTGGCAACAGGCCGTCATGCAACTCGTCGAGCGCCTCGAGGCGTACCGCGAGAAGGGCAATATCACCGTCGTCGGCTCGCCCTACCATGCGAATGAGGACAATGGCCTCCTAGCAGTCCTCACCGGAGCACTCGGGAGTGGGAGTGGTTACTACCGCTCTCCACGTGCAGAGGAGGAGATCCCCTGCGCTGGGGTCCCAGGGCTCGCCCGGAGGAAGGACCTCGCCGCCAATGTCAGGGGAATGGAGATCCTCGGGTTCCACCGGACCGGTGATGATGAGGCGCAGGGTGGACTCGATGAGGTGGCTCGGACTGAGGGCGTCCTCATCGTACTAGGTGATGAACTCATCGATCAGCCCGAAGACTTCGGTGCAAATGCTGAACTCTTCGTCTATCTCGGCGAACACCTCAGCCCGGCAGCGCGTAATGCGGATTTCATTCTGCCACTCACGACTCACGCCGAGCAGGAGGGCACCTTCACCAATCATGAGGGGAGGGCCCAGCGCTTCTGGCCTGCACTCGAGGCACCAGGGCTCGCTCGGCCTGCCTGGCAGGTCCTCGGGGTCGTCCTCGCGGGGCTCGAGGTCTCTCAGGCACCGGCGAGTGCTGCAGATGCCTTCCTCATCCTCGGCGAGTACTACGAGGAGTTCAGAGGGTTGTCATATGAGGCTCTCGGGGCTCGGGGAGCATTACTGAACGAGCCGATCAAGTTGGCCGCAGGCGCGGCGGAGGTAGAGTGATGCAGGTGCATGAGATCGGAGCACTCTCGCCGACCGCATGGCTGATCGCGACATTGATCAAGCTCGTCGCGGGCTTTACAGTCGTAATGGTCGTCGTCGCCTTCATGACACTCCTCGAGAGGAAGATCGCGGGCTGGATCCAGGACCGGCTCGGGCCCAACCGGGTCGGACCGAGTGGTATAATGCAGCCCCTCGCCGATGGGCTGAAGAATATCCTCAAGGAGGAGACGCTACCTACGAATGCGGCGCGCTTCTTCTTCATACTCGCGCCGATGATCACGATCATCCCGGCCCTCGTGACCTTCGCGGTGATACCCTTCGCCGCGCCACTCCCGACCCCATGGGGACTCGTCGAGATGGTCATTGCTGACCTCCCGATCGGCTTCCTCTTCATCCTCGCACTCGCGGGGCTAGGGGTCTATGGGGTGGTCCTAGCTGGGTGGTCATCCTTCAACAAGTACGCCTTCCTCGGAGGGCTCAGGGCTAGTGCTCAGATAGTCAGCTACGAGGTCGCACTCGGGCTCAGCTTGATCCCGGTCATCATGATCGCAGGGAATGTGACCCTCACGCAGATCGTCTGGACACAGCAGGGTGAGATCGGACTCTGGCTCGCACTACCACTCGGTCTCTCCTTCTTCCTCTTCGTCGTCTCGGCCTTTGCCGAGACGAATAGGCTCCCCTTCGATATGCCAGAGGCAGAGGCGGAGCTCGTCGCCGGATATCACTCGGAATACTCGGCGATGAAGTTCAGCATGTTCATGATCGGTGAGTTCGCGAATATGCTGACCGCGTCAGCCCTAATGGCAACTCTCTTCCTCGGAGGGTGGGATATACCCTTCTGGAAGGGCGACAATATGGTCGTCGTCGCGCCCGGTGTCGTGCAGGGGGCAGAGCCTGCGGTCTGGAAGACGATCCTGACCTTCGGTGCCTTCGCTGCGAAGACACTCTTCTTCGTCTTCCTCTACATGTGGGTACGTTGGACCCTCCCCAGGTTCAGGTACGATCAGATCATGGACCTCGGGTGGAAGGTCCTCATCGAGGTCGCCATCGCCTTCATCATACTGATGGGCGGTAGTATCCTGATCCTCGATGCGATCGGAATCGAGTATGGGCTCCTGTACGGCCTGATCCTAACAGGGATAAATCTCGTCGCGATGACGATCTTCTTCCGGTTCATCGACCGTGATAGATTGATCCCTGGAGCCTCGATGGGCAGGACAGACGACGAGCACCGGCGCACTGGTTACGACCTGATCATCCCGGGGGAGGAGATTCCACCGCCGGCAGCAGAGCCAGAGGTCGAGCCGGAGTTCGTGCCGGCAGGTGTGGATTGAGTCTAACGAGAGTATAGGTGGGAGTCTCCAGATGGCAATTGGTGTAAAGGTAATGGAGCGCCCCCGGGGTACGACCTCGTACTTCCGGGCGACCCTCAAGGGGATGGCGCTGACCTTCCGGCACCTCATAGACACCGAGAAGGTCACACTCGAGTACCCGGACGAGAGACCTGATCTCTCGCCAAGGTGGCGCGGCACACATAGGATGGAGGTCCACGCCGATGGGCGACCCAAGTGCGTCGCCTGCGGGCTCTGCCCCACCATCTGTCCGGCAAATTGTATCAGGCTCGTGCCAGGTGAGGACGACCAGGGGAATCGCTACCCAGTCGTCTACGAGATAGATGAGTTCCGTTGTATCTTCTGCGGAATGTGCCAGGAGGTCTGCCCAGTAGAGGCGATCCACGTTGGACAGGATTATGAGAACGCAGAATATACGAGGGAGCGTTTCGTGTACGATCTGGACCGGCTAATGGCACAGGACCACCCGGTCACAGAACTGTGGGACCCCAGCGACCCGTTGGGCCAATGATTGAACTTCTCTGGTGGATCTTCGCTTCATTAGCCGTCGGTAGCGCACTCCTGACCGTGACAAGGAGGAATCCGGTCGCGAGTCTACTCTGCCTACTACTGACCTTCTTCTGCCTAGCAGCGATCTTCGTCCTCCTAGGAGCACACTTCCTCGCTGCAATGCAGGTGATAGTAGGGGCAGGCGCTATGCTCGTGCTCTTCCTATTCGTACTCATGCTACTCAACCTCGGCCACGATTACCAGGCCGACCTCAGAGGAGCAGGCTGGATACTAGGAGGATTCGCAGCGGTAGGCGCGATCGGCTCGATGGTCTGGAAGGCGGTCGGTGGCAATGCGAAGGCCCTCGCGCTCGACGAGGAGGCCGCAACACTCAAGGCCGCCACCGCAGAAAATGTGGTGGCCGTGATCGGTGAGCCTCTCTATAGGGACTTCATGGTCGAGATACAGCTCACCGCTGTCCTACTCCTCGTCGCGGTCGTCGGTGCTGTACTCCTCGCCAAGAAGAGGGTCTGAGACAATGCTGAGCAACTCACTCGCACTTGCGACGGTCCTATTCATAATCGGTGCATTCGGGGTCGTGATCCGTAGAAACGCGATCATCCTCTTCATGTGCATCGAGTTGATGCTGACATCGGTCAACCTTGCCTTCGTAGCGATCTCTCGTGCTGTAGGGATCGAGGGCCAGGTCTTCGTATTCTTCGTCCTCGCGGTGGCGGCTGCCGAAGCAGCGGTCGGTCTAGCGATCGTGATCTCGCTCTTCCGTCACGCGGAGACGGTTGATCTCAAGAACTTCAACCTGCTCAGGTGGTAGCGTGGAATTCTTCGAGTCGACGTCGCTGAAGCTGATACTCGGGGCGATCGTCCTACTCCCCCTCCTGGGCTTCGCACTAAATGGTCTGGTCGCCTTCAAGGCGCCTGAGAAGAAGGGTCTCCCGACACTGATCGGGCCCGCTGTAGTCATCGTCTCTTTCCTGCTGGCACTCACGGTCTTCTCCCGGATGCTCGGGGTTGAGCTCCTCGATCCGGTGATCGTGAACTACTGGTCGTGGATTCCAGTAGGTAGACTCCAGGTAGATGCTGCCTTCCAGCTCGATCAGCTCTCGATCCTGATGACATTGATCATCACTGGGGTCGGGTCCCTGATCCACCTCTTCAGTATCGGGTACATGAAGGACGACCCGGGGTATGCTCGCTACTTCGCATACCTCAACTTCTTCGTCTTCTTCATGCTGATCCTCGTCCTGGGGGCGAACCTCCCGATGATGTTCGTAGGTTGGGAGGGGGTCGGGCTCTGCAGCTATCTCCTCATCGGATTCTGGTTCCGTGACCGGGAGAAGGCGGATGCGGGGAAGAAGGCCTTCATCGTCAACCGTGTTGGTGACTTCGGATTCCTCGTCGCGATGATGCTCCTCTTCGCGAATCTCGGGACTCTGAACTTCACCGAGATCATGGAGGCGGCACCAGCAGCCTTCACCTATGGTGGCGCCCTCGTCACCGCGATCACCCTCTTCCTCTTCCTCGGTGCTACCGGTAAGAGCGCGCAGATCCCACTCTTCGTCTGGCTACCAGATGCGATGGCGGGGCCGACACCAGTCAGTGCCCTGATCCATGCCGCGACGATGGTCACTGCGGGCGTCTACCTGATCGCACGGGCAGGGGTACTCTTCGCACTCGCGCCTCTCTCCCTCGTCGTCGTCGCCGGGGTCGGTGTACTGACCGCACTCTTCGCCGCGACGATCGGGCTGGCGCAATACGATATCAAGAGGGTACTCGCTTACTCGACTGTCTCACAGCTCGGGTACATGTTCCTCGGTGTCGGGGTCGGGGCCTTCTCGGCTGGCTTCTTCCACCTGATGACGCACGCCTTCTTCAAGGCACTCCTCTTCCTCGGCTCCGGTGCAGTGATCTTTGCAGTGCAGCGCGCCTTCACCCAGACAGGGAAGGAGTGGGATCCGCAGGATATGAGGAATATGGGTGGTCTGCGAAAGTTCATGCCGATCACCTGGATCACGATGTGGATCGCAACCCTTGCCATCAGTGGGGTCTGGCCCTTCGCCGGGTTCTTCTCCAAGGACGAGATCATCTGGCTGACCGCTGCTAGTGCCGTCGGCCCATACGCTGGTTGGTACAAGCTCTTCTGGGTGATGGCAGTGATCGCCGCGATGATGACCGCCTTCTACATGACCCGCCTCATGATCATGACCTTCCATGGTCCGAACCGGTCGGGTGATGCCGAGAGCAGGCATATCGAGGAGGTCCCAGGTATCATGTGGATACCACTAGCGGTACTTGCCGTACTCTCGGTGGTCGGGGGCTGGATCAATGTCCCCGCAGCGATCAAGGAGCTACCACTCTTCGGGTGGATACCATCCTCTGAGTGGCTCCACCACTGGCTCGAGCCGGTGACCTCGGCCGCAGATGGGATCCTCCTCAGTGGTCGGGGCGCACTCGCCGAGACCGCACCGATCGGGGGTGGGGCTGGCGCCTGGGCAGTCATCTCCTGCCTGATCGCGATCGGTGTGATCCTCCTCGCTACCCGTCTCATCGGGGCCAGGAGTTACTCGCCTGCCCACGAGGCGGCAGAACCGACAGGACTCACGCGAGTCCTCAACCGCAAGTGGTATGTGGACGAGCTCTACGATGCGATCATCGTACGGCCGATACTCGCGACCTCGCGAGCACTCTGGAGAGTCATCGACCAGGGGATCATCGATGGCGTCGTCAACGGCGTTGGTAACCTCTCGAGGATGATCGGGTGGGCCGGTGCCAAGTTGCAGACTGGACAACTCAATACGTACGCCTTCGCCGTCGTGGTCGGCGTGCTGATCCTCCTCGGTTACATCGTCTTCTGAGGGTCGAATGGATAACTTTCTGACCTTGATAAATTACTCGAGTTGGGCACTCCACTTCCTCGTCTTCTTCCCGATAGTGGGGATGCTCCTCGTCCTGGCCGCCGATGAGGCCAAAGCGAAGCATATAGCGCTCGGGATAGCGCTCATCGAGTTCGTCGTCTCGATCCCTCTCTGGACTGGATTCAGCCCTGCGACCGCTGCCTTCCAGTTCGGCAAGGTCGGGGCCTGGATCCCCGACTGGGGGATCGGGTACCGGGTAGGGGTCGATGGGATCAGTGTGCTCCTCGTCCTCCTGACGACCTTCCTGACCCCACTCGCGATACTCGGGTCGTACAAATACATCCAGGAGAGGCAGAAGACCTTCTATGCGATGATGCTCCTCCTCCTCACGGGAGTAGTCGGGGTCTTCGTCGCACTCGATCTCTTCCTCTTCTTCGTCTTCTGGGAGCTGATGCTCGTCCCGATGTACTTCATCATCGGGGTATGGGGGGGTGAACGCCGGATCTATGCGGCGATCAAATTCTTCCTCTACACAGCCTTCGGCTCACTCCTGATGCTGGTAGGGATCCTCTACCTCGTCTTCAAGTACAAGGCGATGACAGGGGAGATCTCCTTCGCCTATGTCGATCTCCTCCAGCTCTCACTGACCTTCCGCGAGCAGGTCTGGCTCTTTGCAGCCTTCGCACTGGCCTTCCTGATCAAGGTCCCGGTCTTCCCATTCCACACCTGGCTCCCCGACGCACACGTCGAGGCGCCGACACCGGGGTCGGTCATGCTCGCGGCTGTACTCCTGAAGATGGGATCGTACGGGTTCCTACGGTTCCTACTCCCACTCTTCCCGCAGGCGGCGACACACCCGACGATCGTCGGGACCCTACTCGTCCTGGGGTTGATCGGGATCATCTACGCAGCCTGGGTAGCGGCGGTCCAGCCCGATGCGAAGAAGCTGATCGCCTACACCTCAGTCGCACACATGGGCTTCGTGGTCCTCGGGATCTTCGCCATGACCCTCGAGGGGGTACAGGGTGGGATGATCGTCATGCTCTCGCATGGGGTCTCGACAGGTGCGATGTTCTTGCTCCTCGGGATGCTCTATGAGAGGAGACAGAGTAGGACGATCGAGGACTTCGGGGGATTGGCTTCGGTGATGCCACTCTTTGCAACGATCTTCATCATCACCGCCTTCGCGAGTATCGGCCTCCCAGGCACGAGTGGGTTCATCGGTGAGTTCCTGGCCCTGATCGGAACCTTCCAGACCCACCCCTGGATAGCAGCCCTCGCGGCGACCGGAGTGATCTTCGCTGCCTACTATATGTTACCGATGGTGCAGAAGATCATCTTCAACCCCCTCGACAAGGAGGAGAACAAGGGCCTCCGAGATCTCAGTAGGAGGGAGCTCGTAGTACTTGCACCCCTCGTCGCGATCATGATCTGGATGGGGGTCTACCCGAAGCCCTTCCTAGAGAGGATGGAGACGACGGTCGTAGAACTCCTGCAGAATGTGGAGCAGAAGCGAGCCTATAATCCGCCACCGATCGGTGAGATCCTCGGGATCCACTTCGAGGATGGCTGGAAGGCTGGCGATTGAGTAGAATCAACTGATGGGCAACGAATCCATGGTTTTAGATCTATCCAGCCAGTCGCAGTACTTCATGATACTGCTCCCAGAGCTGGTCCTCGCGATCTGGGCGATGGTCGTCCTACTGGTCGATGTCTTCCAGAAGGGTGACGAGAGTAAGCCCTCCAAGCCGATCGTCGCCGGTCTCGCCCTCGTAGGGGTCGGGCTAGCAGCGATCGCCAATACCTGGCTTATCGGGGTGGCAGAGGTAGGGACGGGATCGGTCATCGCGATCGACTCCTTCCGCATCTTCGCCAACTACCTCTTCCTATTGGCAGCCGCATTCTTCGTCCTCTCAGGACACCGGTACTTTGGGATCGAGAGGATGCAGTACGGTGAGATCCACGCACTCGCCCTCCTGGCGACCGTCGGGATGATGGTCTTCGCAGGATCGCGAGACCTAATGGTGATCTTCATCGCACTCGAACTCCTCTCGATGGCCGTCTACGTACTGACCGGGATCAACCGGAGGGATCGGCGCTCCGCAGAGGGGGCACTCAAGTACTTCCTCCTCGGTGCCTTCTCTAGCGCCTTCTTCCTCTTCGGTATCGCACTCGTCTACGGTGGCGCGAAGAGTACGAACCTCGCTCTGATCAGCGAGGTGATCGGGGTCGATGGCCTCGGCGCGAATGGGTTCCTCCTCGCTGGGATGGCGCTCCTCGCTGTCGGCTTCTGCTTCAAGGTCGCAGCGGTCCCATTCCATATGTGGGCACCAGATGCCTATGAGGGGGCACCATCTCCCGTGACCGGGTTCATGGCAGCAGCGGTCAAGGCGGCGGCCTTCGCCTCCTTCCTCCGCGTCTTCCTGACCGCCTTCGGTGGCCTCTACGACCTCTGGTCGAGTGCGATCATAGCACTCGCTATCCTGACGATGGTAGTCGCAAATCTCGTCGCCCTCTCCTCGGCCAATGTCAAGAGGATGATGGCATACTCGAGTATTGCGCATGCGGGATACCTCCTAGTCGCCCTCGCAGCGGCGAGCACACTAGGAGCTGCCTCCTTCCTCTTCTACCTGGTCGTCTATACCCTGATGACCTTCGGTGCCTTCTCTGTCCTCCTCGTCGTCGCTCGGGAGGGGGAGAGGTATATGGATATCGAGGCGTACCGGGGGCTCGGGTGGGAGAGGCCAGCGCTCGGGACAGCGATGACGATCTTCCTCCTCTCACTCGCTGGCTTCCCACTCACTGGCGGGTTCATCGGGAAACTCTACATCCTGAGGGCTGCCCTCGACAAGGGACTGCTCGGTCTCGCCGTCATCCTAGTCCTCGCCTCCCTGGTCTCCTACTACTATTACCTCAGGGTCGCTTGGTATATGTGGTTCCGTGAGGCGCCGAGCGAGGACTCGCACGAGGGAATCCAGATCGCGCCTGGTGTCAAATTCGTACTCGCCGCGGCCGCTATCGGGATCCTGATACTCGGGATCTTCCCTGGCTGGACCCTCGAGATGGCAGAGAGGGGAGCGAGCATCTTCGCTGAGACACCGGCGACCGATTTCTCCAACTGGCTCGGTGACTGATCCCGAGTCGGTACCCAGGAGACCATGACCTGGTGAGGGGCTGGCAATCTCGGTTGCTGGCCCCTCTTCTTAAGTGCTTGACGCTCACAGTATGGAAGGCGTACCTTCTCGCGAGTGTCGATTTCGATTATAGAGCCCCTACCATGGGAGAGAACGAGGGATGCAGCCTAAGCAGCACATCTTCAGGGAATACGATATCCGCGGAGTCGTAGAAGACGACCTCTCTGGTGCAGTACCTGGCCTGATCGGGAGGGCATACGGGACCGCACTGCGGCGGAGTGAGGGGGGTGTCGAGCGCCCCACTGTAGTCGTTGGGAGGGACAACCGACCTAGCTCCCCCAACCTCGCTGCGGAGATCATCTCTGGCCTCAGGGCGACCGGTGTGAATGTGATCGATATCGGGGTCGTCCCGACCCCTGTCCTCTACTTCGCCACAGTCTACCTCGAGACCGATGGGGGGCTCCAGATCACCGGGTCGCACAATCCACCCGAGTACAATGGGATCAAGATGATGCTCGGGGATGGCGCGCTCTACGGTGAGGCGATCCAGGATCTGCGCAGGTTGATCGAGGCGAAAGACTTCGAGAGTGGGGAGGGAGGACTCGAGGAGCGGGATGTCATCCCCGCCTATATCGAGGATGTCACGAGTAGGTTCACCCTCGAGCGTCCTGTCAAGGTCGTGGTCGACTGTGGAAATGGGGTAGGTAGCCTCGTCGCTGTAGAACTCCTCGAGGGGATCGGGGCAGAGGTCCTGCCCCTCTACTGTGAATCAGATGGGACCTTCCCTAACCACCACCCCGACCCCACTGTAGACGAGTATATCCAGGATATGATCGAGCTCGTCAGGAGCGAGGGCGCAGATCTCGGCGTAGCCTTCGATGGGGATGCTGACCGGCTCGGGGCGGTCGATGAGAATGGGACGATCATCCGGGGTGATATCCTACTCCTCCTCTTCGGACTCGATATCCTAGAGAGGAGAGGAGCGGGCCAGGAGATGATCTTCGATGTCAAGTGCTCCCAGGCGGTGCCAGAGGTCTTCGAGGCCGAGGGCGGGAAGGCCGTCATGTGGAAGACTGGACACTCCCTCATCAAGGAGAGGATGAGAGAGACCAATGCCCCGATCGCCGGTGAGCTCTCGGGACATATCTGCTTCTCCGATGACTTCTATGGCTTCGATGATGCGCCCTACGCCGCCTGCAGGCTCGTAGACCTCGTCGCTCGCTCCACTGAGCCCCTCTCCGAGAGGGTCGCGAGGTTCCCAGACTATATCTCGACTCCCGAGATCAGGGTCGAGGTCACAGAGGAGGAGAAGTTCGATATCGTCGCTAGGGCGGTCGAGGAGTTCCAGAAGGATTACGAGGTCATCGACGTCGATGGGGCACGTGTCCTTTTCGACGATGGCTGGGGCCTGCTCCGCGCCTCGAATACTCAGCCGGTATTGGTCCTGCGGTACGAGGCAAAGACCAATGAGGGACTAGAAGAGATCAGAGCAGTCATCGAGGGATGGCTGCAGAGAGAGGGGATCAGCGTCTGAGATATGCGAAGACCGGGGCGTATCGCCATCATCGTAGGTGTCGCTACCCTGGTAATCTCCCTCATCGCGGGGAGAACGATAAATCTATATACTGAAGCCCTCTGGTTCAGGGAGGTCGGCTACTCCTCGACCTTCTGGACCTGGATGATAACGGGGTGGACGACGAGGGTCGTGGCAGCCCTCGTCGCCTCCACGATCGCACTCGCGAACCTCGCAGTCCTCTTCAAGAAGTTCGGAGCCATACACCTCCGGAGGGAATACGGTAACCTCGAGATCGTCGAGAGAGTCCCGACGAAATGGGTCGTGACGGGGGCGGTCCTGATCGCCCTGACCGCTGGCTGGTGGCTAGCTGGGATAACCTTCTCCGGGCAGAATGCGATCTCGGTCCTCGCCTGGATCAGACAGGTACCATGGGGGATCGAGGATCCCCTATTCGGGAAAGATCTCAGCTTCTTCGTCTTCTCACTCCCGATCGCCTTCAGGATAATCGATTTCCTGCTCCTCAGTCTCGTCTGGTCTACTATCCTCGTGAGTATAGCACACCTCCTGACCGGGGGGATCGTCTGGCGCGAGAATCGACTCGAGATCGATCACCATGTCAGGCTGCACCTCGCTGTACTCCTCGCCCTCGTCGTCCTACTACTAGGGATCAGATATTGGCTAGGACGCTACGGGATCCTACTCGAGGGGAATGGGATAGGGGGTGGGGTCGGGTATACCGATATCAGGGCCCGACTACCCGCTCGCAGTTCACTCGCCTTCCTCGCCCTGATCAGCGCCGCGGCACTCGTATTCGGGGCATGGTACAGGTCATGGACCGCACCAGCGGCGGGGATGGCACTCCTCGGGATCAGTGCGCTCTTCGTAGGTAGAGTCTACCCCGCACTGATCCAGAAATTCAGAGTCGAGCCGAACCAGTTCTCGATGGAGGCGCCCTATATCGGCTGGAACCTCGACTTCACCAGACGGGCCTACGGACTCCACCGACTCCGGCGAGAGCCCTTCCCCTATCAACGAGATGCGATACCGAGATGGCAGGCAGTCGCGCCAACCCTAGAGAAACTCCCACTCTGGGACGAGGATATCCTCGAACATGTGTACAACCAGGTCGAACCGGTCTACGCCTATTACGGCTTCACTGGGGTAGATTACGACCGGTATGGAGAAGGACGCGATCGCCAACAGGTCGCGATCGCCGCCCGTGAGTTCAATTTACACGAGCTCCCACCATCTGCGAGAACTTGGCAGAGCCTGAGGCTCAACCCCAAGTATATCAAGGGGAAAGGTGCGGTCATCTCACCTGCCGCTTTAGCTACGCCAGGGGGCGAGCCACTCAGGTGGCTCAGGAATATCGACCCCGTCGTCCTCGACCCGGCTGCACCACCTGAGCTAGCCCTCGTCGAGCCTGGTATCTACTTCGGCGAGTTGATCGGACAGGAGGGAAGTGGACAGGAGTTCGTCATCCTCAATCCCGAGCTCGATTCGACCCTCCACTACTCGAGTTGGGGAAGTGCGCCAGGTATCCTCCTCGACTCCTATCCCCGACTCCTCGCCTTCGCCTGGAGGTTCAAAGACAAGAATCTTCTCTTCTCAGGGGAACTCTCCGAGGATAGTCGCCTCATCTTCCGGCGCTCTCTCAGATCACGGCTCGAGGCGATCGCGCCCTTCGTCCTCTGGGACAACGATCCCCACCCGGTGATCGAGGAGGGCCGCGTCATCTGGTTGATCAATGGCTATATGGCGACCTCGACCTTCCCCCTCTCCCGCTCTCTGGCCCTGCGCGGAAGCCAGAGGGTGAGATACCTGCAGAATAGTGTCGTTGCGACGATCGATGCAGTGACAGGGGAGACGCGCCTCTACGCGGCTGACCTCGATGATCCTATCTTGGAGACCTACCGGAGGGCATTCCCTGGAATGATCGATGATCTCTCCCTGATGCCGGCTAGTCTTCGCGACCACCTGAGATACCCGATCCTCTACCTCCGCGCCCAGGCAGAGATCCTCAAGGAGTACCACCTCGATCGACGGGAGGCCTTCTTCGCGGGCCAGGACTTCTGGGAGTTGCCGGGGAGTGAGGATGAGGCGCTCGGCCGCTTCCGTCCCCTCTACACGATGATGGCTCTTCCAGGTGAGGATGAGCCCGAATTCCTCCTCTCGACACCCTTCCTCGCCCGGGGCCGCCAGAATATGACCGCACTCCTCATCGCACGGAACGATCCGCCGCACTATGGTGAACTCGTCCTCTACGAACTCCCGCGCGATCAACAGATCCTCGGGCCGGTACAGGTCGCGGCCCTAATGGAGCAGGACCCAGCGATCTCTCCCCAGCTCGCCCTCTGGAGCCAGAGGGGAACAGTGGTCCGCCTCGGCCAGGTCAGGACTATCCCCCTCGATAGCTCATTCCTCTTCCTGCGGCCTGTCTTCCTCTCCGCCCGTGAGGCCTCGATCCCAGAGCTCGCTCGGTTGATCGTAAGTGATGGGCGGAGGGTCAGGATGGCTCCCGATCTCGCTAGTGCGATCGAGGCGCTGACCGATTCTACTACGCCCACTTCCCGACGCACAGCGCCTGGGGGGGAAGATGGGGGGATCCCCAGCCTCGAGCGTGGGGCTGACCCCCTCGAGGCCGAACTCTGGAGGGAGAGGGCACTCGATCTCCTCGAGGAGGCAGAGTCGAGGTTGCGGAGTGGTGACTGGGCAGGGTTCGGCGCCCTCCTCACCGAGTTACGGGCCTTCCTGCGCGGTGATCCAGGGATAGGAGAGCTGCCCAGCCGGGGTTCTGAGCCAATCGAAGGGGGTCGGATCCCGACTCGTTAGAGATATTCGGGCCTGTCGGCTTGCACTGTGGCGAAAATATCCCTAACTTTGCGCGGCCTTTGGGCTGGGCACCGGCGCGGAGGAGGATCGTGTCGGATCAGAGAGAGTCCGGCCCCAACAGGACAGGTATGGATCGGAGCTCATGGATATACACGAATACCAAGCAAAAGAGATCTTACGGGATCGTGGTGTGCCAGTCCCCCCAGGTGAGATCGCTACGACGCCTGAGGAGGCGGAAGCGATCGCCAAGAAGTATGGTGGACAGGTCGTCGTCAAGGCCCAGGTCCACGCCGGTGGACGGGGTAAGGCTGGTGGCGTAAAGCTAGCCGACGATGCCACCGAGGCACGTGCGCACGCCGAGGCGATCCTCGGTATGGAGATCAAGGGACTGACTGTCGAGAAGGTGCTCGTCACCCCAGCCAAGGATATCGAGTCCGAGGCCTACGTCGGGGTGATCGTCGACCGCGCCTCCAAGTCCCCTGTCTTCATGGTCAGCCGTGAAGGTGGGGTCGATATCGAGGAGGTCGCCGAGAGGGATCCCGACGCGATCAGGCGTCTCGTCGTCGATCCACGTTACGGGCTCCTCCCGCACCAGGCCTACTGGCTTGCCGCGACCCTCTACGAGGATACCGCACAGCAGCGGACCGCTGCGAAGATCATGCAGGAGCTCTACGGCGCCTTCATCGACGCAGGAGCATCCCTCGCTGAGATCAACCCCCTCATCACTACACCAGAGGGTGAGATCAAGGCGATCGATGCGAAGATGAATATCGATGATAACGAGCTCTTCAGGAAGCCGGAGATCGAGGCGCTCCGCGACACCTCAGCCGAGCCAGAGGCCGAGACTGAGGCGCGCGCTGCCGAGCTGACCTATATTCAGCTCGATGGCGATATCGGGGCGGTCGTCAATGGCGCCGGACTCGCGATGGCGACGATGGATCTGATCAAGTTCTACGGTGGTGAGCCCGCGAACTTCCTGGATATCGGTGGCTCCTCGAGCCCCGACAAGGTCGTCAACGCACTCCGTATCATCACGAGTGACCCCAAGGTCAAGGTCATCCTCTTCAATATCTTCGGGGGGATCACCCGGCTCGATGATGTCGCCAATGGTATCGTCGAGGCGACGAAGAGGATCGATATCGATGTCCCCCTCGTCATGAGGCTCACCGGGACGAACGAGAAAGAGGCGCTCGAGATCCTGGGTGAGGCAGGGTTCAGCGCATCGACCTCGATGGATGAGGTCGTCCAGAAGGCAGTCGAGATGGCGAAAGCAGCAGAGGGAGCGGGTAACTGAGCCATGGCAATACTGATAGACGAAAATACTAGGCTCATCATACAGGGGATCACGGGACGCGATGGCTCCTTCCATGCCCGCCAGATGATGGAGTATGGAACCAAGGTCGTCGCTGGTGTAACCCCCGGTAGGGGCGGTCAGACCTTCGAGGGGCCCAATGGGATGAGCGCCCCTGTCTACGACACGATGGACCGCGCCGTCGAGGATACTGACGCGAACACCTCAGTCATCTATGTGCCTCCAGCCTTCGCAGCTGATGCGATCATGGAGGCCGCCGATGCGGGGATCGAGCTCATCGTCGCTATCACTGAGGGGATCCCAGTCCTCGAGATGACAAAGGTCTACCGCTATGTAGAAGAGCGCGGCGCCCGCCTCCTAGGTCCGAACTGCCCAGGTGCCCTCTCTCCAGGTAAATCGAAGGTCGGGATCATGCCTGGCCAGATCACCAAGCCTGGACCGGTAGGTGTCGTCTCCAGGTCAGGTACCCTGACCTACGAGGTCGTCTTCCAACTCACCAATGCCGGGATAGGTCAGAGCACCTGCGTCGGGATCGGAGGCGACCCGATCATCGGGACGAACTTCATCGATTGTCTCCAGGCTTTTGAGGATGACCCCGAGACCGAGGCGATAGTCATCATCGGTGAGATCGGAGGCACGGACGAGCAGGAGGCCGCCGCTTATATCAAGGAGAACCTGACCAAGCCTGTCGTTGGGTTCATCGCAGGCCAGACCGCACCTCCGGGACGGAGGATGGGCCATGCTGGTGCGATCATCAGTGGCTCCTCAGGGACCGCAGAAGAGAAGATCAGGGCCTTCGAGGAAAATGGGACCCGCGTCATGCGCAGGCCCTCTGATGTCGTCGACTTGATCAGAGAGGTACTCTGATCGAGCGCTGAGTGAGCGCAGGAGATGTATCTGCACACCATACTGACACCCGGACGGGTCGTAGTCCCGATGGAGACCACGGCCCTCCGGGAGTCTATTGCAACCCTCGTTCAGAGGTTGACCGACGACGGCGCGATCGCCGACCTCGATGAGGCACCAGGCCTCGTCGAGGTGATCGCGACCCGTGACCCTGTCAGAGTAGGTGACGACGCGGTCATCGCACACCTGCGCACCGAAATCGTCGAGGAGCTCGTCATCGCCCTCGGCATCACTACGACTTCCCCCCATATAGGTAGAGCGAGACAGCTCTACCACCCCCCTATCGTTGCCCTCGTCCTCGCCCCACCAGGCGAGGCTACTAGGTACCTACAGGCTATCTCTGCCCTGGCAAAGCTCCTCCGAGAGCCAGGGGTCGTCGAGGCGCTACACGATATCGAGCGGCCCGACCAACTCCTCGAACTGAGGGAGATCAGAGATCTCGAGATCCAGCCCCGCCTCACTGTACGCGATATCATGGTCCATCGCGCACCTAGTGTCTCCGCAGACACCTCGGTCAGAGAGGCGGTCGATCTGATGATCGGGGAGAGAGTTCGAGCGATCCCAGTCGTAGGGGAGAAGGATGAGGTCCTGGGGATCGTCTCCGAGTGGGAGTTGATGAGAGCACTCCTGCCACACCTGCCGAGGGCGGGAGAGGAGGACGATGAGGGGGGAGGAATAGGCATACCGAGTGACCTCGAAGTCCGAGAGATCATGAGCCGGTCCGTACTCTGTATCGATGAAGAGATGGGGATCGATGAGGCTGCGAACATGATGATCAACAAGGACGTCGAGCAATTCCCCGTCGTCAGAGAGGGGAGACTCTCCGGCCTCCTGACGAGGGGCGAGATCATCAGAAAACTCTTCGGAAGATAAGAGATGCGATATACACTCACCATCATCAAACCAGATGCGGTCGCCCGGAATCTGACCGGGAAGATCATCGCCCACCTCGAGGAGGAGGGATTCACTATCAGGGCGATGCGGATGATGCACCTCACCGAGGCGCAGGCCCGCCAGTTCTATGCTGTCCATGCAGAGAGGCCCTTCTACGAGGACCTCGTCTCCTTCATGACCTCTGGCCCAGTAGTACCGATACTCCTCGAGAGGGATGATGCGGTCGCCACACTTCGAAAGGTGATCGGTGCGACCGACCCGACGAAGGCTGAGCCAGGGACGATCAGGGCTCTCTACGCCGAATCGACAGAACGAAACGCGATCCACGCCTCCGATGCCGACGAGACCGCACGGGCAGAGGCTGCCTTCTTCTTCAGTGAGGCAGAGGTACTCCAGAACCAGGGTGGCTAGATACGACGATCCACGAGTGATGCCGGTTGACATAGAAGAAGATAACTGCGATCTTTCACGACTATGCTGACAGTCGACCTAGCAGAGCTGGGTAGGGAAGGGCGGATCGAGGTCGACGCTGACTTGCCGCCAGAAACCTTCTCCCTCGGAGAAGGCGGGGATATCCAGCTGCGCGGCCCATTGGCCGTACATCTGGTGGTGACGCGAGTCGGACAGGATCTGATCGCACGAGGTCGGGTCCACGGGGAGCTCGTGATCGAGTGTCGTCGATGCCTCGAGCCGGTCGAACACCCAATAGATGAAGAGGTAGAGTTCATCTACAGGAGTGGAATAGACCGCCTCACCGCGGAAGAGGAGGAGGTCTATATCCTCCCCGAAGGCGCTGGTGAGGTCGACCTCGAGGATGCGGTACAGGAACACCTCTTCCTCTCGATCCCGAGGTTCGTGGTCTGTCGTGCCGAGTGTCGCGGACTCTGTCCCAAATGCGGCATCGATCTCAATGAGGGAACTTGCACCTGCGAGGATGATGAGACCGATGATAGATGGGCTCCCCTGCGCGGGTTGAAGTTAGAGTGAAGGAGGAGAGATGGCTGTACCAAAGAAGAGGACATCGAAACAGCGCCAGAGAAAGAGGCGCGGACACCACAAGGCCAAGGCGGTCGCAGTCACGCCCTGTCCGCGTTGTGGCGACCTCAAGCTGCCGCACCGCATCTGCCCCTCGTGCGGCACCTATAGGGGGCGACAGGTGATCGAGGTCGAGCAGGTCTAAGGAGATGCCGATGCGCATCGCGCTGGACGCGATGGGAACCGATCAGCACCCGGATGTCGAGGTCCAGGGTGCAGTCCAGGCGCTATGTGAGGCCCCCGAAGACTTCGAGATCGTACTCGTCGGGGACCGAGAGCGGATCGAGGGATGTCTCTCGAGGATGGGGGACTTCCCTAGGTCTAGGCTCGAGATAGTCCACGCCACCCAGAGGATAGAACAGGTCGATTCCCCCGTCTCCGCAGTCCGACGGAAGTTGGACGCATCGATGACAGTCGGGCTGAGGATGCACAAAGAGGGGGAGGTGGGCGCCTTCATCAGTGCCGGTCCTACCGGAGCGATGATGGCAGCCTCTCTCCTCATTCTCCGTCCACTAGCTGGGGTAGCGCGCCCCCCGATCGCTACTGTCTTCCCGACTGCGGGTGAGTCGGTAGTGATCCTCGATTCGGGCGCCAATGTCGATTGTAAGCCACACCACCTCCTACAGTTCGCGCACCTGGGGTCGATATATGCCCGTGAGGTCCTCTGCAGACCCGACCCACGAGTAGGGCTCCTCAATATTGGTGAAGAGCCAGGGAAGGGTGACGAGTTGGCGATCGCGGCATATGACCTCCTCGATACTAGTGCGCTCAACTTCATAGGGAATATCGAGGGCAGGGACATCCTCTCGGGAACGAGTGATGTCGTCGTCATGGATGGCTTCATCGGGAATGTCCTCCTCAAGTTCTATGAGTCGGTCCCCGAATTCGTCGCGGGACTGGTCAGGAGAGAGGTCCTGAGGTCGGGCGCCAAGGTCGATCTCGATAGGATCATCGGACCCTTGGACTACGCTGAGTATGGGGGGGCACCACTCCTCGGGGTCGATGGGATCTCGATCATCTGCCATGGTGGCTCATCGCCTCGAGCGATCAAGAATGCGATCCAGCTAGCGGCGCGCTCAGCTGGATCAGATGTAGTAAACCAGATGAGACAAGAACTTGTCCTCGCCCTAAAGGGTGAAGAAAATCGTGGTGAGGGCAGGGTAGGGAGGCTCGCGGAGGGAGCATGAATCAGGCTGCAGACCCCCTGATGGAGGTGGTGTCAGTCGGCCGGTATCTACCAGACCGGGTGGTGACGAACGCCGAGCTGGAGAGGTTGGTCGATACATCTGATGAGTGGATCAGAGAGCGGACAGGGATAAGGGAGAGACGGATCGCTGACCCTGAGATGGGTGCGGCTGACATGGGTGCTGAGGCCGCCAAGACAGCGATCTGTCGGGCGGGTATCGACCCCGATCAGGTCGACCTGATCCTCGTCACCACGGCGACCCCAGATCGTCTGCTCCCCGCGACCGCAGCAGATCTCCAACTCCGTATCGGAGCAACGAAGGCGGCCGCAATGGACCTCGCTGCTGCCTGCTCGGGCTTCATCTATGGGCTCGCTATGGCGGAGGGGTATCTTGCGAGTGGGAGAGGCGAGTATGTCTTACTCGTCTCGACCGAGAAGATGAGTGCGATCGTGGATTGGGACGATCGCTCGACCTGTGTCCTATTTGGAGATGGAGCCGGCGCGGTCCTCCTGAGGAGGAGCACGAATGGGCGGAGTGGGATGCTTTCCAACTTCATGCGTTCCGATGGCTCACTCGCTGACCTCCTCTACCGTCCAGGTGGGGGCGCTCTAGCCCCAATGAGTCCCGACATCCTCGATTCCAAGGACCATCTCGTCAAGATGGCAGGCCGAGAGGTCTTCAAGTCAGCGGTCCGGTCGATGGCAGAGGCATCCGATGAGGCGCTCCAGCGCGCTGGAGTCACCGCCGGCCAGATCGACCTGGTCATCCCACATCAGGCCAATATCCGTATCATCGAGGCGACCGCACGTTACGCGGGTATCCCGATGGATAAGGTCTATGTCAATGTCGACCGGTACGGGAATATGAGTTCGGCGACGATCCCTGTCGCCCTCGACGAGGCCCTCGAGGAGGGACGGATCGAGGAGGGCTCTCTGATCCTGATGGTCGCCTTCGGCGCTGGGCTCACCTGGGCATCCTCGGTATATAGATGGTAGCACTCTTGTTCCCTGGGCAGGGGTCGCAATTCCTCGGCATGGGCCAAGACCTTGCCGAGAGGTTCGAACTCGCTCGTCAGACCTTTCAGGAGGCTGATGAGGCATTGGGCTTCGGGCTCTCGAGTCTGATGTGGGAGGGGCCCGAGGATGAATTGAGGGCAACGCACAATGCACAGCCTGCGATCCTCGCCCATTCGATAGCCGTATATCGCATCATCGCCGATCAGCTTGGGGAGGTGCGGTGTGGGGCGGGGCACTCACTCGGAGAGTTCAGTGCCTACGTCGCTGCTGGTGCTCTCGATTTCGCCGATGCACTTCGCACCGTCAGGCGGCGGGGTCAGTTGATGTTCGAGAGCGGGGAGGAACGCCCAGGCACGATGGCCGCGATCCTCGGGCTCGAGGATGAGGTGGTCGAGCGCGTCTGCTCTGAGGCTAGTGCCGAGGATGGCGTCGTCGTCCCGGCGAACTACAACTCTCCTGGCCAGCTCGTGATCAGTGGTGACCGTATAGCGGTCGAGCGCGCGATCGAGCTCGCTCGGGAGGCGGGCGCACGGCGCGCACTCGAACTCAATGTCTCGGGCGCCTTTCACTCCCCCCTCATGGGTGTCGCCGAGGCTGGGCTCGAGGAACAGCTCGAGAGAGTCACCTTTGATGATCCTGCCTGGCCAGTCATCTCGAATGTCGCGGCCGACTGGGTCGAAGATGGGGCTGAGGCGAAGCGTCTCCTCATCAGACAGTTGACATCGGCGGTGAGATGGACAGAATCTATGCATGCTATCCGTGCCGCTGGGGTCGATGACTTTCTGGAACTCGGGCCAGGTAATGTCCTGACCGGACTCCTCCGGAGGATCGATCGGGGCGCGGAGTGCAAGGCGATCGGGACCGCCGATCAGGTCGAAGAATTCATAGGGTGAGAATGGGTGGATCGATGAAGCTTGGTGAGGAGTTGAGTGGCCAGGTCGCACTCGTGACCGGTGGTAATAGGGGGATCGGACGAGCGATCTCGATCGCACTCGCCGATGCTGGGGCGAAAGTCGCAGTAGTAGGACGTTCGGCTGAGAGGGCGGCCGAGGTCGCCGCTGAGTTACCGGGCACGGGCCACCACCCCTTCTCCGCTGATGTCTCCGACTCAGAGGCGGTGGCCGAACTCATCCCTGCAGTCGAGGCTGAGCTCGGTCCGATAGATATCCTCGTAAACAATGCAGGCATCACTGGGGACAACCTCCTCATCCGGCTCCGTGATGAGGATTGGGATAGTGTCCTCGACATCAATCTCAAGGGTGCCTTCCTGATGACCAGGGCGGTCTCACGTGGGATGATGCGGCGCCGGAAGGGCCGGATCATCAATATCAGTAGTGTCGTGGGCTTGACTGGGAACACGGGACAGGCAAATTATGCCGCCTCCAAAGCTGGTCTGATTGGACTGACCAAGGCTGTGGCCAAGGAGTTGGCGTCACGTAATGTACTCTGTAATGCGGTCGCACCTGGGTTCATCGAGACCGACATGACAGCGGCGATGACGGAAGATGCACAGGCTGCCCTCATGGGAGAGATCCCCCTCGGGCGCCTCGGCTCGCCGGATGACATCGGAGCGGTCGTCAGATTCCTGGCCGGTCCAGGCGCAGCATACATCACAGGTCAGGTCATCGTAGTCGATGGCGGGATGGTGATGTAGGCCAGTGATAGCGCTCAACTGATACTTCGACACCCATAACTGTGAGGGCATGATGGCTGAAAACGTAGAAGCAAAGGTAAAAGAGATCATCGTAAACGAACTCGGTGTGGAGCCGGAGAAGGTCACTGAAGAGGCCTCCTTCGTCGAGGACCTCGGTGCCGACTCACTCGATACCGTCGAGCTCGTCATGGCATTCGAGGAGGAGTTCGATATCGAGATCCCCGACGAGGATGCAGAGAAGCTCCAGACCGTGGGAGATGCAATGCAATACCTCAGAGAACACCAGGGCGGCTGAGTTCGACTCTGATCGATTACCATGGATAATCGCATTCCGAGGGAGAATCGGGTGGTGGTCACCGGGCTCGGCCTGGTGACCCCTCTCGGCAATGATCTGACCAGTACCTGGAAGGCCCTCCTCGAGGGAGAGAGTGGTGCCGGTCCGATCACCCACTTCGATGCAACCGATGACTTCGCGGTACGTTTCGCCTGTGAGGTCAAGGACTTCGACCCCGAGCTCTATATGGAGCGGAAGGAGGTCCGGAGGACCGATCGCTTCGCACAATTCGCACTCGCCGTCGCCCAACAGGCGATGGAACAAGCTGGGTTGCAGGAGGAGCTCGACGAGATCGACCGCGACCGAATCGGGGTGATCATTGGGAGTGGTATCGGAGGGATCGCAACCTTCGAGGAACAGGCGCAAGTCATGTTCGAGCGCGGACCTCAGAGGATTAGCCCCTTCTTCATTCCGATGTTCATCGCCGATATCGCATCTGGCCTCGTCTCGATGCGTTATGGCGCGCGCGGCCCGAACTTCACCACCGTCTCTGCCTGTGCCTCCGGCGCACATGCCGTCGGAACCGCCTACCGGCTCGTCGCACGTGGCGAGGCAGATGTCATGATCGCGGGTGGCGCAGAGGCGACCGTAACACCGATGACGATGGCTGGGTTCGCCTCGATGAGGGCACTCTCGACCCGGAATGACTCACCCGAGACAGCGAGCCGGCCCTTCGATGCAGAGAGGGATGGCTTTGTCCTAGGGGAGGGAGCTGGATGCCTCATCCTCGAGTCACTCGAGCATGCTGAGGCGCGCGGAGCGAAGATCCTGGGTGAGATCATCGGGTACGGCCAGACCGCCGATGCGTATCACCTCACCGCTCCTGCACCAGAGGGCGCAGGGGCACAACTCGCTATGCGGCTCGCCCTCGAAGATGCAGGGGTAGAGCCCGAAGAGGTCGATTATATCAACGCACATGGCACATCGACCCCGGCGAACGATATGAATGAGACTCTAGCCGTCAAGGCTGTCTTCGGCGATCATGCTTATGACCTCGTCATGGGCTCGACCAAGTCGATGACTGGGCACCTCCTCGGTGCAGCGGGTGCCGTCGAGACGGTGATCTCCCTACTGGCCTGCCAGAATGGGGTCATCCCGCCGACGATCAATTTTAGTACCCCGGACCCCGATTGTGATCTGAATTATGCTCACAACGAGAGGGTCGAACGCGAGGTCGAGATCGCGATCAGCAACTCATTTGGCTTCGGCGGCCACAACGTCTGTCTCGCGGTCAAGCGCTGGCCAGATAGTTGACGGGGGGTGGGAGTTGGTGCTGAGAGTTGGTATCGGGTACGACTCCCACCGATTCGCGCCCGACCGTCGATTGGTCCTCGCGGGTGTCGAGATACCTTACCACCTGGGCCTGATCGGTCACTCTGATGCCGATGTCGCCGCACATGCGGTGACTGACGCGATCCTTGGTGCAGCAGCACTGGGTGATATAGGTGCACACTTCCCGCCGACCGAAAAAGAGTGGAAAGATGCCGATTCGATCCTCCTCCTCGAGGCCGCGGCACGGATCCTGGATGCTGAGGGGTATAGGGTCGTCAATATCGACCTGACGATCATCTGTGAGGAGCCGAAGATCCTCCCTCATGTGCCAGAGATGAGAGTGAAGATCGCCGAGGCCCTCGGGATCGGTACCGGTGCGACCTCGGTCAAGGGCACCACGAATGAAGGGATGGGCTGGATCGGGAGGGGTGAGGGGATCGCTGCGATCGCCGTCGCAATGATCACCCAGAGTGATCCCTGACCGATCCGCTAGGAGGGTCGTATAGAGGGTCTACTCGGGGAGTTCGCGAGTCTCCCACCAGCACTCTTCTACCTCGTCGTAGGGGTCGGCGCGGCACTCGAGAATATCATACCTCCTATACCCGCCGACACCTTCATCCTCTTCGGCGCCTTCCTCTCAGTGGGTGGGAGCGCTAGTGCCTGGGTGATCTTCCTCATCACCTGGGTAGCGAATGTTGGGACTGCGCTCGCAGTCTATGCCCTAGCCCGACGCTATGGTGCTCGGGTTACCAGCGCGCCCTTCAGCCGGTGGATACTCAAGCCACATCAGATCGGAAAGATCGAGCGCTTCTACGATCGATACGGTGTACCTGCACTCGCGATCACGCGCTTCCTACCCGCCTTTAGAGCTGTCGTCCCGATCTTCGCGGGCGTGAGTAGGACCCCCTGGTACCGGGTCGTCCCACCGATAGCCTTGGCCTCTGGCCTCTGGTACGGTATCCTCATCTATATTGGGACTCTCGCGGGCGCGAACTGGAACCGTATCTCGTCGATCTTCTCGAACCTGAACCGGGTACTCCTCTGGATCGCGGTCCCACTCCTCCTCCTCCTCATCATCTGGTGGTGGCGGACCAGGAGGAGTCCGAGCTGACCCTCATCAGACCCTCTGACAGAAGAGATGGAGCCGATCAGACCCTTCCTAGACTACCTGACGATCGAGCGTGGTCTCTCGCCTCATACGAGGGCTGCCTACGCTAGTGATCTCCGTCGACTGACCGAGTTCCTCTCGGCTCGTGGGATAGAAGATCCCTCTACGGCTAGTGTCGCTGATCTGCGAGAGTTCATCTACCACCTCAAGGACCAGGGACTCCAAGCCACATCGATCCGCCGGAACCTCTCGGCCTTACGGACCTTTTACTCCTTCCTCGTCGCCGAGGGCCTCACCTCGACCGATCCGACGGAGAGGCTCGAGGCGCCAGGGATCTGGCGTCGCCTTCCAGAGGTCTTGAGCCATGAGGAGGTACGGCGACTCCTCGAGGCACCGAGCCCTGAGGCCCGGCTCTACTGGCGCGATCGGGCCCTGCTCGAGTTCGCCTACGCCTCGGGTGTCAGGGTCGGAGAGCTCATAACTCTCAGAGTGAGAGAGCTCGATCTGGATGAGGGCTTTGCCCTGGTCATGGGTAAGGGGGCCCGTGAACGGCTCGTCCCGGTCGGGAGGAGTGCGATCGCTGCCCTCGATACCTACCTGAGAGAGTTGCGGCCTAGACTCGAGCGCGGAGGAGGGAAGGGGGTCGTCTTTCTCAACAATCGGGGGAGCCCTCTCTCGAGGATGGGGGTCTGGAAGATCCTCCGTGGTCATGTCGAGAGAGCGGGGATCGAAAAAAAGGTCACACCTCATACCCTGAGACACACCTTCGCAACGCATCTCCTCGAAGGAGGCGCAGATCTCGCCGCTGTACAGGAGATGCTCGGACACGCCGATATCTCTACTACCCAGATCTATACCCACCTCGATAGGGAATACCTCCGAGATGTGCACCGACGCTTCCACCCGCGCGGCTGAGGGCCGAGTCCATGGAGGCCCCCGCCAATGGCGTCGGATACCAATGAGGATCCTCTGGATCCTAATCCCCCTCACCCTCTTACTAGCACCAGCAGATCTCGAGGCGGGAACAGACCCCAAGGAACGCGACCACCTGGACATGCAATCGGTGGTTAGGGTCGGACGAGGGACCCCCGAACTCGATAGACTCCTCGACGAGTTCCTCGTCGAGGACTCATACCAACTCGTGAGTGGACGATTCACCATCAGTGCGAGTGATACGATCGATACCAATATCCTCGTCCTCGATGCGACCCTCATAGTCGAGGGACTAGTCGAGGGGATGATAGTAGGGGTAGAGTCGAATATCTTCCTCCGGCCCGGAGCAGAGATCAGGGGTGACCTAGTCAATCTCGCCGGTGGCCTCTACCGGTCCTCCCTCGCCCCGGTCATGGGGAGGACGATCGACCAGCCACTCGCACCATACCGGGTCTACCTCGAGCCCGATAAAGGCTGGCTCATCGAGGGATATGCCCAGAGGAAGAGACTCGAGCTCGATGGGTTCCTGGGTTTCCATGTCCCTACCTACGAGAGGGTGAATGCACTGGGCATCCGCTGGGGAGCGCGCTATATACTCGAGGAGGGGAGAGCACTCAGACCTACTGAGCTCCATGGCTGGATCGGCTATATGTCGGGTAGGGGAGCGGCCGCTGGGGGAGGCGAGGCTCGCTGGCTATACGGGAGAGGCAGGATCACACTCGGGGCGGCCGATCAGACTAGGACACACGACTACTGGGTGAGGAGCGATCTCAGAAACTCTATCTCATTCCTCTGGGATGGAGATGATTATCGCAACTACTACCGCACCCGCTGGGGGTATCTAGCGGCGCAGTACGAGATAGGAGACCAATCGCGCCAGCTCACTATCGGATCGAGGGCTAGCTTCGAAAGGGATCGTTCCCTCCGCACCGTACACACCTGGACGATCGTAGGTGGGAAGGAGTCGAGGCCCAACCCACCGATCGGAGAGGGTGATATCAGGGCTCTCACCACCTCTATCGATGGGAACTGGATCGGAAGGCGACTCGCCTGGGAAGGAGTGGGGATCATCGAGACCGCCTCTACCACGATCGAGGGGATACGCTCATTCACCAGAGCTACCCTGATAGGGGAGTTCGGGATGGATGCATTCGCCAACCATGCACTCCTCACCAGATGGTACTTCCAAGCCCCTATCCTCGGAACTAGGAGGCTCCCAAGACAGAGATGGAATACACTCGGGGGGAGTGGCACACTCTCCGCCTACCCGATCGGCGAGTTCTATGGGGACCGAGTAGCACTGGTCGAGAATAGATACGTTATACCATTACCCGAGAGGTGGAGCCTACCGATCGCCGGAAGGCCTGACTTCGAGATCGCACATGCGATCGGAAATGCTTGGACTAGAGGCGAGTCTAGTGACCTCGCTCAGAGTCTCGAGGTACGGCTACGCTTCACATTCTTCTATCTAAGAGCCGCAATCGATCCCTCCGATACCAAGGAGAACCGTATCGGGGTCGGACTCAACTCCCCTTTCAGCAGCCGCTTCCCCTGGCGGACCCACTGAGCTTTTGACACCTATCCTCCGATCTATTAAATTCAGGCGTGATTTTTGCATCTGTACCCCCTGTCCCTGGTGAGATGTCAGAGCGAGAGCGCCGTGTACTCGCGGTCATTCCGGCCCGTATCGGGTCGGAACGTCTGCCGCGTAAGCCCCTCCACCTCATCGCAGGCGTCCCACTCATAGAGTGGGTCTGGCGTCGAGTGGTCGGTTTCGATCTCATCGACTCGGTCGTGATAGCGACCGATAGTGAGGAGGTAGTCTCGACCTGTCGGCGCTTCGGGGCCCAGGTCGTACTCACCTCTCCGACCCATCCCTCTGGGACCGATCGCGTCGTTGAGGTCATCTCTAGTCCACCCTTTGACTCTTTCGATATCATCGTCAACATCCAAGGTGATGAGCCCTTCATCGGTTCGGAAGAGGTCACTGGTGCGATAGCACTCGTAGCTTCTGGTTGGGATGTCGGGACCGCTGCGGGTCCTATCGGGACTCTCGAAGCGTGGCGAGATCCCTCTGTAGTGAAGGTCGTCTGCCGAGACGATGGTGGTGCCCTCTACTTTTCCCGGGCCCCGATCCCTTATCTCCGTGACCGGGAACCGACCTCTGAGGAGCTTGCATCAGGAGACTTTCTGAGGCACGTTGGGGTATATGCTTTCAGTAGGGAGGCTCTCCTCCGCTGGGTCTCACTTCCCCCGGCCAAGCTCGAGGAGTTCGAGAGGCTCGAACAGCTCCGAGCACTCTCTGCGGGACTCTCGATCGGTGTTGCGCCGATCGAGAGGGTCGAGGGGGGTATAGATACGTACGACGATGCCAGGCGAGCGGAAGCACGGCTCCTCTCCAGGGCAAGGGGCACTGAGTGCCAGAAATAGATGATGTCCCTCGAGTAGGGACTCTACTCTGATGTGGGGTTGCATGAGCGACGAGATACAGCAACCGACCAAATATATCTTCGTTACCGGCGGCGTAGTCTCCTCATTGGGCAAGGGGATCGCCGCCGCCTCCATAGGTCGGTTATTGGTAGAACGTGGTCTACGGGTGACCATCCAGAAGTTCGACCCGTACATCAATGTCGATCCGGGGACTCTCTCCCCGATTCAGCATGGCGAGGTCTTCGTTACTGATGATGGTGCCGAGACCGATCTCGACCTCGGCCACTATGAGCGTTTTATAGACGAGGCGCTTTCACAGGCGAACAATATCACGACTGGTAGGATCTACCGGGATGTGATCACGAAGGAGCGGCGTGGCGAGTACCTCGGTGCTACGGTCCAGGTGATCCCTCATATCACCGATGAGATCAAGAGTGCTATCCGTCGTCTCGCTCCGAACCACGATGTCGTGATCACTGAGATCGGTGGGACCGTGGGTGATATCGAGTCGCTCCCCTTCCTCGAGGCGATCCGACAATTCCGTCAGGATGTGGGTAGGGAGCATACTCTCTTCGTACATCTGACCCTGATCCCCTTCATAGCTGCTGCCGGTGAGCTCAAGACGAAGCCGACTCAGCACTCTGTCCGGGAGCTGATGGAGATAGGGATCCAGCCCGATATCCTGATCTGCCGTACCGACCGGCCCCTCGGGCCTGATCTACGCCGGAAGATTGCTCTCTTCACGAATGTCCCGGTTGCGGGGGTGATAGAGGCACAGGATCTCGAGACGATCTATGAGGTGCCCCTAGAGTACCATGATCAGAAGCTCGACGAGCTCGTCGTCTCCCAATTGGGGCTCGAGACCCCACCCCCTACCCTCGAACCCTGGAAAGCGATGGTCGATCGGGTCAAGTACCCGCGGAATGGGGCGGTCAGGGTCGCTGTCGTCGGTAAGTACACCTCTCTGATCGATGCCTATAAATCGGTACAGGAGGCCTTGGTACATGCGGGGATCTCCAATGATGTCGAGGTCCGCATCGACTGGCTCCCGAGCGATGATTTCGAGGAGCCGGGGAGTGGGGAGAGGCTCGCTCTATACGATGGGGTCATCCTGCCCGGCGGGTTCGGGGTCGAAGGGGTCGATGGACTCCTGGAGGTGGTCCGCTGGGCTCGAGAACATGAACTCCCCTTCTTCGGAATCTCACTCGGGTTCCAATGTGCGATCATCGAGTATGCGCGCAATGTCTGCGGCCTAGAAGACTCACACTCGGTCGAGTTCAGTAGGGACCCCTCTGATCCCGTTGTCTGCCTCCTCGACTCCCAGAGACAGGTCACCGACTTCGGCGGAACCATGCGACTCGGTAGCTACCCCGCCCGGCTCCGATCGGGATCGAGGGTGCAGGAGATCTATGGTGTTCAGGAGATCAGTGAACGACACCGACACCGGTACGAGGTGAACAATGCGTACCGCGATCTCCTAGAAGAATATGGCCTCGAGTTCACCGGGGTCTCACCCGATGGGACACTCCTCGAGGTCGCTGAGCTCCCCTCGCATCCCTGGTTCATCGGCTGCCAGTTCCACCCCGAATTGAAGTCGCGTCCGATGCGGCCGCACCCACTCTTTATCTCCTTCGTCAGAGCGGCGATGGAGAGGCGCGACTCGCTGGGCCGCTCATACCGAAACGAGGGGGATGGACGGAAGGTCGAGGGGAGTCACCCGATCACTGGAGCTGTCAGATAATTGGAGCTGCTAGGTAAGAGAATGAGCACTAATGAGATAGAGAGGGAGAGGGACGACGGCTGGGTCGCCGATCTCTTCCACCAGCCCGAGCCCTTCTTCCTAATCGCAGGACCATGCGTCCTCGAGGATGATGAGCTCAATATCGGGATCGCCAAGGAGTTGGTCGGGATCGGAGAAAGTCTCCAGATCCCCATCATCTACAAGGCCTCCTTCGACAAGGCGAATAGGAGCCAGCCCGATGCACCCAGAGGACCTGGTCTCGAGAAGGGGCTCGCACAACTCGCCCGGGTCGCGGAGGCGAGTGGACTCCCGATCCTGACCGATATACACGAGCCTTGGCAGGCTAAACCAGTAGCTGAGGTCTGCACTATCCTACAGATTCCCGCCTTCCTCTGCCGCCAGACAGACCTCATCGAGGCAGCGGGTGCGACAGGCAGGGTGATCAATATCAAGAAGGGACAGTGGATCTCTCCGGAAGAGATGGCAGGGGCGGTCGCAAAGGCGCAAGGTGCTGGGGCTGGCGCGGTCGCAGTGACCGAGAGGGGGACACTCTTCGGGTATGGTGATCTGATCGTCGATATGAGATCCTTCCTTCGCCTCCAGAAGGCGACAGGGGTACCGACGATCTTCGATGGTACACACTCTGTCCAGAGACCGGGGAGGGCAGGGGGGGCGAGTGGGGGGGATCCAGAGTTCACACCACCACTCGTCAGGGCAGCGATCGCGGCTGGCGTCAACGCCCTCTTCATGGAGGTCCACCCCGAACCCGAGAAGGGACTCTCCGACCGGACCAATATGCTGCCCCTACACCAGCTCAGACCACTCCTCGAGGAGGTGATCGCGATCAGGGAGGCTCTTCGTCTAACTAGAGTCGATGCGGATGGGGGGGAGAGATGATGCGGGACCGGATCGCACCAGATCGCGCCGAGCGCGTCAAGATGGTCGCCCTCGATGTCGATGGGGTACTCACCGATAATGGCGTCTATATCGGGACTACTGAGGGTGGGGAGAAGGTCGAGCTCAAGAGGTTCGATATCCAGGATGGACTCGGGGTACATATGCTCAAGAGGGCCGGGCTCATCGTCGTCCTCATCAGTGGACGCTTTTCGGAGGCGACAGAGGTCCGGGCGAGTGAACTCGAGCTCGAGGCCTTCCAAGCCCCTGGTGGCGCGAAGATCCCCGCCTTCGAAGAGCTGATCGAGAGGTATGAACTCACCTGGGAGGAGATCGCTTTCCTCGGGGATGACCTTGCCGATCTCCCTGCGATGAAGAGGGTAGGACTCCCTATAGCAGTCGCCAACGCCGTCGCCGAGATCAGGGCAGAGGCAATCTGGCAGACCACCAGACCGGGTGGGAGTGGTGCTGTAAGGGAGTTCGCAGAAGAACTACTCACCGCAAGGGGTGAGTGGGCAAGGCTGGTCGCGGAGTATTGTCGCGATCGTGAAGGAATCAGAGATGACACCGAAGAGTGAGATGAGGGCCGTAAGAGCACTCGAAGGCGCACTGACAGACCAGGAACTGGTCGAACGGGCCCAAAGGGTGATCAGGGCAGAGGCTGAGGGACTACTCGACCTCGCCGACCGGATAGGAGACGATTTCATCGAGGCAGTAGAGACGATCACCAGAGCGAGCGGTAGGGTGATCGTGAGTGGGATAGGAAAGAGTGGCATCATCGGACGAAAGATCGCGGCTACGATGACCTCGACCGGGACCCCAGCGGTCTTCCTGCACCCCGTCGAGGGGCTACATGGCGATCTCGGAATCGTAGGCCGTGGAGATATCGGGATCCTCATCTCGAAGAGTGGGGAGACCGGAGAGTTGACCGGGCTGATCGAATATCTCAGCAGACAGGGTGTTGCGATCATCGCGATGACGGGAGACACTGACTCGGCCCTCGCCCGAGCCTCCGATATCGTCCTCGACTGCTCGATCGTCGAGGAGGCCTGTCCTCACGATCTCGCGCCTACTACCTCTACGACCGTGACCCTCGCCCTCGGCGATGCCCTCGCGGTCGCACTACTCCTCCATAAGGGGTTTACCAGGGAGGACTTCGCACAGCTCCACCCTGGTGGTTCTCTGGGCCGTAGGCTGACTCTGAGGGTCAGGGATGTGATGCTGACTACTGACTATCCCTACCTTCCCCTCGATGCGGTGATGAGGGATTGTATCGTCCTCCTGGCAAAGAAGAGGGGGACCGTTCCCATCATCGATCCAGACCGAAAGGTGGTTGGCGTCGTAACCGCTGGTGATCTGACCAGGCTGATGGAGAGGGATGAGGAGTTCTTCGATACACCCGTCTCTGCTGTTATGACGAGGAACCCGAAGACGACGAGGCCAGGCGAGCTCGCCGCGGCAGCGGTCTACCAGATGGAGAGTTATGGAATCATGGCCCTTCCAGTCGTAGATGAGGAGGAAGACCTGATCGGTATCGTCCACCTGCACGATCTACTCAGAGCGGGGGCGGCATGATCAGATGGGCTCTACTGGTGGTCATGAGCCTCACCTTCCTCGCTGGGTGTGGTGCTGGAGGAGGGGGACCTACCGAGGGGCGCGATTTCGATGATCTCGGTGCCGATAAGGTCGTGATCAAGATGCGGCACTATATCACGAACGATGGTGTGAGGCAGGCACTCATCCTCGCTGATACCGCCTTCTTCTATGACGATGGATCACCGATCGAGCTCAAAGGGGTCGAGCTCACCCTCTATGGGGAGAGTGGTGGTGTCTCGGCGACCCTCACCTCGGAAACAGCTAGCCTCGATCCACGTACCGAGGCGCTCTCCGCACGTGGCAATGTCGTTGTCATCTCTGCCGAGGAGGGACACCAGGTCGAGTCCGAGGAGTTGCACTACGATCCAGGGTTGGACCGGATCTGGAGCGATCTCCCGACGAAATTGACGAGGGATGGGAAGGTGACCGAAGGGGATGGCTTCAGGTCCGATGGTAGGGGACTCAATGTCCGGGTCATCAGTCCGCGCGGTCAGATCGAACCGCCACCGACGATGTCGTCATGATGGTCCGGATCGGGCTCGTCCTCGGCCTACTCGCCCTGGTCCCGCTGGAGGGAATCGCTCAGGAACCCCGAGAGGGGCAAGATTGTGAACTCCTTCCAGGTGCGCGAGAGGCGGTCAGGAGGGTCGTCGGGGGTGAGGAGTTCATCTATGTCGCTGGGCCAGCCCGGTTCGTGTGCCCGGGTGATGTCGTGCTCGAAGCAGATAGTGCAGTCGGGAATCAGGTCCGGGGTGAGGTAGAACTGATCGGAGGAGTCTTCTTCCAAGACTCGGTCAAGACCCTCACCGCCGAGTGGGCCAACTATCTCAGGGATGAGGGGCGCCTGATCGCGAGGGACGACGTCGTCCTCACCGATCGGGAGAGTGGATCGACGATCCGTGGCAAAGAACTCGAACACTATCCCGTAACCGAGACTCGACCAGAGTCGGAGACGATAATACGGGGACGTCCACACGCAACCCTCTACCGAGGGACTCGATCTGAGCGGGATGACGATGAGCCGGTGACCCCGATCGAGGTCGATGCCGACCTGATGCAGATCTTCGCCGAGACGAGATTCCTGGCGATGGGGAGGGTCGAGATCCTACACGACGAATCGAAGGGATACGCCGATCGGGCAGAGTTCTCGGATGAGGTCGAGGAGTTGACCCTGATCGGGAATGCCAGCCTCGAGGGGGAGGGGTACGACCTCTCTGGAGAGCGGATCAGAGCACTGATAGCCGATGAGGTAATCGATGAGGTGATCGCCTCCGGTGAGGCTGCACTGATCGCTGAGGATCTCGACCTCGAGAGTCACGAGCTACGTATCTTCTTCCAAGATGGTGAACTGAACCGGCTCATAGCGGTCGGACCACGCATGACCGATGCTGATGAACTGCCCCTCGATGAGGAGGAAGAGCCAACGCTGGGTGCACCAGAACACCACGCCGACCAGCCGATCGTGATCTCGACTGAATTCACACTCGCCGCTGACTCTATAGAGATCATCGCGCCTGGTCGAGAGCTCGAACTGGTCATCGCAGTAGGGAGGGCCTCAGGGGTCAGAGCACCCGATACCCTCGACCTCGGTCTACCCGACGATCTGGCCCAGGACTGGCTCGTTGGGGATACGATACTAGGGTATTTCAAGAGGGAACTGGTAAGAGCTGAAGCCGACGATGGCCGCGCCATATCTGGGGCCGATGCCGACGCTCTCCATATGACAGCCAGCGATGATGAGGAAGAGAAGGTGGTGCTCGATAGGTTGATCGCGGTCGGACCAGGTGGCGCAGCGCGCTCGCTCTACAGGATCTACGAGGATGAGGGCGCTAGGGACCGACCTAGTATCAACTATCTCATCGCAGAGAGGATAACACTCGTGATGAAAGGGGGCGAAGTCGGTGATGTCGAAGCAGATGGCCCGATCGAGGGTATACACCTACAGCCAGATACTCCGCCCTCTCGAGAGGCTGAGCAGGAGAGGGATGACCAGAGCACCACGATGACGGAGAGTGGTGCCAGAGCACGAGATCGCAGTTGATCGAGTGAAACGGTAAGGAACTTGCTTCAAGGGATATGGGTGAGTCCATGACAATGGTCGCTACAGAGACCAGAGCACCAGCCACGACAGGGAGTGTCTTGGCCGCCAAGGGACTCGTCAAGGCATTTCGGAAGAGAAGGGTCGTCAATGAGGTCGACCTCGAGGTCAGACAGGGCGAGATCGTAGGCCTGCTCGGGCCCAATGGCGCGGGGAAGACAACGACCTTCTACATGATCGTCGGACTGATCTCACCGGACCAGGGGCACGTGTATCTGGACGATTCTGAACTGACGGATGTGCCAATGTTCCGGAGAGCCAGGAAAGGGATAGGCTACCTAGCGCAGGAACCATCGATCTTCCGCAAACTGACCGTGGAAGAAAATGTGATGGCTATACTCGAGACGATGCCTCTCTCGAGGGAAGAGAGGAGAGAACGGCTAGAAGAGCTCCTCGATGACCTCTCGATCAAGCACCTGCGTAAGAGTAAGGCCTATGCTCTCTCCGGTGGGGAGAGGAGACGCCTAGAGATAACGAGGGCGCTAGTGAGTGAGCCGAAGTTCATGCTCCTCGATGAACCCTTTGCCGGTGTAGACCCTATCGCAGTCCACGATATCCAGCAGATCGTGGCAGGGCTCCGCCACAGGGGGATCGGTGTCATAATCTCCGATCACAACGTCGAACAGACCCTCGATATCGTTGATCGGGCCTACATCATGTACGATGGGCGCGTGCGGATATCCGGCACCGTAGCTGAATTGGTCTGGAACGATGATGTTGCAGAGATCTACTTCGGGCCGACGTTGACCGCGCGCATGCGCGAACGTTACCGCCGACCGGAAGCTGAATGAGCATTAGAACTGGACTCTATCAGGGTACGCAACTCCGGCAGGAGATGAAGATCAATCCGCGCCTATACCAGGCGATGGATCTTCTCTATATGCCGCTACTCGATCTGCAGCAGCACATCAAGCAGGAGATGCTCAACAACCCCTTCCTCGAACTCGAGGAACCACTCGTCACACTCGAGGAGGAGAAGACCAAGGAGCAGGAGAAGGAAGAACAGGAGAAGGAAGAGGAGATCGATTGGGAGGAGATCCTACTCGATGGTTTCGAGGCTGGAGGACGTCGGGCCGAGTACGAGGAGAGGGAGTACTATGAGCCTGTCCCGGTCGACACGCGGGACCTCTCCGACCACCTCCGGGATCAACTCATGCTCCTCCGCCTCACCGACCGAGAACTCCTCCTCGGTGAGGAGATCATCGGAAATATAGATGACAACGGCTATCTCTCTTGCTCGATTGAAGATGTCATCGTATCCCTCAACGAATGGTTGAAGGGGGATGGCCGTAATTGGGCGGGTGACCAACCACTCGAGCCCTATTCGATCGCAGAGGGCGAAGAACTACTCGAGCTGATCCAGAGTTTCGATCCATCAGGTGTCGGGGCCCGTGATCTCCGAGAGTGCCTCCTCATCCAGCTTCAGGATTCCGACCTCGAGGATACCCTCGCCTACCGGATCGTCAGCGACTACTTCGAGCAACTGATCAACCACCGCTGGTCGGAGATTTCGAAGGAACTCGGGATCACACCCCGGGACGTACAGGATGCAGCCGATGAGGTTGCCAAGCTCGATCCGAAGCCGGGCCTCAAGTACAGTTCGGCACCGGACAACTACATCACCCCCGATCTCGTCGTCGAGAAGATCGATGGCGAATACCTCGTCTTCTTGAACGATACGAATCTGCCGCGCCTCAAGCTCTCGCGTGCCTACCGAGAGATCGCGATGGACAAGAACAAGTTCAAGGGGGAGAATAAGGAGTTCATCTCGAATAAGCTCAATAGCGCGAACTGGATGATCCAAGCGATCGAACAGAGGCGCCAGACGATGCTCAAGGTGATGAACTTCATCGTGGAGCGCCAACGAGAGTTCTTCGAGAAGGGGGTCCAGTACCTGAGGCCCCTGACCCTGCGTGAGGTCGCTGAGGTCATCAATATGCACGAGTCGACGGTCTCACGTGTCACCAACGAGAAGTACGTGCAGTCACCCCGAGGGGTCTTGCCCCTCAAGTTCTTCTTCTCCAGTGGGCTCTCGACTACTAGTGGAGAAGATGTCAGTGCGCGGGGTATCAAGGCACGGATCGAAAAATTGGTGGCCGATGAGGACCCGAAACAGCCACTGACCGACCAGGCGATCGTCAATATCCTCAAGGAGGAGGGGATCCAGATCGCAAGGAGGACGGTCGCGAAGTACCGCGACCAACTCGGGATCCTCTCCGCCAGGATGCGTAGACGGATCTAGGACGAGTGCGAGGAGATAGAACGACGCAGATGGTTGCAGGCGAGCGCGTCTCGCTCGGGGTGCGGAGCGATCGGGACCCCAATCCCGATCTACACCTTACACCTCAGGCGAGGCGCGACTTCGCTGTCATCATACCCGCTTACGACGAAGCCGAGAGTATTCCCGACCTGATCCAAGAGTTGAAGGCGACCTTCACCAGATATCAGCTCGAGGGTGAGATCGTCCTCATCGACGATGGGTCGACAGATGGGACTGCTGAGATCGCCGAGCGAGAGGCGAGAGGCTGGAAAAACTTCACCGTCGTCTCACACCGCCGCAACTTTGGGAAGACCGAGGCGATGATCACCGGCGCCGAGACGACCACCGCTAGCGTCCTCGTCCTCTTCGATGCCGACCTCCAGCACTCGACTGAGGAGATACCGAGATTCCTGGCCAAGATCGATGAGGGCTGGGATATCGTTACCGGCCGTAAGATCGGGCATTATGAGAAGAGGACGGTATCTTCGATCTATAATTGGCTCAGCCGCCGGATCTTCGATGTCCCCGTCTCCGACCTCAACTCGATGAAGGCCTTCCGCCGCGAGGTCCTTGCCGAGGTCAGGCTCCGGCACGATTGGCACCGCTTCTTCGTCGTCCTCGCCTACGCGCGCGGCTTCACGATGACCGAGATAGGGATCACCCTCCACCCTAGGCGATATGGTGAGTCGAAGTACTCAGGTCGTGGTCGGATCGTCGTCGGTTTCCTCGACCTCCTCTCGGTCGCCTTCTTCCTCTTCTTTGCCCGCAAACCGATGCTACTCTTCGGGGTGACCGGCCTTTCACTCGCCGCGGGTGGCCTACTCGTCGGACTGGTCACGATCGTCCTCCGTATACTCGAGCTGATGCCGCCCTTCGGATACCGGCCATTGCTATATCTCGTCATCCTCCTCGAGACAGTTGGCTTCCTCCTCTTCGGCTTCGGCTTCCTAGCCGAGTTGATCGCGCAACAGCAGACCGAGTTCGAGTCATTACACCGTCGTCTCAGAATCAGAGTGGGTGGGGTGAGGGATGAGTGAACGGAAGAGGGTACTCGTCGTGATCGGGACGAGACCCGAAGCGATCAAGTTGGCGCCTGTGGTCGAGGCACTCGACTCCTACGCTGAACTCGTCGAGACGAGGGTAGCGCTGACTGGCCAGCATACCGACCTCCTCGACCTAGCCCTCGAGACCTTTGCTCTCGAGCCCGCCTGGGCGCTGGGGATAATGCGTGCAGGCCAGGACCTCTACGATCTCGCCGAGGGGTGCCTCACCCAGCTCCGAGGTGTCGTCGAAGGGTATCGACCAGACCTCGTCCTCGTCCAGGGCGATACCGCGACAGTCTTCTTCTCCACCCTCGTGGCCTTCTTCGAGCGGGTGAGGGTGGGGCATGTCGAGGCTGGACTTAGGAGCCATGACAAGTGGAGGCCATACCCCGAGGAGATCTTCCGCCGCCTCTCCGGCATAGTCGCCGATCTCCACTTCGCACCGACACCCGCCGCCTACCAGAACCTACTCGCCGAGGGGATCGGGCCCGAGGGGGTGTTCATCACCGGGAATACCGTCGTCGATGCACTCGAGGGGGTCGCGGCCCAGGGGCTACCGGTCTCCGACCCGGTCCTCGGGAGACTCGTCGAGGGGGGACACCGCCTCGTCCTCCTCACCGCACATCGGAGGGAGGCCTTCGGCAGATCGATCCGGGAGATCTTTCGGGCAGTCCTCGACCTCGCTGATCGATTCGGCGACCTCCAGATCATCTATCCGGTGCACCCGAATCCCAACGTTCGAGGACCTGCCGAGGAGATCCTCGGTGATCACCCGCGGATCCATCTCCGGCCCCCACTGAACTATACCGATCTCGTCCACGCACTTCGCGCCGCGACCCTCGTACTCACCGACTCTGGGGGAATCCAGGAGGAGGCACCGACCTTCGGTACCCCCGTCCTCGTCCTCAGAGAGGTGACCGAGAGGCCAGAGGCGGTAGAGGCAGGGATAGCACGCCTCGTCGGGATGGATCGGAGAACGATCGTCGAGACCGCGACCGATATCCTCACTGATGATGGGATGCGGGCGGCGATGATGAGACCTCAGAGTCCATATGGGGATGGGAGGGCAGGGGAGAGGATCGCCGATATCGTCGTGAGCGAGTTGACCGGAAGGACCAGGAGCACGGAGGATTGGGCCGGAAGATGAGGATACTGCAGCAGTGTATCTACTTCCCCCCTGAGGTCGGGGGACTGGAGAGCCACGCCTACTACCTCTGTAAGGAGCTCGTCCGACTCGGGAATGAGGTCGAGATGCTGACGTCTAGATCCCGCCCGGGACTCCCTGCCCACGAAATCATCGATGGGATCGAGGTGACACGGAGCTGGTTCCCAGCCCGTAACCCGATCGGGTGGACCTTGCACACCCTCGCTTCGACCCCGAAATATCTGACAAGGGCGAGCACAGCCGATATACTGCACGCGCAAACCTTCGCCTCTGCCGTACCAGCGATCGTGGCAAAGGAGAGGTACGGTAAGCCACTCGTCCTCACCCTCCACACCTCCCACTTCCTCCGACTCGCCCAGAGAGGCGCCTGGCGACCGGTACTGCGTAAGATCATCGCTGCCGCCGACTGGGTACTCGCAGCAAGCGAGGAGATCAGGGATGTCGCCCTCGAACTCTATCCGCACGAGAGGGCCGAGGCTCTGACCAATGGGGTCGATACCGAACTCTTCCGGCCTCGCGCTGGGCACCAGAGGACCAGGCCAGACCCTAGATCGACGAGGACGAGGCTCATCGTACCACGGCGCCTCTTCCACAAGAATGGGGTCGAGTACCTCATACGGGCCCTTCCCCTAATCAGGGAGGAGCTCGAGATCGAGGCAGTACTAGTTGGAGATGGACCGGAGCGGGAGCGACTCGAAGCATTGGCCCGAGAACTCGAGGTCGATGATTGCGTAATATTCTTGGGCGCCCAACCGAATGAGGAGATGCCGCGACTCTACCAGGAGGCCGACCTCGCGGTCTTTCCATCCCTGATGGAGGCGACTAGTGTGGCCGCCCTCGAGGCGATGAGTTGTGCGCTCCCGGTCGCGGCATCGAGGGTCGGGGGCCTGCCCGAGATAGTCGATGGGGGAAATGGTACCCTCTTCGAGCCTGCCGATCCCGAGGACCTCGCCGAGAAGGTGATCACCCTTCTCCGTGAGGCCGACCTCGATGAACTCGGGCGGGAGGCACGGAGGAGGGTCGTCGAGAAGTGGAGTGTCGAACGACTCGCACGGCGACACCTCGAGATCTACGATACCCTACTCAATGGAGTGAGATAGCGTGTCCGCGAAGACGAAGAGAAGGGCCGAACGTCAGATACGGGATAAGACCCAGGCCGAGAGGGAGAGGCTACCTGGCTGGTTCGCACCAGCCCTCTATGGCCTCGTCACGATCGTACTCTTCCGCGAGTTCATCTTCTCACTCGCCAATCTCCTCGGGACCGATACCGTAGCACTCGGCTACTTCGCCAGGAGTCTCTACACCCACGCACTCCGCGAGCTGGGGAGCTTCCCACTCTGGAATCCATTCCTCTTCGGTGGGCTACCCTTCGTCGATGGAATGCATGGGGACATCTTCTACCCCGTCACCCTCCTCCTGACCTTCCTCGATCCAGCGAGGTCATGGGGTTGGAAGCTAGTCATACACGTCTTCCTCGCCGGGTCCTTCACCTACCTCTGGCTACGAGGAATAGGGCTACGGAGGGAGAGTGCACTCTTCGGGGGACTCGTCTATATGCTCGGGTCACACCTGATCAGCCTCGTCTACCCGGGCCACGATGGGAAGCTCTTCGTCGCTGCACTCACTCCCCTCGTCTTCTGGTTTGCCGAGAGGGCGATCATGAGGAGGGGGCTCCCCGACTTCGCCCTCTTCGCCATAGGAATCACACTCCTCCTCCTGACCGCGCATATGCAATTAGCCTATTTCGCGGTCTGGGGGGTCAGCCTCTACTTCATCTATCGCCTCATCGAGCTCTGGCGCCACGAACGTGATAAGGGAGTAATCGCCAGGCTATTCGGGCTCTTCGCCCTCGCTGGAGTACTGGGGACCGCCGCAGCGGCCGTCCAACTCGTACCACCATACCTCTACCTCAAGGAGTGGTCGCACCGGGTCGAGAAGACAGTCGAGGCGGAGGATGAGACCGGATACGAATACGCGACCTCATGGTCACTACACCCAGAGGAGGCACTCGGACTGATCGTCCCCGAGTTCCCAGGCGATAATATCACGACGCCCGAGGGCGGACAGAACCAGACCTACTGGGGCCGGAACCCCTTCAAACTCAACGCCGAATACGCGGGCCTCATACCCCTACTCCTCGCGCCCCTCATCTTCATCGGGGGGGGACGACGTCGGCTCGGCTGGTTCTTCGTCGGCCTCGCCGGACTCGCGCTCATCTTCGCGCTCGGGGCGACAACACCCCTCTTCCGAGTCTTCTATCACCTCGTACCAGGGGTCAAACTCTTCCGCGCCCCCTCGACGATAGTCTTCCTCCTCGGGTTCAGCGTCGCTACCCTCGGAGCCCTCGGCCTCGAACACTTTCTCGAGCCAGGTGCTGATCAGAAGACCAGACGACGGACTCGACGCTACCTCTGGGGCGCAACCGGTGTCTTGGGACTCCTCGCCCTCCTCGCTTCGACGGGGACACTGACCGAGATCTGGAAATCAGTCTTCTACAGTGGGATCGAGCCAATGAAGGAGGTGGCCCTCAACCAGAATAGTGAGCCGATCAGGCTCGGATTCGGGGTCGCCTTCCTCCTCGCCCTGCTTACCGCAGGGCTATGGGAGGCACGGGCCGGGAGTCGGGTCGGAAGGGGTATAGCCCTCATCCTCATAACAGGCCTTGCCCTCCTCGACCTCTGGCGAGCGAGTACACCCTTCGTCAATGGGACCGTCGCGATGAATGAGCGCGGTGTCGATCCCGCCCTCTACAATCCAGATGCGACGATCCACTTCCTCCAGATGCGGCAGGAGGAGGGTGAGGTCTTCCGTGTCCTCGACATCGGGGCTTATGGGACGAATGTGATGGCGGTCCACCACCTCGAACAGATCGCGGGGCACCATGGAAATGAGATCGGGAGATACCGCGCCCTCGTCGGTGGGGATCAGGTCGCGAATCTGATCGCCTCCGAGCTCCGACTCTTGGATCTCCTCAATGGCCGTTACCTGATCTCACCACAGGAGATCGAGGTCCCTGCTCATATCGAGGTCTTCCGTGGCGATAGGAGTATCGTCTACGAAAACACTCGTGCTCTCCCGCGGGCCTACCTCGTCGGCCAGGTCGAGATCGTGCCCGACGACGATGCGATCGACCTCCTCCTCTCACGTGAATTCGATCCGCGCCGGACCGCCCTCCTCCCTGAGCCCCTGCCTGAAGAACTCGATCTCGGGGGTGAACCCACCGGGAGGGTCGAGTGGGTCGAGAGGGGATTGGGCCACGCCCTCCTAGAGGTAGAGACCGATGAAGACGCACTCCTCATCATCACCGACAACTACTACCCTGCTTGGGAGGCTCGGGTAGACGACGAGGTGCGGCCTATCCTCCGCGCGAACCACACCTTCCGTGCGATACCCATCCCCGCGGGTCAGCACACTGTCGAGTTGCGGTATACCTCCCCGGTCCTCCGCGCCTCAGCGCTGACCTCCGCCGGGGTACTTGCCTTCCTCCTGATCATCGGTGTAGGGGGTAGCATCAGACGATGGCGCAGGTCCGCACAGACGCGATGACCGAGTCCCGGGCCCCTGAAGGAGGAGGACGCGCTCGCCCCTGGGTGAGGAGGACGATCGATCTCCTCCTCATCATCATTGTCACCTGGGTCCTCTATCGGGCGATCGGCTTCGATCTCTCCACACTCAGAGAGACCGACCTCAGGGAGTGGAGCCCAGCCCTACTGCCCCTCATGACCTCCTCGGTCCTCCTCATCGGGGTCTACCTCATCCATGCCACACTCTGGGGGAGGATCACGAGTGACCTGATCGGCAAAGAGATACCCCTCGGGGTTGGATACCGGATCTACTTCCTTGCCAACCTCGGGAGATATATACCGGGCCGGATCTGGCAGGTCGCGGGGATGGCACTCCTCAGCGAGAGGGCAGGATTCCCGGCGGCAGGCGCGATCACCGCAAGTGCGATCGCCCAGCTCGGGTTCCTCAGCGCGGGAACGATCTTCCTCGCCCTACTCTCGCCCTCACTCCTGGGCCCGAAGGTGGCATTCGGCGCCGGAGCACTCCTGATCGCTGGACTCGCCGCCCTCGCCTGGGGGGCACGTAGTGAGATCGGGAGGAGGGCCGCCAAGAGGATTGGGGGAAGGATAGGAGAGGGGATCATGATCGCCCTCGATGGGGTCGCAGCTCTGAGGGGCAGGGAGGCGCTCACCTGGATAGTCGGCTACCTGATCAGCTGGCTGGTAATGGGGGCCGCATTCGCGATCTTTACAACTGCCTTCGTGCCCACGGCGAGTTCTGAACTCAGGTATCTGGCCGCAACAATGGCGGCTGGCTATCTAGGTGGGTATCTTGCGATCTTTGCACCCGCCGGTGTCGGGGTGAGGGAAGGGGTATTGGGACTCCTCCTCGCGACGGTAGTGCCCGCACCCGCAGCAGTAGTCGTATCACTCGCCTCTAGAGTCTGGTTCACAGTCACCGAGGTGATAGTCCTTGGTGCCTTGCCATTCCTGGGGGCAGGTAAGGATTCTAAGGAGTCAGATGGGACCGAGCCCAAGAGTGCACGAGAATGAGGGACGACCCGCAATCGAGAGGGCACTCGTCATCATCCCAACCTACAATGAGAGGGAGAACCTCCCGAGGCTGATCCCCGCCGTCCTCGAAAAGGATGAGAGGATCGAGATCCTGATCGTCGACGACGCCTCCCCCGATGGGACCGGAGAGGTCGCAGATCAGATCGCCAGCGAAGAGCCGAGGGTGCATACCCTCCACCGACCCGGTAAATTAGGGCTCGGGACAGCATACCTCACCGGCTTCCGCTGGGCTCTCGAGCGAGATTACGACCTCGTCTTCGAGATGGATGCCGACTTCTCCCACGACCCGGACCACTTACCAGCCTTCCTCGAGGCGGTCGAGGATGCCGATGTCGTTCTCGGGTCACGGTACCTCGAGGGGAGAGTAACCGTCGTCAACTGGCCGATCACCCGTCTGATCCTCTCCTACGGAGCCAATGTCTATGCCCGGATCATCACAGGGCTCCCGGTCGCAGATGCGACCGGTGGCTTCAAATGCTTCCGGAGAAAGGTCCTAGAAGAGGTCGAGCTCGATCAGATCAGAGCAGAGGGCTATGCCTTCCAGATCGAGATCACACTCAGAGCCTGGAAGAAGGGATTCAAGATCGTCGAGATCCCGATCGTATTCACCGACCGAGACCTAGGTGAGTCGAAGATGTCACGACGTATCATATGGGAAGCAGTCTGGAGGGTCTGGAAACTCAGAATACAGGACCTCTTCGGAAAACTCTGAGCACTCCGAAAACCCTGGGACCTATGACCGACGATGGCTATAAGAGATCTCCTCTGGGCCTGCCCACTCTGTAAGAACGAAGGCACCCTCGAGTCTACACGAAAGGGTGAGAGGTGCACCGTGTGTGGGACCACCTTCTCTCGCTCGCGCGGCGCCTCCATCACCGCGCTCTCACCAGACCAGACGAAGACGACGAGGTCCGCAGCCGAATGGGTCGACCTCCTCCCAGAGATCGACCTCGCAGAGAGGATCGAGAGGGGAGGAGGGGTCATCCATACCCAAGAGGCACTCCTACGACTCATCAGTCATACCGAGGAGATCACCTATCGGGGCCGATACCTCAACCTGATCGAGCATTTCGGGCCGCAGCGAGAGGGAAGACTCACCCTCGAGGAAGATCGCCTGACTTTCGAACCCGGCGAGATCACCTGGGAGTTCGACCGGATCCGGGCCGTACAGCCGAGTTCACGAACCCTCCAAATAAATTGTGAAGTGGTACCACTAGCTTCGATCGAGGTGCCCAATGGCTCGATCAGATTTTGGGAACTCATCCTCTGTGAGGCACTACGGGCATATTACGAGAGAGAGGGAAGGGGAGAGATAGTGGAGTTCCAGCCCTGGATCAGGACCAGAACCCAGCAGGTGGGATGAGCTTCTATCGTTTCTGCCAATACCTCGTCAGAACGGTGGCGCCACTCTTCGGTGGACTAGAGGTCAGAGGGAAGGAGAATGTGCCAACGAGTGGCCCATTCTTCCTCCTCGCCAACCACCAGAGCACGCTCGATCCGGTGCTGATACAAACCGCCTGTCCTCGGCCAATACATACGATGGCAAAGAGCACACAGTTCACGAACAAGCCCCTAGCCCAGATCATGTTCCTCCTACACTCATATCCGGTGAGGAGATACCAGGTCGACCCGCAGGCCGTCAGATATACTCTAAGGATCATCGAGAGGGGAGAGCCCGTCGGGATCTACATCGAGGGAGAGAGGACTTGGGATGGTAGACTACAAGAGCCAAGGCCAGGGACCGCACGACTCATCCTCAAAGCCGGAGCACCTGTCGTCCCCTGTACGATCGATGGATCCTTCGACGCCTGGCCGCGCTGGGACTCTAAACCCCAAAGGGGAAGGGTAACCGTCACCTTCGGAAAACCATTGCACTTCCCCAAGATCGACCAAAAGAGAGAGAGAGAGAGGGCCCTGCCCGAAACCCTCGACACTATCATGCGTGCCATCGCCAGCCCATTGCCGGAGGAGAGACAGGAGACCGGAGGATAGCCATAGATCCTCTCCCCCTTGCACCGAGGCCCACACTAGATTATCCTTCGCCGTGCGATTGAGACTCAATCTCACTGATGAGCCGAATGGATGGATACCTTCTGAGGAGACCGCGATGAGGAGCCTCATCTCTATACTGGGCCTCGGGGCCCTAGCCCTACTCGCTGGCTGCGGCGCTGGGATCGATAGTGGTGCGAGTGTGGTCAATGTCTACTCTCATCGGCATTACGATACTGACCAGGAGCTCTTCGATCGGTTCACTGCCGAGACCGGGATCCGGGTCAATGTCGTGACTGCCTCTGCCGATGAGCTCATCACCCGTCTCGAGAACGAGGGTGTCAACTCACCCGCTGATATCCTTATCACCGTCGATGCCGGTCGCCTTCACCGTGCGAAGTCGAAGGGGCTCCTGCAACCGATCTCCTCTGAGGTGCTCGAGGGGAATATTCCCTCTGCACTCCGCGATCCTGAGGGTTACTGGTTTGGTCTGACGAAGCGGGCTCGGATCCTAGTGATCGATACGAGCCGTGTCTCTGCCAATGAGTTGTCGAGCTATGAAGACCTAATCGATCCCCGCTGGCGGGGCCGGGTCCTGACTCGTTCTTCCGGCAATGTCTATAACCAGTCACTCCTCGCCGCGCTGATCGCCTCACTCGGTGAGTCGGAGGCTCGCTCTTGGGCGGCTGGCATCGTAGAGAATATGGCGCGTCAGCCAAGTGGATCGGATACCGATCAGGCCAAGGCGGTTGCAGCGGGTGTAGGTGATGTCGCGATCGTAAATAGCTACTATGTTGCGCGGCTCAAGTCTTCTCCCGATGCCGAGGACAGAAGGATCGGTGAGCGCCTGGGCGTGATCTTCCCCAATCAGGATGGTCGCGGGACCCATATCAATGTGAGTGGGGCAGGGGTCACGATGAGCTCCAAGAACCTGGAGAATGCGATCCAACTCCTCGAGTTCCTCTCCTCTGAAGGGGCGCAGCGGCTCTTCAGCGAGGCGAATTTCGAGTATCCTGTCAACCCAGACGTCGAACCAGCTGCACTCCTCAGAGAGTGGGGCGAGTTCAGAGCAGATACCCTGAACCTCGCTCGACTCGGCGAACTAAATGCCGATGCAGTCAAGATCTTCGATAGAGTCGGCTGGCGCTGAGCTGGTCATTGGGGGAGGGAGGACGAGGGCTGTCCCCCTCCTCCCCTTGCAGTGGAACCCATGGACGGTAGCGGCGACGGTACTCGTCCTACTCCTGGCTATACCCATACTCGTCGTCGTGATCGGTGCACTCTCAGGTGGCGGAGAGACCTGGCGGCATCTCACATCGACCGTACTCCCTGAATATATCCGTAACTCGCTCCTCCTAGTCATCGGCGTAGGAGCCCTGACCCTACTGATCGGGGTCGCGACTGCATGGCTAGTCGTCGCAACCGAGTTTCCTGGGCGCAGGCTCTTCGAGTGGGCTCTCATACTGCCCCTCTCGGTTCCGGCATATATCGCAGCCTACACCTACGCGGGAATCTTCGACGCTACCGGGCCCATGCAAAGACTCCTCAGAGTGCTCGTGCCCGGCTGGTCAGAGAGGATAATCTACCTCGATGTCATGCGTTTCGAGACCGTCGTCGTCATCTTCGGGCTCGTCCTCTACCCCTATGTCTACCTGATAGCACGCACGAGCTTCCTCGGCCAATCGAGGACCGCCCTCGAGGCCTCGAGGATCCTGGGCCACGGCGCCTGGAGGACCTTCTCTAGAGTCGCACTTCCACTCGCTCGCCCAGCACTTGCAGCAGGGGTCACACTCGTGATCATGGAAGTGCTAAATGATTATGGAGCAGTCGCATACTACGGGATCCCGACCTTCACGACCGGGATCTTCCGATCCTGGCTCGCACTAGGAGATCTCAGCGCAGCGATCAGACTCGCAGCCTGTCTGATGGCCGTCGTCTTCATCGTCCTCGGAATCGAGAGGATCATGCGGAGAGGCGAGAGAGTCGGGAAGGGGAGTGGCACGCACCGACCCCTGCAGAGGTATGAGCTCGAGGGCTGGAAGGCAGGACTAGCATTCATCGCCTGTATCACACCACTCCTGCTCGGATTCATCATACCAGTAGCACAGCTCGGCTACTGGGCCGCAATCACAGCACCCAAGGTCGTGGATGGACGCTTCCTACGACTCACCACCAATACCTTCTTGCTCGCCGCCGGGGCGGCACTGACCTGTATCATCCTCGCCCTCCTCCTCGCCTATGCGGCTAGGCTCAGTAGAACTCTCTACATGAACCTCGTCTCTAGACTCGCCGTGCTAGGATATTCGATACCAGGGGCGGTGATCGCCGTCGGAGTCCTCGTGACCTTCGGCTGGTTCGATCGAGGGGTCGGAGGGTTGATAATGGATCATACCGGGATCTCCGTCGGGCTCATCCTGAGTGGGACCATCATTGCCCTTGTCTTTGCTTACGCGGTCAGGTTCCTAGCCGTTGCACTCCTTCCGATCGAGGCAGGATTCGAGCGGCAGTGTAGGAATCTCGATGAGGCATCCCGTTCCTTAGGGGTACCTCCACTCGCAACACTACGACGGGTCGCACTCCCACTCCTCAGGAGCACCCTCCTCGGCGCCCTGATCCTAGTCTTCGTCGATGTGCTCAAGGAGATACCACTCACCCTCGTCCTAAGACCATTCAACTTCGATACCCTCGCTACCAAGGCATTCCAGATGGCGATGGACGAACAGATCGCCGAATCAGCCAATGCGGCACTAGTAGTCATCGCGACGGGTATCATACCGATAGTATGGCTAAACAACCTCCTCTCAGATGAAAAGAGATGAGTAACGTACTCACGATCCGTGGCCTCTCCAAGCGCTTCCCCGGGATGGAAGAAGCTGCCGTCAGAGACCTCTCATTCCATGTCGATGAGGGAGAGGTACTCGCACTCGTGGGTGAGAGTGGGAGTGGAAAGACGACACTCCTCAGGATGATAGCGGGACTCGAGAGGCCAACGAGTGGCGAGATCGAGATCGGAGGACGACTCGTGCAGGGGCCAAAGAAGAGCCTCCCACCAGAGAAGAGAGGAGTCGGCCTCGTCTTTCAAGACTATGCCCTCTTCCCACACCTCACCGTCGTAGAGAATATCGCCTACGGCCTCAGGATCAGAGGCCGGAGAAAGAGGGAGGGAAGGGCATGGGAGGTCCTCGAACTCGTAGGCCTGACCGACCATGCCCAGAAGTACCCGCACGAACTCTCCGGAGGGCAGCAGCAGAGGGTAGCACTCGCACGAGCCCTCGCCCCCGAACCTACGATCGTGCTACTCGATGAACCATTCAGTAACCTCGACGCAGCACTCAAGGGACGGCTGCGAAATGAGATCGGGGACCTGATCAGGAGAACGAAGACGACAGCGATCTTCGTGCTCCACGATAGCGAGGATGCACTCGCACTAGGCGACAGGATCGCGATCATGAAGCATGGCACGATCTGGCAGGAGGGTACCCCACAGATGGTCTATGCCAGACCACGCGATGGATATGTCGCCAGGTTCTTCGGCGAGACCAACCTCATACCAGCAAGGTGCTCGACATACGGATACGAGACACCACTAGGATTCCACCCAGCACCAGCTCCCAATGGAAGACCAGGACCCGTCACGATCGCGCTCTACCCAGAAGAACTAGAGCTGAGTGAGGTAGAGATCGAGGGCGCGGCGAGAGCAACTGTCCTCAGGTCGATCTTCAGAGGGTCACACCAGCAGATCACCGTTAGAGTCGAGAATGGCTTCCACAATGGAGAGGCACCCAAAGGCCCAAACGATAGACCAACCGTCGACCTCCAGGTATACCTCGAAGGATGCTGGCCACTCAATCCAGGTACGCCCGTGCATATCAGGATTCGCTCCACAGCCACCGCACGAATCCTAGAAGAGCCTGGAGCCTACTGGGAGGTAGTGAGAGGGAAGGCCAAGAAAACCAGCTGAGCCCCCCAACTACTAACCCTCCCGACGAGCTCTTCATCGACCTCATCGATGGCCCACGATTTCCCACCTCCCCATCGCAAGTTTACATAATGTATATTATGCGAGGTGGCGCAGGGGTTGCATCTACCACAAAACCCATGTACGGCAGAGGGTTTTCAGCCGACCCATGGGATGAGCGAGCCAGGACTCTGAGGATGGAGGGGCCCTTACGGATCTGATGACGGAACCCCGTAGCAGGATGTGGCCAGACACCACCGATGCCGAAGTCGGTGGTCCCCTGGAAGAGCTCGGCCCCCGGTAGCAGCCGGCACCCCGATCATGAGAGATCATCTAGGGGGAGCCTGTACCGGGGGCCCTATCTGAAAAGAATGATCCCGCAGCTACGCCCAGACCAGGGCGCGAACTGCGGGATCTTTTTGCCTCTCCTTCTGTGCCTCGCTACCGTCAACCCTCGGAGCTTGCCTTCGCTCTCACCTCAGCCAGACGCATCTCGGCGATCGCCCTCTCTGTACTCCCCTCAGAGGTAGATTCGACGAGGCGCTCATAGAGGCCGATCGCTCCCGCACGATCCCCAATCTCCTCACTGATCTGGGCTGCCCTCTCGAGAGCCTCGCGCCTCTGATAGCTGTGCGGGGCGCGATCGGCAACCTGTAAGAGGGTCTCTAGAGCCCTCTCACTCTCGCCAGCCTCCTGGAGGGCGACTCCCTTGAGGATCGCCGCCGAGGGGCCGAGTGGTGAGTCCAGCTTCCCTACCAGGGGCTCCAGTGCTTCCAGAGCCTGCGTATGTTCCCCCTCCTCGAGGGATAGCTGGGCGAGGATGATCCTGGCCTCCTTCGCCGCCTCTGTACCCGAGAATTCGGTCAGGAACACCTCGAGATCCCTGATCGCGAGGACAGTATTACCACTCAGCGCTGTCTCACGGACCTCGTTGAGGCGTACCAGCGACTCCGCCCGACGCGCCTCGCGCATATTCACAGAGTAGATAGTCGCCAAGACAGCGACGATGACGACCGCCGCACCGATGCCGAGCGCCCGGGCATTCTTCTTCGCCCAAACGAAGAATTGTAAGAGCTTCTCGGCTACGATATCGTCCGAATCCTTCTCCTGATGCCGACGTCGAGCAGCTGGATGTCGAGTCATCTCACCTTCTGGGTTGATAGGGCATCTCACCACCCGATCCCTCCCCTCATGGGAGGGCCGGAAGCTATAGCCTAAACCTATTAAAATTAACCGAAGAGGGCCCGGATGTCAACTAAAATCAAGGGTCTTCGGGCTCTCCAGCCCCTTCCTGAAGGGTGTCGGTGGGAGTTGGCTGGGTCTCAGGTCCTGGTCCCACCTGACGGGCTGCGCCAAAGATAGTCGCCCCTCCCCTCTGGTACCTCGGCTCGGGATAATTAGCCAAGCTCTTGAGTGGCTGCCTCTCCCTCAGGGTGAAGGCCAGGACGACATCTCCGCGCGGTGTATCGAGTTGATAGTGCCCACCTGCTGCGACGGCTATATACTGCGTCCCATCGACCATATAGCTCACCGGGGTCCCACTCACCCCTGCTCCTGTTTGGAATTGCCAGAGTAGTTCACCTGTCTCAGCATCGAAGGCATCGAGTGTCCCTGACCCTTGTCCAACGAAGAGTATCCCTCCCCCGGTAGTTAGTGCTCCCCCACTCATCGGGACCGGTGTCTGGCGCTGCCAGTGGATCTCCCCCGTAAGGGGGTTCACTGCCGATAGGATCCCCCACTCCGGCTCGTCGGGAATATATCTGAATGAGCCCCCTGTCCATAGTCTTCCCTTCTCCCATGGCTGGTAGGCTCTCGAGAGGAGCATCGGTTGGTGGATCCCTGGGATATAGACGAGTCCTGTCCCTGGCGAGAAGGAGACTGGTGCGCCGATATTCCCTCCATTGGCCCCTGGAGTGACCTTCGTCCCCTCCTCCGAGGGCCGGGTGAAGAGGTTCTCCTGCGGAACGAAGTTGTCCGACCTGATCACAGGCTCCCCACTGACCGCATCGACTACATAAACCCACCCAGTCTTGCCGGCGAGCCCGAGGAGCTTTCGACCTTCGACCTCGAAGAGGAAGGGCTGGCTCCCACCACTCAGATCCCAGGTATCATGGGGGAGATACTGAAAGGCCCACCGCAACTCCCCACTCTCTACCTCGAGAGCGACCAGAGAGCCCGAATGACGGTTGTCACCGGGCCGGACCACCCCATCTAGGCTCGGCGCCGGTCCGCCAACCGAGATATAGACTAGACCCAGAGTAGGATCGTACGCAGGCGTCGTCCGCACTGATCCCCCACCCCTCTTCCAGCCCTCCCGGTAACGCTCCGCCAGCCTCTGCTCTGCACTCAGATCACGATCCAAGGGCGTCCCAAAGGGATCAGTCTCACGCCACTCACCATGCCACCCAAGACCCTCACCACCCTCCGCGATGGTATACCAGCGCCAGAGCTCCTCCCCACTCTCCGCATCGAGGGCAGAGACAAAACCTCGAGCCCCATACTCCGATCCCTCCAGGCCTACGAAGACTCGACCAGATGCCACTAGTGGAGCAGCACGCTGACTATAACCATCGGCAGGATCAGCTACCTCGACCTCCCAGATAGGCTCACCAGTACGATGATTCAATGCCACCACACGACCATCGATCGTACCTACGAAGACCTTCTCACCATAAGCCGCAACACCACGGTTCTCAGCACCACAGCAGAGCATCGTCTCAGAGAGAGCAGGTGTATACTCCCAGAGCAACTCACCTGTAGCAGCATTCAACGCGATCACCGCGCTCTCCGGGGTCGTCAGATACATCGCACCATCGACAACCAAGGGAGTCGTCACGAATGACTCAGATAGGCCCGTCTGGTAGAGCCAGACAGGAACGAGCTCCACGACATTCTCACGAGTGATCTGGGAGAGAGAGGAATGATGACGGTTGCCATAGTCGCCACCAGGAAGGAGCCAACTACTATCCGCCGTCGGACGGAGTAACATCTCATCGACTACGACCGAGTAAGCAGGAACGGGAGAACGAACACCCGACTGCGGGGGACGATCAGGAGGAGCCGGATCAACACCACCACGACCACAACCACCCAAGAGCCCCACCAAGACCCCCAACAGGGAAAGAAAACTGCTTCTAACCCTCCAGAAACCCTTCATCCCCGTTCGATAACGGTCCAACCTACCCTCCCTCGGTGCTGATAAACAAATGTTGTGCGGGGCAAGATGGATGCCAGATAGAGGGCGAGAGGGCTTTGGCTTATGCCTTGCATTGCTGCGGTGGGACGTGCCTCTCCAACTAGCCGGGGTCTCTGCCGGAAGTGTTCAGTATGTGCAGCTGGAGGTCGTATCGATTCTGGTCTCTATTCATCTTCCTGGTCGTCTCCCTACCCTTCCCTGGATGTGCACCACGCGCGACTGATCTTCGCTTCGACCGTACCCTCGCCCCCTATGCTGGGGGCCGCGTCGTTCGAGTCGTCTTTGCGGGTGGTGAGCCTTTTCCTGCTGACACGCTGATTCAGTTGATTGAGACGACCCCTGCTAGTTGTAACTTCCTTGGCCTCTCGATCTGTCTTCCTTTTTTTCAGAAGGAGTCTGGCCGCAGTCGTCTCAATCTTGGTGTTCTCGAGCGAGATGTCGCGAATCTGGAGGCCTACTATCGTCAGAGTGGATACTTCGAGGCGGGTGTGATCCCGGTCGTTCGTCCTGTGGAGGGGTCTCCTGACGACGTCGTCGTAAACTTCGTGATCTCCCCTGGTGACCCTGTGATCCTCGATACTCTCGTCATCGAGGGGCTCGATGATCTCCTCGCCCCTGGCATTGAGGACCGGATCCCATCTCGTCCTGGAGCTCCCTTCGATCTTGGCGCCTTCATCTCCTCTGGGGATACGATCCGTCGTGAGCTCCGTGCCCTTGGTCATGCGCATGCGGTCGTCCTTCGTAACTACACGGTCGACCTCTTGTCTTCGAGTGCACGAGCCGAGTTGGCTGCGATCCCTGGTCCTATAGTCGTAGTCGATTCGATCATCATCAGAGGTGCCGAGCACCTTGGCCGGACGCCTGTTCTCCGTCAACTCACTTTCAGGGCCGGAGATATCCTCTTGAGTGACGAGTTGATCGAGAGCCAACGGAACCTCTATGAGTTGGAGATCGTCCAGTTCGCCTCGGTCGGTCTCGCCCCTGACTCCCTCCAGATCGAGCCGGTGGATGAGAGCAGTGCTACTGTACTCGTCCAGATCACTGAGGCACCTGTTCACCAGGTCGAGGCAGCGGTTGGGTTTGGTACCGTCGACTGCTTCCGGACCGAGGCAAGGTGGAAGAGCCGGAGTTTCGGGGGTGGGGCCAGGATACTAAACCTGACGGGTGCGATCAGTAAGATCGGGCTCGGCCAGCCCCTCGACTTTGGACTCGGGCACTCGGTCTGCCGTGCCTTCGCTCGAGACACCTTCGAGAATGAACTCGATTACCGTTTTACCGGTGAGTTGGTCCAGCCCTGGTTCCTCAGCCCACGGAACCACCTGAGACTGACCGCCTATGCAGAAAGGATCTCCGAGCCACAGGTCTACCAGTTCGAGGCTCGGGGCGCACGATTCGCTATGGCCAGGAGGTTGGGCCGAGCAGATATCCTGACAGGGCTGATCAATGTCGAGCATGGTAGGACCCTGGCCTCTGATGCCCTCTTCTGCGCGACCTTCCACGTCTGTCTGCCAGCTGATATCGATAGCCTGGCCCAGGCACGCTGGATCAATACGGTCGGGGCCAATTATGCTAGGATCAGAACCGACGACCAGCTCGATCCATCAGAGGGGTACCTGCTCAGAGCTGGTATCGGCTGGGCGGCACGGGCCCTCGGGTCAGAGGTGAGATTCCTCAGAGGGATTGCCGAGGGTGCGAACTATCTAGATCTCGGAGGACGGCGCGTCCTCGCCCTCCGTCTCCGAGTCGGGAGCTTCTTCGGGACGACGAGCCTTGGGCCTGGACATGATTTCATCCCACCCGAGGAACGTTTCTTTGCGGGGGGCTCGACAACAGTCAGGGGATTCCAGCGGAATGAGCTCGGGCCAGGGGTCTATGTTGGCTCGGCTCCAGCCTTTGATTCCACTAGGGTGACCTTCTCGCCGACTGGGGGGACCCGACTACTCGTCGCGAATCTCGAACTTCGCTTCCCTGCTCCGGTAGCGAGTGAACTCCTCCGGCTCGTCGTCTTTACCGATGCGGGAGCGGTCCGGGGGCTGGCGACCGGAGAGACGCGACTAAACCGACTTCGCCTCACTCCTGGTATAGGGGTCAGGGTCCAGACTCCGGTAGGGCCGATAAGGGCGGACCTGGGGTATAACCCCTACCTTCCCCTCACAGCACCCCTCTTCCTCCCCGACACCATCACTGGTGGACTCGTCAGGGTGCTAGATGCCTACACCCCGCCACGCCCCTCCCTACTTAGGCGGTTTAGGCTCCACCTCGCGGTGGGACAACCCTTCTAGAGCACGTGGAACGCCTCGAGCTCCCTCTCCCGGTCCCTCCCCCTAGGTGGCGATCCCCTGCTCTGGGAGTGGCAGTCTCACTCGCTCTCCTCCCCCCCGCCCTCGGTGGGGGCGGGGGGGAGGAGGCGGTTAGACCGCAGCGTCCTATCAGCGAACTCGAGGCGAGTGTCACCTCCCGACTCCGAGCGACCGCGCCGTCTACCAGACCGATGACTGAACCCCTCAGGGTAAGGATCTACAATCTCCTCTGGGAGGATCAGGGTGGTGAGCCGATCCTCAGGGCTGATAGCCTCTCTGGGCTCCTCGCTCCTCTGCCCCAACTCAGCGAGGAAGTCGAGGTGAGAGAACTCACAGTCTTCCAGCCTGACCTCTCCCTCAATGATGAGGGTAGAGAATGGAATATACTGACCGCATGGGATAGGCTCTTCACGAGACGGGCTGAGGAGGTCCAGGATGACGAGTCGATGCGTGTCACCCTGCACGATTCGAGGGTCACCGGGGGGAGAGCGGCGATCATACCTCGGGAGGGGGACCCAATCTCCTTCACCGGGATCGAGGGAGAGATCCCCCTCTTTTCGATCCCGGGAGAGAGGGGAGAGTACCCACACCTCGAGCTCTCACGTCTAGATACCGAGATGGTGATCACAGCCGAGGGGATCGACCTCGAGATAGAGGCGCAGGAGGCGAGTATAGATTTTCCACCCGACCGGGTCGACTTCTCGATCAGGTCGATCAGAGCGGACTCCTCGACCTTCAGAGAGACGATCGGGACCTACACTGCGGGGAGTGGGGGACTCGGGCTCGAACTACAATCTAATGGCGAGCGCGTTTTCCTAGCTGACATCATGCCCATCATAAGAGCCGAAGATGAGGGAGGACAACCAGATGGCATCGCTAGCTTCGAGTTGGACCTGAGATCGATCGAGAGAGGTAGATCGAGTCTAGAGCTGAGCTCGATACTCCTCACCTCAGCAGATGGATCAGAGATACATGGGGAACTCGCCCTCGCTTTTGGAGGGGGGACACCCTTCGGGATCATACGTGTCGATCTAGAACTCGAACCACTCACGATCCCCATGCTCGAAGGGTTCATCGGGCCCCTACCCTACGGGGGTGAGATCAGAGGAGTGCTCCGAGGACCAGCAGCGGCGATCGCCTTCGACCTCGAGGCAGCCCTCACCACACCAGATCTGCCCGAGCCCTTCCCTGCCGAGCTCTTCGGCACCGCGCGCTTTACAGGGGCTGGATTCCAGCTATCGGCCCTAGAACTCGGGCTCAGAGATGTGCCCCTCATCGCCTTCAAACCCTTCGTCCCTATACTGGCTCGTGACGGCGTCGTCTCAGGCCAGGTCAGGATGGAGGGAACGCCCGGTGAGGTGCCGATCCACCTCGATATCGCCCTCGAACTCGCTGAGGGAGGGATCGCTACGAGAGGGACGATCGACTTACGGGGAGGGGTCGCAGCGTACGACCTCAGCGGAACCACTGAGGACCTCGACCTCCAACAACTCTTCGAAATACCTCTACCACCCCTCCTCCTCACCTCCGATTATGCGCTCCAAGGAAGGGGGACCAACCCCATGACCGCAGAGACGAGGGTGACGATGCGGGGGGAGTTCACCGGGTGGGAGACCGAACCTGGCGACTCTATCATCCTCGACCTCTCCCTCTCAGAGGCGACGATGGCCGCTCAGAACGTGCGTATCGAGGCGGGACCGATAGGCCTCGAACTCTTCGGGAATTGGCACTATCAGGAACCGACCTGGGGTGGACTCGACTACTTCCTGACGACGACGAGTTCCGCACCACTCACGCCCTATATAGTAGAGTTCGATGGGGTCCTCATAGATTCCCTCGACGCCGAGGGGACCATATCAGGGACGATCTCCAACCCTAGGCTCGATGGAGAGCTATCCGCTAATACCTTCCAATATGGGGGATGGCGAGCGGAGTCGCTCAATGCGACCTATGACCTCACCCTCGACTCTCCGATCGAGAGTGGGCTCATCACACTCAGCGCAGAGGCGGTCGAGACACCGGTCGGACCATATACAGATCTGGCCCTCTCAGCACGTCTGATCGATGATCTCCTCTCCCTCGATCTCGATGCACGAGGACTCGATGATGCGCCCCTCTACCTCACACTCGCCGGGACGATAGGGCCTGGTTATAGGGAGGGCGATCTCCTCGTCGAACGACTCTCACTCCCCATCGAAGGCCAAGAATGGAGACTCGCCCACGCCGCAACTATCATCTGGACCGATGGGGGGGAGGGCTTCGAGATAGGACGACTCCTCCTCCGACAGGTCGATGGACCTGGTGAACTCGCGGTCGATGGCAGATACCCGCCAGGAGGAGAGGGTGACCTCCTCGTCACCATGACCGAACTGCCCGTTACTGACCTCCTCCTAATGGCAGGGTACGGACCGATCCTGACCGGTCAGCTCTCACTCGATCTGAGGGCGCGCGGACCCGCCGCTGAACCGATCGTCGGGGGGAACTTCCAGCTAGTCGATGGGAGCTATAGGGGAGAGGTGATCGAGGGAGCGGATGGGATCTTCCTCGCCGAGGATGGTAGACTCGATATCCAACTCACCACGAGCCTCGATACAGCCGGGACGATCACCGCCGATGCATCGCTACCCTTCGGCCTGACCCTGACCGGACTCCCAGAGATCACGATCCCGGAGGACGAGCCAGTCTACCTTACCGCACTGGCAAATGCCCTCTCCCTCCGTATCCTCACACTCGGTATACCCGAGCTCAGAGATGTCGAGGGTGAGATCGATGCCAGTATCCAAGTGCGAGGGACGATCGAGGAGCCGACGCTCTATGGAGAAGCGAGGGTAGAGGATGCCGCGCTCACAGTCATTCCACTCGATCAGAGGTACGAGGAGATCTACGCCTCTCTCACTATGATAGGAGAGGAGATGATCATCGCGCCCCTCCGCGCACGTAGCGATGGTTGGATGATCGTGACCGGTGTCGTCGGCCTTGCCGATCTCTCAGACCCGACCTTCGATCTCGAGGTCGAACTCGATGAGTTTCGTGCCCTCGGCGCCGATGACCTCAAGCCAGCCGCTATGACGGGGAATCTCGAGGTCGGGGGAAGCCTCGAGCACCCGACCCTGAGGGGTGAACTGATGGTCGACGATGGTAACCTCGCCCTACCCTCCTTCGCGACGGGGCCCGAGCTCGAGCCGGTCGAGTTCGCGGCCCTGCCCCCTTCGTCTGGAGAACTAGAGCCCGAAGAACCAATCGAGCCGGTCAGGCCGATCTCCGATCGGATCGAGATCGATGAACTCATCATCACCGTCGGCGACGACCTCTGGTTCGTTACCGATGAGCTCCGAGCCGAACTAGCGGGCGTCCTAACAGTCGAAAAGAGTGAGGGGAGTGGACCTGAGATCTCTGGAACCCTGGAGGGCGATCGGGGAATCTTCACCCTCCAAGTAGGACCGATCGTACGACGTTTCACCCTCGTCGAGACTACAGTCCGTTTCTTTGGGACACCCGAGATCGATCCTGGCCTCGATGTGACAGCCTCTCGTATCATCCCGGGCACAGGTGGTCAATTCACCGAGATCCTGCTCCACCTTACTGGGACCCTCCAGGCCCCAGAGGTAGAGGTCACGACCGCCGAGGGAGCAGCAGTTCCCGAGTCGGAGATCCTCAGCTTTCTACTCTTTGGTAGACCGAGCTTCGAATCACCTGGCGATCTCGGTGTCGGTGGCCCACTACTCTCCGAGGCGGTCTTCGGGATCGGGAGCCTCGCCGAGATAGCGAGTATAGGACTCGAAGAGGCCATCATCTCTGACCTAGGACTTCCAATCGACTACTTCCTCATCCAGCCGACTCAGGGGCCCCTCGGCGGGATCGGTGCACCAACGATCATCATCGGCCAGGAGATAGCACCGAATCTCTACCTCACCATCAATACAGGGTTCGGTGGGCTCTTTGGTAGTACGACGAGCCCCGCTACCGCCTGGACCGTCTCACTCCAGTGGCGAATCACGTCCCAATGGACCCTCGAGCTCGCCCTCGAGCCAGTCAACCCCGCCCGCTTCTTCCGTGGCCTGGGGACCGCACTGCCAATCGTCGGGTTCGAACGACAACTCATCTTGGAATTGCGACGTCGCTGGACCTACTAGACTCACGGAGTCGACTGAGTGAGACATCGAGGAGGACCATCTGGATCCTCTCCAACGATCCATCGGAGATCCCCCGACGAGGACGGAATTTCTCGATATCCGGTGGAAGGGCCTCATCGACCCAGCGCGGAGCACCAGGCCAGAGGATCACAGAATCGGCCTCACCGACGAGATCCATTAGTGCCGCTCGATCGGTGGTCGTCGAGACCGTGACCCTACTAGTAGGATCCTCCGGCTCACAGTGGACGAGAGCTCCACGTAACTTCCGGGCAAGGGCCTCGTCGCCAACCACGATCAGGAGGTGCTTGCCCTCGAGCCGTAACTTGATCTCACGGAAGATCTCAGGCGCAAGGGTGACCTCACCGACTAGCTTGCCAGGAGCGACGAGATTGATATCGGAGACATGGTAAGATGTCGTCACGATGATCGGCGCCTCGAGGAGGAGAGGATCACCAGGACGTAACTCCTCCAGGAGATAGGGCACGCCAGTTAGACCGAGACGCTCACGTAACTCCTCAGCGATCTGCTCGGCCTGATGCCAACTGCACTCGACGACGGGGATACGAGCCTGCTCCAAGGTGGCTATCTCCTCGATCAACTGCAGGATCGTCCCCGTATCGAGACCCAGTGCACGAGCCCCCTCGAAAGTGTGCTGTAACCACTGACGATGCAGCCTCTCCAATGGCCCCATCGGCCTGGACGGGGCTGGAGAGTTGAGGTAGACTCCAGAACGGGGGCGGATACGGACTAGCCCCTCCTGCTCCAACCGATGATACGCAGCGGCCGCAGTCTTGCGGTCCACAGATTCCGCCTCGGCGATCTCGCGGATACTGGGCAAACGCTCGCCTGAGCGCCAGTTACCCACATAGAGCCCCGATACCACACGATCGCGTAAGGTATCGAGGATGATCGCACCGGCGACCTGTTCTCGGGCCATGGTCGCCTCCGGGTAAAGGAATGGATTTCGCGCCGCCGAAGCGACCGCAAGAACAGTTCCACCAGATGGAGAGAGGACAAGTTGGGAATCGGGACCTTACTCCTCATCCTCCAGACTTGGAGCCCCACACCGATCTCACCTGACTCCGCCGAGGCACTCCGAGACCTCGCACATAGAGCCGAGTGGTCATACGAATATCTCCTGCGGAGTCTGGCGCCGATCAGAAGGGGATATTACCCAAGTAGCCAGAGGTGCGATGAGATCGTCGGGCGCTTCTGCCTGACCTTTAGTAGTGGCTCGACTCGGCCACGACCAGATACGACCGAGGCGAGTAAGGTCATCAGTGCACGCCAACAGGCGGTAGAGATGCTCAGAAGGGCCTTCTCTGCTCTGCCCAACGATCTCGTTACCGTTGGCCCCCTTCTCCGCTACCTGATCGAGGATGGAAGGGCTGAGGAGGCGGTCGCAGCCGCCCGGACCTTCGCTTGGGCCTCCTCTGACTCAGCCTGGAGCGAACTCCTCCTCGGTTATGCACTCCACGCGGCCGAGGACGACTCCCTAGCCGAGGTACACTTCCTCAGAGGGCTAGAGAGATTACCCGAAGCTGAGCGGAGAGAGATCGAGAGTGTGGCCTACCTCCTCGAACCAAGGGAGCGCTCTCTCTACAATAGGATGTCGGCTGAGGAAAGAGCTGCATACGAGGAGGCCCTCTGGCGCCTTGCCAACCCACTCTATCTGACCCCAGGCAATGAGAGGTACGCCGAACACCTGGCGCGGCACGTCTGGTCCCGACTCCTCTCCGTAGCACCGAAGGTGAGAAGGATGCACCGCTGGGGCAAAGACCTGGAACAGCTCACTGTAAGATATGGGGTCCCCACGAGTCGCGAAAGGCTCCTCGCCGATCACCTCCTGATCAATACTGAGGAGACGATGGTCGAATACTTCGACCCCAACCAGCTGGCCTATCTCCCCGAGACTCTCTACTACGAAGGAATACCTCCTACCCCGCCCCCAGGATCGGCCTGGGTACTGGAGAAGGAGAAGGCTCGGAGTGGATACCACCCCCTCACTATCAGAAAACTCTACCCCCTAGAACATCAGGTCAGTCGCTTCCAGGTGGGGGCCGATATCCTCCTCCGTATCGATGCCTCACTCGCCCTCGACTCGACTGCCATCGGGGCGGCCGAGGCTGAGAGTGGGCTCTTCATACTCGATCGCAAGTATAGACTTGTCGGGGAGGAGAGGGGAGCGATCGAGATCGGTGACGATACCGCACGCTTCCATTACGAGACCCTCCATCCCCCTGGCGACTATGTGTACAGCATCGAACTATTCGAGCCAGAGACGAGATTGGCCGGACGGGCACGGTACTCGATCGAGTTGCCAGTGCCCTGGGTCGGCCAACTCGCCCTATCCGATCCCCTGATCACTGAGCCGCTGAAGGGGGGCCCCGAGCCGGAGGACCGAGGGTCATCCCGGTTGAAGCCACGCCCCTCCCTGATCCTCTCGAATGAGGATACGATCGGGATCTATCTCGAGGCGTACCACCTCGACCAGGGCGCAGATGGGAGTAGTCGCTACCAGGTCGAACTCACGATCGGCCGGGCCGAGGAACCATCCCTAATCGCCAGAGCCTTCGGCTGGCTCGGTCGCAAGATCGGACTCAGTAGACCGGCCGAGACCCCGAGATTGGCCTGGGAAGGAGTCTCGACTGGGAGTGGACCTGCGATCCTCGCCGTCGATCTACCACTCGACGACCTCGAGCCAGGGCTATACCTGATCGAGATCGAGGTCCAAGACCTGATCTCAGATGGAGAGATGACCGCTACGAGTTCTAGGTTGATCAGGATCGGAGATGATGGCTGAGAACTGCTGGCGCGGGCGAGATGATCCCACTCCCTATACGCCAGGTTATCCGGAAGAGGTGCCACGAATCGCATCCCTGGCCGAACTCTTCTCCATAATGGAGTGCTGCACTCGCTGCGAACTCGCGGAAGGTAGGACCCAGGTAGTGACGGGCGCAGGACCAGGAGATGCTCGCGTCGTCTTCATCGGTGAGGCACCTGGTGCGATGGAGGACCGAGAGGGGAGGCCTTTCGTCGGGAGGGCTGGGCAGATACTCGATCAGCTCCTCGAGCGCGTCGGGATCAGGCGCGATGAGGTATTCATCACCAATATCGTCTCTTGCAGGCCACCCCGAAACCGTGATCCCAGGGTCGGGGAGATCAGGGCGCACTCTCCCTGGCTCGAAGAACAGCTCAGGATCATCGAGCCTGAGGTGATCGTAACCCTCGGCCGCATCGCTCTCACTTATTTCATACCGAAGGCACGGATCTCTGAACTCCACGGGACCCCACGTACCATAGAGAGGAGCGGGAAGAGTATCCAACTCCTCCCGCTCTTCCATCCCGCCGCTGCTCTCCGGCGGCCCGAGTTGATCCCAGTCCTAGAAGAGGATCTCGGCCAACTCCCGCCCCTACTCTCCCGGACTACCCGCGGGCCGAGCACGGGGTGAATGGGCTGGCGCTGGAACCGCCGCTGGCTCACCACTACGACGGGTCCAGAGGTAGGTCGCGACTCCAAGGAGGAGGATACTCGCTATCTGTGAGGTCGTCAGACCGAAGAGGACCCGGTCACTCTTCGCCCGGACGAACTCGATCAGGAAGCGCTCCACACCATAGAGACCGAGGTACAGTCCGAAGAGTTGGCCCGGCCTCAGCTTCCTCTTGGCGATCTGCCAGAGGACGACGAAGAGGATCAGCGCAGCGATGATCTCATAGAGCTGCGTCGGATGGACCGTCACGATCGCGGCATCGGGGATCGAGGCCGGGATCTCACCACCCACAGAGCGGAGGTACCCTGCAGTGCTCGGGGGGGCGCCCTGAGGGAAGGCGATGCCATACCACGCATCGGTCGGGAGACCATAGTCGTCACCGACCAGGAAGCACCCCATCCTCCCCACAGCGTATGCGAACATCAGGGCGGGCGCGGCTGCATCGAAGACCGTCGCGATCGGCATACGCCGGTGCTTCGAGTAGAAGTAGTAGGCGAGGACACCACCGATCAGCCCACCATACCAGACGAGACCACCACGGCTCAAGAGCTGACCTACTGGGTTCGCGACGAGATCCTCCCAGTGGAGCCCGAGGTAATAGAGCTTCGCACCTAGGATCCCAGAGAGCGCCGTCCAGGCGAGGACATCCCAGGCGAACTCTTTCTCCAACCCGCGCCTCTCGAGCTGGATCGAGAGGAGCCAGGCCGCAGAGATGAAGGAGAGGAACATCATCAACCCGAAGGTCGTGATCGTTACCCCACCGATTTCGAAGAGGACCGGGTACATTAACGCTCCCTATCAGTTAGCGACTGCTGGTCAAACACCAACATCTTTATACCTCTCACCACCCTGGCGGGTCCAGCGGCGCACCGCCAGCCCGACTACACTACCACCGAAGACGAGCGCTACGATAGGGAGTGCATAGACCGCTAGGTTGAATCCCTCTGGTTTGGGCTCGAGTAGAACCCACTCCCCATACTTGCTGACGAAGTACTCCTCGACCTCCTCCGCGGTCCGACCCTCGGCGAGCTGATCGCGGATCACCGCCCTCATCTCCAGAGCGAGTTCGGTAGGAGAGTCCTCGATCGAGAGACCCTGACAGACAGGACACCTGAGCCGGGCCGCGACCGCGCTCGTCCGAGCCTCGAGGAGGGAGAGACTATCACCTGGCATCCCCCTTCCCACCCCCTGCATGGCCGCGGCCTCGAGCGCCAGGGCACTAGAGAGGATGAGGAGGGAGACCAAGCCCCAGACCATGATCCGCCGCATCAGACCCCCTCCATATCGGCAGCTAGGATCTGATCCAGCTTCTCTCTCAGGAGCGAGCGAGTGACTGGTCCGATCTGCTTGTAGAAGACCTTCCCTTCCCTATCGATGAAGAAGGTCTCTGGGGCACCATAGAGGCCATAGTCGATCGCAGTCCTCGTCCCCGGATCGAGGAGAGTCGGATAACTCTGGCCACCCATCTCCCTGATCCACCGGCGCGCAGGCTCGGGTTTGTCATTGTACAAGATCCCATAGAAGACGACGCCTCGATCACGGTACTCCTCAGCGACCTCAGAGAGGGGCCGGTGCTCATCCCGGCAGGCTAGACACCATGAAGCCCAAAAGTTCAGGACGACGACCTCCCCCCTATGGTCGGAGAGACTCACCACCCTCGGTGTCTCATCTCCATTATCGACCATGAAATCGATCCCCGCCTCACTCACTGGCTCCATGACCTCGAGGGTGAACTCAGGCGCCTCTCGTCCTGGCAAAGGCGAGGGGATCACCGAGGGATCACCCCGCGAGAGCCCCCAGAGGAAGAGGGCCAGGACTGGGAGTGTGATGACCGCGGCAATGAGAGAACGCTTCCAATTCATCGTGCCCCTACCTCGACTCCTTCGGGTGGGACCGGGGACCGAACCCGACCAGGTGCCCTACGACGACGGCCCGGCCAGAGCGCGATCAGGGCCCCGAGCCCGATCAGTCCACCACCTAACCAGATCCAGAGGACGAGTGGCTCCGTCAATATGCTGAAGGTCGCAGAGGAGCCATCCCTCTCGAAAGCCATCAGGTTCAGGTAGAGATCTATATGCGGCCTACTACGTACAGCAGGAGTAGTGATCGGCTGATCACTCGCGGTGTAGAAGTTGAGCCGGGGATCCAGAGTCCCGACCTCCTTCCCCTCCTTGAGTACCGTCACCGTCGCCCCGACCACGAATCTCTGCGGCTCGTCGGCACCCCAGAGTTCATCGAAACGGACCGTATAATTGCCGCCTGGAGCCATGACCTCCTCACCCGGACGGAGGGTCGCATCGATCTCGGCTCTGAAGGTGGATGATGCCGCGATCCCGACTGCCATCGAGATCACCCCAATATGGGCAAGGTACCCACCATAGCGTCTTGGGTTCGCCCCTACCAGCTTTTTCAAGGCATGGACCGCACCCTCGCCATGAGCACGCATACGGGTACGCACCCCTCTCCAATACTCACCCAGATTAGCAACTAGGGCAAAGGCCCCGAACCCAAAGGCGAGAAGGGTATATAGGTCCCGAAGTCCGAGGGCGAGTGAGATCACGATGACGGTCCCAAGCCCGATCAGGGGAGGAAAGAGCTGACGCCGTAATACCTCCCGACTCGCATGTCGCCATGGGAGCGCGGGACCCACACCCATCAAGAAGAGGAGAGCCACACAGAGTGGGACTGTCATCTTATTGAAGAAGGGGGCACCCACACTCACCTTCACACCCCGTATCGCCTCCGCTACCAGAGGGTAGAGTGTCCCGAGGAGTACGGTGAAGGTGAAGGCCGTCAGGAGGAGGTTGTTTATCAGGAAGACGGTCTCCCTCGATGCGGGGCTATCTAGTGCTCCATCGGACCTCAGCTCCGAACTCCGACCAGCAAGGATCACTAGGGAGAAGACGAGGACGACTGCAATGAATCCTAGGAAGTAGTACCCGATCTCCCCCTCGGCGAAGGCGTGAACCGAGGCGACTATCCCACTTCGCGTCAAGAAGGTCCCCAGGATCGTCAGGAGGAAGGTCGAGATGATCAGGCTCAGGTTCCAGACCTGTAGCATACCGCGCCTCTCCTGTACCATCGCCGAGTGCAAGAAGGCTGTCGCCGTCAGCCAGGGCATGAACGAAGCATTCTCCACCGGATCCCACGCCCAGTAGCCGCCCCATCCCAGGACCTCATATGACCACCACATCCCAGCAACGATCGCGAGGGAGAGGAAGCCCCAAGCGGTGACTGTCCACCTCCTCGTCAACTTGACCCAGGTGTTGTCCAACTGTCCTGAGAGCAAGGCGCCGATCGCGAAGGCGAAGGGTACTGTCAGCCCGACATACCCCAAGTAGAGGAGTGGGGGGTGCACCGCCATCAGGGGGTGGTTCTGGAGGAGAGGATTGGGTCCTGGCCCATCTGCAGGGACCGGCCAGACCCGGCCAAAGGGATTCGCTGGCCCCGCCAAGAGGAGGTAGAAGAAGACCCCGACGCCGAGGAGTACAGCGAGGGCGTAGGGTATCATCGTCCCCTCACGGTCCCGGTTCAGATAGATCGCCGCCGCGCTATAGAGTGCTAAGACCCAGCCCCAGAAGAGGATCGACCCCTCGAGTGCACTCCAGAGCGAGATGATCGTATACAAGAGTGGGGTAGATCGACTACCTACCTGGGCGACATATGAGACGCTGAAATCATGTGTGACCAGGGCATAGACCATCACCAGATTCGAGAGCGTCAGGAGGGCGAAGTTCATATAGACCGCCGACTCCGCACTTCGAATCAACTCAGGCCGACGAGCCCTGATCCCGATGATCGCAGCGAAGACTCCATAGACCGAGAGGCCTAGGGCAACCGCGATCGTACCATAGCCGATCGTATGTATCACTGATTGCCCTCACTCACCAGTGTCTGGTACATCTCCTGTGGAGTATGGCCCTCAGGTGGCGCGCGGTACTCATTCGAGTGTTTGACCATCAGGTTGGTCGACTCGAAGATCCCGGCTCTAGTCAGCTTGCCCTCGACGACGACGCCGATCCCATCCCTGAACATCTGTGGGGGCGCACCCGTCGAATGAACCTTTATCGAACTCCCGCCATCGGTCAGTTCGAACTGGAGGTCGAGGGCATCAGCATCCCAGACGACCGTACCTGGCTCGACCTGCCCACCCAGACGTACCGGAGCATCGTAGGCCATCTCGCCCCGGTCCAACAACTCCTCTGGGGTGAGGAAGTAGACGAGGCTATCACCGAGATTCCCATATATCAGATACGCGAAGCCAGAGAGGATCACGACGACACCGATGATCGCTCCGAGCTTGCGGCCTCTCTTTACCACCTTCATCTATCCACCTCCTGAGTGCCGAGCACCCTCTCTAGACGTCTACGCTCTGACCTGGTCTTGGAGCCGAGATAGATCGCATAGCCACCTAAGACCAACCAGGTCAGGCCATAGGCCGCCCAGATATAATTCCACTCAGACATCGGACCCACCTCCAGTCAGTGCAGCCTCCTCTAGACGGGCCGAGTACTCCGCCTCGAGGCGAGCCGAATGATACCGTCTCATGAAAAGGTATAGTGAAACCAGGAGAAATGCCACTGCATTCACTCGTAGTCCGAGGGTATAGGCCGAATCGATCGTCGCTGGGCTCGACTGGACCTGGTGGATCGAGCGCCACCACCGGACTGACATGTAGACGATCGGGACATTCAAGAAGGCCAAGACACCAACCGCCGCGCTCCAGACTCCGCGCCGGTCAGGATCCTCGACAAAGCCACGTAAGGCTAGATATCCAGCATAGATGACCAGGAGGATCGCCGTCGTAGTCAGACGGGGATCCCAGGTCCACCAGATACCCCAGGTCGGACGGGCCCAGATCATACCCAATACCAGGGTCAGGGCCGTCAGGACCACACCTACCTCCGCCGCGGAAGAGGCTACGAGATCCGAACGCTGGTCACGACGCCAGAGATAGATCAGGCTCGCAACAAAGACCACGAAGAAGGCAACGAAGGCGAGCCAGGCTGCGGGAACATGTACATACATGATCTTCTGTAGGTCCCCCATATCCCGATCCGGTGCCGAGATCGTGAAGGAAAAGATCTGTGCCCCCACCAGGCCGAGGAGTCCAACCCAGCCCAGGATAGTAACGCCTATCCCCTCACGAGGGAGTGCGCGTGACCTGCGCGAGTCAGTTGAAGTGATACTCGAAGTCGACAAACTCATCTCATTCCTCTATAACATGCTCGAACGCAAAGAGCGAAGCGGTAAGGAAGATCAGGTCGAAGATGACCATCAACTGGATCCAGGAACTCGATTCACTCATCGGATCCCCCACGAGGACCGCTGCAGTCGCCGCGACAGCAGCGACCAGGATCGGGACCATCATCGGGAAGAGGAGGAGGGGGAGCAAGACTTCCCGGGACCGTACCCGACTCGCCATCGCAGCATAGAAGGTGCCCAAGGTCACGAACCCCAAAGACCCAAGGAAGAGGATCAGTGCCAACCTAGGCACTACCCCAGCCAGAGGGAGATCGTAGAGGACTGCAGCGAGGGGAACCAGGAGGAGTTCTACCAGGAGGACGAAGACGAGATTCGCTACCAATTTGCCAATGAAGATCGCCTTCCTACTACCCGGATATAGGAGGAGCGCCTCCAGTGCGCCACCCTCGAGCTCCATCTGGTATGAACGATTGAAGGAGAGGACTCCAGCAAACAAGATCGTCAACCAGAGGATCCCGGCGGCAGCCTCCCGGAGCGCCTCTGTCTCTGGACCAAGGGCGAAACCGAAGAGGAGTAGCATCACTACCGCAAGCGCAACGACCGCATTGAAGTTCGTTCGCGCTCGCCGCTCCGCAGTCAGGTCCTTCCAAGCGACTGCAGCCGCCCTCCCGATAGAGCTACGCCAGCTAGTCAAATGATCCCCTCGCTGACTACGACCTTGCCCCGATCGAGTTCCACCACCCGGTCCAATACCCCCCTGCCCTTCTCGAGATCATGGGTCGAGACTACTGCTGTGCCACCCCCCTCGAGGTGTTCGAGTAGGAAGTCATTGATCAATTCTATCCCAGAGGCATCGAAACTCGCATATGGCTCATCGAGGAGTAGGAGCTCAGGGCGGAGGAGGAGGATACGGGCTAGGGCAAGACGCCTCTGCATACCGGCGGAGAAACCACGGACTAGCTCATCTCGTTCGCGCTCCAGTGAAACACGTTCGAGTGCCGATTCGATTAGATGGTCGACCTGGCCGAGACTAGCCATCCTCGAGGCAAAGCTGAGATTCTCGTAGGCGGTGAGGTCACCATAGAGTCCTGGAGCATGGCCGAGGACACCGATCCCGCCCCTGATCTCAGCTCGCTCTCGCAGGAGGTCGTAGCCGAGGACACTTCCCTCACCATAGGTCGGGCGGAGTGCAGTCGAGAGGATACGGAGCAATGTCGTCTTCCCACTCCCATTGTGGCCGAGGAGGGCCACCGCCTCACCCCTCTCGACCCGTAATGAGATACCACGCAAAGCCCAGCGGTCACCGAACCGCCTCGCTATGCCAGAGACCTCGACGATCGGCCCCGTCGAAGTGGCCGGCACCGTAGATTCCAACATCAGAGTGGTAGCGCTCCGATCCATCTCACCCATTCATTAGATAGCATTGAAAGATACCGAAAAAGCCGCTCTTCTTCAACGCCTACCCCACCAGATCGCAATGGTGCTAGAGAGGAGAGAGGAACACTTTTTGAACGGATCCAATCTCCAAGCATCGCTCCGCGTCTAAGGATGGGATGGTTATGAACGCGCTCATCGTGCTCGCTATGATATTGATCATAGCCTGGGCAATCATCTCGATCGTCTTCAAGGCTACTGCCTTCGTCATCAATGCCTTGCCCCTGATCGCGGTCATCCTCCTCGCCTGGTGGGCACTCAAGAGGTTCGCCTGAGCCAGGCGCGCCGACCACGACCGGAGAGAGGAACGGTCCGGTGGCCCACGAAGATCTCAGTGGACCAGCGGACCGCACCTGATTGGACGAACAGATAGGCAACCCTCAGAGGGCAAGCCGGACGCCGATACTCCCGAAGATATTTCCGCCCCTCAGGTCCTCTGCCGTCAGAGGGGCGGCTGGGAGCCCTGCCTCACCCAGATCAGAGGCATCCAACTCATCGAGCCGCCTCTGGTACCCGAGTTCACCAACGATCTTGATTAGGAAGAGATCTAGACCTGCATTTGCGAATACATTCCAGGCACTGGTCTTGACATCACCGGCGATCTGACTAGTGAGGGTGAGCCCGCCCTGACCACTACTCGCCTGCACACACTCGCTCGTCTCGCAGACTACCTTCCAGCCGAGGCTGAGATCACTACTATAGCGGTCATATCCAGCCCCGACCGCGAGGTCCAATATCAGGAGCCCCTTACTAGCTACCGCGCGCAGGCTCAGGTTACTCAGATCACTAGAAAAGGAGCCTGGGTGGGTCGCGAGGTCACCGAACCCGATCTCTCCCATCTTCCTGTACATCCCTGAGACCGAGACTCCTGGCATGATCAGTCCCTGCTTCAGGATACCGACTCGCGCTCCTGCACCATAGTTGACGATTGCCTCATCCAGGCCGATATCGGAGGCCTTCGGTACGATCGCGACCGAGCCGAGGAGATCGACTGCACCCAGGCCGAAGGCCATCCCATTGAAGAGTCCGACTGAGAGATCGGCCTGTAGCGAGCCGAGGGGGACTCCAACTCTGGGCATCGGTCTAAGCGACTCACTATCGCTGATCTGCGAGGAGTACTTGTCGAAGAGCTGTGGCATCTCAGCCAGGGCGAGGTTGGCTCTGAGAGAAGCACTGACGCGCGGGAGGAAGCCGAGACGAGTGCCCTGTGTGCTACCAGTCCCCAAGACGGGGTTGCCACCCGAGAAGGCGATACCGATCCCTGGCTGCATATTGCTGAAGGAGTTGACTACCTGGGCACACATATGGTTGAACTGGGCGATGACATCACTGGGGAGTGTTGCCGGGGTCGAAGGCATAGCCTCACGACAGCTCTGTAGCAGGTCGCCCTGGGCTCGTGCCGGACCTGCAGTGAGAGCCAAGAGTGTCAGCGCCATTAGGACTCGTCTCATCTCGACCTCCAAAAGAAGACCCCGGGGTCTCGGGGCTGTCTCTGATCTCTTGGGGCAGGAGCTCGAAGACGACTCATCCTCGACCGAGGCGCCCCAAATCCCGACCTAGAATGCTATCGCCCTAGAATACTGTCAAGGAAGGTCTCCCTATCCCCTATCTCGCGATTCTACTACCTTACCCTTACTCTAAGCACTGGGTAACTGGAATCAGAGATAGAAAGCCCTTGAGAGATGAGTTCGATACGTATCTCGTTGGTTCAGATAGATCCGATCCTGGGGGATCAGGCCGCCAATGCACAGGAGATCATCAAGAGAGTCGAGGAGGCAAAGTCGGCTGGAGCCAACCTCGTCGTCTTCCCAAGGCTCGCCCTCAGTGGATATCCACCGGGCGATCTGATCTTACGAGACCACTTCCTCAGAGCCGAGGAAGAGGCGATAGAGAGGATAGCTCGGCGTACTCAGGGGATCACCCTCATCCTCGGTGCCTTCGGGCCAGGCAGAGCTCGGGGAGAGAAGCCCTCCTCTCGCGCACTCGCCATCAGGGATGGAGAGGTCATCGCTGAGGTTGGAAAGGAACTACTCTCCTCCTCTCCGTACTTCGATGAGAAAAGGTATCTAGCGCCAGGGGGGGGAGATCGGCTCATTGGTCTCGCTGGGTACAGGTTTGGGCTGACTCTCGGGGATGAGCTCGAGGAAGATGAATCATTGGCCACTGAGCTCAGAGAAGTTGGGGCGGATGCAGTCCTGATCCTGGCCGCCGAGCCCTTCGAATATGGTTTGCCGACCAAGAGGGAGGCCGAGCTACGGGAGCAGGCTCGTAGGAGTGGGCTCCCTCTCATCTTTGTGAATCTAGTGGGCGCTCAGGACGAGCTCGTCTTCTATGGCGAGAGCTCTATAATCCTCCCTACCGGCGAGTTCCTCGCGAGGGCCGATCGATTCGTCGAGGAGACCATCACCATCGACCTCGATCTCAGGGATCCGGCAACTAGTCAGCCCCTCCCGACGCCCCCTAGGGATGAGCTTGGAGAGATCTACGGGGCGCTTACCACAGGACTCAGGGGGTACCTGAGAAAGAATGGATTCGACCATGTCGTCTTCGGCCTATCCGGTGGTCTCGACTCGGCGATGATCGCTACGATTGCAACCGACGCCCTCGGCCCCGAGGCGGTTACAGGGGTCTGGATGCCCTCCCCCTACTCGACGGAATTGAGCCGCAGGGATGCCGATCTCCTAGCCGAGAGGTTGGGTATCGAGCTGCTGACCATCCCGATCGATGAGCCCTTCCAGACCTTCTTGGATCTCCTAGGCCCGTACTTCGAGGGCCATGAACCTGATCTGACTGAGGAGAACCTCCAGGCAAGGATAAGGGGCACGATACTCATGGCGCTCTCGAACAAGTTCGGTTGGCTCGTCCTCATCACGAGTAATAAGAGTGAGGTCGCCGTTGGATATACCACCCTCTACGGTGATATGGCAGGTGGACTCGCACCACTCAAGGATATCCCGAAGAGTCTACTCTTCGAGTTGGCTAGGTGGCGGAACCGGGCTGCTGAGGTGATACCTACGAGTACTATAGAGAGACCCCCGACCGCGGAGCTCCGGGAAGACCAGCTCGATACCGACTCCCTCCCACCATATGAGGTCCTCGATCCGATCCTCAGACTACGGCTCGAGGAGGGGCTATCTGCCGCTGAGATCATCGCCAAGGGATACGATAGGGAGACCGTCCTCCGTATCCTTCGGCTGATAGACCGAGGGGAGTACAAGAGGAGACAATCAGCCCCCGGCATCAAGCTCTCTAGGTATACTTTCGGGGTCGACGATACTCTCCCGATGACCTCTGGCTACGACGAGGGGACTGACTGAACCAGGCTGACTAGCTCGTCCCAGGTCCTCAGAACTCTACTCGGGGCGCTGACTCTGTTCCAGCTGGCGCCTCGAAGGTCGCCTGTCTCTCAGCCCCAATCACACGAGCAGTGAGGACTGCTGGGAAACGCCTGATATATGTATTGTAGAGTCGGACCGACTCATTGTAATCTCGCCGGGCAACCGCTATCCGATTCTCGGTCGAAGAGAGCTCGTCCTGGAGCGCGATGAAGTTCTGATTAGCTCGTAGCTCCGGATAGGCCTCGACTGCGACATTCAGGAAGAGACGTAGGTTCTCCGCGAGCTGGGCATCAGCCCTGCCCAATGCCTCTGGACTGCCACCCCCTTCGACTGCAGACTTCAACTCGTTACGCGCATCGGCGAGTCCAGAGCGAGCGCGAGACACCTCGACGAAGGTCGTCTGCTCGAAAGATGCAGCCTGATCGACTGTTGCTACTAGGTTCGGGATAAGGTCTGCCCTGCGCAGTAACTCGGTCTCGATATTGGCACGCATCTCTAGCACCCGCTCATCGAGCTCCTGGATGCGGTTGTAGCCACACCCCGAGAGCAAGAGTAGGATCGGGATCCAGACCAAACGGATTCTCATCGTCGACTCGTCTCCTCAGAACTTTCTATCACTTCGGAAGGGGTGCGCCCTCAGTGGCGCACCATCACCAGCTCCGGCCGGCACCACCACCGCCGAAGCCACCACCACCGCCGAAGCCACCGAAACCACCACCGCCCATCCCCCCACGAGGCCCGCCGAATCCACCACGGCCACCACCCATCGGGAAGGGTATGATGATCGGCCCACGGCGACCACCCCCGCCACCTAGTCCCCCACCCCCGCCACCACCCCTGAAGATCCCCATGACTGCAGAGAGGACCAAGAAGAGAACTAGGAGCATCAGAGGTATGAAGGCGACTGGGGTACCGCGTCGCTCGATCTCCAAGACGGGGACCTCACCAGTGAGTTCGAAGCCAAACTCCTCGGCATATAGACTCGCCAGGGCAGCGACACCATGGAGTACGCCAGTCCCATAGTCCCCTTCCCTGAAATGGGGGATCATATGCTGGTCGGCTATACGGCCCGCCTGGGCTGCGGTGATGAATCTAGTCGTCCCAATTCCCGTCTCGATCTTCAACTCGCCCCGCCCCGTCGGGGAAGTCTCTTTGGGGACGACGAGGATGACGACGCCCGTATTCCTCCGAGTATCCCCTGCCTCACCGCGCGCCCCGATCCCCCATTCCCTACCGATCTGAAGCGCAACCTCATCCCGAGAACGCCCCTCGAGGGAGGGCAGGGTCACAACGACGATCTCACCGCCAGACTTCGCACGAACCTCCTCTATGATACCCCTGATCGCGACCTCTCGTTCACTCGAGATCACCCCAGCGAAGTCATTGACGAAACCGACAGGAGCAGGGAGGGAGAGTTGCGCCATTCCCTGTACTGGCACAACGATCAATAATGAGAGAGTGATCAGGAGGTATCGCATCTCTATAATCGATCCCAGAAAAGGAGAGGGTCACCCCATAGATCAGAGGTGACCCCCGAGTGGGCCCGGCGCGACTCGAACGCGCGACCTACTGCTTAGGAGGCAGTCGCTCTATCCAACTGAGCTACGGGCCC
>Ga0209487_1000025_pt1 | contig 156873 bp, 170 predicted proteins | sample Poulit2012_FD_187524 | JGI IMG/M metagenome (GOLD analysis project Ga0209487, IMG submission 187524) | Agricultural soil microbial communities from Georgia to study Nitrogen management - Poultry litter 2012 (SPAdes) (version 2) | ecosystem: Environmental > Terrestrial > Soil > Agricultural...
TGTGTTTGCTTAACTAAACTATGGGAAACAGCAGTAACCGCATCTGATTGTTCAATACCGTGCTTAATCATTTTTTTAAATGTCGGGTCAAAACCAAGAACAGTAATATCTGTTCCATGTAGTGTCGTAACGATTTTAACAGGATGTTTAGCAATATCACGAGCTAAAATAGCTGAAATCGCATGAGGCATCGCGTAATGTACATGCACAATATCAAGTTTTTCTCGATCGATGACTTCAGCCATTTTTGCTGCTAATGCTAAATCATATGGTGGATATTGAAAAACCGGATAATTATTAATTTCAACTTCATGAAAGTAAATTTTCGGATGAACCCGTTCTAGACGAAAAGGAACACTTGATGTAATAAAATGTACATCGTATCCTTTCTTTGCTAATAACATTCCTAGCTCAGTTGCAATAACTCCTGAACCACCGACTGTTGGATAACATGTAATTCCTATTTTTTTCATATACCGGTTCCCTTCTTTTTTAATATTTCATGATTCATTAAAATAAGGAATGTTTTCTAAACCGTATACGAGTTCATTTAACTCAATGACTTGATGAATCGCTAATTTAGCCCCATCCATAAATGACTGACGATTAAGTGAATCATGCTTAATTGATAATGTCTGCCCAGGACTACCGAAAATGACTTCTTGGTGAGCTACTAGTCCAGGCAATCTTAAGCTATGTATATGAAGGCCATCAACATTTGCACCTCGCGCACGCTCAATCGTTTCATATTCATCAGGATGACCTTGCACTTTATCCTCACGTACTTGGCGAATAAGTTCACTCGTTTTTATAGCTGTTCCAGAAGGTGCATCTAATTTTTGGTCGTGATGTTTTTCAATAATTTCAACGTCCGGGAAAAACTTAGCAGCAAGTTGTGCAAATTTCATCATTAAAATAGCCCCAGTCGCAAAGTTAGGTGCAATGATACCTCCAATTTGGTGTTCTGTTGCTAATTGTTTTAATTGTTCCAACTCATCATCTGTAAAACCCGTCGTTCCAACAACCGGACGAACGTTGTGCATAAGCGCTAATCTTGCATGTCTGTAGCAGACATCTGGAACCGTTAAGTCTAATAAAACATCAGTCGATATTTGTTTGAAGCATTCTTCTGGATCCGTAAAAATTGGAACGTTTAAATCTGGCAATGTATTAATATCTTTCATTAATTTTCCATCATGTTTTCGATCAATACAGGCAACTAAAGTAAAATTTGGCTCATCTTGAATCATTTGGAGTGCTTCTGATCCCATCTTACCACGTGGACCAGCAAGTGTAATTTTAATACTCACATAGATCCCTCCATACTTTCGACATAAAATTATTTACGCGTCCAACGGTGTTTATCTCTTGTTTCGAATTTATTCATAGTCATTTCAAAGGCTTCTGATAAATTGATATTAAGGGAATTTGCAAAACATGTTAAAACAAATATTATGTCTCCAATTTCTTCTTCAATTGTTTTTTCTTTTTCAGTTTTCTTTTTCGGTTTTTCACCATAAAAGTGGTTTATCTCACGCGCAAGCTCCCCAACTTCTTCAGATAAACGGGCTATTAAACTAAGCGGGGAAAAATAACCTTCCTTAAATTGTGAAATGTATTGATCGACTCGTTGTTGTATATCTTCAGTATCATATATTTTCTTAATGATAAAAATCACCTTTTCATCATTATTTTCTCTTTCATGTTAGCTAAAAGACACAGTTTTGACAAATAATTTAGTTCATGTCATTGAATAAACTTGCTAGACTCCATAGCAAATAATAATTGTGCTCGTTCAATATTTTGCCTATAATAAAACGTGCTATGGGAAATAGACATACAGTTTTAGGAGGATATTGTCATGATATTTGGACTTCGCATAAAAAATATATTATTTATCCTTTTCGGTGCAGCTATATTTTCTTTTGGCCTTGTACATTTCAACATGCAAAACAATTTAAGTGAAGGTGGGTTTACAGGCATTACGTTACTCCTTTATTTTTTATGGGGGTGGGACCCATCGATCGTTAATATCGTTTTAAATGTTCCTGTTTTTTTTATCGGTTGGCGAATTTTAGGAAGGAATATGTTTTTATATACGATTATTGGAACAGTAGCTGTATCTTTTTTTCTATATACTTTTCAGATTAAACCTTTTTCGATTGATTTACAAGCAGATATGACATTAGCTGCACTTTTTGCCGGAGTGTTTATAGGGGTAGGCTTAGGGATTATTTTTCGTTATGGCGGTACGACCGGCGGGGTTGATATTATCGCCCGAATTGTTAATAAATATGTCGGTTGGAGCATAGGGAAAACGATGTTTCTATTTGATTTTATCGTCATTACAACATCCATTTTTGTCGTTTTAGAACTTGTTGAAGGTATGTATACATTAGTGGCCGTTTATATAGGGGCGCGTGTCATAGATTTTATCCAAGAAGGTGCTTATGCCGGACGTGGAGCAGTGATCATTTCGAACAAAAGCGATCAAATTGCCCAACAAATTCACGAACAAATGGAAAGAGGTGTAACGGTTTTATCAGGGAAAGGAAGTTATACTGGGGAAAATGTAGAAGTTTTATATTGTATTGTCGGAAGAAATGAAATTTTTAAATTAAAAAATATTATTCATAATATTGATCCACACGCTTTTGTCGCTGTCAGCTCTGTTCATGAAGTGTTAGGTGAAGGATTTACGCTTGATGAGCAAAAGAGGCCAATTAATGATTAAATACTTAGATAAAAAATAGCGGCGAGAGGATTATGAACAATCCCACGCCCCTACTATTACTCACTGTTTAAAAATATTAAAATAAAGCGCATTAACTCAAGAACAGCTACAACTGCAGCAGCCACATATGTTAATGCCGCAGCATTCAGCACCTTTTTCGTCTCACGTTCTTCATTATTTCGAATAATACCTGTTGCAACTAATTGATCCATAGCTCGGCTAGAGGCATTAAATTCAACCGGTAATGTCACGAGTTGAAACAATACGGCTGCCGCCATAAAAATGATCCCAAACAAAATTAAATTTGCTAACCCTAAAAATAAACCAGCTAAAATAAGAATAAATGACATGTTAGAACCTAAGTTAGCGACAGGTACAAGAGCAGTTCGGAAGTTTAAAAAGGCATATTCCTCTGCATCTTGGATCGCATGTCCAACCTCATGTGCAGCAACAGCAGATGAGGCCATTGATCTACCGTTATAAATATCTGGTGACAGTCGAACAACTTTCTCCCGCGGATCATAATGATCAGATAAAACACCTTCTGTCTGTTCAATGCTCACATCAAATAAACCATTATCATTTAAAATTTTCCGGGCTACTTCGGCTCCGGTCAATTGACTAGACGTTTGGATTTGTGAATATTTTTTATAAGTCCCTTTAACTTTTGATTGTGCCCATAACGGTAAAATTAAAAGAATAGCAAAGTATATAAGGTAAGCTGATGGAGACATACTACATATTCCTCCCTTTTTATCTCACTACACATAATTTTAGTTAAAACGAGCCTAATCGTCAACTATTTGAATTTTTTTTGTCGCGTTTTTTCTCTTCGCCTTTATATTTTCGCCAACTAACATAAGATAATGTAATGGCGATACATCCGCCAACAATACCAACCGTCCAATAAAACGGTTCCATATTATTTGTGTGAGCTGTTGTTTCTGAATCAATTTCCTTCGCCTCACTTATATGTAGAGAAAAAATTTCTATCGAAAAATATACGATGACCACAAACACTATGAACAAAAGTATAGATGTCATATGTCGCTTAAACATCATGTCACCTCACAAAACATCTACTTTTATAAATGTATGTAAAAGGTGCGACATATATAACAAACTTTATTAAATGAGGCGAGATTGTTTTCTTAATGTCACGTAATAAGATACTATAATCGTCACAACACTTAGCCAAAACGTAAAATAGCCAATTTCATTCATATGTTCAGTTAATGACCGGTAAATAGGCATCATACCGTAAACATAATCAATTATATCATTATGTAATATCCAAACAGCGGCGACTGCAAAATGCCTTAATTTAATTTGATAAAAAGGTGCATACAACACTCCTTGAATCGCCATTGCAGCATGTGAACCAATTAACATATATCCTTGCCAATCTAAGGCGCCTTCAATGAACAATGTAAGAAAGTTCATGATAACGGCCCAAATACCATACTTAAACAATGACATAAGTGCAAGCGCCTCAATATAAGGTGCATGTCGATTGTACAAGAAAAATAATAAAAAAATGGTAAAAAACATACTTGCTGTTGGACTATCAGGTACAAAAGGCAAAAAAATTGTCGGTGTGACCGCTAATTGACCTTTATACCATAAAAACCCGTAAATTGTACCACATAAATTGACAATAAAGAGGAGAAAAACAAATCGCTTATTAAGCAATATTTGATACATACAAAAGCTCCTTTAAATTGTACGTAACCATTTTTTGCAAAAAACACCTTTGCCAGATTAAATTGGCAAAGGTGTTTTTAAAATGACAACTTTATTCTTCTACTTCTTCATTAACAGACATAATGAAATCTACTAAGTCTTCTAACTCTTCATCAGATCCTGTAAATTGATCTGCAGGCATGTCACCAATACCATCAACGGCAATATCGGCAATTTCTTCAGGACCATATTCTGTACCAATTAAACCAGGTCCAGCAGGTCCTCCCTCCAATTCATCACCGTGACAGCTTAGGCAACTATCTTCATATATTTCATAACCAGGATGTGATTCGTCAATTTCTATGTCACTAGGTGGAATCGGTTTGTTATCTTCTGCTCGCTGCTCCCAATCAACTGCTGCTGCAGACTCATAAGTTAACCATACAACAGATGTGAGAGCTAAAATCATCATCGCAACTGCTATTGGTCGCTGTGGTGGCCTTCTACCTGGTCCATTATCTAAAAATGGCGCTAAGAGAAGTGCACCAAACGCAAGACCAGGAATGACTAATATCCCCATAACGACATAGCTTCCACTTGCAAATTCATATTTCAAAAGTTGATATAAAAACAAGAAATACCAATCCGGCAACGGTATATATCCAGTTGTCGTTGGGTCAGCGACGGATTCTAATGGTGATGGATGCGCTAAAACGAGGCTTAGAAAACCGACGAGAAAGACTGATCCAACGAGCCATTCTTTTAATAAAAAATTAGGCCAGAAAGGTTCTGTTCTTCCAGGATATTCCGAATAGTCTTTAGGTATATTTGGTGTTCTTTCAGCATTAATACGTGAATCACCAACGAATTTCATTCCTTTACCCCGCTGCATTGCTCATCCCTCCTTTTTATAGTGGTCCAGCAATACCTTGTCTGCGAATTAAAATAAAGTGTACTGCAAGTAAAGCAAATAATGCTGCCGGCAAGAAGAATACGTGGATAGCAAAGAATCTAGTAAGTGTTTTTGCACCAACGATTTCTTCATCACCAGCTAGTAATGTGTGTAATTCTTCACCGATAAATGGTACTTGCTCGGCGATTTCAAGGCCTACTTGAGTAGCGAAATATGCTTTATTATCCCACGGTAGTAAATATCCGGTAAATCCTAAGCCGAGAACGATGAAAAACATTAATACGCCAACCATCCAATTGAGTTCACGTGGCTTTTTGTAGGCACCTTGAAAGAATACACGCATGGTATGTAATAATAGCATAACGATCGTTACACTTGCGCCCCAATGGTGCATACCTCTGACGATTTGACCATGGGCTACTTCAGTTTGTAAATAGTATACTGATTTCCAGGCATTTTCAATGTCTGGTACATAATACATCGTTAAAAACATACCCGATAAGATTTGGATGACGATCACGAAAAATGTTAATCCTCCAAAACAGTAAACGAAAGCAGAGAAATGATGAGCAGGATTAACGTGCTCAGGCACTTCGTGATCTGCGATATCTCGCCAAATCGGCGTAATATCTACACGTTCATCAATCCAATCATATATCCTTTGTAGCATATGTTATTACGCCTCCTCTCTAGGTTTTGCTTTACCGAGGAACAACATTCCGTTTTCAATTTTTTGCTCATATTCATCTAAAGGAGCAAGGGGAGGAGTCCCAGGAACGTTCGTTCCATCCTTATAATAACGACCATCATGGCACGGGCAGAAATATTCGTTTGGATAATCTTCGCTACCTTCCCACGTAACGTTACATCCTAAATGTTTACATTCTGGGGAATGGGCGATAATATCTCCATCATCGTTTTTAAATACCCATGCTGCTTTTGTAACCTCAGACTCATACCAACCATCGACTTGCTCAACTTGCCATTCAACGCGCTGTGGCTCTGATGTAATATCATCAACAGATAAGCCTACATTCGTGAACTCACTATCTGTCGATGGTTGTAAAACAGGATCAACCGCCATGCGGAGCATTGGTGTTAAAATACCTGCAGCCATAAAGCCACCTAGACCTGTTAATGTGTAATTTAAAAATTGTCTACGGGATACTTGTTGTTTTTTGTCACTCATGATTTTCCCCCTCTCTTTTATGTACTCACGGCCATAATTTCATTTAATCATATTACTAGGACATTCTCATAATAGCTTAAACTTATATTTCGGTCAATTAATATTCATTTTTGTCACTAAAAGTTACTAAAATTGTTAAAAACTTAAACTGTAACATAAGACTTATGCCCAATAAGAGCGAATAAGTTCGCTAATTTGTTTGACTTGATCACGAATCATTGTATGCATTTCACTTGAGCGTAAGTCTCCTGATTGCATACTAGGTAACCATAATAATGTTCCTTCTAATTGACGTTCGTATTTTTTCCATGTTGTATCAAACGTCATAAAAAAACAGTGATTAAATGGTTGCACAGTTGCTTCTTTTACCCAACAATTTAAACGGTGACTTTCGCTTTCCTTATCCGCACCTTTTAAATAAACATAATGAGGTGTTAACATCATACGACCTGCTAAATCTTTCTCAATCTCATATGATAGGATCTCTAGAAGCTCTCTCTCAAATGCATTTTTTTCTAATGCATCATCTGGTGAAAATTGTATAGGAATTAAAGGTATAAGTAATGTATCAATGTATTCCTTTGCCTCTTTATATTGTTGAATATTTTGTTTACTCCATTTCATGTATGAAATCCATCCCTCGTGATCTTGATATGATTTTATATTTCCTTAAATGATAACGCATATTCAATAAAAAAAGCAAATTAATTGAACATTTGTCTAAGCCGTATTAACTCTTCCGTTAACTTGTAAAATCGATTTTTGTCATGACAATCTAAGGCCATATTTATTTGTTGTTGTAACAATTGTACGCGCCGTTCTAAAAATGAATGTGTAGTATGACATTTGAATGGATTTTCCTCAAGTACAGATGTATATAACGGATGTTTATAGGCATTTTTAAAGTTAAGTTGAATATATAAAGGATCTAATTTATTCATACGAATATCATGAAAAGTTTTCTCAGGGTCATCTGTTACAACATGCATTTTATGGTAACGAAAGGCAATGCTTTCTGAACAAACGGTTGAAACGATCATACCTCTAGGGGTGCACTGAACGTTTGTTACAAAATGAACGTGCGTTAAATAGGTAATATGTGTTAGCAAATACTTAAAAATCCACAAACTCTCTAGATTTTTCAACTGGTAATGATGTAAAAACCAGCGGATAAAATCTTGTTTTTCTTTAATCGAAATAGGTGTAATCATAACGACCCGCCCCTTTCAATTTAAAGGTCATCGTCTTGACGCAAACGTTCGACGTACGCTTCAACTTCATCATCGAGCGGTTCGAGTTTTAAATAAGCTGTCAATAAAGAAAGTGCTTCGTCCACCCTTCCTTCTTCAACTAAAAAGTATGCATACTCTTTTAAAAAGTTTCCATCATATTTTAAATGTGGGTATGCACGTTGATAAAAATGTAATGCATCGCTATAATCTTCTAGTTCTTTTGAAGCACGAGCTAGCTCCCAATCATACAAAGGATCGTTAGCTCCCTTTTTTTGAATATCCTTTAAGAGATGAATAATTTTTTCATCTTGATATTTTCTCTTAAACAATTCAATCAAATGAATTACTGCCTCTTTATATTCCGGATCTAACTTAACAGCCATTTGAAAAAATTCTTCACTACGTTCTTCATATCCTAATTGTTGCGCAAGACGACCGGAAAGTTCATACAATTCTTTATTAAAGGAATCGACCTTCAAGCCTTCTTCAGCAACGTCATATGCCTCTTCGATTAGTCCTTCATCGTGATATACTTTCGCTAAATAAAAATAAACTGTATGGTAATACTTATCATATTCGATCACGCGTTTCCACTGGTGAATAGCAATGCTTTTTTCACCAGCATAATAAGCTGTCAATCCGTGTTTAAATAAAATATCTGGATCATCATTACTAATATCCTCAAAAAATTGTAAAGCCATTTCGTACTCACCGATGCCTGCATAAGCTTCCGCTAAACGCTCTATAATCGATACGTCACCTATCGTTTCCATATAAGGCTTTATGCGTTCATAATGATTAATCGCCCGTTGATAATGACCGGTAAAAAAGTTTAATTCACCTAGAGCAAAATCAATAATCGGCTCATCTGGGCGATGTCTTTTAGCTGTTAACAATTTCGATTCTGCAACTTCATATAAGCCTTGAGCTTCGTACAAATCAGCGAGTTGTAAAAGTGTTTCAACATAAAACGGGTCGTCTTCATGAACGTCGTTTAACAACTGAATAGCTGCTTCATCATCTTCAAGTTCAATATAAATATCTGCTAGCATCGTCTTAAGTTCACCCTCATTTGGATAAGACAGCATTAAATCTTCTAAAATTGGTTTCGCCTGCTGTAAAAATCCCCACTGTCTATATAAATGGGCAATTGTAAATTTTTCATCATCTGTCGCCTGTTCTAAATGTTCATTTAATAGCTGAAGTGCTTTTTCGTATTCATGATTTTCCATATATTGAACGGCTTGATGTATTGTTTGCATTGGTGAACATCCTTTCAAAATGATTTATCTATATGGGATTAACGATTTGGTCGAGATGTTCAAAAAATTGGGGATAGGAAATGTTAATGGATGAATCATCATCAAGAATAACCATACCTTCTGCTACTAAAGATGCGATTGCAATCATCATTGCCATTCGATGGTCATGATATGCGGAAACGAAGGCCCCTTTTAAAGGTGTGGGACCTCGTATGATCATACCATCGACTGTTTCTTCAATATTCGCACCAAGTTTACTTAGTATATGGACAACTGCGCTAATTCGATCTGTCTCCTTTACTCTTAACTCTTCGGCATTTTGAATAATTGTTGTGCCTTGGGCTTGTGTTGCCAGCAATGCAATTAAAGGAATTTCATCAATCAAGCGCGGAATCACTTTATGATTAACATTTGTTGCCCTAAGTGGATGGTACGTTATTGAAATATCACCAAAGCGTTCACCACCAACTGTTTGCTTGTTATAAATTTGAAAACGAGCATTCATTTGCTCAAGTATATCAAGGAAACCTGTCCTCGTCTTATTTAAACCTATATTTCGTAATATTAGTTGACTACCTGGAACAATCGCTGCAGCTGTTAAGAAAAATGCAGCTGAAGAAATATCTCCAGGAACATTAATATGAGTGGCGGTTAATGGTTTCATTGCTTTAATCGTTATTTTTTTACCATAAATATCTATAGGGGCGCCAAAAGCTTTTAACATATTTTCTGTATGGTCTCTTGTTTGTTCTTTCTCAATAACAGTCGTTTGGCCTTGGGCAAATAGTCCTGCAAGTAAAAGTGCCGATTTTACTTGGGCACTTTTAACTGGAAGTCTATAAGTTATACCTTGAAGTTGTTGACCACGAATCATAAGTGGTAAATTACGACCATTGCACCTTCCATCAATCGTTGCACCCATTTTTTGTAATGGGTCAGTCACACGGTCCATCGGTCGTTTCGTTAAAAAATCATCACCGTACAATGTTATAAACATAGGTAGTCCTGCTAACACACCGACAATTAGCCGAGCTGTTGTGCCTGAATTTCCTAGATAAAGCGGTTGTTTCGGTTCGCTAAATGACGATGCCCCTTTACTACTAATATACAATGTCATTTGCTCTTGCTCAATTTGAACGCCTAATTGACGAAAAATATTTACTGTACGCATACAATCATCGCTGTTTAAAAAGTTTGTAATCGTTGTTTCGCCGCATGCTAATGCGCCAAGTATGACCGCACGATGTGAAATCGATTTATCGCCTGGTATCGTCAGTTCTCCTGATATAGGTGCTTGCGTTTGATACAAATATCTCTTATTCAATCACATTCACATCCTTTAATGAACAATTGCCACTTCATAACCTTTAGCTTTTAATAATTTTTCACTTGTAAGCTGTGCTTGCTTTGTGTCAACAGTAATTCTTAAAGCACCGGTGATCCCTTCACGAATTTCCAAAATTTGTATATTTGTAATGTTAACATTTTTTGCTGCAAGTATTTGCACAACTGATGCTAAAGCGCCCGGCTTATCTTTGATATCAACATATAAATCGTAAAATGAATATAAAGCACCCTTTTTTTCAACCCCAAGACCATCTCGATATTTTTTCGCTTCATTTAAGTAATCAATCATTTCTTGTTTATAATTTTTCCCGATGATATTCTTTAATGTTTTCATTTCGTTGATCCAGTCGTTAAGAAGTTTGAGCATTTTTTCCCGATTGTGATAAAAAATATCTTCCCACATTTCCGGTCGACTTGAGGCGATACGTGTTATATCGCGAAAACCGCCAGCTGCTAGTTCAGGCAGAAAAGTATGCTTCATTTCCCATTTTTTCGCTTGATGGACGAGTGAAGAAGCTATAAGATGTGGAAAATGAGAAATAACGCTCGTCATTTCATCATGTTCATTCGGCTGTAAAACGATAAAATGACTATTTGTCGGATGTAAAACATCTTTTAATACATTTAGTTTGTCAGTAGAACAATCATCGGTTGGAATTAGAACATAAATTGCATTTTCAAATAAATGTTTTTTAGCAGACTGGATACCACTTTTATGAGAACCAGCCATAGGGTGTCCGCCGATAAATGTAATATGTTTATTAGAGAAATAGCGTGCTTGTTTAATAATTGACCCTTTAACAGATGAGACATCGGATATAATAACGTCACGTTTGAAGGAAACCGAATTTAACACTTCCATAAGCTTAATCGTCTCAGTAATAGGGGTTGCTAACAAAACAATATCAGCGTTATTGACTGCTTTTGTAAAATTTACAGTTGCTTCGTGAATAATCTCATGATCAACGGCATATTTAAGTGTTTTTTCGCATAAATCATAACCTATAATATAGTTCATATCGGAAGTCCGAAGTCCTTTTGCAAGCGAACCTCCGATTAATCCGAGTCCAGCGATGACAATTGTTCGCCTCATCTAATCTTTCCTTCGTTTATTTTCTTATTGAATGTCAGAAGCAACTGCTGTAATTCTTTCATTTCTTCTTCTGTTCCGATCGTTACGCGCATAGTATTTTTCATGCCTAAAGCTTCACCGGGACGAATGATAAATCCATGTTTTAATAAAAATTTCTCAATATCATAACCGCTAACCGGTGTTTTTACAAATAGAAAATTTGTCTCTGAATGGTCATAAGTCCAACCAAGATCGTCTAAAAATAACATAAATTGATTTTTAACTTGCTCATTTTTCTTGATAGATTCACGAACAAAATTTTCATCTTTTAAGGCAGTAACAGCTGCCTTTTGAGCAATAGTAGACGTATTAAATGGCCCCCTTACAATATTTAACTGCTGGGCTACATGTTTATTTGCAACAGCATATCCGATCCGTAAGCTTGCTAAGCCGTAAGCTTTAGAAAATGTCCTTAAAGTTATTAAGTTATCATATGTATGTAATTTTTGAATCACATTTAAATCATACTTTGAGTGCTGATATTCATAATAAGCTTCATCAAGAACGACGAGTATATCTTTTGGACATTGTTCCATAAACTGGTGAAAAGATTGTTTACAAAGCGGTGTACCAGTTGGATTATTAGGAGAACATAACCAAATAACTTTCGTTTGTTCATGAATTTTATTGAACATCTCCTTTAAATCATGTGCTCCGTTGTTTAAAGGAACTTCTTCAATATGGGCCCCTTCAATTAATGCGTGATGTTTATACTGTGGAAATGTCGGCGTAGCCATGATCGTATGAGAACCCGGATACAAGTATGCTCGAGAGATCATTTGAATTAATTCATCAGAACCGTTTCCAAAGACGAGTTGGTCACCACTAACACCTAATTGGTCGCTTAATGCTTCTCTAAGCTCTGATGCATGGCCATCCGGATATAAAGCATAGCTATTATCTGATCTATCTTCAAATATTTGTTTTACTGCCGGTGAAGAACCGTATGGATTTTCATTAGAGGCTAATTTAACAATTTTTTTTACATTAAACACTTTCTTAATTTGATCTGGATGCTTGCCTGGCTTATAAGGGGATAAATTTTTTAAAACCGATTTGCCTTCCAAATGTCCCAACTCCTTTACTTTTTAACTTATTTTATTTATAAATGTTTTGAAAAATGTCTGTAAATACTTATATAAACTTTCATCGCTTACATGTGTAATTACTGGATTTGTTAAATCCTTTAATAAAATCAACTGTATATGATTGCCAACGACTTTCTTATCACGTTTCATTTTTTCAATTACTGAGGAAACATTAAGATTACTTATTGATAATGGGTAGGCATTCTTTTTTAACCATTGATAAAATATCTCAACAGGTAATTGGACATTATATAAATGTTCGCTCAACCATAAGGCAAATAAAAGTCCAATGGCAACTGCTTCTCCATGTGTTATTTGCCCGTAACCTATTTCGGCCTCTAAAGCATGGCCTAATGTATGACCTAAATTAAGATACTTTCTCTCGCCAAATTCTGTTTCATCGAATTCAACGATTTTCGCCTTAATGCTTATTCCCGATAGTAAATGGTCACCTAATTGCTTGGTCGTTACTGAATAAATATCTGTATGAATGAGCTCCTTAAAAAATGATGCATCAGCAATTAACGCTTCTTTGATTAGTTCGGCATAACCTGAGCGTATATCTCTATTGCTTAAACTATGAAGCATAGCCGTATCGTAAATAACCGCCTGTGGTGGATAGAAACTGCCGATTAAATTTTTCCCAAGTTCATGGTTAATCGCAACTTTCCCACCAACACTACTGTCATGCGCGAGAATCGTCGTAGGCATTTGGATATAATCGATTCCGCGCATAAATGTTGCCGCTACAAAACCTGCAATATCACCCACAACGCCCCCACCCAAAGCGATGATGAGCGATTGGCGATCAAGGCCATATGTGATTGCTTTCGTTAAAAGTTTATAGTAAATATGAATGCTCTTAGATGTCTCCCCTTGAGGAATAATGGCCTGATACACTTTGTCATGTACAATATTTGTTAATACATCTGTTAAATAAAGATTTGAAACATTTTCATCTGTAACGACCATAACTGACGAATATGACTTTTTAATATAATGATTGAGTTGAAATCGAATATTTTCATCGATGTATATTGGATAATCAAAAGACATAGATTGAACGACTAAATGTGGCATTTAAAAACACCTTATATTCTTTCGATATTCATTAACAGCCTGCTTTAATAATGGAAACTGATCGCTAGAAAATTGTTCGGTAATGGCCCGAGCACATTCAAATGCAACGACATGTTCCATGACAACGGCGGCTGCCGGAACCGCACAAGAATCAGATCGTTCGATGCTAGCTTCAAACGGTTCTTTCGTTTCTATATCTACACTTTGAAGGGGTTTGTATAAAGTCGGGATTGGTTTCATAACACCGCGAACGACTATTGGCATACCTGTCGTCATTCCACCTTCAAAACCACCTAAGCGATTTGTTTTCCGATAATAACCAACTTCCTCGTCCCAAGCGATTTCATCATGTACGTCACTGCCATTTCGGCGCGCTGCTTCGAATCCAATGCCAAATTCGACGCCTTTAAAAGCGTTAATACTCGCTACACTTCCGGCTATTCGGCCGTCTAATTTACGATCGTAATGGACATATGATCCGATCCCAGCAGGTATTCCTTCTACATATACTTCGGTAACACCACCGATTGAATTTCCTTCTGCTTTTGCTTGATCAATCGCATCCATCATTTGCTGTTCGACTTGTTGATCTAACGTTCTTACAGGCGATGCTTCTGAAATTTCCCTTCGTTTCTGAACTGATAAGGACGGATCATCACTCGCTTGAATACCAGCTATTTCTTTAACATATCCAACAATTTCAATACCTAAATGTTTAAGCAACGTCTTAGCAACTGCCCCTGCTGCAACACGTGCTGCTGTCTCCCGAGCCGATGACCTTTCGAGCACATTTCTCATGTCGCGATGTCCATACTTAAGGGCACCATTTAAATCGGCATGCCCTGGACGTGGACGTGAAATAATACGTCGAATATAGGCATCATCATCGATTGGGTCTTCTCCCATTATATCTGCCCAACGTTTAAAATCATCATTTCGAATAACTAATGAAATCGGTGAACCTAACGTATAGCCGTGTCTAACACCACTCGTTATATCAACTAAATCTTTTTCAATCTGCATTCGTCTACCACGACCATAACCTTTTTGTCGCTCAAGTAGTGACCGATTGATATCCTCTTTTACAAGTGGCATCTTAGCCGGAACACCCTCAATAATCGTCGTTAATTGTTTCCCATGTGATTCGCCTGCTGTCATATAACGCATGTAACTTCCCCCATATTTTTAATTTTAATATTTCAATCAACGATAAAATATGACATTACATTATAACTATATTTTCTAAAATTTCAAGATCATTCTCATAAAAAAACTATGGATGGTTAACATATTTTTCATAAAAAAAAGTATCAACGACTGATAAATTATATTGCATCGGATTAAATATTTGTTCTGTACTTCCGACAAATAAAATACCTTGATGAGAAAGCGCGTTACTAATTTTTTGATAAATCATATGTTTCGCTTCATCGGTAAAATAAATGAGTACATTTCGACAAACGAGTAAGTCAATGTTCATTGGGTAAGCATCTCTTAATAAATCATGTTTTTTAAATGTAACCATTCGTTTGATATCTTGATCAATATGGTATAAGCTGTTATTTTTTGTAAAATATTTCGTTTTCATTATTTTAGGTAAGCCTTTTAAAGCGTTTGCTTGATATATGCCATCATTTGCCTTTTGAATAGCATTTTCATCAATATCTGTCGCTAATATGTGAACGTCTGCATCGGGAAAATGTTCGGTCAACATAAGCGCTAAACTATAAGGTTCTTCCCCCGTCGAGCATGCAGCACTCCAAATAGATAATTTTTGTTTGTCTTTTAGCAATTCGGGAAATATTTTTTGTTGTAAAACAGCCCATCTTTTCGGATTTCTATAAAATTCCGAGACATTAATTGTTAGCCGATCAACAAATTCATTAAGTAATTGTTCATTGTCTTTTAAAGCTTTATAATAAGTAGCAAAACTGCTAAATCCACGTTTTCGTTTCAATGATGTTAAACGGCGTTTCATTTGTGCTTCTTTATATAAATTTAAATTCACACCTAACATACGGTAAATACGCTCTTTAAACAAACTATATTCGTCTGTCATATCAATTGCCTCTTTCATCTATTATAACGTCTAGACTTTAAATATTTATTAAAAGCCTCCGTAACGACGGAGGCTTTTAATAAATAAATATCATCATTCAGCATACAGCATAATTTTAGTAAATCCACTGCTCATCTTGCTTATCATAAGATAAAATTTCTTCTTCATTGAAGAAAAGATTTATCTCTCTTTCAGCACTTTCTGGCGAATCCGATCCATGGATAATATTTTTTCCGACAGTTATGCCAAAATCACCCCGAATCGTTCCTGGTGCAGCTTCTTGTGGATTCGTCTCTCCCATCATTGAACGAGCCGTCTTAATGATGTTTTCTCCTTCCCAAACCATAGCAAATACAGGGCCAGACGTTATAAATTCTACGAGTTCATTAAAAAAAGGCTTGTCTTGATGCTCTTCATAATGGGTTTTTGCTAAATCATCAGAAACGTTCATAAGTTTTGCGGCAACAAGTTTAAATCCTTTTTTCTCAAAAACTTGAACGATATTACCAATTAAATTTCTTTGCACACCATCTGGTTTAACCATTAAAAATGTTTTTTCCATATATAACACCTCATTTTATGTAATATCTGTTAGAACTATCGTTAAAATCATATCAAACAATTGTATAAATAACAACGATCATTATGAGCGCCTTTCACCAATATATTTCGCAATCATTTGTAAAATTTTTTTCGCTTTTATATTAGGTATAGGCTCTAATGCTTTTAAAGCTTTTTCTAAATACCAATTGCTTACTTTATATGAACAATTAATCGCATCTGAGTTTTTTAACATATTTAATAACTGCTCAAAATGTTCATCTGATAATTGATCAACATTCGTAAACATTTCTTTTAATTGACAGTTAAATGTTTCATTTTTCATCGCAAATAATGTTGGTAACGTTATATGACCTTGAAGTAAATCATTTCCTGTCGGTTTTCCGAGCTCTTTGGCTGTTGAAGTGAAATCAAGTATATCATCAATGATTTGATATGACATACCGATGTAATAACCATATTTATATAATTGGTGAGCTATTTTGTCTGATGTTCCGCCAACAATTGCTCCTAACTTACAACTTGTTGCAATAAGTAACGCTGTTTTACGTTTAATCCGGCGCAAGTAATGCCGCAATTGTTGATTCCAATTGTATTGGTCTTTTATTTGTTCAATTTCCCCAAGACAAACTTCAACGATAGTGTGCGACAATAAGTTGTGGATTCTAGCGTCTTGTAAAGTAGCTATATGCTCAAGGGCTCTAGCGAGAATATAATCGCCTGTATACATCGCTACGCGATTGCCATATATTTTTTTAATCGTCGGTTGACCTCTTCTAAGCTCAGCATCATCTATGACATCATCATGGACAAGCGTTGCCATATGAATTAACTCAAGAGAAACGGCGACTTTCTCAACTTGTTTTATATCAAAATGACCCATTTGGCTCGCCAACAAAACAAAAACCGGACGAATCCGTTTGCCACCAGCTTTTAGCAATTGTGTCGATGCTTCACGCAAAATTGGATGCTCCGCTTGAATCGCTTTATTTAAAGCTTGTTCGATCGTATTTAAATCATCTTTTAAATATTTGTATGCCTTTTTTAATTTCATGCATGTCACCTTTTATCCACTAATTCCGGTTGTTTTCTGGTTTTATTCCTAAATGCATGGCTGCTACCCCACATGTATAACTTTTTGTGATCACTTTTGAAAAACCAACTTGAAAAAACATTCGCTTCAATTGCTTTTTATCCGGGAAATTTTTCGCCGACTCGTGTAACCACGCATATTCATCATAGCTTTTGGCAAAAATCCTGCCAAAAAACGGCATAATAAATCGAAAATAAAAATAATACATTTGTTTAAACCCAAACAATGTTGGTTGCGATGTTTCTAGGCAAACGACCTGGCCACCCGGTTTAACAACGCGGTACATCTCTTTTAAAACAGCTATATAATCAGGGACATTTCGCAGTCCAAAGCCAATTGTTACATAATCGAAACTATTGTCCGCAAAAGGAAGATCCATAGCATTTCCATGAATAAATTTTAATTGCGAAAGGTTTAACATTTGTTTTTTTTGCTTAGCAACAGAGAGCATATTATGACTAAAATCAAGACCTATAACATGCCCAGTTCGCTTAACATCTTCTGCTAGAGCAATCGACCAATCACCAGTTCCACAACAAACGTCTAAAGCTTTCGAGCCTTCCTGTACAGCCATTTGTTTCATAACGTCTTTACGCCAAGCTTTATGACGTTTAAATGAAATAATTGAATTCATCGTGTCATATTTATCGTAAATTTTCTCAAATACTTGATGGACACGTTCTTCCTTTGAATAATGTTTACTCATCTTCTACCCTTCTTCCACAAAAGACTTTACGTCATATGTGAGCTCGGAAAGCAGCTTATCGAAATGTAAGTGATACAATGAATGTTTCATCGTTGATTGCTGTAAATAAAGCTCTAAGTCGTCAATATATTTTGTAATCATCATTTCAATTTGTTCTAATATTGAACTTAAATGCATATTTTCCGTTTCTAACCAATTTGCAAATATAGATGAATACCCATTTTGGTATATGAACAGTTTTTCCTTGATCAGTTTATGCGTCAAGAGTAGATCCTCAATAAATGGTGTAATGGCTAGTTCTGTTAACCATTCAGTTACTCGTGTTATGAGTAAAGATTCAAGTTTTTTGACAATGAGAATCATTTCATTAAAAGACTTAGCTTCATTGTAATAAAGTTTCATTTTTAATTCATTAATTTCTTTAATTGTTGTTGCTAATGTTTGAATCATGGCGAAGTCTTCAATTTCCGATAATAGAAAATAATATAGACCGCTATAATAATCACCCGCTAAAACGAGTAACTGTCTAGATTTCGGATTTGCTTTCCTATCATGTGCATCATTTGATGCTGGTACGAGATCATGGGTGTCTAATGCTATTTGAATAAGGATGATTGAAATGATGTACTTTCTTTTTTTCTCTTCAGATAGCGATGCCTTATTTATAATTGAATATATGATAAATAACTTACAATCATCTATAACAGCATTTTCAATATACTTGTCCAAGTATGAATGTTGAATTTTTCGCTCAATACATGCTTTTAAGTCTTTTAATTCTTCACTAAAAGCATCCAAAATCATCACCCGAGCCCTTCTAATAATAAAGAAACCATCAACCATTTAAATGTTTTTTATCAATAGTTTTATATCTAGACTTTAAACGATACGTCATTGTAAGTTTTATATTCACTAGAATGTTATTTGCATTGTAAGTATAACATAATTTATCAATAATCGATAATACAGAGAATCCTAAACAAAGGTAAATTATATGATGATATTTTAATCACTTTTAACTTCCCCATGATGTGTTTGAATAACTGCTTTACCACGAACTTTAACAGCTGATGTATGCTCGGTAAACTGTGCAATCATGACTTCACCTGTATCTAATATTTCTGAATGGTGAAATCGAGTGTCCGTTCCTCGCGTTAAACCAATCACATTGACACCATCTTCTAAAGCTTTAATGACTATGTAATCAGATTTTGCAAATACGTCCATATATACACCCCTTTTACATTTCATAAGTCGTATAAATTATGTCAATCTTAAGCATTGAAATCAATCCAAATCATACATAAATGTAACATTAAAAAAGGGCGCGTCTATTACGCACCCTTAAGCCCTATGTAAAATTAACCTTCTTTCACAGCATCTTTTAGGGCTTTTCCTGCCTTAAAAGCTGGAACTTTACTTGCAGGAATTTGAATTTCTTCACCTGTTTGCGGATTGCGACCTTTACGTGCCGAACGGTCGCGTACTTCAAAATTACCAAAACCGATAATTTGTACCCGTTCACCTTTACTGAGTGAATCCATGATCGTTTCAAAAACAGCATCTACAGCTTTTGTTGCATCTTTCTTAGAAAGTTCTGTTGATTCTGCAACGGCATTAACTAAGTCTGTTTTGTTCATGATATTCACCTCCTCCCAATAACAGTCTGCTTCGTTAAAAGCAAAGATAATTGTATCACCATTTGTTCACTAAATTACCAGCTTTTATACGGCTTTTCCACCTTTTTCATTGGTGACACCGCTTATAGTAACTGAGATTATTATAAAATTCAACAATATTTACGAATTTATTTTGTTTTTTATCGTTTTATTAATATTTTTCCTATGTATGAACGCTTTGACCGACAGTACTCTTACATCTTAACATTTAAATGTTAGGAACAAAAGTAATGAATGTTTCATTTGCAAAACATGACAACAAATAGCTTACTCTGCTATTTTAACAAAAAATCGCAGCGAAAACATATTTCACTGCGAGTTTCCTACAAAATATTTGCTTTTTAATTGATGCTTATAAAATAATAGCAATGAGACCACCCGAACCTTCGTTAATAATTCTCTCTAACGTATCTTTTAGTTTATAACGGGCATTTTCCGGCATCAAAGCTATTTTTGCTTGAATCCCTTCGCGCACAATAGAACTTAAAGACCTGCCAAAAATATCTGATTCCCAAATCGATAAAGGATCCTCTTCGAAATCTTGCATTAAATACCTTACAAGCTCCTCACTTTGTTGCTCAGTTCCAATGATTGGTGCAAATTCCGATTCAACTTCAACTTTAATCATATGAATAGATGGTGCATCAGCTTTTAGCCTAACACCATATCTTGATCCTTGCCGAATAATTTCTGGTTCATCTAACATCATATCTTCAACCGACGGCGCAGCAATTCCATATCCTGTTTGTTTAACCATTTGTAAAGCATCTGATATTTGATCATATTCCCGTTTGGCATGTGCAAAATCTTGCATTAGCTCTAACAAATGATCTTTACCGCGAATTTCCTCACCGACGATTTCTTTTAACACTTGATCATACAAATAATCTGGAGCGTGTAAATCAATTTCTGCAATTCCTTCCCCTAATTCCATATGAGCTAAATTTGCCTTACTAATATAATCATATTGGGAAAAATCTCCTACAATATCGTTAACATCTCTTAAACGTTTAATATTTTTAACAGTTTCATGAATAGCTTCTTGATAATTTTCTCTAAGCCAATGATCTTCTTTTAATACCATAACCCAACTTGGTAAATTAACATTCACTTCTAACACTGGAAATTCATATAATGATTCGCGCATGACATTGTAAACATCGTGTTCTGTCATCGATTCAATGCTCATCGCTAGTACTGGTATGTCATATTTTTCCGTCAGATCTTGCCGTAGTAATTCTGTTTCTTTACTTGTCGGTTTTTTTGAATTAACAACCATAATAAATGGCTTACCAACTTCTTTTAATTCCTCAACAATCTTTTCCTCCGCTCCTTGATAATCTGAGCGATCTATTTCACCTATTGTTCCATCTGTCGTTATAATAACACCAATGGTGGAATGTTCTTGGATAACTTTTCTCGTTCCAATTTCTGCTGCATCATGAAATGGGATTGGATCTTCATACCAGGGTGTATCAATCATTCGTGGCCCATTTTCATCCTCAAACCCTTTCGCACTATCTACAGCATATCCTACACAATCAACAAGACGTACATTAACATCAAGTCCTTCTTCAACATTTACTGTCACAGCTTGATTAGGAACGAATTTAGGTTCTGTTGTCATAATTGTTTTTCCAGCTGCACTTTGGGGTAATTCGTCATGTGCACGTGCCCGCTCACTTTCATCCACAATATTCGGTAGTACGACTAATTCCATAAATTTTTTAATAAATGTAGATTTCCCCGTACGTACAGCTCCAACGATCCCAAGATATACATCACCATTTGTCCGTTTTGAAATATCTTTAAAAATATCAATTCTCTCCAAACAATCCCCTCCCAATTTTGAATACCAATACAGCAGATGAACTCTGACGATTATTTGACATTATCAGTCTATGATGTTGTCCTATTAAAATATGACTTAATACTTGAGAAAGATATGATTTATAAAAGTTGATCATTAAAAACCCTTGCAACAATATATTGTTGCAAGGGTATGAATATGCTACTTATTTAGCTTTTTTCATCGTCTAAAAAAATTGGTTCGCCGTCTTTAACAGTATAAGGCAGTGAATGGGCTGGAACAAATGATGTATTTTCTGCAAGCAAATATCGAATATCATCACCTTCAGCGCAGGAATGATCATACTCTTCCAAGGCGTGCATTAAATCCTTGCGATAATCGATATATAAATTACCATCGATATCCATAATAATCGGCAAATTGCTATCTGTAAAAGGACTGACAACATAAGGTTCTTCTTCTAAACCTAATTCTTTATAATTAACTGTATATAATCCGTCTGCGATCTCTTCTCCAAACGGCGGATAAATATGTTTATCGCGGTAAACTTGCAATTTTACTTTGACACTTTGTAATGCATTTGTCGTTCGTAAGTCAATTAATTTAACCCGTGGGTCATCTTCTGGTGTTAGTAAAACATATTGATATATACCGCCATTTTCAAAGGCATTACCTGGAACTTCGGAAATTAACTGATCTTCTTTTAATTGACTAAAATCAACAAGATATTTTTCAAAAACAGGTGTATCGCTCGATTTTGTTTGAATAGGAACAAGACCCCCAGATTGTTCTCTATATTGATCAACGGCTGTCTGAACTAATTTTAGTTGATCTTCATGAGGAACTTGATTTTTAGCTAATTCTTCTTCAGGGAAAAGACAGCCACTTAACAAAAACAATAAACTAACGATGATATATAGCTTCATGTGATATGTAACATTCATCCAGTTACCTCCTCAACGACTAACTGCTCGTCGGTCCTGAAAAGACAATATATAAAATAATAAGACCACCTAAAATTAAAGAAATATATGCTAAGAAAGATACAATCCCAGCCAGCCATCCTTTTAGCTTATGCCTACTTAATAAAATAAGACCTGTCGCTAAAAACAACAAGATAATTCCAGCAAATGATATGTACATTTTTAACATCGAAACTGACAACATTCTCACCTCTAGACTTAACTACATTCACTATCAAAACGTATTATAACATAAGCACAGACGAATCAGCATTCAAACACATTTTCTTTCGCAACATTTTAAACATAAAAATACGAGATGAAAGGTTAAGCTTCACCTCGTATTGACTAAATAATACCTATTGCAACTCTAACCATGGAATGCTTGTGCAATGTATTTTATGCGAGTAAAACGTAAAATGTATACTCACACGCCTAAATGTTATGATTTAAACAATTTACTTAGTGATTCCATATCTGCTGGCATATTTTTTTGCGTAATCGCTCGAACAATTTTGTCTTCCTTCGCTTTTGATATCGGTTTATTTGCTAGTTTAGATAAACGGCGAACTAATTGTCGAACGGTCCGTTCATCAGAAAAATCTGCATGTTTTAACGAATTTGCAATACCATAAATATCATCCGGCCTAATATTTGCATGCTGTTCAATTTTTTCAAATGGATTGCTCACATACTCGCCTCCCTGCTATGAATAACGTCAACATATTGTATGCGGAGGCGAAAATTTATGTGTTAGTCGTTTGATGTATTTTTTAAAAGTGATGAAAAATCGTCTAATTCTTCACGCCGACTGCGATTCATTAACTGCTGTACAACATCTTCTGGTGATTGATTATTAAATAAAACATCATATATGCCCTTCGTTATAGGCATTTCAACTTGTTGCTTCTGAGAAAATTTATAAGCAGCTTTTGTCGTTTGGACACCTTCTACGACCATTCCCATTTGATTTAAAACATCCTGTAAAGAATATCCCTTTCCTAACATATGACCAGCACGCCAATTACGACTATGTTGACTTGTACAAGTGACAACTAAATCTCCAACACCTGGCAAACCTAAAAATGTAAGTGGACTTGCCCCTAGAGATGTCCCTAGGCGAGCAATTTCAGCTAATCCTCTCGTCAATAATGCGGCCTTAGCATTATCCCCATAACCAAGTCCATCGGATATACCAGAACCTAATGCGATAATATTTTTCAGTGCACCACCAAGTTCTATGCCGATAACATCTGTACTCGTATATACACGAAATGATTCATTAAAAAACAAATCTTGGGCAAATGTTACATGTTTACGATTCAACGAAGAAACTGTAACTGTTGTCGGCTGTCTTTTCGCCACCTCTTCAGCATGACTTGGACCTGATAAAACGACAATATCTTCATAAGCACAATGATGCATCTCTTCGCTAATCATCTCAGATACTCTTTTTAATGACTTCGGTTCAATTCCTTTTGAAGCATGAATAAGTGTTACTTGTTTTGTTAAAACATCGTTTAACTGCTGACAAACCGTGCGAATAGCTTTTGTTGGAACGACGAGAACAATGGCATCAACATCCGAAACTGCCTGTTTTAAATCATGGTAAGCTGTAATTTGTTCAGGTATTCTTACATCGATATATTTTTCATTTTTATGGGTTGTATTAATTGCTTCTGCCTGCTCTTGTCGATGTGTCCACAATCTTACATCGTGACCGTTATCAGCTAAAACGATCGCTAAAGCCGTTCCCCAGCTTCCAGCACCGCAAACGGTTACTTTCATTCGTATCCTCCTCCCTACTGCCGACGTTTTCTAGCATAAATATGAATCGGTGTTGCTATAAAATCAAATGTTTGTCGGATCGTATTTTCTAAAAATCGTTTGTATGTAAAATGTAACAGATCAGGATCATTTACAAAAACGATAAAAGTTGGTGGAGCGACAGCTACTTGAGTCATATAAAAGATTTTTAGACGCTTTCCTTTAATTGTTGGCGTCGGTGTAATCGCTATGGCATCCATCATAACTTCATTCAATTCACCCGTTGGAATGCGTTTATGGTGGTTTTCACTTGCTAACTTAATCATAGGCATTAATGTATGGAGACGCTTCTTCGTTTTAGCTGATACAAAAGCAACTGGCGCATAATTTAAAAATTGAAAATGTCTTCTAATATCCTTTTCAAAAGACGTTACGGACTGTTTCGTTTCTTTGCTTGTATCCCATTTATTGACGACTATAGCGACCGCTCTTCCTTTTTCATGGGCATATCCAGCAACTCTTTTATCTTGTTCTCTTATACCTTCCTCCGCATCTATGACAACTAGCACGACATCTGATCGTTCAATTGCTTTTAAAGCACGAAGGACACTATATTTTTCCGTTGATTCATATACTTTCCCGCGTTTACGCATACCTGCTGTATCAATAATGATAAAGTCTTGTCCGTCTTTATGAAATTGCGTATCAACGGCATCTCTTGTCGTGCCCGGAATATCGCTCACAATGACACGTTCCTCTTTTAAAATAGCATTAACTAAAGAGGACTTTCCGACATTTGGCCGGCCAATTAAACTAAAGCGTATCGTATCATCTTTATCATTTACATGACGATCCTCAGGAAAGTGATGAATAACTTCATCAAGTAAATCTCCAATGCCAAGCCCATGGGCACCTGAAATCGGAAAGGGATCACCAAACCCTAACGAATAAAACATATAAATTTGTTCATGCATTTTTGGATGATCGATTTTATTGACAGCGAGCACAACTGGTTTATTCGCTTTATATAAAATTTTCGCAACTTCTTCATCAGCAGCTGTAATGCCTTCTCTGCCATCGACAATAAAAATAATAACGTCAGCTTCTTCAATGGCTATTTCAGCTTGCTGACGTATTTGTACAAATAACGGTTCATCTCCAATATCTATACCACCTGTATCTATGACAAAAAAGTTTGTCGATAACCAATTAGCCTCAGCATATATACGGTCTCTCGTTACACCTGGTTCATCATCAACGATTGCTACTCTCTCTCCAACTAGGCGATTAAAAATAGTTGATTTACCTATATTCGGTCTTCCAACGATGGCTACGACTGGTTTCCCCATCAGAGGCGCATCCTTTCTATGTACTTAATATGAGATTATTGTTCATTCTAACAAAATAAGCTTGCTTTAACAATTAATGTTAAATATGAATAACAACTACGATATGATTCGTTATTGTAGCCGTTTCTTAAAAAAATATGACCTTGCGAAAGTAACAAAACTCATGCTTATGCGTTGCATAAGATCATTTACATATAAAATGATAACTAAAATAATTAATTGATCTAAAAACCTTAAATCTCCTATCGGTTGTTGTAAATGATAACTTGACAATATAAGCTTATGTAAAAGTTCACCAGCACATATACCGAGAAGTCCTGTCATTAATCGTTGATAAAAATCTTTAATGAGCACGATAATAATCATACCACACATAAATGGAATCAATAAATATTCAGGAATAATCATCCAAATAGGAGATATCTTTTCCCATAATAGTATCGCTGTATATCCAATCATGATGGTAATAGAGACGAACATATAATGTTTCCACTTCTGGCTTTTTCCATGCATTAAAAATGCGCCTCCAATAATGAAAAGAAATGATAACGATATTTGTTGTTGCTTAATGGATATGTAAGTATTTGCACCTGCTATTGCCATTAGTAGTAAAATAGCTAAATGCGTTCGACGACGTGTTTTATCCATAAAAAAAGTAATGATCACCCAAAATATCCAACTCATCCAAAAAAATATATATCCTACAAACAACACCTCTTCACCTTCCCTTAGCATTATTGCTAAAAAAAGGCGATTTTAAACAAAAACTCTCTCCTTTAGAAAGAGAGAGTTCTTACAATTATTGTTTATATTTGTCTAGCTGATCTCCGATGACATCACCTAGTTGAAAGCCTGCTTGATCGTCTTTTCGTTCATATTGTTCGATATCTGCTTCTTCCTTTTCTTCTTCAACCTGTTTAATGCTTAAGGAAATACGTTCATCTTCTTCATTAACATCTAACACTTTAACGTTAATTTGTTGTCCTTCTTCCAATACTTCCTCCGGTGTTCCGATATGACGGTTGGCGATTTGTGAGATATGAACGAGCCCTTCAACACCTGGTTCTAATTCCACAAAAGCGCCAAAGTGTACGAGTCGTTTTACAACACCTTCTTTGATATCATCCTTTTCAATCCGATCTGAAACACCTTCCCAAGGTCCCGGAATTGTATTTTTACGAGATAGTGAAATGCGTTCATTTTCTTCATCAATAGATAGTACTTCGACTTCAATTGTCTCACCTTCAGAAACGACATCTGATGCTTTCTCGACGTGCTCATGTGCAAGCTCGGAAATATGAACGAGTCCATCAACACCACCGATATCAACAAAAGCACCAAAATCTGTTAAACGTTGAATGACACCTTCAATCACTTGTCCTTCTTCTAAGGTAGCAAATAATTTCTCCTTCTTCTCTTCGGCTTCCTCCTCTAAGACGGCTCGATGGGAAAGAATAATTCGATTTTGCTCTCGATCAAGGTCGACGATTTTAACGCGAAGAGACTTATCAACATAATCAGAAAAATCTTCGACGTAATATGTTTCGACTAAAGATGCAGGTATGAATCCGCGCAATCCAACATCAGCTACAAGTCCACCTTTAACGACTTCTTTTACAACCGTTTCAAAAACTTCCCCATTTCTATACTTTTCTTCTAAATCTTCCCAAGCTCGATCAGCATCAACAGCCTTTTTAGAAAGGACGACATCGTCATCAATTTTCGTTACTTTCAAAGATAATTCTTCGCCTACTTCAACAATATCCTTTGGATGTTCAATATGTAGATTCGACAATTCACTAATCGGGATAATACCTTCCGATTTATATCCAATATCTACAAACACTTGTTTATCTTCGACTTTTACAACAGTTCCTTGCAGTGTGGAACCTATTTTTATCTCTGGCATTTCATTCATTTCTTCCATGGCTAGCCCTCCTAATTGCAATCGAAAAAACTTGAGTTTTACTACAAGTTTTATCACAGATCAAATGATTTTCTATTCTTAAATTTTGTAAGTGTTTGACACTTACAATAAAAAATACTCTTTTTTATAACTTCTTATAATCAAAAAAATTTGTCAAGTAAAATAACATAAAAGCGAACGGTTAATCATATCATAAACCGTTAACTTTATTATAAACAAGTTTTAAGATGCGTTGAACGACGCCGCTAATCGTTAATGAAGTTGTATCTATTTCTATGGCGTCTTCAGCTTTAATAAGCGGTGCAATTGAACGGTTTGAGTCAACTAAGTCTCTTTGTTTAATATCGTGCTTCAATTGTTCTATATTTGATGAAAAGCCTTTTTTTACGTTTTCCGCATGACGACGCTTAGCCCGCTCCTCTACAGAAGCATTTAAAAATACTTTTACCTCGGCATTTGGTAAAACGTAAGTACCTATATCTCTTCCGTCCATAACGACACTATTATTTTCAGCTAATGCACGTTGACGTTTTACCATCTCTTCACGAATACGTGGTAATTTAGCAATCGTTGAGACGTTATTTGTCACATAATCAGCCCTTATATGTAATGTGGCATCAATTCCATCTAGTAAAATTTGCTGTCTTGTCCCCTCTTGGATGAGACTAATATCCGTTTGTGATAACAAAGACATGAGTTTATTTTCTTCATTCAATGGGACATCAGCCTGTATCGCTTTTAATGTTAATGCCCGATACATCGCACCAGTATCAACATATGTAAAAGACATTTTATCAGCAACTCGTTTAGCAACTGTACTTTTACCAGCCGCTGCTGGTCCATCAATAGCAATTCTAACCGTCTGTCTCACAATAACCGTCATTCCTCTCAATCAAACGAATTCAATGATATATACATAACTTAACTATAATATAGTACATCAAAACAAGTTATATTGCAAATGAATATTATTTTAAATGTGCTTCGCGCTGTTTTGCAAAACAAAATTGCATAATCATTTGCTCCGTTTTATGGGAAATTGAAGAAAAATTTACGGAGGCGATTCTAGAAAAATCCTCTGTCTCTCTCATCCGGAGTACTTGAGCAGATAGCTGAATATATTCATATGAGCCTGATGATAAAGGTAATACTATCCAAATTTCGACAGATTGTCCCTTAAGTAGGGATTTATCTTCTGGGATAATGAACGATAATCCGCCACCGCTTAAGTCTACCGTTACCGTCACAAATGGCGATTGCGATTGATTAGGGAAATGTACTGCTATATCTAAAGTAGCTTTTACACGAATAAATTCCCGTCGTTGAATACGTTCTATATTGTCATCGGGAGATTTAATGGCTAATGTTGGAATGTTTAATATAATTTGATCCAGTACTTTTGTCTCAAAACGATACATAGCGTTATCTTCACCTATATATGAAGCTTTAAACGTCGTTCCTTTTGAAAATTTTGTCGTCTCTCTCGTCTCTTGATGGGTCGGAAAATCAATATATACATGTTTGTCATCTTGATCAATAATTTGACATTCATAAGTGTGAACATCTTTCGTAGATTCTTTTTCTAAAAATAATGCTGTTCCTATATCCATCAATCTCCCCCACATCTTCCATATCTAATATACATCTATTATTACAAATATCGTGAAAAAGGGAAAGGTTTAACCCTTCCCTAAAGATTGGAATAATTAATTTCCTTTCCTGATAATTTTTCAACTTCTTCTTCTTCGCCAGTCATCGCATTAATAAAAATACGGTAAGTTTCATCTCCATATGTTCCTAAAAATTCGTATACTAAAACTTCTTCACCATCATCACTATCAATGATCGCTAAATAGTCTTCTTGAACATCAATATCCTCACTCATAGCATCTAATGCTTCATCTTTTGATAATTTAGGTTCTGGAATATCTCGATTCCTGTTGTTCTGTAAATAATTTTGTGCTGTTAATCCTAAAATCTCACCATTATCTAAAGCTATTTTAACTTCAATCGCATCTGAATGGATGCGTATATCATCTTCTTTAGATAAAAAGGAATAGACACCTATATCATCAAATTCATTACTTTGAAAAATATCTATATCCTCAAAACCAAATGTTTGTAAATATTCTTCCGCCTTTTCCATACCTTCATTTAAACTAAGCTCCTTTTCGTTTATGGGACGATCAACTAATAATGTCATCGGATGTCCCCCTTTTACAGTCATATCCAAATAAGCATTTTTATTTCCATTATCATAAGAAATACTGTAAGTCTCAACATCCGAACCTTCACCACTTGTCGCTAAATCCATTTTATTTTCGTCTTCAACATTAAATATTTCTTTGCTTCGCTCTAAGGCTTCTTCTTCCGTAATATCTTCACCCGTTAAATGATCATAGCTATGCTCTTGTGCTGATAATCCAATAATAGCTGAATCAACGTTACCTTCTGTATATTCACCGACTTTTTCTTCAACCGTTTGAAAACCGTCAATAATTGTGTTGTCCATTGGCTCATCTTGCGTAGCTAAGGCAAGTTGGACATCCATCCAACGAAGGTTTTCATCAAGAACAACGTGTTGAACTTCCCTTAATTCGGTTTGAATATCTTCCGCTTCGTTGTATAAATCTTTTAAAGAGTCCACTTCTTTATCAGATAATGGATCTTCATCTAAATCTCTGACAGCTGTACGATAGGTGAATTCACCAATATCAGAGAGAAATGATTCTGTTTTATTAAAAGGGAGCAAAGCTAATGGAAGTTGCCCAACATTTGCTAATGCTTCTGATGTAAGGCGCCATATTTCAACGAGCCGTGGAGATAGCTTTTCATTTGAGCTCGTTACAAGGGCTACGCCAATTTCATCATGTAACAAATCCATATGATATGTCAGTTCATGAAACGCACGCTGGTACGTGTTTTCAGCTTGTATTAAAACCTCGTTTTTTTCTTGATGTTCTTGATAGCCCCAAACGCCTGCGCCAATTAAACCGATTGTTAATACCGTAATAATGATCCAACGAGCCATTATTTCACACCTTTCTATTTACAAAAAATATGTTTTCCAATTTTCTTTATTTGTGGTCGAGACCATATCCAACTTGATGTCGCTGTTTCAGGATTAAAATAATATTCTGCATTGTTAGATGGATCCCAGCCATTAATAGCATCTAAAACTGCTTGTTGTGCTGTTTCATTTGGCTCTAAATAAATTTGTCCATCAGCAACCGCTGTAAAAGCTCGTGGCTCAAAAATAACACCTGCAATCGTATTCGGAAATGTAGGACTTTCAACACGATTTAAAATAACAGCAGCTACAGCGACTTGCCCTTCATAAGGTTCACCTCTTGCCTCACCGTATACAGCATTTGCCATAAGCTGAATATCATTTTGTGAATATCCTTGTGGAACATTAACTGCAGCCATCTCTTCCGCTTGTTCTTCATCGTCTTGTGACTGTTGTTCCTTAGAACCATCTTTTTCTTCAGTTTGTTCACCTTTTTCTGTAGATTCACCCTTTTGTTTTTCCTCTCCGTAGTGGGTAAATGATTTACCTTGATTCATTTGTTCTTTGACATATTGCTCATCATAATGACTCGCATTGGCGAGCTTATTTTTTGTCGTCTGACCTGCTAAACCATCAACGTTTAAACCAAATTCATATTGAAAATTTCTTAAGGCCCAATATGTCCCCCAGCCAAACACACCATCGATTGTTCCATTGTAAAATCCTAAGTATTGTAATCGTGCCTGCAATTCAATGACATCATCGCCAACTGCGCCGTGTTGAATAACTTGTTGGCTAAAGGCATTTATAGGTTTAGCTCTAGGTATGAACAATACGTCTGTGAAGATAAACAAGAAACATATCATTATTATGATAGAGGATCTTTTCGCATTAACCATTTGTTCTCCTCCTGTTGTACATTCATTTGATAGCTTTATTTTTTGAATAACCATCTATTTTATTCATAAATATTAAAAAGAACGAATAACCGAACGTACAACATGAGGAAACAAGAAAATTATAAATACAAATAAAAAAACTCCTATCATATGATGATAAGAGTTTTACATATATATATTTATATCCACCCGCGAAATCTCGAGGCTTCGGCTATTTTTCGTACACCGACCATGTAAGCTGCTAAACGCATATCGACACGTCTCGTTTCAGCTGTATGATAAATTGCATTAAACGCTCTAATCATTGCTTCATGAAGTTTCTTATCTATTTCTTCCTCCGGCCAATAATAACCTTGATTATTTTGAACCCATTCGAAATAAGATACTGTAACACCGCCTGAGGATGCCATAACATCTGGAACTAATAAAATACCGCGTTCAGTAAGAATTTGTGTTGCTTCAGGCGTTGTTGGCCCATTGGCAGCCTCAACGACAATACTCGCTTTTATTTGATGGGCATTTTCTTTCGTAATTTGATGACCAACAGCAGCCGGAACTAAAATATCACAATCTAATTCAAGCAATTCTTTATTCGTTATCGTATGGTCAAACAGTTTCGTAACCGTACCAAAACTATCCCGTCTATCCAATAAATAATCAATGTCAAGTCCATTTGGATCATGTAACGCACCATAAGCGTCCGAAATGCCAATAACCTTTGCTCCAGCATCATGTAAAAACTTTGATAAATAACTGCCGGCATTCCCAAAGCCTTGAACAATGACACGAGCGCCTTTTAAATTAATACCTTTCTTTTTGGCAGCTTCATGAATACAAATTGTTACACCTTTAGCTGTTGCAGATTCCCGTCCATGAGATCCTCCTAAAACAATTGGCTTTCCCGTTATAAAACCTGGATTGTTAAATTCATCAATGCGACTATATTCGTCCATCATCCATGCCATAATTTGTGAATTTGTAAAAATGTCTGGTGCGGGAATATCTTTCGTCGGACCGACAAATTGACTAATCGCCCGGACATATCCACGACTTAAACCTTCCAATTCTCTAAAAGACATTTCACGAGGATCGCAAATGATTCCACCCTTACCTCCACCATAAGGCAAATCCATTATGCCGGCTTTTAAACTCATCCAAATCGCTAAAGCATTTACTTCTTTTTCTGTAACGTTCGGATGAAATCTAACACCGCCTTTTGTTGGTCCAACAGCATCGTTATGTTGCGCACGATAGCCAGTGAATACTTTGATCGAACCATCATCCATTCTAACAGGTATTCTAACCTTTAACATGCGCACTGAATCCTTAAGTAGCTCATATACTTCATCAGGATAACCTAAACGGTTTAACGCATCTTTGATAACAGCCCGTGTGGACGTTAAAATATCAACACTTTCCTGATCATTTGCTTTATTGGCGGAATCTGCTACTTGATCAGCTACCATGTGTTTACCTCCTAATGAAATTGTTAATTTTATATTATTGTATCAAGAAATGAGCATATACGTTCATATTACATATGCAATTATATGAAGATAGTGACCCTTTTGCAAAACAAATGCGGGAAATGATTCGCCCCTATATAATGTTCTTAACAAATATTTATAAAATATCAATGGAACGAATGTTTCCTACCTTTTTCACCATTATTATATTTTTATGTAAAATCCTTAAGTTTATAAACGATTATATCTTTATATCTAACGTAAATTTTGTCTTAATTTCGATCTACGCATACGCATTAAAACGTTTAAACGAACATCATTAATTTCCCAACCAAAAAAACTTCATGCAACTAACGAGTGCCAATATAAAAATAACGAGAAGGAGACGTTTTATTGGTTGACTTAATTTTAATTTCGTCCGTTTTTTATGCTCTCGATGAACATCTTTTCTTGGAGGTAAATTAAGGACATTTATTTGTTCGGTAGGCTCATCTAACATTTGTTGATCACTTTCATCAACTGATTGCATTTCATGTTGTCTTATTTCTTGAAATAACTGTTGAAGGTGATCTGCTTGGTGCTTATGAGCTTCCTTTTCCATATGAATCACCTCACGTTTGGTAGCGAATGATTACCCCTAATAAAAAATCTACAATAAAATGTGTTGTCATCGTAACGAGTAAATTACCAGTAATTTCAAATAAGTAGCCGATGTAAAAACTTACAAAAATAATCGATATTAGTAAAACAGGTTTTCTTAAATATCGAATATGAATGAGTGCAAATACACTACTTGCAAACACATAACCGAAGACTGTTTGAATGACGCCCCGAAATAACAATTCTTCAGATATAGAAACGATCAAAGCGATCATACATATACTTAAAATCGAACGGTTTTTAAAAACTCTTTCATTAATACCCCCATCATCATAATATTTTTTAGGTACTGTATGCATAATAATGATATCAACGATCACGATAATGATACCGGGTATGAGGCCATAATAAATAATGTCGTTCATATTTAAAGAAAATAATGTCAGCCACTTTGCAAAATGGTCGAATAATATCATGCTTAAAATGATTGCTAAACTTAAAAGTAATAATTGCGATAATAAAAGCGATGTTTGAATATCACGATCTGACATCTGCTTAATAAGTTCTCTTTGTTTCATATCTGTCCCCTATCAGTAATAAATCTTTTAATTGATACTCCCAAGATGTATGTGTATACTCGACTGCTTTAGGATCGTTCGATGGATTCCAATGTGCAAAAGAAAATCCACAATAGCTACAACATTCATGTTGAGGTTTTGTAAATGTATCTTGAAAGTGACGATATAATGATTGACGTAAACATTGTTTCGAATGAATCCATGCTAATATATCTTTTAATTTATTTTCTTTTAACTTAAAGCGTTCGTTTCGTTGCAACTGTATTTGCTCTAACGCTGATTGCCAACGCGCTTTATCATAAATGATTCGTCTATTTTTCACAATGCCATGCTTTTCTAATTGATAATATAAAAACCGCCATTGTATGTCTTGACATTGAAAAATTGTTTCTATATCTTCAGTATTTTTCGGTAGTTGCTTATGTTGTTTAATAAGTGATTGTAATATTTGAAAAACGTAGGTGATTTGCTCATTCGTTGGAAGTTCAATGTGAATCATCCGATACGGCAAATATTCATCTTGTCCCGAATAAAACAAGAGGCTGACACTCGTTTGACCGTCGCGTCCTGCCCGACCTATTTCTTGAATAAAATCCTCTAGTTGTGGTGGAAAGTGAAAATGAATAATTAAACGAATATTATCCTTATTAATCCCCATACCGAATGCACTCGTGCAACAAATAATATCTAGTTGATCGTTCATAAATTGCTGTTGAATTGTCACTCGATCAATTTGCTCCATACCACCATGATAATAAGAAATGCGTTGATGTGGAAGCTCTTTCGCTAGTAGATCTGCTACATATTCTGTCGCCTGTCGACTTGAGAAGTAAATTAACGTTGGGAGGCGTTTGTTCGCTAAAATTTTTTTAATATGTTCAATCTTCTCGAGATCAGTAGACACTTTTTGAACATCAAAAACGATGTTTGGCCGGTCCATAGGATAAACATGTTTTTTCATATATGGCCGTTTTAAGGCATGAAGAATATCTTTTTGGACATCTTTAGTAGCCGTTGCACTTAAAGCTAAAACAGGCGGGTGGTTCAATAACGATATAATATTCGTCAACCTTAAATAATCTGGGCGAAATTCATGCCCCCATTGTGATATACAATGGGCTTCATCAATAACGAACAAACTAATCTTTTCCTTGCTTAATTGATGATGTAATACTTCTTGCTGTAAAATCTCTGGAGATACATATATCAATTTATATCGTGACATATTGTTGTAAACTAACGCTCTTTTAGCGTGTGGCATAAAACTATTGAGCGCAACAACTTCTTTAAAGTTAATAGCTTTTAATTGCTTCACTTGATCTATCATTAACGATATTAATGGTGAAACAACGATTGTTATGCCGGAAAGAAGCTTTGCAGGTAATTGATAACATAATGATTTCCCTGATCCTGTCGGTAATATGCCTAACACATCTTTGCCATCTAACACATCTTGAATGATTTCCTTTTGACCTTGACGAAATGAAGAGAAATGAAAATAATTTTGTAAATATGTTTCTAATGTCTGATCATTTATCATGGCATAAAATTCCTTCTGTAAATATTTTTTTCGCTCTTGTTAAGGCTAAACGTATTTGAAAATATGTTAATTCATCACCTACCGCATCTTTAATAGTTTTTAATTGTAAAGAATGTGTCTTTTTAATCGCGTGTTCCACCTTATCAATGTCTGAAGGCTCAATAAATGCGTGAACTGGAAAATGCGGGTCATACCATGCAATTTCAATCATGTGGTCATTAATCGTACTCATTTTTAATTGACGTAACCGAGCAATTTCATGCACCGAATATTGTTTTTGTAATAAGTTGTATGTCAATTGTGCTGATTTCGTCATAAAATTATATGATGGTAAATCTTTTGTAAGTATTGAAAGGATACGTGTTTTAACAACTTCTTCTTTAATGAAGCGTAACATACGGTGGGTAATAGCACGTAAATAAAGTTTAATATTTAAAGTTGACATGTTATATTTATTTGCTAATTGATGAATGCTCATCCCATAATGCTTGTATCCTGTTAAACGGTCGAGAAATAAAGAAGCTTCTTTATCTTGTAAACGGCTTAATAATGCATATAAATCGTCATATAGTTGATATAAACACGTTTGAATATCTTGTTTAAAATAAGGATACATTTGTTTCACCCAATTAATAATGGACGTGCGATTAATCACAGGAATGAATGAAGAATTGTTCATATGACGATTCGTTAAAACTTGAATGAGTAACATCAGTCGTTCTAAAAACATATAATCAATTTTAAAATAACGTAAACCGTTAAAATAATGTAATGGAATTTGCGCTTTATATTTATTTAACCAATGCTTGCCCTTCAATGTAGGTATTATATACTTTTGACCATCTATATATGTTTGTTTAAGCAGTCCTTTTGTTATATATTTTTGCATCATGATCTCATAATTTTGCTTTGTAAGCATTGGTAATAACCCGTAATAACTACCTAATTGAAATAAATGTGCATCTTGAACAGTTTGAATGGAGCGTTTACCATATAATAAATGAAATATAGCATTTTTTGTCCGTTGCTCTTGAATATGTAAACTATTTTTAACGATTAGTCCCTTAAGAATCACATTGAATGCTCCCTTTAAATCATTCAATAGCGTTTACTTTATCATATCATAAAACAAGTTGTAAAATAAGCGTACGTGAATTCGGTAAAATAGTCAAAATATATATTCCGTTCATTTATTAAAAAAGAAGGCTCTCACACATCATTTTATTTTTGATGAGAGCACTTCTTGAAACCATTTTTCGTCGCCATTGACCATTATTTATTATTTTTTGCATTATTGGAAATCCTTGGAATCGTAAAACTAAAAGTCGTTCCAATATTTTTTTTGCTTTTCACAGAAATCGTGCCGTTATGGGCATTGATAATATTTTTAGCAATGGCCAATCCTAATCCTGTTCCTTCTTTTTTGCCATTGCGTGTGCGAGATTTATCTGTTTTATAAAAACGCTCAAAAATAAATGGTAAATCTTCCTCAGGTATTCCTCGTCCATTATCGACAATATCGACATTAATGTCCTGTTTATCACTTTTAACAATGACGCGAACCTCGCCGTTTTTATCAGTATGATGAATCGCATTGTCTATTAAATTTGTAAACACTTGTTCGATTTGATCAGGATCAAATATAGCGTCTTTTTCAACTATATGTTTTGTAAGCTGCAAATGAATATGTTGCTCTTCAGCAATTCCTTGAAATTTTTTAATCATACGGTCGCTAAATTCCTCTAAATTGACATGCTTAAAATGTGATTGTGTATGTCCGGCTTCCATACGGGCTAAGTCTAACAATTCATTCACAAGTCTTCCCATTCTTAACGATTCTTCATGAATAATTTGTGCGAGCTCATTTTTGTCTTCTTTACTTTCAGCGACATCATCTACAATCGCTTCACTGTAACCTTGTAGCAAAGAAATTGGTGTTCGTAATTCATGGGAAACATTTGCTATAAAGTCTTTTCTTAATTTATCGAGTCGTCTTTCCTCGGTCATATCTCGAATAACGGCTACAGCGCCACGTACATATGATTGGTCGTATAAAGGCGTCATAATCATAACCCAATTTCGACCTTGTAAACTAATTTCTTGTAATACTTCTTCTTCGCCATTAATAATCCGTTGTAAAATATTGTGTAACGGCTCTGGTAATGCACGTTCACTGTTAGTCATTGGAAGGTTATGTTCAAAGTACCAATCGTCAAGAAATTGCTCGGCAGGTGGATTTGTAATAATCATTTCGCCTTTACGGTTTAACGTCATCACACCATCAGCCATTGAAGCAACTATGCTTGATAACTGTTCCTTTTCTTGGCGCAACGCGTTAATGTGAAAATTCAACTGTTTCCCCATTTTGTTAAATGCTGTCGCTAGTTCACCTATTTCATCATGGGTTAAGATCGGGACCTTTGTATTAAATTCTCCCCGCGTTAAATCAAGTGCTGCCTCACGCATTTTAATTAAGGGAGCTGTAATTCGCGTTGATAAAAAGAAAGCAAAAAATGTTGTTAAAACAATAGCTATACCCGCTGCAATAAAAATAATTCGTGTCGTTTCTGCTTTTGTTTCATCAATTACATCAAGTGATTGATAAACGAATACAGCTTCATCATCTGATTTTGTCGGCATTCCGACGATCATCACTTCCAGGTTCTCATCAGGAATGGACATTTGTTTATTAACATTTTCTCTATCAGTGAAAACTGAAACAATATCAGAATCTTCTCTAAACACCTCATCGGTAATAACAGCCAAATCTTTATTTTGTGTACCTGATGTCCAAATATCACCATCCCGTGTAACGACAGCTACACGACTATGGGGATCTTTTATGCTTTCGATTGATTCAACAATAAGCTCTCTATCCTCATAATGCTCAAGCATAACAGAAACTTCTGCTGCTGTTTTCATCAATACTTTTTCTGCTTCTTGAACGTGGAAGTTTTCAAAAAACTCTAGTAGTAATATCGTTAAAATGAATAAAACAAAAGAAACTAGCAATAAAATAGTCATTGCTAGCTTCCCCACGACACTACGCCAGAACATTAAGAATCATCTTCCTCAAGTTTATAACCGACACCCCAAACGGTTACAATCATTTTAGCTGCTTCTTTTGATACATTCGATAATTTCTCTCTCAATCGTTTGACATGTGTATCAACTGTTCGCAAATCACCAAAGAAATCATATTGCCAAACTTCTTTTAACAATTCTTCCCGCTTAAAGACTTTATCTGGAGACTCTGCTAGAAAGCAAAGTAATTCATATTCTTTTGGTGTTAAGTTAACCTCTTTTCCAGAAGCTGTAACGCGGTAAGCATCTAAATCAATTGTTAAGTGGGGGAAAACGATTAAATTTTTAGCTGAAGTCGTCGTCTGATCATAATTTTTATCTGTAACCCTTCGTAAAATGGCTTTCACACGTAGGACAACTTCTCTTGGACTAAAAGGTTTTACAATATAATCATCTGCCCCTACTTCAAAGCCCTGAACACGGTTAGACTCCTCTCCCTTAGCTGTTAACATAATAACTGGGGTCGTTTTTTCTTTGCGTAGTTCTTCACACACTTCAATGCCATCCATCTCTGGCATCATAATATCTAATAAAATTGCATCATAGTCATGATCTAAAGCAAGTTTTAAAGCATCTTTTCCATTTGTTGCTTCTTCAATTAAAAAGTTTTCTCGTTCTAAATACATACGAATGAGACGTCGAATGCGTTCTTCATCATCAACAACTAAAATTTTTGCATACGCATCTTCCATAAAACAGCCACCTCCTTGCTCCTTTACTTCAGTATAAACGAAGTTTAAATAAAATCATAAGTAAAACGATAAATATATTGAACATAATCACTATGCATATGAGTGCAAACCAGCTAAAACAAGGTTCACAACAATTAAATTAAACATAATGATTGCAAAACCGCCGACAGCTAACCACGCTGATTTCTCGCCATGCCAACCCCGGGATAAGCGTAAATGTAAAAAGGCTGCATAGAAGAACCATGTGACAAGTGCCCATACTTCTTTAGGGTCCCACCCCCAAAAACGGTCCCAGGCAATTTGTGCCCATATCGCAGCAAATATAAGACCACCTAAAGTAAACAATGGAAAACCTATAGCTACCGCTCGGTATGTAATCTCATCTAGCAAATCTGGTTTAACATTTTTTACAAAAGGCTGAAGAGCAGCCCCAATACGTTTTCTTAAAATTAAGCGAAGGAGGATATATATAATAACTCCAGCTAAAAGTGACCAAATGAGTGTATTAAATTTACGATCTGCATCTGCTCCTTGCATCCATCCTGGTGTTGTCATGATCGGTTCCATATGGTCGCTCGTTAATGTCGCATCAGTTGGCCCTGATATCGGTGGCATATGGTATTCGATTGTTGCCTCGCCTTCATTTAACTCAAATGTTGCTTCATAATCCATTAGGTTAAATGTAACTGTCGTAATAACGAAACCAACAAATACAACGAGCGTGAATAATACGATTTCTAACCATATATTGCTTTTATTTCTAACCGATTGATTCACTTGACGAATTAAATAGACGAGACCCGCGATAAAGCTGATCCCTAAAACACCTTGTGATAGTGAAACAGTTGTGACATGAATATAAAGCCAAGGACTTTGTAAAGATGGCACAAGCGGTGATATCTCCGATGGAAACATACTCGCATAAGCCATAATAATTAATGTGACAGGTAAAGCAAATAAACCTAACACATTGAGTCGATATATGAAATAAAGAATAATAAACCCTAAAACTAAACTTAATCCTAAAAATGTCATAAATTCAAACATATTTGAAAGTGGTGCATGTCCACTTACAATCCAACGGGTAATAAAATATACAACGTGTAAGAGAAACCCGACAATCGTCGTTGAAATTGCGATCGTTGATACCGCATCCTTTTGTTTTCGTTTATCTTTTATGGTGATCCCAAAAAAAACGGTAGCAATGGAATAAAGGGCAAAAGCACCATATAAGCCGATAGCACTAATTGTAGTTAGGCTCATAAATTAACCTCCTCATTACGACTATGCATTCGTTATTATTTCTCTTCTAACTCTTGTTGATCAACAACCATCGATATATTCGTGTCTTTAATTGCTTTTTCGATATCTTTTTTCACACCATACCAATTTTTGTTCGTATGGGCAGCAAGCAGTAATTCGTCATCTTTCGGATGTATCCAAATTCTTCGATGTTGCCAGTACATACCTTGAATAACACCGATCATAAATATAAGAGCGCCTAATCCAAAGATCGGAAGTGTTCGATCACGGCGAACAGTTAAGCCACTTACATCTCGTGTATCAAAATCAACAATTCCTAACTTATATTTGTTTTCTCCACCAGGAATATTTTTTCCAATACCTGTGAAACTAATTTCAGGCTCATCTTCATCTGGCGGATAGACGTAAAAAACGAAGGCTGGATTTTTCGGATATTTTGTTTCTGATCGAGGTTCACCATCATCTAAGTAATAATCTGGATAGTATTGATTGATCTCAACCTTCATCCCATTATCAAATGCATAATGAGATTCAGGCTCTGTTAAATCAATAGTAAATGTTTCGATGGCTTCTTGATCAGGATCGTCTGTTTCATAGACTTTAAATGACATCTCTGTAAACTCATTCAATTGATAACCCGACTGATACAACGTGTAATTTGCGAATTTTAATGGATGATTCATACGAATCTCATCAGTTGTTACTTTTTCAAAAGATTGTTCATCATTCTCATCTATTTTATAGACTGTTGCATTCGTTTGGTAATTTTTTGCAACTGGTTGCTCTTCACTCGCTAAGGCCTCTTCAAAACGTTCGTCTTGTTCATCATCGCCATATGTTTCAAAAATAAACTCCTCGTTTTCTATATAATATTGTCCTTCAGTTCCAGGGATAACGACTTGTTCACCTTCTCTTACCCAAACATATTCATCAAGATAAAAGAAAGATGTTGAACGAAGTAATGCAGCAATTAAAATAATGATTAGACCGATATGATTGACATAAGGACCCCAGCGAGAAAAACGACCTTTTTCTGCTAAAATATGTCCATCTTCTTCTCTAACGTTATATCGTTGTGATTTGAGCCGGTCAATAACCGTCTGCCGCTCTTTTTCCGAAACATCACTTGACTTACTGTAAAGGCGCTGTCTACTTAAAAATTTCTCATGACGTTTAGGGCGTTGCATTTTTAATGCGCGATATAGTGGTACACAACGGTCGATGCTACATATGACTAACGAAACGCCAATTAAAGCGAGCAGAATCATATACCACCATGAACTATATAAATTATGAAATCCTAATTGATAATAAATCTTCCCTAAAAGACCGTATTCTGCTTCATAAAAGATAGCTGGATCACGTGATATAGCATCTGCTGGTATGTACATTTCCTGTGGATAGATTGTACCTAGTGCTGAAGCTATTAAAGCTAAAACAATTAACCATACGCCAACTTTTACTGAAGAAAAAAAGCTCCAAGTTTTATCAACGAACGATCGATTAAACGTTTGAGAGCGTCTTGCACTACCTTCATAGCGCATATTTAACAATTTACGTTTATCGTTACCATCTAAATGTTGATTTTCTTCTATTGGTTTTCCACATGCTTCACATAAAACTGTACCTTCAGGATTAACATGACCGCAATCACACTTAATTTTATTCATAAAAATCCCTCACAATATTTACCGGATCACTATACTATGGTTGAATTTGCTTAAAATAATCTTCCAACTTCTCTAAAGTTAATGCGCCTTCTACGACTTCCTCAATTTCACCATCTGGATTTATAAACAACGTACTCGGCAGATTCCCAACGTTATATAAATCCATTACTTCACCTTTCGTATCATGGGGAATAGGAAATGTCAAATCATATTCATCAATAAATTTATCGATAACGAGTTCTGTAGAATCTAAACTGACAGCAACAATTTCAATCCCTTTATCTTTATACTCTGGATAAAGTTCTTGCATATAAGGCATTTCTTCTTCACATGGTTTACAATAGGTTGCCCAAAAATTAAGCATAACACCTTTTCCTTTAAAATCATCTAATTGAACGACATCTAAGTCGTTATTGTCGTTTACTTGTTGAAGCTCGAAATTAGGTGCTTCATCGCCAGGTTTATAAATTGATTTATCTTGATTAAAATTAGAAACTAATGCGAATATGATCGCTGCCACTAATACAGCTAAAATGACCGATCTAAATATAAATCGATTTCGCATTTTTTTTCTTTTTTTATTTCTGACTTGGTCTAAGTTCATTGTCATCACTCCTCACCCAAGTATACCATTTTATAAAAGGAGCAAATATGACTATTTTTCAACATTTTTCAATGCAAGTTCACGCATCATTTTCACTTCATGTGGCGTTAATACACGATAATCACCGGGATTTAAACCTTTCAAAGTAAGATATCCGTATGTCTCCCTTTTAAGTTTCATGACTGGATAACCGAGTACATCCATCATTCGTCGAATATGTCTATTTTTACCTTCATGTAAAATAAGTTGCACGATAGATGTTTTTTTATGAGGGTCAACGGATAAAATTTTACTCCGGACAGCTTTTAACACATCACCTTCTGACATAACACCTGTCTCTAGTTGCTTTAACTCGCCTTTTTCTGGAATTCCATTTAATTTTGCGATGTATCCTTTATCAATTTCATAACGTGGATGCATTAAAAGATTGGCAAACTCTCCGTCATTTGTTAACAATATTAAACCTGATGTGTGATAGTCTAATCGACCAATTGGAAAAATTCGCTCCGAAATATCTTCAAAAAAGTCTGTTAAAACTTTTCTCCCCTTAGGATCCGAGACACTTGAAATAACTCCCCGTGGCTTATAAAGCATATAATATACAGGCTCTTCTTTCTCTAACGGAATATCATTTACTTTCACTTCGTCACGTTTTGAAACTTTTGTTCCTAAAGTTGTTACAACTTTATTATTTACCTTCACTTTTCCTTCTACAATAAGTTGTTCAGCTTTACGACGAGATGTAAGTCCACTTTGAGCAATCACTTTTTGTAATCGTTCATAAGTACGTGACATTGTACCACCACATTTCATTTTTTTCATATTAATAGCGTTAACTAAAGTTAACGCTACAATGCTCATTTATTTAAAATACAAGCGTAACAACTATAACCGAAATTATTATACCAACTAAATCAGCTAATAGTCCAACCTTTAATGCATATCGCATACGTTTAATCCCTACAGCACCGAAATAAATTGTTAAAATATACAATGTCGTATCTGTACTTCCTTGCATCGTTGAAGCAAGTCTACCAATAAAAGAATCCGGACCGTACTGACTGATAAGTTCTGTCGTCATACTAAGAGCTGCAGTTCCTGAGATTGGTCGTATAAGTGCAAGTGGGAGTATTTCTGGAGGAATACCTACAAATGCTAAGGCAGGAGAGATCAGTTGAATAAATGCTTCTAACGCCCCTGAACTTCTTAATATAGATATGGAAACGATCATTCCAACTAAAAATGGCAGTAAAGAAAATGCCATTTGGATACCTTCTTTTCCCCCCTCAACAAATAATTCATAATTAGGTAGTCGTTTATACGTGGCAACAAATAAAATGATTAATATAAAACATGGTATCAACCATGTACTAATCATTGTGATAGTCTCCATGTTATCCCTCCCCCTATTTTTGAAACATTTAATGTTTATGCTCATCTAGATGATAAAACAAACGATCAAACAAAATAGCACTAATCGTAGAGATTAAAGTAGCAATAATCGTCGTACCTACGATTTCTGTTGGAGATACAGAATTATATTGCATTCGAATAGCAATCACCGTCGTTGGGATTATGGTGACACTTGATGTATTTAAAGCTAAAAATGTAATCATAGACCGTGAAGCTGTTTCAGAACCGCCTAATTGTTTCATTTGTTCCATCGCTTTAATTCCCATCGGTGTCGCTGCATTACCTAAACCAAAAACATTGGCAGTCATGTTAGACAAAATATAACCAATTGCCGGGTGATCTTTCGGAATATCGGGAAATAGCCATACAATGATTGGTCGAAACAATTTGGCTAACATACGCAAAATACCTGCTCGTTCAGCAATTCGCATAATACCTAACCAAAATACTAATACACTAATCAAGCCAATTGAAATAGTGACCGCTTCTTGTGCACTCGTAAAAATTGCTTTATTTACTTGATTCATCGTTCCGTTAAACATCGCATATAAAATGCCAATAATTGCCATCGCCGCCCAAATAATATGAATCATATTATCTAAACCCCACAATTTGTTTATAAATGTTCGTTATATCAGATTTAATCGTTGAAATCTCTTCTGCTTTAGCAAAAATAGGAATCTCAATAATTGGCTCCTCCTCAATGTAATATATTTTTTTGCCAAGCAACGGTTGTGATTGATGCCGTTTACGCAATACGTACGTTTCGCTGTGTAACGACTCACGTTCTTTTTTCGATAAAGGATAAACGACTTCATCTCTAAAATAACCTACGGTTGAACGTCCTGTACCTTTGATGTGATATTTCCTCTTTCCTTTCTCTACCATAGATGTTAAATCATAGTTTTCAAAGCCCCATTCATACATCGATATATGATCATTCCAATCATCTGGCGCATTTAACGTTACAGCAATTAAATCCATATTATTTTTAGCCGCTGAGGTTATTAATGTTCGCCCGGCTGTTTTTGTATATCCTGTTTTTCCACCTGTACAATAATTATATAAACCCGTTAATAGACGATTTTTATTATGCCAAGCATATGACTTTGTTTCCGCTTGGTATGTTTTCGTTCCAGAAATATCTTGAAAAACTTCATTATCCATGGCATAACGCATTAGCAAAGCCATATCATGCGCTGTTGAATAATGACGTTCCCCTTCTAAGCCGTGAGGATTTTCAAAATGTGTATTCGTCATCCCAAGCCATTTTGCTTTTTCGTTCATTAAATAAACAAAGCCTTCAACGCTTCCACCGATATGTTCAGCAATCGCCACTGCAGCATCATTGCCTGAGCGCAACATCAGACCGTAAACAAGATCACGAATAGTCATTTCCTCACCTTGTTCTAAATAAATTGAAGAACCTTCAGTATAAATTGCCCGTCGACTGGCAACAGCAACATCATCTAGCTTGTCCGATTCAATCGCTATAATCGCTGTCATTACTTTTGTTATACTGGCAATCGACTGTTTGTCATGAGCATCTTTACTAAATAAAACCCTACCTGTAGATTGTTCCATTAAAATAGCGTTTTGAGCGGAAACATCAAATTGTGCTTGTCCATGTAATGGATATATACAAATAATAAATAACATTATCCCTAGTCCAATGATCGTGCGCATATTTGATTTCCTCCTGCTTGATGTATCTCTACAGTTTATGCAACAAACGAAATGTTATGATTCTATCGATTAAAAAAACCTTCCGCTTTTCATAAGGGAAGGTTTTTACTGATCATGATTTAACGTTTCGTGATGTTCAAAGTATAAATCAATATCTTGTTTAATATCTTCTGAATGAAAATCCTCAGGCAGAGGCGGTAGTTCTTCTAAAGATGTTAGACCAAAATATGTTAAAAAGTGTGTTGTCGTGCCAAATAAAATTGGACGGCCAACGTCTTCTTTACGTCCGACCTCTTCAATCAATGACCGTGCAACTAATGTTTGAATCGGGCGATCGCTCTTAACACCTCTTATGTCTTCAATTTCAACACGTGTAATAGGTTGTTTATAAGCGATGATCGCCAACGTTTCTAAAGCAGCTTGGGAAAGTTTAGTTGATCGTGGGGCATCTAATAATTTTTTCAAATATGCACTATGCTCTTGTTTTGTCGTTAAAAAATATGTATCTTTCGATTGCAACACGCGAATGCCCCGATTCGGACTTTCATAATCTGATTTTAAAGCCTCCAAAATATTTGCAACATCTTTATGAGGGATATTAAGGATACGTGACATTTGTTTGATAGTTATTCCATGATCACCACTTGCGAATAAAATGCCTTCAACAATCGCTTTTAAATGGTTTTTATCCACGGCTCATCCTCCATATTTATCGAAAGTATTGTAAGGATAGATGTACAATGACTCAAAATTTTTTTCTTGTCGGCAATATATAGCATTATTTTTCATCAATTCCAAAAGCGCAATAAACGTAACAACGATGTGTGAGCGAGATGGGTATGTAAAAAGATCATCAAAAGTGACACAACGATCTGTTTTCTTTATTAAAGATAGTATTTCTTCCATACGTTGCTCGATCGGGATTTCATGCCGCGTGATGCGCGTTTCAAGAGGTGCCTCCCATTTTTTTCGTTCAAATAATTTATGTAAAGCACCGATCATATCATAAATCGAAACATTCCCGCGTTCAACTGATTGCTCTTTATGTAAAGGGTTGATTGTTTCTGGAGAGCGTGTAAAAGTTTGTTGCGTATTTTTTTCTTTTAATACTTCTACTGCTTGTTTATACTTACGGTATTCAATTAAACGCTTCATCAATGCTTCACGTGGATCCTCTACATATTCTTCATCGGTAAACGTAGGCGTCTGATTTGGAAGTAACATTTGACTTTTTAACTCGATTAACGTCGCTGCCATCACTAAATATTCGCTTGCAATATTTAGTTCTAAATACTTCATTGTATGTATGTAAGTGGTATATTGATCAGCTATTTCTGCTAACGGTATATCGTAAATGTCGATTTCATATTGTTTGATCAAATGTAACAATAAATCAAGTGGCCCTTCGAATGCATCTAGTTTAACTAGATATTCTTCGCTCAAACGTATTCTTCCTCTCCAATGGCTATTTTAAAAAAGTATCTATATTTATCAAAAACGCCTATACAAAATAATCTATGCGACATACGTTAATATTGTAAGATAAATCTTAACAAATAAATCATTTATTAAGCAAAGGGAGGTATATATAATGAGCGGTGGATATGGATACGGATATGGCGGAGGTTTCGCGTTAATCGTCGTATTGTTCATTCTCCTCATTATCGTCGGTGCTGCTTGGATGTAAATAATAAAACAACATAAAGCAAATGAAAGCCAGCCCAATTTTAAATGGGCTGGTTATTTATTATGCATTCTCCGTTGGATCTTCATGTGATTGATCACACTTATAAAAAAAATCTTCTGTTGATTTATCAGCACATATCGTATATTCTTCAGCATACATTTCTTTAATAGCATCTACCATTTTTCGTCCAATCCCTTGGTTACGATGAGACGGATTAACTGTTATATGCTGAATCACAACATTAACTATATCTTCAATACGAACACCTATAGCACCTAAGATGTCATCTTCTTTCCATAAATAAAGATGCCAATCTGAATTTTTTTCATACTCATGGATGATTTGTTGTAATTTCTTGACATCTTTTTGTTCAGGCATAAAAGATAACAAACCCATAGCAATTTTTTCTAAGCTTTTTTTATAACGAATTAACATTGTAATCCCTCATTAAAAAATAACTTATACATCGATGTTTAACGCTTCATATCAATCACTTAAAAAATACATCATTAAACATCTAAGTCGCCTTACTCATATAAGTTAATTTTTGAGTTAACGACTATATTATTATATATTCTTTTGATTACATGTTGTGTTTATTTGTTAAAATTTTTAAAATAGCGTATCCATCAGATAGTTTGTCCTTAATTTTAAAAGGAATAATATTCATGATCGTTAACCACACATTGAATAATAGTAATATTTTCATATAGTTGTTAGAATATAAATCATACATAAAGTAACATAAGAATGCAAAAATAAAGCTGCTAATCGGGCCTAATATAGATATCCAAATTAATTCCCTCGATTGATATGAGCGTTTTCTTTCATATCGTGTATAACCGCCTAAAAAGAAAATCATATGAAACGTAATATGTACCGTCTTCAAAGAGATTGTTCCGATTCGCCTGCCAACACCAATAGTTAACGTTATACGGTCAGATGCAACAATTTTGGCGCCAATCGCATGGCCACATTCATGTACAAATGTACTTATAGGTGCGGCAACTAACACTAAAAATATAAACACATAAATATACATGATGAGTATCCAGTAAAATTATGCCAACTCATTTATTCCGAAAACACCTTTACTTCTTTCATTTTATCGCCATTTTTCATATTTTTCACATGTTCTATACCTTTCGTCACTTGGCCGAATACGGTATGAATGCCATCGAGATGTGGTTGCCGTTCATGGACAATAAAAAATTGACAACTTCCAGTATCTTTACCAGCATGAGCCATCGAAATAGCACCTTCAACATGTTTATGTGGATTATTTTCAGTTTCACATTTGATAGTCGTCCCCGATGAGCCTGTCCCGTCACCGCGCGGACAGCCACCTTGACTCACAAATCCATCGATGACACGATGAAACGTTAAACCATCGTAAAAATGATCATTCGCTAAATTTTCGAAATTATCGACGGTATTCGGTGCTTCATTAGGAAACAGATCAAATTCAATTTTATTACCATTTTCCATAAGGATATAACCTTTTTTTGTCATCATTTACTCTCCTTTTGATTGTTATCAATCATTTTATCATGTCAGGCGAGTGTTTAAAAGGTTTTGCTCGTAAAGTTTGAATATATGATAAGTCATTTTTAACAACATCCTTATACGTTTCTCGCTTAATGACTAATGTGTCTTTTCCATTTTCAACGAACACAACAGCCGGCCTAGGAAACCGATTGTAATGATTCGCCATTGAATAGCCGTAAGCGCCTGTTGCAAAAACGGCAAGTATATCTCCAGCTTCAACTTCAGGAACAGGTAGATCCCAAATAAGCATATCTCCAGATTCACAACATTTTCCGGCAATTGAAGCTTCAGCTATTTTTGGTTCATTTGCTTTATTTGCAATCACGCCTTCATAAGAAGCGTTGTAAAGGGCAGGCCGTATGTTATCTGTCATGCCCCCATCTACAGCAATATATGACCTTACATTTGGAATATCTTTCATCGAGCCGATCGTATATAATGTAATCCCTGCATTTCCGACGATCGCTCGTCCTGGCTCAATCCAAATTTCTGGCATTGGTATGTCGAGTTCTTTGACATGGCGTTGTACTGTTTGAACAATTTTTTCTATAAATGTTTCATAAGGTGTTGGTGAATCTTTAGATGTGTAACGAATACCAAATCCTCCACCTAAATTTAAAACGTCAGGAATATATTTATAATGTTTATACCAGTTTGAAATTTGTTTAAATAACAAATTCGCTGTCATTTCGTAATGTTTTACGGAAAATATTTGTGAGCCTATATGACAGTGTAATCCTTTAAAATTCATATAAGGATGATGACGTAACTGTTGAAAGGCTCGCTCCGATTGACCATTCGTTAAATTAAAGCCAAACTTTGAATCTTCACTACCTGTTATAATGTATTGATGAGTATTTAATGTAACACCAGGTGTCACACGCATAAGTACATCTATCTTTTTTTCATACTTTCTAAGCAAATTATCAAGCAAGTTAATTTCGTAAAAATTATCAATAACAATACAACCTATATCATGTTTGATCGCCATCTCAAGTTCTTCAATGCTTTTATTATTGCCGTGTAAATGTATTTTTTCAGGTGGAAATCCTGCTTTTAAAGCAGTGTATAATTCCCCGGTTGATACGACATCAAGATTTAAATTTTCTTGTTGAATGACTTCTACGATCGCCATCGAGGAAAACGCTTTACTCGCATAAGCTACTTGTGCGCGAACAGATAAATTTTTAAACGCACGTAAAAAAGCACGACAATTTTCACGGATCACCGATACATCATAAACATATAGCGGTGTTCCATACTTTTTCACTAAATGCGTTGTATCGATGTCACCTATTTCTAAATGTCCATCTGTATTAATTTGCCAATGATGATTTAACATCATAACTTTCCCCTTCCCTTACATTAAATCAACACTTTATCATAAAATCGTCCAAAAAGAAAGTTATATTAATCGTTTTCAGCAGGCTGACGGTAAATATTTTTCGGGTGAACAAAACTTGGACGTTTGTTTGCAAAAGGAACAGGAATGCGACATAAAAAATAAAGCATCGCTCTAGCGTCAAAAGGTATAAAAGGCCATAAGTATGGTACCCTTAATGATTTGAGTTGTGATAAATATAAAATATTTATAACGATTCCAATCATAAAACCGCTCACACCAAAAATAGCTGTTATAATGATAAGGAAAAATTTCATAATTTTATTAGCGACGCTTAATTCATAACTCGGAATGACATAATCACCGACCGTACTAATGGCCACATATAAAATAACTTCAGGCGTAAACATCCCTACTTCAACTGCGATCTCACCAATTAAGATAGCAGCGATTAATCCTAGCGCAGTCGCAAGCGGTGTCGGTGTGTGAACAGCGGCCATTCGTAGCAGTTCAACACCGATATTTGCTAAAATAATTTGCATCACAACAGGTACATTTCCTTCTTCATTCGGTCCGATATATGATAGGTTTTTTGGAAGCAATGACGGATCTAAAACGAACAATAACCAAAGTGGTAACAAATATAACGAAATCAGCATCGCTAATATACGAATCCAACGAATAAACGTACCAACTGCCGGTGTTTGCCGATATTCTTCTGCGTGTTCCATTTGATCAAAAAATGTCGTTGGCAAAATAATAACACTTGGAGACGTATCAATGATTAAAACAACATGACCATCTAACATATGGTCAGCTGCAACATCGGGACGTTCAGTGTATCGAACTAATGGATAAGGATTCCAACGATTTCGCAACATAAATTCTTCAACTGCTTTATCTGCCATCGTAATTCCATCAACTTCAATCTCTCTTACTTTATCCTTCACTAAATCGACTAAATCATCGTTGGCAACGTCTTGTAAGTAGCAGACACAAACATCTGTTTTTGAACGCTCACCGACACGAAGCATTTCATGACGCAATCGTTCATCCCGAATACGTCGTCTCGTTAAGGCTGTATTTTCAATGACATTTTCTGTATAACCATCTCTTGAGCCACGAATAACGCGTTCTGTATCAGGCTCTTCAGGTGTACGACCAGGATAAAAGCGAACGTCAATGATAAAAGCTTGCTTATACCCGTCTACAAATACGGCGATAAGTCCCGAAAGCATTTCATCAACGGCTTCATCCATATTTTCTGTGATGTCTACTTGCTGATTAACTAATCGATTCTCAATAATTTGCCATACTTTATCTTGTTCAGATTCATAATCATTAATGTCGACAAGTTTTTTTAACAAATGGATAATACTTGCATCATCGACGAGTCCGTTTAAGTAATACAATTGAACTTTAGTTTCAAGCACAACAATTTCTCGATACTCCGCATCAAAAGATGTACCAACACCAACTCTTTGTCTCATATATGTTTCCGTATCTTGAATACTTCTTGATATTTTTGTTTGATTTTTTTGCTTTGTCGTCACTCATTTTCACCTCAAATGTTTATAACTTTACAAATATAATCCACTGAAATAAAGATCCTGCAACCTTACCAAATACAATAGCCATGAGTAACCATAAAAGATAATGATCGATCTTTAAACGCTTAAATAATATAGGAAAGACATTTAAAACTTCGGCTAAAGCAGCTGCTAACATTCCGTTAAACAAACCATGAAATATACCCCAAATAAGCGATAGTAAAATCGACTGATTGAAAGCGATATCTGTAAACGACGTATATGTGCCAAACATACTTCCGGCAATAACCGAACCGATATACACTTTAATGAATGAATCAGTTTTACTTAATTGAATTAATCTCGGAATAATATCCAATAATGTTAAAAAAGCTACAAACCCACCTCCAACAGCAAGGCCTCCAGCTAATCCTATAATTGCTAATAACAACTTTAAGATCATGAATCTTCCATTTTATTTTCATAATAACTTATGTAATGATCGATATCTTTTTGGTATTTAAATAATTCAATTTCTAGCGGGCTAGGCTCTTCATTAAATCTTTTTTTAAACCAATGATTAAAAAATAATAACATGCCGAGTCCTAAACCGAGGGAATAAGGAATTTGCATCCATAATGGATGTTTATTGTTTTCACCTGTCAGTAAATAATGTAGCTTTTGTTGTACTTCTTGCATACCGACGTCGTTATGAAAATTCATAATCGTCATAGCTGCACCGATAAATAATAATAACCAAACGAAAGTAGCCATTAAAACAGATAGTTGATGTTTATTTGTAGTCACTCGTATAACCGTATATGTTGGACCTATTAGTTGAAATTCTAAATTGTCATAGGCCTGATTTAAATGCTCGATGACTAAGAAACTGTCAATCACGACGATATCTCGATCAGCTTTTGTAATATTGTATATCGGTGTATTTTCTAACGTTTTCTGGTTAAAAGACGTTGTTGCAATATGAGCAATATCTTTAAGATAAATCTTTTGTAAATGAGAGACATTTAAATTTTTTTTCATACGAATGTAAACGATGTCCATGATGAGATTCACCTCTTTAGCTACTTGCTACAATTTAGTATGAAACAAATTGTAATTTTTAAACATATATAGACACGTCACTATCTTAAAAATCAAAAGAAGCTGTTAAGCAAAATCTTAACAGCTTCTTTTGATCCATCATTGCTTCATATATTTTTTAATATCTTGTAAAATCTTTTTTTCAAGGCGTGATACTTGTACTTGGGAAATTCCAAGACGATTAGCGACCACAGATTGCGTTTGATCTTTATAGTAACGCAAATAAACAATTAGCCGTTCTCGTTCATTTAAATGTCTAATGGCTTCTTCGAGTGACAATTTATCAAACCAGCCTGAATCATCATCGGCAATTTGATCCAGTAATGTAATCGGATCGCCATCATTTTCAAAAACCGTTTCATGAATGGACTGTGGGTATTTCGAAGAGTCTAGCGCATGAACAGCCTCTTCCGGCGTAATATTTAGCGCTTCAGCAATTTCGATAATGGTTGGTGAACGGTTGTATGCTTTCGTTAATTCATCTCTTTTTTTTCGAATTTTATTTGCTGTCTCTTTTAGCGAACGGCTTACTTTAATGCTTCCATCATCGCGAATAAAACGTTGAATCTCACCGATGATCATCGGTACAGCATAGGTTGAGAAACGAACATCATACGATAAATCAAATTTATCAATTGCTTTAATAAGCCCGATACTTCCGATTTGAAATAAATCATCTGGATCGTAGCCGCGATTAATAAATCGCTGGACGACTGACCAAACGAGGCGCATATTTCGTTCAACGAGCAAATCCCGAGCTGCCTTATCTCCTTGTTGACTTTTGTAAATGTATTTCTTCATCTGCTCATTGGATAACGTTTCATTTTGTTCATGACGCTGAACATTAACATCCATAATATCACTTACTGACCGTTTTATGGGTTGTTAATTGCTTAATCATATGAATAGCTGTCCCTTCGTTTGGTTCAGAAATAATATCTACTGAATCCATGAAATTTTCAATAATTGTAAATCCCATGCCGGATCTTTCAAGTTCAGGTTTTGACGTATATAACGGTTGTCTTGCTTCTTCGATATCTTTTATACCGACACCGTAATCGGTAATCGTTAAATCAATTTCTTGTTGATCATTAATCGTACAAACAATAGATATTTTATGATTCGGTTCATTGTTATAACCATGAATAATTGAATTTGTGACAACTTCTGAGACGACAGTTTTTATTTCTGTTAATTCATCCATTGTTGGATCTAATTGTGCAATGAAAGCACCTACAGTTACCCGAGCAAATGACACATTCTCGCTAATACTTGAAAATGATACAGACATCTCATTCATTATGAAGCCACCCCCAACGTTGATAAAGCAAACTGTTCACTTTCTTCTAACCGTACAATTTTAAATAAACCAGACATGTCCAAGAGTCGTTTAATATCAGGAGAAGTATGACAAATAACCATCTCGCCACCTAATTGTAAAACTTCTTTATATCTTCCTAGGATAACACCGATGCCTGAACTATCCATAAATGGTACATCTTTTAAATTAACGATGACATGTTTAATATGATTTATATACATTTTTTCTTGCCATTCTTTGCGTATTTTCTCTGCTGTATAATGATCTAATTCCCCGGCTATTCTAACGATTAAAACATCTTTTTTGACAACATACGTCGTCTCTATAGCCAATCCTTTTCCCTCCTTATATTTATTGACTAGCACTTACTCTTCTTTAATCTCAAAGCAAATTCCTTCTTTGTGACAAAAGAAGAAGAAAATCGTTAAAATAGGTAATTATGGTGTGTTTTTCGCTAAATTTTGCAAAGATCTTTTAAACAATGTGAAATAACTCGCTTCATTCACTTGTTGATCAACAGTTAATGGTGTTTTAGACAATGTTTCCTCACCTTGTTTAACAGTTAATATACCAACTTCATCGCCTACTTGAATTGGCAAATTGACATGATCCTTTAACTCTACCTCCTGTGTGATATCGTCAGTTGCTTCACCTTTTTTATGCATCGTACTAATCGATTCTGCCGTAACGACCGGAACTTTGTGGCGATCAGCTTTTAATAGTTCTATCGTCGTAATCGTATCGCCTTTTTCAAATAATTGTTTTGTTGTAAAATGATTGAAGGCATAATCAAACATTTGTGAAATAGCTTTATTTCTCTTCTTCACTGTATCAGCACCCATAACGACAGCAATCGTTCTCATATCATCGCGCTTTGCTGTCGCTGTTAAACAATATTTAGCTTCGTTTGTATATCCCGTTTTTAACCCATCAACTCCAGGATAAAACTTCACAAGTTTGTTCGTATTCACGAGCCAAAATTCATTTTCCTCCCCTTTTCGCAAATAATCTTCATATATCGATGTGTAATCAGTTATAGTTTCGTATTTTAATAATTCCTTTGCAATAACCGCCATATCGTATGACGTACTATAATGATTATCCGCTGGTAATCCAGAAGAATTGGCAAAATGAGTGTTTTTTAAATCAAGATCTTTTACTTTATCATTCATCATTTTTACAAACGCTTCCTCACTACCTGCAATTCTCTCAGCTAAAGCAACACTTGCATCATTTCCAGAGGCAATAGCGATCGCTTTAATGAGTTCTTCTACGGTCATTTCTTCTCCAGCTTCTAGAAATACTTGTGATCCTCCCATCGATGAAGCTTGTTCGCTAATTCTTACCTTTTCATCAAGTGTTAAATTTTCCTTTTCTAATTCCTCCATAATGAGTAAAAGTGTCATAACTTTAGTCATACTCGCTGGGGGTAATTTTTCATGAGCATTTTTATCGAATAAAATTTGACCTGTATCTCGTTCAAGTAAAATAGCTGATTGAGCATCTTCTGCTAGATTAAGGACTTCTTCGTTTTCTTCACCATATGTATCATGTGTTAAAGTTGTAAAAATGATTAATACAAATACAATTGTTAATAAGTATTTTTTCATAGTTTTACCTCCAACCAATCGATATGTATATAGTTTGTCCATATCAAATGACTTTTATAACAAAAAAATACCCTTTCTCTGTAAAATTTGAGAAAGGGTCCAATCATATATTTTATGGATATAAATGTTGAATAGTTTCATAAATAAGTGGTTGATTCTTTTCAATATTATTCGAACCTTTCATCACATGAATACTTGTTAACAACTGTTCTTTAACCGTTTGAATAGAAGTTTTATTTGTATGAATACTCATTAATGTATCGCCTACTTGAACAGTATCGCCTACTTTTTTATGAAGGATAACACCGACGGAAGGATCAATAATGTCGTCTGTCGTCTTTCTTCCAGCCCCTAACTTCATTACAGCTGTGCCAATATTGTAAGTATCCATGTGTTCAATCATACCGCTCGTTGTTGCTTCTAATGAAATTGTGTGTTTAGATTGTGGCAGTAAACGCAATTGATTAACAACTTCCGGATTTCCTCCTTGCGATCGAAGAAGCTTTTTGAAACATTCAAGCGCTTTTCCATTATACAACTGTTCTTTGAGTCGTTTTTTTGCTTCTTGAAAATCGTCTGCCTTATTAGCTAAAACAGCCATATGACTACCTAATATTAAACATAATTTCGTTAAATCATCTGGGCCATTTCCCTTTAATGTTTCAATCGCCTCTTTTACTTCTAACGCATTGCCGATTGCGTTTCCTAAAGGTTGGTCCATGTTTGATATGACAGCAACAGTTTTTTTACTCACACGCTCGCCAATGGCAACCATCGTTTGCGCCAACTGTTTTGCTGTCGTTAATTTGTTCATAAATGCTCCTGAACCCATTTTTATATCTAGCACGAAGGAATCTGCGCCAGAAGCGATTTTTTTACTCATAATTGAACTTGCGATTAAAGGAATCGAATCAACTGTAGCCGTGACATCGCGCAGACGATATATTTTTTTATCAGCTGGTGCTAAGTCACGCGATTGACCGATCACAGCCATATTATTTCGATGCATGAGATTCATAAATTTTTGATTTGGCACTTCAATCTGAAAGCCTGGAATAGATTCTAATTTATCAAGTGTACCTCCTGTATGTCCGAGCCCACGTCCACTCATTTTCCCAACAGGCACACCGATTGAAGCGATTAGCGGAATAAGTACAAGCGTCGTTTTATCTCCCACGCCTCCGGTAGAATGCTTGTCAACTTTTATACCATCAATTGCTGATAAATCTATTGTTTCTCCCGACTTAGCCATCGCCATCGTCAATGAAGCACATTCTTCAACTGTCATACCTTGAAAATAAATAGCCATTAAAAGTGCGCTCATTTGATAGTCAGGAATCGAACCGTACGTATAGGCATCAATGACATATTCAATTTCATTTTTCGTTAATGATAAACCATCGCGCTTTTTTTCAATCATATAAGACATGTGCACCTGTTATCCCTCCGTCTGTTATAATGGTTTATTTAAACACATATTAAAACTCTTTTAAACGATATCATCGTAAAAACTTTTACCATAAGACGGAAGTGGTATTTGAAAATTGTGGGCAATTGTCGCTCCAACATCTGCAAATGTTTGGCGAATCGACAGTTTTTTTCCTGTCGTGATCCGGTGATGATAGACGAGCAATGGTACATATTCACGCGTATGATCTGTCCCGTGATGTGTCGGGTCATTTCCGTGATCAGCTGTAATAATTAATAAGTCATCTTCTTTTAGTGATTGTAAAAGATCTGGTAGGCTTTGATCAAAAGTCTCAAGTGCTTGACCGTAACCTACTGGATCACGTCTGTGGCCATATAATGCATCAAAATCGACTAAATTTAAAAAGCATAAACCGGTAAAATCTGTCTGAGTCATTTTGATGAGTTGCTTCATACCATCATGATTATCTTCCGTCTGTATAGACATCGAAATACCTTCCCCGGAAAAAATATCAGTAATTTTTCCAAGTGCGATGACATCATAATGAGCTTCTTTTAACTCATCCATAACCGTCCGACCAAATGGTTTTAACGCGTAATCACGTCGATTAGCTGTTCGCTGGAAAGCGCCCGGCTGACCGATAAAAGGTCTTGCAATGACTCGGCCGACCATATATGGCTCATCTAACGTTAACGTGCGGGCGATTTGACAAATGTTATACAATTCATCAAGTGGGATAATGTCTTCGTGAGCAGCAATTTGTAATACAGAGTCTGCAGATGTATAAACGATTATCGCCCCTGTTTCCATGTGTTCACGCCCTAATTCTTCAATAATTTTTGTACCTGAAGCAGGTTTATTACCGAGCACCCCTCGCTTAGATTTCTGTTTTAGCTGTTCGATTAATGGTTGTGGAAACCCTTTAGGAAACGTTCGAAAGGGCTTTGAAATATTCAGTCCCATAAGCTCCCAATGGCCAGTCATTGTATCTTTCCCCGCTGAAGCTTCTTGCATTTTTGTATAATGTGCTTTTGGAGACTTTGCTTTTTTCACACCTAAAATGTGCTCTATATGACTAAGACCTAATTTACCTAAATTCGGCATATATAAACCTTGAATAGATTCGGCAATATGACCTAATGTATGAGCGCCTTCATCGTCATATAAAGCTGCATCTGGTGCTGCACCGATCCCGACAGAATCCATAACGATTAAAAATATACGTTTAAATGTCATCACAAAACCCTCTTTCTACGTGATTTATGCCCTAGGATGATATGATTCATACATATCTTTTAATCTAGTTCTTGTTACATGTGTATAAATTTGGGTCGTGGAGATATCCGAATGACCGAGCATTTCTTGGACGGCTCTTAAATCTGCCCCATTTTCTAATAAATGTGTAGCAAATGAATGTCTTAATGTATGCGGCGTAATCTTTTTCTTGATGCCAACATCTCGAGCAATCGTCCGTAAAATTTTCCAAAACCCTTGACGCGATAATGGACGTCCGTGTTGATTGACGAATAATATGTGATGTTTTTGGCGTTTTATGAGTTGGTTGCGCGCATAATATAAATAATCTTCAACAGCCTTTTTGGCAGCGTTTCCAAGTGGAACAATTCTTTCTTTCTCGCCTTTTCCAACACACTGTACAAAACCCATTGTTAAATGTAAATCACTTACCTTTAATGAAATAAGTTCAGTGACTCGTAAACCTGTTGCATATAACATTTCAAGCATCGCTTTATTACGAAAATCTAGCAATGTCTGCCGAGGGACTGATAGCAATTGTTCTACTTCTTTAATCGATAATACTTCTGGCAGGCTCCTTGGGCGCTTCGGTGTTTCAATATGTATACTAACATCACGACTCGTCCATTGTTCACGGTTTAAAAATTGATGAAATGAACGAATCGATGAGATGACCCGAGCAATCGTTGCATGGGATTTGCCTTCCTCATGTAATGTATTAAGAAAGCCCATAATATCGCTTCTTCTAACAGCTTCCCACGATGTTTTTTGCACAACCTTTTTAATAAACTGATAATATTGGCGTAGATCACGTTTATAAGCTTCTAATGTATTATGTGCTAAACCTCTTTCAATATATAAATAATGAAAAAAATCATCTAAAGCATGTTTTAACATCGTTTACTCTCCTAACCGAAAAAATAAGCGAAGTCGTTCGATAAAGCTGACATCTGCCTCTTCTGATTGAAATACTTTTACTGCAGGACCTTCAGGTGGATCATACCGATGATACTGCTCATATTCTGTATGTATCATACGTAAGCCAAAATAAAATAAGCATGTACAAATGACGAATATAAAAAACACTTTTACTGTATCCCACATCATTCGTTTCATAATGGCATATCTCCTCTTAAAAAAATAATATTCTATTAAAAGATATGCCAAAAAAGAAACAGAATATACGTTAAATGATATATTTAAGGTAATTTTGAATAAAAAAGCCTTTCTTCATTCAGGAAAAAAGGCATGATGAATTGATCATTATGTTGCTTTTACAGTTGCTTGTTGACATTGTCGGCAAATACCATGAAATGTTAAACGGTGATCTTTTACTTTAAATCCCCAATCGGATTCAACAATTTTTTCAACATCGCCTAATAAATCTTCAATAATCTCTTCAACATTTCCACACTCTATACAAACGAGGTGGTGGTGGAAATGTTCTGCTCCTTCTTGCCGAAGATCGTAGCGGGAGACGCCATCACCAAAGTTAATTTTATCGACAATTTTAAGATCAGATAATAATTCCAATGTGCGGTAAACAGTCGCTAAACCGATCTCAGGAGCTTTTTCTTTAACTAACAAAAAAATATCTTCTGCACTTAAGTGGTCTTCTTCTCGCTCCAATAATACTCTTAACGTCGCTTCTCTTTGAGGGGTTAGTTTATAACTTTTAGAATGTAGTTGTTTTTTAATTCGATCTATTCGATGTTCCATGGCAAATCCCTCCCCATATTCCACCTTTATTATATGCGCACTTTAAATGAGTTGTCAAAGTATAATTATTTTAAAGTGGTAACAATACAGACGACTTACGTTTAGAAAACTTTTATTCATAAAAAGATTTAATAAATGCTTGCATCGCTTCATTAGCAACAAACGTTTCTAAGCCCGCAGCTACAAGAGAAGTAGCTAAAAGCAATAAAAATACGGTTACATATCTTCCTAACGGTTGCAAAATTGGTTGTGCTATACGGCGCGAAAACAATTTACTTAAAAGGGTTAAGGAAAAAATCATCGCTAAGCTACCTGCAACAATATAAATAGGGATAATGATAAGATTTTGTGGTGCTATAGATAATGCCGCTAATAGCAAACCTTTTATACCAAGTTGACTAACGATAAAACCGACAGAGAAACCGACGACTAAGCCTTTAAAAAATAATAAAATCCAAACGACTGGAAGGCCAATGACTGAAAGCCCTAATATAAACAATAATAACAAATATTTCATATGATAAAATAAACTACTTTTAAAAATCTCTTGTTGAGCGATCGCCCTATGATCAATAATTTGACCGAAGAATCGATCGACATAAAAAAATAAATCTTGTTTTTGTACAAAATTCATGCTATTTACAATGATCGCACCGAAAATGATACCTGTTAAAAATAAAATGACCATAAATACATAAATTGTCATATGTTCTTTTATATGTTCAAAGGTGAGTGCTTTTTTAGTAAACATGTGTGGAATCCTCCATTCATGGATTAAATCTTATGTTAAAAACTATGAAGCATTCCACACAAACATACCAAATTTCTATGAAATCTATCGATTAATGATCAATCATTGAGTTTAACTTTACCATATTTTCCTCCACCACCCGCTTTAATATCTAATTGTCCTTGACGCATCTTAACGATCATTTGCGCCAATTTTTCGGAGACAACTTTTTTTAATTCATCATAGGGTACATCGTGAATGATATTCATCTCAGTTTGAAACTGATCGAGCAATAATTGATATGTTTTCGGTCCAAGTGTCGGTAAATATTCTAGAGGTACCTGATGGAAATAAAGCGGACGAGACACAAGTTTTCTATCGTCACTGGCGAGCTCTTGAATGCGATCATAAACGCCTTTTACAATCCTTTTATGTTGACAATGTGGACATAAATTAATGTTAGGAGAGACTTGCTGCAAACAAGCTCCACAAACCGTTGTGTAATATTTTCCTAATTTCGGATTCATTCCGAAGTTACGGTGAATTTTTCGACCATTTACATGTTGGAGTGCTCGGGCAAATTCTATAAAAGAAGGTTCAGCCATTATAATTTCTTGATATTCTCGTGCAATTTTAGCAAGCGAATGGGCATCTGAATTTGATACATACGTATATTGGTGCAACTCTGTAATATGATCTGCCATCTCTGTGTTAGAACTTAAACCGAGTTCAATGCCATCAATTAACTCGGGATCAAACACATCTGTTAATGAAGTCTTGACACCTTTTCCGTATAAACTTTTAAACGGTGTAAAAACGTGCGCTGGAATGAATAAACCATTTAATGATTTCACTTTTGTTTGTAACGCTTTCGCTGTCCCATAATAACGTTGGGAACTTAATGTCACATTTTTCATATAACGACTTAGCCACGATGAAAAATGAGCCATATCATCTAATGTTGGCATATAACATAAGACGTGAATCGGTCCAAGACAATGTTCATCATAAACTTCAATTTCGGCCCCTAAAATTAAGGTTACATTTTCAAACCGAATACCTCCGCCTGCTAACTCATAAGCCTCTTTCTTTGTTATTAAATGTTTAATTTCTCGCTGTACCGCTGGTGATTGACCATCAATGACACCAACCATATGAATCCCTTTACGCCGACTCGCTTCTTTTAAAATATTTGTCAATGTTAATGTGTTTGCAGCAGTAATTTTTACGGGTTGATTAAACATATCACGTCCGATATGAATATGCATATCAGCATAATAATGATGTAACATACTAATTCATCCCTAATAGTTGTAAATATAGTAGCGCATACGCTGTTTTGGCATCATGGATTCGTTTTTCTTCCATATATCTTTTAGCTTCATCTAACGTTAACATAACTTTTTCGACAAATTCGTCCTCATCCCCTAGTATCGGTTGCTCAAGCGGCTTTAATTCATCTGCTAAATAAATATACATCAATTCATCCGCAAACCCCGGTGATGTATAAAATGATGTCACAAATGTTAAATGATCTGTCGTATAACCTGTTTCTTCCTCTAACTCACGAATGGCAGTAACTTCTGGATGCTCTCCCCGTTCTAACTTACCTGCCGGAATTTCAACAATCGATTTTTCAAGCGGTTTTCGATACTGTTCTACAAATACAATTTTACGATCAGATGTCATAGGAATAATAGCAACTGCACCAGGATGTTTGACAATTTCCCGCTTTGATGTTTCACCATTTGGCAATAAAACGTCATCTACATGTAAATGAATGATCTTTCCGGAAAATTTTTGTTCGCTACGAATGGTTTTTTCTCTAAACTTCTCCATTGCCCAATCACCTTTATTTTTTTATGATTTATCTTTAGTTTATCATAAGTTATCATGAAAAATGGCGACAAGAAAAGCATTTATGCAAAATGGCCACCAATCATTTGATTTCGTTTCCGTGCAGTTCCGGCGTCAGTATATGAAATTGCGCGTAAAAGGGAATCGGATCCAAATTTATTTCGAATCGCATCCATGACGTAACCGAGCTTTCGTTCACGCAAGCGTTGGTATTCAAACAACTGTAATTGAACGTATTGATCATCACATATATTTCCGAGCGACACAGATATTTTGCGAACCGTTTTCTCACAATAAAATTTATGAAATAAATACATACATGCATGATATATTTCCATCGTTATATTTGTCGGTTGCTCGATTGTTATTGAACGATAAAAACCACCTCCCCCGACATCTTCACTATACCCGATGCCGAGACTAATCGTACGCCCAGCCTTTTGATCGGCTCTTGCCCTTCGGCCAACTTCTTCGCACATTTCCAATATAACCGTTGCAATATCTTCAGGAAAATGATAATCACGCAGTAAAATTTGACTTTTACCATAGCTCAGTTGTTTATTTGAAATGAGTGAGTCGCCCATGCTGGATAAATCGATACCGTGTGCATGATAAAAAAGTTGATTTCCCATGATTCCAAATGCTTTTTCAAGACGCTCCAAAGAGAAATGAGCAAGTTCGCCAACAGTATAAATGCCCATTTCATTTAAACGTTTTTGTAAACGAGATCCAATTCCCCACATGCGAGATAGGGGTGAGACTGGCCACAATTTTGTTGGCACATCATCGTAAGTCCATTGTGCTATGCCGACTTTTTTTGCTTCTAAATCTAGGCATAGCTTTGCCAGTAACATATTGGGACCAATGCCTATCGTCGCTGAAAGCCCAAATGTATCCTTTAATTCTTCTAAAATGAGCTGTGCAGTTTCCTTTGCATCCCCCCATAATTGATAAGCGCCAGATATATCTAAAAAACTTTCATCAACACTATATATATGAATAGCCTCTTTAGGAACATATTTATTAAATAATCGTATGACCTCCGCAGATACTTGTAAGTATAGTTTCATCTCCGCTTGTGCAATTATAATTTTTTCATGACGAGGTATTTCGAATAATCGACTCCCTGTTTGAATATCAAAATCACGTTTTAATGCTGGTGTCGCCGCTAACACAACACTTCCTTGCCTCTTAATATCAGCAACGACTGCTAAATATGTTGTAAGCGGGTCTAGCCCCTTTTTTAAAGCTGTACAACTAGCATAAAAGCTTTTCATATCGATACATAAAATTTGCATAGACCGCATGACAGCATCCCCTCTTTTATATTTCATCATATAAAAACATATGTTCGATTTTCAAGTGTTAATATTTTCCGTTTAGTAAAAGGTTTATATATCATCAAGCACTTAAATAAGTCTATATCATAAACTACTATTAAAAGGGGGCCTTTTCATGTATCCAAATCAACATAATCACTTTTCAATGAAAGATTTATTTAAAAATAAAAATGCAGAATTCGTAACAGCTATTTTATTACTATCTGGCCGCCTCAAAGTCGATTCAGTCGAATTATTTCGCTCACAACCAGTCGTCACAGTCACCTTAGTAGGCAAATACGTCACATCAAATGACGATGAGTCTTATGCCTTAGTGGATTTTCTCGATAAGCATGGTGATATGGCAATTGACGATATCATAAACGCTTTAAAAATTAAAACAAATCAAAGGGGGTAAAAAGATGAAGACAGACCAATTTGAAGGTGAAACATTTACAGAAGGAATCGTATTAGCGATTTTAATTATTTTATTAATATTTGGCTCAACCGATATAAAAGATATAACAGATGCACCAGATTAATAATTAGCACACAATTTTTTATACTTTTTCTTATAAACGTTATATACTTTAGTTAAGCATCGTCGAGGTGAAACATAAGTGATTAATATTATCGCTCACCGAGGAGCAAGTAGCATAGCACCCGAAAATACAATGCCAGCTTTCCAACATGCTTATGAACTTGGTGTAGAAGGTATAGAAACAGACGTTCATTTAACGAAAGACAGCGTTCCTGTTTTAATCCATGATGAACGCGTTGAAAGAACGACGAACGGATTTGGATATGTTAAAGATTTTACCTTTCAACAATTAAAACAACTTGATGCAGGTGCTTGGTTTTCCATAGCCTTTTCTCATACGCCAATTATTTCGTTGGATGAATTTTTAGCGTGGGCACAATTTAAACCACTACATTTACATATTGAACTTAAAAATAATAAAATTAACTACAAACATTTAGAAGAAATTGTTTTTGAAATGGTCTCTTATTATCGTTTACAAGAACAAACGACATTATCAACGTTTAATTGCCACAGTATTAAACGATTATCGATGTTTAAAGATGATATAAATATCGCCCTATTAACATCCAAACAAAGGCAAAACTTATGTGCGTACACTTATGAATTAGGAGCCCGTGCACTTCATATTAAGTATCCACTACTGCAGCAACAATTAATCAATCAATGCCAAAGCAAACATATACCGATTCGTGTATTTACCGTCAATACATTGGCACATATGTTACAATGTTTTAGGCAAAAATGTGATGGCATTTTTACAGATTTCCCTAAAAAGGCCATTCAATATCGAAAGGATTTTTATAAAATTTAGGAGGCGTAATATGGAACTTATTTTTCTCGGCACAGGTGCAGGTATTCCATCAAAGCAACGCAATGTATCCGCAGTCGCTTTAACACTACTACAAGAATTAAACAGTATTTGGTTATTTGATTGTGGGGAAGCAACACAACATCAAATTTTACATACGACGATTAAACCACGCAAAATTAATAAAATTTTTATTACACATATGCACGGTGATCACATTTTAGGGTTGCCAGGACTGCTTAGTAGTCGGTCTTTTCAAGGTGGGACGAGTCCGCTCACCATTTACGGGCCGCCAAACATTAAACAATATGTTGAAACGAGTTTAAAAATGAGCCAAACACATTTAACATATCCACTTTCCATTGTTGAAATTAAAGAGGGTAAATTATTTTCCGAAGATACATTTACCGTTTATTGTAAAAAATTAACTCATGGTATTCCTAGTTACGGATTTCGCATTGTAGAAAAAGATAAACCAGGTGAGCTACTCGTCGATCGCTTAAAAAATATCGGCATCTCACCTGGCCCGATTTATCAACAAATTAAAGACAATGAAATGGTTACAACAGAAGATGGAAAGACGCTTTATCGAAAAGACTTTATCGGACCGAATAAACCAGGAAGAGTTGTTTCCATTTTAGGAGATACACGGGAGACGGAACAAAACAAATCTTTTGTTGAAAATGCAAATGTTCTCGTTCATGAAGCAACATTTCGACATGACCAAAAGAAGTTAGCATATGAATACTTTCATTCAACAACAACTGAAGCCGCAACACTTGCAAAAGAAGCTAATGTAGGAAAACTTGTTTTAACACATATATCTTCACGATACCAAGAAAGTGACATACCACAGTTATTAAAAGAAGCACAAGACATATTCACCCATACAATGATTGCTAAAGATTTCAGCACTGTTAAAATTACGTAATATTTTTTAATCATAATCATGACGGTATTCATTTAAAAAATCCTTCTGAAAACTCGTTTTAAACGTTGCTTCTTTTTCTGGCTTACGTAAAGACTTAAACGTATCATGACCATATTTCTTTGTTAATGTTAGGATCGTTGATTGTAACTTTTCCTTCTCGAGTTCTCGTTCATACGTAAAAAGATCAAGCTGTTTAGTAATATTTTGTTTTTCAGCCATATCTGAAACTGTAATGCCTAGTAATCGTATAGGCTCTAAATTCCAATGTTCATGAAAAAGCATAAGAGCAACATCAAGAATAGCCGATTTTTCATCAATATAATTTTGCAACTTTTTACGCCGTGTAACCGTTTGCCGATTATGGTAGCGAATCGTAATTTGTACGCTTAAGCCTACTGCCTGGCGACGGCGCATTCTCTGTTCTATATTTTCCGCTAAGTCATCAAATAAACGATAAATTTCAGTTTCATCAGTCGTATCATAAGGCAAAGTTTTTGAACTTCCGATACTTTTAAAGTCATTGACAGCATCGGGGTCGACAACTCTAGGGTCGATTCCGTTTGCCCAATTTTTCAACCGTTCACCATTGATGCCAAGAAGTTGTGACAGTTCATACATATCACCTCGTGCTAAATCACCAATCGTTTGAATATTCATTTGCTGTAATTTTTCTGCCGTTTTATCTCCTACACCATACATTTTTTTAATAGGAAGTGGCCACAGTTTTTGCGGTAGATCCCTCTTTCGTAAAATAGTGAGTCCCATTGGTTTCTTCATATCTGATGCCATTTTTGCTAAAAATTTATTCGGGCCAATGCCGAGACTAGATGGAAGATCAAGCTCATCTTTTAACCTATTTTGAATATGTTTCGCTAATTGAACTGGATTGTTTTGCCAGGCGACGTCAGTGACGTCCATATATCCTTCATCGATCGAAATCGGCTCAATCATCGGTGTAATTTCCGCTAGTATTTTAAATATTTTACGTGAAGCTTTACGATACCGGGAAAAATTTGGGGGTAAAACGATTAGGTGGGGGCAAAGCTCTTTTGCTTCCCAAAGGGGCATCGTCGTTTTAACGCCAAATGCCCGCGCTTCATAACTACTTGTAACGACAATGCCTCGACGTTGTTTCGGGTTACCGGCAATAGCTAGGGGTTTTCCTTTTAAACGCGTATCATGGGCCATTTCTACAGATGCATAAAAACAATTCATATCAATATGAAAGATAATGCGCGCACGATTTGCCATTGATGAACATCCTTTATGAGAAGCGTACTTGGTGAATCAATTCCTATTATATCATATATCCAAATTCACCATTTCGCAACTTCATTTACAATCGCTATTACGAGTTTTGTTAATTTCATTAACTCAGAAATAGCGATACGTTCATGAATTGTATGAATGTATTCATAGCCGACAGCTAAATTAACGGTCGGTATACCATAGCTTGATATAATATTCGCATCGCTGCCACCACCGCTCGTTACGAGACGGCTTTTTTCACCAATTGTATGAACAGCCACTTTAGCAACTTCTACAACGTGATCATGTGGCTGTTGATAAAAACTTGGATATATCATCTCGATATGAACGTTAGCATGTCCACCAAATTGCTCAGCAGTCGATGTAAATATTTCTTTCATTTGTTCAATTTGCCGATTTAATTTCTCTTCATTTAAGGAGCGCGCTTCTGCTAAAATCTCAACGTGATCACAAACGACATTCGTCTGGTTACCACCTGAAAATTGACCAATATTTGCCGTTGTTTCCGCATCAATTCGGCCAAGTGGCATTTTTGATATCGCCTTTGATGCAATCGTAATAGCTGAAATTCCTTTTTCAGGTTCGATACCTGCGTGGGCTGTTTTGCCTCTAATCGTCGTAAATATTTTCGCTTGCGCTGGCGCAGCAATCACAATATCACCTACTGAACCGCTACTATCCAACGCGTAACCAAATGTTGCATAAACTAGCGAAGGATCAAGTGCTTTAGCCCCGGCTAACCCTGATTCTTCACCAACGGTTATGATAAATTGTAAATCACCGTGCTCGATGTTTTCCTCCTTTATCACTTTAATCATTTCTAAAATAGCAGCAATACCTGCTTTATCATCGGCACCTAAAATCGTCGTTCCATCTGATGATATATAACCATTGTTTATGATCGGATTGATATTTCGGCCTGGTTTGACCGTATCCATATGAGCCGTAAAATAAATCGGCTCAACGCCTTTTAATGTTCCTTTTAACGTACAAATTAAATTACCTGCCCCGTGTCCGGTTTTGTGCTTAGCATGATCTTCTATAACATCACAGCCTAATTGTTGAAATTTATCTTTTAAAATACGCGCTATTTTTTCTTCATGCTTTGTTTCTGAATCTATTTGTACAAGTTGTATAAATTCATCTAATAGACGTTTTCGTTGAATCTTCATTGAATCAATCACCTTACATTTTAGAGTGGTATATTACCGTGTTTCTTTTTTGGTCGCTCTTCTTGTTTATTATAAAGCATCTCTAATGCTTGAGTCAGTTTGATGCGCGTCTCACGCGGATCAATGACATCATCAACCATCCCTAATCCAGCTGCAATGTAAGGATGCGCAAACTGTTCACGATAAGATGCTATTTTCTCTTGTCTCACTTGTTCTGGTTTTTCACTTTCAGCTATTTCCTTGGCATAAATGATATTTGCGGCGCCTTCAGGTCCCATAACAGCAATTTCAGCATTTGGCCATGCATAAACGATATCAGCACCAATAGACTTACTATTTAAGGCAACATATGCGCCACCAAATGCTTTTCGAGTAATAACAGTTATTTTCGGCACAGTCGCTTCCGAATAAGCGTATAATATTTTTGCACCGTGACGTATAATACCACCATGCTCCTGTGTGACACCTGGGAAAAAGCCTGTTACATCTTCAAATGTAATGATCGGTATATTAAATGCATCACAAAAGCGTATAAATCTAGAAGCTTTATCACTTGAATCAATATCAAGACTTCCAGCTAAATATTTAGGCTGATTGCATACAAGACCAACCGTTTGACCTTTGATACGCGCGAACCCAACGACGATATTTTTAGCAAATGCTGCGTGAATTTCAAAAAAGCTATTTTTGTCAACTACTTGTTCAATAACTGTTTTTACATCGTATGGCCGTGTCGCATCAAACGGTACAATGTCTGTTAATGTCGAACGATAATCATTGCTAGTTTCATAAGGTACAAGTGGTGGCTTTTCTGCATGGCTTGCTGGTAAATATGAAAGTAATTTACGGACGTAATCAAGTGCTTCTTCTTCACTGCTTGCTTCTAAATGCGCATTACCACTTTTAGAGTTGTGAACGTGTGCGCCTCCTAAATTTTACGAAGTTATAACTTCCCCTGTCACTGCCTCGATGACTTTTGGACCTGTAATAAACATTTTTGACGTATCTTGAACCATAATAACGAAATCAGTAAGCGCCGGGGAATAAACAGCTCCACCTGCACACGGTCCCATAATAACAGAAATTTGCGGAATAACGCCAGAATAAATGGAGTTGCGATAAAATACTTGTCCATAGCCATCCAATGAAGAAACACCTTCTTGAATACGGGCGCCACCGGAATCATTTAACCCAATAAATGGTACTTTATTTTTAGCCGCTAAATCCATAACAGCAGCTATTTTTTTTCCGTGCATTTCACCAAGAGCACCACCATAAACCGTGAAATCTTGAGCAAATAAATAGACAGGCTGACCATTGATCTTACCAAAGCCAGTCACAACACCTTCACCATTTGTAGCATCCTCATCCATGCCAAGGTTCGTACTTCGATGTTCAATAAATGGGTTTAACTCAACAAAAGTTTCATCATCAAGTAAATAATCAATACGTTCACGAGCCGTCATTTTTCCTCGCTCATGCTGGCGTTTAATACGTTCATCGCCACCACCGAGTTCAACTTGGCGACGCTTATCATATAGCTCATTTATTTTATCAAAAATATCCATTTGCTATTCCCTTTCTTTACGATGTTCACATAATTCAACTAATACACCATTTGTAGAAGATGGATGAATAAAAGCAATTTGACTATCATTCGCTCCTAAAGTTGGTTCTTCATTAACAAGCTTAACACCTTCTTCTTTTAATTGTTTAATGCGCTGTTTTATATCAGATACTTCAAGCGCAATATGGTGTATGCCTTCACCTCGTTTATCTAAAAATCGTTGAATGGGCGATGAATCATTGAGCGGTTCTAACAATTCAAGTCGCGACTCACCAAGCGGCAGAAAAGCTACTTTTACACCTTCAGACGCAACGGTCTCTACTTTTTCCAATGTTAAACCGAGCGTATCAACATAGAAAGACAAGGATTGTTCAAGGTTTTTTACGGCAATGCCGATATGTGTGATGTTTTTTGGTGCATTATTATTTTTTTCACCACCATGAACTAACGTTTTTATATACGTTGCTAAGGCTTCTGTCGAAGAACCACTCGTAAATACTTTTTTTATACCTTTATTCTGTAAATAAACGATATCCTCACTAGGAATTACTCCACCGCCAATGACTGGAATATCACTAGCACCTCGATTTTTTAATTCCTCAACGACTTTAGGAAACAGTGACTTATGTGCACCTGATAAGGATGATAGACCTACAACATCAACGTCTTCTTGTATAGCCGCTTGAGCAATTTGCACAGGTGATTGTCTTAAACCCGTATAAATGACTTCCATGCCATGATCTCTTAGAGCTTGTGAGATAACAAGCGCCCCCCGATCATGACCATCTAATCCAGGTTTTGCAATTAATACGCGTATTTTACTCAATTTGCTTCCTCCTCACTATCCCTCAAATTGACCAAATTCATCTCTAAGAACATTACTTATTTCCCCAACTGTTGCATACGCTTTCACAGCATCTAATATATAAGGAATTAAATTTTCATCTGTCTTCGCAACTTGTCTAAGTATTTGTAACGATTGGTTAACAATTTTTTCATCACGTTTATCACGAATATCCTGAACCGCTTTCATTTGTGCACTTTCTAATGCTTCATCAACTTGTAGTAAATCCCCTTCGACATCTTCCTCGATTTGAAATTTATTTAAACCTACGATAATTTCTTCTTTATTTTCAATTTTTTTCTGAGTTTCATAAGCGTGTTGTTGAATTTCTCGTTGCATAAACCCTTCTTCAACCGCTTGGACGGCACCGCCAATTTCTTCGATTCGATCTAAATAATGATAAATCTCCTGTTCTATTTGATCTGTAAGTGATTCGACGTAATAGGACCCACCTAATGGATCAACTGTATCCGCAACACCGCTTTCATGAGCAATAATTTGTTGTGTTCGTAAAGCGATTCTTGCGGACTCTTCGGTCGGTAGGCTTAAGGCTTCATCACGTGAATTTGTATGTAAGCTTTGTGTGCCGCCTAATACCGCTGCTAGCGCTTGCAATGTTACACGAACAACGTTATTATCGGGTTGTTGAGCTGTTAATGTTGAACCACCTGTTTGTGTATGAAAACGCATTTTCCAACTTCTAGGATTAGTTGCTTTATATTTTTCTTTCATAATTTTTGCCCAAACACGTCTGGCTGCACGAAATTTAGCAATTTCTTCAAAAAAGTTGTTATGAGCATTAAAGAAAAACGCAAGTCTTGGTGCAAAAGAATCTACAGAAAGCCCTGCGTCCAAAGCTGCTTCAACGTAAGCCATGCCATTAGCGATTGTAAATGCTGCCTCTTGAACGGCTGTCGATCCTGCTTCACGAATGTGGTAACCAGAGATACTAATTGTATTAAATTTAGGCACATGTTTTTGACAAAATTCAAAAATATTCGTTATAAGACGCATAGACGGTTTTGGTGGATAAATATATGTTCCCCTTGCAATGTATTCTTTCAAAATATCATTTTGAATCGTTCCAGTTAATTGTTGGAGGGATACACCCTGTTTTTCCCCAACAGCAATGTACATGCATAATAAAATAGCTGCAGGCGCATTAATAGTCATCGATGTACTTACTTCATCTAATGGAATACCATCAAACAATGTTTCCATATCGTGCAATGAATCGATCGCAACGCCAACTTTACCTACTTCTCCTTCTGCCATTGGATCATCCGAATCATAACCGATTTGTGTCGGTAAATCGAAAGCGACTGAAAGGCCCGTTTGTCCTTGTTCTAACAAATATCGAAAACGCTCATTCGTTTCTTGAGCTGAACCGAAACCGGCATATTGTCGCATCGTCCATAGTCGACTTCGATACATTGTCGGTTGAATCCCCCGTGTATACGGATACATTCCGGGAAAACCTAATTTTTCATGATAATCTTTCTCTTCTGTATAGTAGAGACATTCAACATCAATATCCGAAGATGTTGTAAATGAACGCTTTCGTTCAGGAAATCGTTTAACTGTCTCTTTCACTAAATCCTGCCACTCGTTAAACTTTGAATCTTTTAAATTTTTATCATGCATCTATGACGCCTCCTAGAAAGATTTGGATGAATTCTATTACACCTATTATAACACTTGTTTGACCTTTATTTTAACGTTAAAATAAGTGTAATAAAGGATTGGAATAAAGGATTAGAAGGAGGAGTGAAAATGGCAAAAAAACAAAATAGACGCCAACAACGCCGGCGATCTAAAAGGCAGCGTCGAATGAAATTTATGATATATATAATGATCTTAGCTATGCTCCTATCGGCAGTTACCGCAGGTTTATCAGCATTTTTATAACATAAACATATGTATAAAACATAGAAGATCGGGCATGAGTTACCCATCTTCTTTTTATATGTCGCATGAAGAAGAAAATAAAGGCTGACCCTAAGTGAGACAGCCCTATTTATATAAAACTAAATTTCTTCACAATGCTCATCAAAAATCTGTTGCAATTTCCCGATAACATCCATCGCACTGAAACCTTCAATTTCGTGTCGACCAAGCATCGTAACAATTTTGCCGTCTTTCATAAAAGCAAACGAAGGTGAGGAAGGTGGGTATCCTTCAAAATAAGTACGTGCTTGCTCTGTTGCCTCACGATCCTGACCAGCAAAAACAGTGACTAAGTGATCTGGACGTCTGTCATAATGAATCGCATTAGCGGCAGCTGGTCTTGCAACACCACCCGCACAACCACAAACAGAGTTAATCATGACTAATGTCGTTCCTTCACGGGCGAATGCTTCATCAACTTCTTCAGGGCTTCGCAATTCTTCATATCCCGCTTCTTTCATATCTTGGCGAGCAACATCGACGACATCTTGCATGAATGTATTAAAATCCATAGGTATTCATCCCCTTATCATAATTTGGTGAAACTTAAATTTAGCTTAACAATTTTATATTTAGATTTCAATCAACAACTAGGATCAATTAGGGGAATATATACATTAATAGACATTTACTGTATGTGCATTCATATTTTCTAAAATTTCTTTAACGCGCTGTAAAAATCGTCCACAAATAAGTCCGTCTAAAACGCGATGATCTAATGATAATGATAAGTTCACCATATCTCGAGCAGCAAACATATTATCGATGATGACTGGCCGTTTCACGATTGATTCAACTTGCAATATAGCTGCTTGTGGATGGTTAATGATTCCCATCGAATGAATGGATCCAAAAGACCCTGTGTTATTAACCGTAAATGTACCACCTTGCATATCTTCTGATGTCAGCTTGCCAGACCGAACCTTATTCGCCAATGTATGAATATCTTTAGCAATTCCTTTAATACTTTTCTCATCAGCATTTTTTACAACGGGTACAAACAATTCATTTTCATTCGCTACTGCGATTGATAAATTAATATCTTTTCGCTGAATAATTTTATCATCTGCCCACGTACTATTAAGCTCTGGATATTCTTTTAAACTTTGTGCAACAGCTTTCACAAAAAATGCGAAATACGTTAAGTTAAAACCTTCTTTCTGTTTAAATTGATCTTTAATGGATTGTCGGTATTGCACTAAATCTGTGACATCAACTTCTACCGTCATCCATGCATGCGGGATTTCTTGTTTAGAGCGAACCATATTATCAGCAATTGCTTTTCGCACGCCCGAAACTGGTATTTCTACATCGCCAGTCTCAGCTGTAACTGATGTCGTAGGTTGCAACTGCGTCGATTCTTTTATGTCTTCTGTAGATTCTGAAGGAATATCTCCTGATTCAATGATCAATTCTAAATCTTTACGAGTAATCCGTCCGCCACGGCCGGAGCCAGTCACTTGACTTAAATCGATATTATGTTCAGCTGCCAGCTTTAAAACAGCTGGTGAATATCGTTTTTTCATCGACTCGTCGCGATCTTTTCCGGATTCTTCTGTTTCTACTGTTTTGTCCGTTTTATCTTGGGTTTGATCGTCTAAAGATTTTTCCTCTGTTTGCATAAGACACATAACATCGCCTACAGCAATTGTTTCGCCTTCTTGAGCAATGATTTCTGTAATTGTTCCTGTAAAGGTTGATGGAACCTCGGCATTGACTTTATCTGTCATGACTTCAGCAATCGGATCATATTTATTAACATAATCTCCTTCTTTAACAAGCCAAGTAGTAATCGTTCCTTCAGTAACACTTTCTCCGAGTTGAGGCATCTGTAATTTTTCCATCGTCAACGTTAAACCCTCCCATTTGAATTAAAATTCTGCTAGATCTCGCATGGCTGCTTCAATTTTTTCTGGATTCAACATGAAATACTTTTCCATTGTCGGGGCAAAAGGCATCGCTGGCACATCTGGTCCTGCTAAGCGTTGAATAGGTGCATCAAGGTCAAAGAGACAGTTCTCTGCAATAATCGCCGCAACCTCACTCATTACACTACCTTCTTTATTGTCTTCTGTCACAAGCAATACTTTACCTGTTTTAGCAGCAGCCTCGATAATAGCTTCTTGATCGAGTGGATATACCGTCCTTAAATCAAGAATGTGTGCGTCAATGCCTTCTTCAGATAATTTTTCTGCTGCTTGCATAGCGAAATGGACACATAAACCATATGTAATCACTGTAATATCTGATCCTTGTCGTTTAACATCAGCCTTTCCGATTGGCAGTACGTAATCTTCTCCAGGAACTTCCTCTTTTAACAAACGATAAGCCCGCTTATGTTCAAAAAATAAAACAGGATCGTTATCGCGAATCGCTGCTTTTAGTAAGCCTTTAACGTCATAAGGTGTTGAAGGCATTACAATTTTTAATCCCGGTTGATTGGCAAATAGTGCTTCAACGGATTGAGAATGATATAAAGCACCGTTCACGCCACCACCATATGGTGCCCGAATCGTAATTGGACAATTCCAATCATTATTTGAACGATATCTCACTTTAGCAGCTTCTGAGACAATTTGATTAACTGCTGGCATAATGAAATCCGCAAATTGTATTTCCGCAATCGGACGCATGCCATACATAGCTGCGCCGATGCCTACACCAGCTATAGCCGATTCCGTAAGTGGTGTATCAAGCACACGGTATTCACCAAATTCATCATACAATCCTTCAGTTGCTTTAAATACACCACCCTTTTTACCAACATCTTCACCTAAAATAAACACTTTTTCATCCCGTTGCATTTCTTCCTTTAACGCCGTTGTGACTGCTTGAATATATGTCATAACTGTCATTTTCTTAAAACCTCCTTACGATTCATAAACATACTTTAATGCATCTTCTGGCGCGGCGTATGGTGCATCTTCAGCAAACTCAGTTGCTTCATTCACAATTTTATCCATTTCTTCATGAATCTCTTTTTCTAAGTCTTCTGTTAAAACGTTTGTTTCTTTTAAATAGTTTGCAAACGTTAAAATACAGTCATTCTTTTTCGCTTCTTCAATTTCTGATGGATCACGATATGCTCGGTCATCATCATCACTTGAGTGCGACGTTAACCGGTGTGTAATCGTTTCAATGAGCGTTGGCCCCTCCCCCGAAGAAGCGCGCTTTCGAGCTTCTTTAACAACTTTAAATACTTCTAATGGATCGTTACCATCGATCGTATAACCTGGCATACCGTAACCAACTGCTCGATCTGATACTTTCTCGCAAGCTAATTGTTTTTCAACTGGTACAGAAATCGCATAGCCATTATTTTCAACCATTGTGATGACAGGTAAGTTATGGACACCAGCAAAGTTTAATCCTTCATGAAAGTCACCTTGATTTGAAGATCCTTCACCTAAAGTTACAAATGAAACAAAGTCTTTACCTTCCATTTTCGCTGCTAACGCGACGCCGACAGCATGAGGTAGTTGTGTTGTCACAGGTGAAGAACCTGTTAAAATTCTATTTTTCTTTTGTCCAAAGTGTCCAGGCATTTGCCGCCCGCCCGAATTTGGATCATCAGCCTTTGCAAAGCCTGATAGCATTAACTCTTTAGCTGTCATACCGAAAGCGAGTACAACACCTAAATCACGATAATAAGGCGCGATATAGTCATTGTCGCGATCAAGCGCAAAAGCTGCACCGACTTGTGCTGCTTCCTGACCTTGACAAGAAATAACAAACGGAATTTTACCCGCCCTATTTAACAACCACATTCTTTCATCAATTTTTCTTGCTAACAACATCGTTTTAAACATATCAATGACATGTTCATCTGATAAACCTAGTTCCTTATGGCGGTTCATTGACATAAAAAAACCTCCTCAAATGTTAACTAATAGAATAGGCAATCTTTAATCATTCGCATGCTTTATTTATCCGTGAATTTGTAATCCATCAACTGCTAACGCTGCTTCACCAACGGTTTCTGATAGTGTTGGATGTGGATGAATACTATCGGAAATTTCCCAAGGTGTTGCATCGAGTAATTTCGCTAAACTTGCCTCAGAGATCATCTCAGTCACGAGCGGTCCGATCATGTGAATGCCGAGTACATCATTATTTTTCTTATTCGCGATAATTTTAACAAAGCCTTGAGTATCTCCATATACGAGAGCTTTTCCATTCGTTTGGAACGGAAGTTTACCAACACTTATATCGTATCCGGCATCTTTCGCTTGCTGTTCAGTCATGCCGATTGAAGCGGCTTCTGGATGCGAATAAATACATGAAGGAACGTTTTGTTCGCTTAGCAAAAACGGCTGCTCTCCAGCGATATGCTCAACAGCGATCACTCCTTCATGTGAAGCGACATGGGCTAACTGCATACCACCAATACAATCACCGATGGCATAAATATGTGCTTCTTTCGTTTGATAGAATTCATTCGTTTGAATATAACCGTCTTTAACAATGACCTCTGTATTTTCAAGCCCGATGTTTTTAGTGTTTGCCTTGCGCCCGATGGAAACAAGCAGTTTTTCACCTGTCAAAGTTTTCTGCTGATCAGAAGTCTTTACATCAATTGTTACGGCTCCATCTGTTTCTAACGTCTCGGGTAAAACTTTAGCATTCGTTATAAACGTTACCCCTTTTTGTTTAAGTTGTTTTTCTATTTCTTTCGATATATCTTCATCTTCTGTTGGTAAAATGCGTTCCTTTGCTTCTATAACTGTGACATCAACACCAAAATCAACGAGCATAGATGCCCACTCTATACCGATCACACCACCACCAACAATAATCATTGAAGTAGGTAGATTTTCCATATGTAAAGCTTCATCAGACGTTAACACATACGTTCCATCCACTTTTAAATCAGCTAAAATATTCGGCTTTGAACCAGTTGCAATGAGAACATTTTTCGGTGTAATAATGTCATTTTCTTCGCCATTGTCATACTCAATTGAGATCGAACCGGCGATTGGTGAAAAAATACTTGGCCCTAATAGACGACCTATACCGTTGTAAACGTCAATTTTATTTTTCCTCATTAAACCTTGAACACCTTTGTGCAGTGTGTTGATAATTTTATTTTTTCTTTTTTGTACGTTAAAGAAATTTAATGTAGGTTTTTCACTATCAACACCAAATTCGCTCGCTAATTTTGTTTGCCGAAATATTTCTGCACTTCTTAGCATTGCTTTAGATGGTATACATCCATTGTGCAGACACGTGCCTCCTAAATGCTTTTTTTCAATCAGTGCTACACGCAAGCCTAATTGAGAAGCCCGAATGGCTGAAACATACCCACCAGGGCCTCCTCCTAGGACGGCGAGATCATATGATTGCGTCATTGATTGCCAGCTCCTTTCTATTTCTCTCAAACATCATGACCGGTGGCTTAAAATATGTTTATCTTGCCGTAAAAATTGACCTCTAGACTTTTTCATAGATGCAATTCTTTCTTCAGCCATGCGATCGGCAGCTAAATATGTTGGAATTTGATCGCGATTTGAAATTTCAAACACTTTCATTAAGTTATCATAAATCGACTCTACTTTTTTCATTGCTCTCTCTTGTTGATATCCGTTAGGCTGGAGTTCATCGGCAACATTGATGACTCCTCCGGCATTAATGACAAAATCTGGCGCATATACGATACCTCGTTCATAAAGGTCATCACCGTGTTTTTCAAGCTTTAATTGGTTGTTTGCAGAACCTGCAATCGCTTTTGCTTGTAATTTTGGAATGGTTTCATCGTTAAGTGTCGCACCAAGCGCACAGGGTGAATAAATGTCACATGCAACGTCATAAATATCATCAGGATCGACCGCCGTTGCACCAAACTTTTCAACGGCTTTTTCAACTGCCTTTTTATTGATATCTGTGACAATTAATTGAGCGCCTTCTTCATATAAATAATGGCATAATCGAAAAGCAACATTCCCGATGCCTTGAACAGCGACTGTTTTACCTGCTAAAGAATCGGTACCAAAAGCCTCTTTAGCTGTTGCTTGGATGCCTTTATATACACCATAAGCTGTTACAGGGCCAGGATTACCGGAAGAACCAAAACCTGAAGTTCCTGTGACATAATCAGTTTCCATATGAATAAAGTCCATATCATCAACTGTCGTTCCAACGTCTTCTGCTGTAATATAGCGTCCGTTTAAACTTTGTATATAGCGTCCAAAGGCTCTAAACATTTCTTCGTTTTTATCTTTATTCGGATCACCAATAATAACAGCTTTTCCGCCACCAAGATTAAGTCCTGCTGCTGCATTTTTATACGTCATACCACGGGCAAGCCTTAAAGCATCTTCAATCGCTTTTTCTTCAGAATCATACGTCCACATACGTGCACCGCCTAAAGCTGGACCGAGTGTCGTATCGTGAATCGCAATCATTGCTTTTAAACCTGAGTTTTTATCTTGACAAAATAAAAGTTGTTCATAATCATCGTTTGCCATATAAGAAAATATCTCCATCATTTTCTCCTCCTTCAAAACTCACCGCTTTAATTATAGCTAAATATTTTCAAGCGGTAAATGTATTGTTACATATGAACCTTTATAAAGGTTCATTGCTTCATCGAAGTACGTTGCAAAAATCATGCCAAATAATACTTGTTGTAAGCGCTTTATTTTATGATATAACACCTAGAAAAACATTGCAATTTATGAAAGTTTTTGCATGCGAAGTTATTCAAAAATTGTATTTCGTAAATTTATAATATAGATTGCGAAGGGAAATCCCTAAATCTTTCGCCGTATTTGTTTTATTAAAGTTATTTCTTTCATAAGCACGGTAAATAAATTCCCTTTCATACGTTTCCATTGCTTGTTTAAGAGATTGAGGAATGTTTTCATTATTGTTTATCTGCCTTATTTGTTCATCTTTATCTTGAGGGACCTTTAATGGTGGCAAGTATTTTCGCCGAATAATTTCTTCATGTCTGTCCATGTAAATCATTGCCCGTCCAATAACATTTTCAAGCTCGCGAACATTTCCCGGCCAATCATATTGTTTCAAATCTTCTATCGCTTGTTCTTCGATCGTTTTTACATGACGCCCGTATGATTGATTTAATTTTTCAATTAAATGGTGAATTAAACTCGGTAAATCGGAAAGCCGCTCTCTTAGCGATGGAATAAAAATTGGCAAACGATTCAAACGGTAATATAAATCTTCACGAAAAGTCTTATGCATAATTGCTTTTTCTAAATTGACATTTGTTGCAACAATGACACGAACGTCAATTGATATTGGCCTTGTACCTCCGACTCTAATAATTTCATTTTCTTGTAGAACACGCAACAATTTCGCCTGTGTTGACAATGAAAGCTCACCAATTTCATCTAAAAAAATACTGCCAAGATGGGCTTCTTCAAATAAACCCTTTTTTCCACCGCGCCGGGCACCAGAAAAAGCTCCTTCTTCATATCCGAACAACTCACTTTCTAAAATTGACTCCGCAATTGCAGCACAATTGACACGAATAAATTTGTGATGTTTGCGATCACTTTCATTATGTATGGCATGGGCAAACAATTCTTTTCCAGTTCCAGATTCTCCCCGTAATAAAACTGTTGCAGGTGTTTTCGCGCCTACTTTTGCTTGTTCTAATGCAAGTTGCATCTCATCAGACGGCCCGATAATATCATCAAACGTATATTTTGCTTCTAATGTTCGGATAATTTTCTTTGCCTTTTTTAACTCTTCTGTAAGCGCTTGTATTTCGGACACATCATGAATGATCCCGACACTTCCTTTAATATCGTCATCAACAATAACAGGTGCAACATTTACGAGCACGTCCCTTTTATTCGGTCCAACCTTCATCGGAACACCGCGGACTGGTTTTTGTGTCTCCAATACTTTCATATGCATACTTTCGCCTTCAGAAATATCAACCGTTGCTGGTTTTCCGAGCACATCTTCCTCTTTTAAACCTGTAATTCGCGTATAAGCGGGATTAACCATTAAACCTAGTCCCTTCTCATCAACGACACTTATAGCCTCATCAGAAGATTGAATAATCGCCTCTAGCATCGTTTTAATTGCTTTTAAATCAGTGTTTTCTTCAGCTAGCTTCATGACTTCCGTTATATCTTTAAAAACTGCAAATGCGCCCATTAATTGTTGATTTGTATTAATGAGTGGAATTCGTGTAGATATTACTTTTTTTTCATTATTTAAAATTAATTTTTGATTAAGTTCTTTTCTTTGGCTACGGAGCACATGTGGTAAGCGTGAATTAGGGATAATCTCATAAATTTTTTTCCCTTCAACATTTTCTTTTGCAAAATTCATTATTTTTTCAGCACTTTTATTAACGAATTGGATCACTTCTTGATTGTCGATAACGATCATGCCATCGTGAATGTTATTTAAAATAAGCTCTTGATTGTTCATTTCAGTTTTAACACGGTCTAACAAAGATTCCTTTTCCTCGAATAATTCGGAAATGATATAGGCGACAGTTCCAGGAATGACTATCGTTTTGCTCTCTTTTTGAGCTAACAGTTCTTCTAAAACACGTTCATCACCTGTTGCTTCGATAATGATATCTATACTTTGTGTGAGCCACTCTTTCCAGTGAGTCGATGTCGGAATGTGGTATTTTCGTGCTAATTGTAAACCTTTGGCGCGTTGATCATAATCAATAACTGCGACAATTTCCATCCAATTTGTTGCATGTAAAATTTTAAACAATGCACTACCGCCTGTTCCTGCACCAACAATTAATACACGCAACCATTATCCTCCCCTTTACTATATTTGCATATTTTATCATAAAAGACTATGAAATATTTAGCAAATTTACATTCATTCATTTCTATTGTTCATAAATTTTGCTATAATAAACACAGCTTATGTTAAAGGGGAAACGTTATGATTAGAATTATTGCTGTTATCATACTATTTATACCAGGCGTTCTATCAGCCTTTGGCATAAAGTTAATGCGTGATACATTATTTGATGATTATTATCCGATTTTACTTTCAAAAGGACTACAATTTATTATCGGTCTTATATTATTTATCGCAGGTATTGCCTTTCTCGGTGGATTTATTGCCCACCGTGACCGCAAAAAACAATTAAAACAAAAAAAAGATCAAACATTAAAATATAAATAAATATAAGGAGAAACAAAATGAATGTAAACGTAGCAAAATTTGGTGGTAGTTCGTTAGCTAATGCTAAGCAAATTAAAAAAGTCGGACAAATTGTAAAAGAAAATAAGCGTCGGAAGTTTATCGTCGTATCTGCGCCGGGGAAACGTCACGATCACGATGATAAAATAACCGATTTATTAATTAAAATTGGAGAAAATTATATAAATAACGATTCATATGATGAGTATTTAACGACAGTTTTAAATCGTTTTTCCGGTATTATTAATAACTTGCAACTACCGGAACAACTGTTTAAAGACATAAAAACGTCTATGCAAACTGCACTCAAGTACGTTACACCTGGATACTTAGATCCGATTAAAGCGATTGGCGAAGATAGTTGTGCTAAAATCGTTACAGCTTATTTAAACACGTTAGATGTAGAGGCTGTTTATTTAAATCCAAAAGATGCAGGCATCGTCGTTAGTGACAATCCTGGAGATGCGCAAATACTTCCAAACAGTTGTAAACAACTTAACCAATTACGACATCATCATGAAGTGATGGTTATTCCAGGATTTTTTGGTTACACACAATCTAACCGCTTGATGACTTTCTCACGTGGTGGTTCAGATATTACTGGCTCTATCGTTGCTGCTGGTGTGAAGGCTGATTTATACGAAAATTTTACAGATGTTGACTCTGTTTATGCAGTCAACCCAAATATTGTCAATCAGCCATCGACGATTGATACATTAACATATAAAGAAATGCGTGAATTATCATATGCTGGTTTTTCCGTATTTCATGATGAAGCTTTAATCCCAGCTTTTAAAGCAAATATTCCAGTATGTATTAAAAATACGAATAACCCAACAGCAAAAGGAACAATGATTGTTTCACATAAAAAACCAACAGAAAGGTGTATCGTCGGCATTGCGAGTGATATAGGCTTTTGTAGCTTATACGTTAGCAAATATTTAATGAACCGTGAGTTAGGGTTTGGACGAAAATTATTTCAAATTTTAGAAGACGAATGTATTTCATTTGAACATGCCCCATCAGGTATTGATGATATGTCAATTATTTTGCGTGAACATCAACTGACAGATGAAAAAGAAAAAACTATATTGTTTCGGATCAAAAATGAATTGGCAGTAGATACTGTTAAAATTGAGCGAAATTTAGCAATGATTATGATTGTCGGTGAGGGCATGAAACATACTACCGGCATGGCGCAAAAAGCAACAACTGCACTAACTAACGCTAATGTAAACATTGAGATGATTAATCAAGGTTCCTCGGAAGTGTCCATGATGTTTGGCATTAAAGATAAGCAATTAAAACAAGCTGTTCAAGCTTTATACAATGTCTTTTTCAAGAACAATAACTGGTGTATGAAAAAAACTTATTTTCATAACGGTGTCTAGCTTTCTAGCTAAACACCGTTATTATTTTGCTTAAGTTCTCTTCCATCCTCAAAACGATTTGAAAAATTCGTCAACTCTTTAATTTTAGATCTTTTTCGGTGAAAGAAAATTATAACTATTAAGTTGTTTCATGTAGATAAAACAAAATACTATTATTTAATAAATAGTTTTAGTATTCATAGCCTTCAAACCAAATATAAATTTTTAATATCTCCTTATTATCTTGAACACAAAGATCTCAATGAAATTTATATAACTATAATAACGCTATAAATTTCTAGGATATTCACATATTTAACCATGCTAAAATTAATTATAAAAGCCAAGCAACTTACTTTTGTGTTAACAAGTCTTTTCTCTCTGAAATAAGTAATCATAATCCAGTTCAAGCTAAAGAGCGATGTAAGTCTACACCAGTCTATGATAAAATTTAAATCATGTTCATAAAAGAAATCGCTTGTGATGCTACCCTAGTATCATGGACACATTCTAGTTAAATGTTTAAACTTATGTTTAGGAGGATGTGTCCAATGAATCACAATAAAAATGGCAATGGTTATAATGACAATTTTCGTAAAATGATAGTTGAGTTATATCATTCCGGTCAAAAAGTTAAAGATTTAAGCAGGCGTTTCCAATGTAACAATTTATCCATGGATTAAAAAATTTACTCCGGTGGAGTTGGATGATGGCTCATCTATTACCCCGGATGACTTTGCTAAATTACAAAAACATTAATATGACACATTCTTTCAGTTATAAAGGCAGTCCTTACGACAACGCTTGTATTGAGTCATTTCATGCTATACTAAAGAAAGAAGAGGTCAATCACGTTCGCTACCTAGATTTTGAGTCAGCCAAATTAGCATTATTTCAATATATAGAAGGTTTGTACAACCGTAAAAGAATTCACGGAAGTATTGATTATAAAACACCACAAGAAATTGAAGAACTTTACACTAAGGTTGTATGATTAGTTGCGATGTTTATTCATAGCACGGCTTTACGTGGTGAAGTGGGCATGATAGCCTTTTTGGCGTGCCAGCGTGATATTTTACAACTAGCTGACCTTCTGGCCAAGGGAACTCATGCCCACAGAGGCTCCGGGTCAAGCCTTTCAGATATTTATAAAATAAAAATACAAAAAACTTAACTTGTATGTGTCCAAAATATTGAGTAGAACCATAACCAATGAAGCGATTGACGAAATACAATACTTAATACTTGAAAACATCATACCAGAGCCAAATCTTGTTCTTAAAAGTCGGGGAATACAACTATTCTACACGATAGACAGAGGTGCAAGTCCATCAATGGCATAGCTACCAGACTACATAACTAGTCAACTAATAGCCAAACTAGAGCATATAGGAGCAGATTTCAAAGCGAAAGACGTTAGCATCCGAACAGCATTAACGAACGTAATAATGCCTTTGTAAAGCCTTCTATATGGAATAGTGATCCATATACGCTAGATGAACTTTAACTGTATTGTAGGCCGTTAAATCAAACGCATACCACCAGCGCAAAGAAACGAAAGGCATCTGAGCCACTTTACTTCAACGAAAGAGCATCGGTTATCTATAAGGTAAACTATGCAAGAGAGTAAGATTTTAAAAGATTAATAAAATTGAGAAAGTAAATTTAACGGGCATGAGAAACACCTTCCTATATATGTATTCTTATCATGAATCACTATTGTTTAACCAAGAGCAAAACATCATAAAAAGTGTTAGCGAAACCTTTAAGAATGTGTCAGTACAAAGGATAAACCTATGACCAAGAGTAAATTTAACCGCACTATTAAAAGCGCATATAACGATGCTAAACAGTTCTTTAATTATTACAAAGCAAATGGATATAGGGTCATTTACAAAGATAATGACGGCATTAAAAAGCCTTACAAGACATCTAACATTATCGAGATGTTAAACATTACAGAAGCCGAACAATATGAAATGAACACCTTACGTGATCCATCCATTAAATGTCGGAAAGATATAAAGAAGTTAGAAAGAGAAAGGCGAACCAAGGCAATGAGAACAATGTAGGAGTACAACGATGAACAAAAACAACAAAAACTAACTAGAATCGAACTACTAAAACAATTATTAAAAGATAACCCAGAGGCAACGCGCAAAGAACTAGCTTCTAAATTAGGTGTTTCAAAAGCACGTATCACTCAACTAAGAAAGAAGATATTTGAGGGGGTAAATGACTTGTCCTATAAACATATATATGTACCTGTTTTTTATTTAGTAAATTATATCTTTAATATGTAGGGTGGTGATTATTATATGTTTAATTCGTAGATATTTCAGGCAGGTATAAAGAGCGGACTTATAAATTAGATGATTGTGCAGGTTGTTATAAAGAAATCGAGTACAACGGGGAGTAAACAGAGGTTGTTCTTCCTAGTGCATATAATGATTATGAGGTTACACATTTAAATTATCTAACTCTAAATATATCAGATCAATTTGTAATTGATTCTCTCCTTTTTCTGAAACCAATTGTTTATTAGCGTATTTTAATAACTTATCATCTTTTTTTACAGTATCCCCAGGTTCTACGAATATTTCTGCGATTTCTCCTTTGTCTACCCGATAGTAAACAAACTGTTCCTCATTAAATTTTGAAATTCCTGGAATCATCACAGTTTCTTTCATTTGTTCCTTCTCCAAGGATATTGTTTCAACACTAAGTGTTGCTGTTGTATTTACATTATTCCAAATAATGAAACCGATAAAAGCTAACAATGAAGGTGATGACACCTATTATGATCCACTTTTTCAATACTTATCCCACCAATACATATAAATTTCAAAGTAAAAAATTATTTAATTATTTCACATATCCTGTAAGAAGGAAAAACCTTGATTAAGGGATTCTGATTTGTGTTTGAGCTTCTGATATATCACATGTAAATATGATTTATCATTGCTTAAGCATGAACTGGAAAATTCACTTTGAATAGCCATACAATTTTTCACAATTGTCTTTTTGTTGAACTATTCAAGATGATCTAAAAAATAGATTTCTAAACCATTATCTCTGAGCCACACTACTCCATATTTAGTTGATGAGTTGAATAATTTTGTTCCCACTTTTAATATTTTTAAAAATACTAGTTATCAGTATTATGGAAAGTTTACAAAAAAATGATGAAACATCCATTCAATTGTAGTAGAATTCCTCATAAGAGGGAGTATTAAAAGAGAGGTGAAAAAGTATGGTAGCAAAAAGAAATCTTATTCTTAGCACATTAATTGGGGGAACTTTGCTGTCTGTTTCATTTTCTCTTTACTTTTGGCAAGTGGAAATATTAATTTTATAGTGGCAAAATTAGGTGTCAGATTAGCAACTGCCGAAACGATAGCTTGATATGGTTTTAGCAGGATCAACAGTAGCACAAATTGTTGGGGCAATAGGTGCAGGTATGGGATTAGTTATAGCTGGTGCGATAGGATCAATCAGAGCGGCAGCCAAAAAACTAGGTTATAGAGCATTAGTTAACTTTTAATATTAATATCGCACTCCCTCCCTCTTTTAATACTTAAATTTCAAGTTTAAGTTGGCCGCTTAAATAATGTAAATTAAACTATAACTAAAAAATACTATCGTTATTAATATACTAGTGACTGAAATTCATGTGAAAATACTTCTTTAGCAGTACGATAATCTAATATATTACGTGATATATTATGGAACCCTTGTTGTATTTGATTGTGTTAGCTGACATATCAGCTAGGCACCTCCCCTTCGGGGATAAACCGTCGTATTAACTTATGTTTGTTTTTTGTTTCTCGTTCATATGATGCATAAGGACGAGTGAAATAGATATCAGTTATATCTATAAGTAGATCATGAATGCCGGAGAATTCAGAACAGTTATTCATATGTGATTGTTTGGAATAAGTTAGTGGCCTGATCACCTAGTTCTTGATAAAGCTTTTTTATAGATTGATTGACGAAGTCTTTGGATTTTTGATTAATCTTGAATATGATTTCAAAGCACGTCTTTCTTGGACTTTGAGCCAATTAAAGTATCAATTTCCCAATGTCAAAAATGTTCTCTTGTATCTACTTTCTATGGACAGTCTTTAATCGATGGGCTGAGTATTCGTCGGTTTTATTGATGTTTTAAGCAATCAATTCTTGGTTTGCGAGTAATCTCTTCAAATAAATCAATGTTTTTAGTCTTCGCGATACCGCAATCAATCCAATGATAAAGTGTAGATGTACAAGATAAGTTTAGCTGGAAACAGTTTTTTGTTGTACATCAAACAATTATATCTGGCCACCAACCATTATTTAACATTTTGTCATCTGTCCAGTTGATAAATGAATCACATTGTAATCACTTTGGACGACGTCCACAGTTTTGACGATTACGAATATATATTTGATAATCAGCATCAGCAGAATTCACATGGATTTTTAATTTTTTTGAAATAATGTGCTAGTGGCTAACTTGATTATACAATCCAGGACTTTTTTTAATAAATCATATTAAGGAGAACTTTAATGTATATATCGTTAATATATGAAAAGATGTATCTAAGAAGAAAAATAGAGGAATACTCCTTGCCTGAATGGACAAGAAAAATTGTAACTCTTTCTATTCTTTTAAAATATATTTTCTTTTTCCCTGTGTGTGGTTTGTTAATATATTCATTAGTAGTACTTATTGATCTTGATATAATATATTATTCAATTATGGCTTGTGCATTTATATCGATAGATGCCTTACAATTTCCAATAAAGAATTATTTAGTTTACTTTTTAAGAAAAAACATACCTTTTATTGACAGAAGTAGATATAAAAGAGTATATGTCAAGGTATATATTAGTTATTTTTTAAAAACAGTTTATAAGTACATAATGATTTTTAGCTTACCAATAATATTATCAGATTTAGGTATTGGTATTAAATTTGGTTTCTTATTCATTACCTGTTTCTTACTAAAAATCTTTATGAATCTTTCATCAATTAATTTTTATAAAAAATATCGAGAGGTCAATAAGGGGTTTGTCGAAAAAAGTATTATATATTTCTTGATAAGTTGTACATTTTACTTCTCAATCTTAAGTGTTTTATTCAATGTTGTAAAAATAGATATTAAATTAGATTGGTTTTTCACCTTGGATCATACGAACCTGATCCTTTTACTATTAACATTCTTTGTATTTATTACGATAATTACTGAATTACTGCATTTTCATCAAGTAACAAAAAAAATATTTGAATATCCTCATGTTATTGATACTCACAATATAAAGACAGTAAATAACTTTATTAAATTCAATTTCCTTTCAAAGGATATTCTCTTGTTTAAAAGAACATTTAATAGCAATATATCGTTTGTAAAAATACTCACAATTCTTCAAGTAACATTAATAGTAATTGTTCCTTATTTTGTTGATTTATACTTTAAGGGAAATCCATCATATATTGTATTCGCTATGATAGCGGTTTCGTTGTTTACCTCAAATTTGTTATGTGAGTATTTAAAGAAAATTTTAAGCCCAGATATTGAATTTAGATCTTTTCCTAATAACGTTGTTCAAAGTTTCAATTTAGACCAAATTTTTTTACAAAAAACATTTTTTTACTTATTATTAGCCATTTATCCCGCTGTCCTTAGTTTCATTGTTTTATACATGTATAATGTTAGTTTTTTATACTCTCTAATATCTACATCCCTAATTATCATTATTTATATTAATACGGGAATGGCCTCTACTTTGGGAGCTATTTTACACCCTAAAATGAATCCCGAAAATGATTATGAGATAGGTAATTCTAGTAAAGCCATTTTTTTTGAAAACATATATTCATACCTGATATCAATATTATTGTCAATAATTTTTATTCAAGATTTGTTAATACGCAACGCAAATTTCAGCTTGATCTTATTAACGATTATAATAACTGGACAAGTTGTTGTGCTTTTTTTAGCAAAATTTTACCTAAAAAACGTGAACATTAAGGATGTGATTAAAAATGGAAATTAAACAAGGGAGCTTTTATTATAATAAAAAAAAAGTGTTTGAGGATGTTAATATCAAAACGAATAAAGGTGATATCATTGCTATAGTAGGCTCAAATGGATCAGGAAAAACTACACTTTTAAAATGTATGGCTAATATTTTGCAATTGACTTCTGGAGAACTAATTATAAAAAATGACAGTCGTTCAGTCTACGTTCCGGATGTTCCATTAGCTTATGAATATTTAACTGGTTATGAATATCTTGCATTTATCCAGAGTATCATCAAGGATAGAGATTCTAAAAAAATAGAAAGTACACTTAAATTATACACCCTTTATGAGGAAAGAAATAAACTTATAAAAAATTATTCTCATGGTATGAAGCAAAAGTTATCCTTATGTGCGGCATTATTGGACAATGATATAGAGTATATATTATTAGATGAACCACTTACGGGAGTTGATAAGCAAAGTCAATCTATTATAATAGAGAATCTGAAAAAATTATCCTTTGAGAACAAAACAATCATTTTAACTACTCACCAAATAGGCTCCCTACAAAAGATGTGCAACAAGATCTATTGTATGGATAGCAAAAATGAAGTGCATATAGATGTTTAATTTTAAACGTAAACCTTTAATACAACATCAATTTAGTTTGTTGTTCTTTATCTTAATACATATTTTCTTTATTTTAGTAGGATATAATTCAAGTAAGACTATTCCTGGAGATTTTTTAGATATTGATAATACTATCCAAAATTACTTTATAAATAACCTCATATATGGGTTTACGTTAATGGCTGGTTTTTTTCATTTGGACTCACAACTATCTTTTTTATCTCTATTAATGCCTATGTACTGGGTGAGGCCATAAAGGGAGCTGTACTTTTAGGCAACGATTGGGTGTTTATATTATATAACTTAACTCATGGATTGTTGGAAATACCAGCAATATATTTTTTTTATAGGATTGGAATTAAATCATTTAAAATTATTATATCTTTTTTAATTATTAATAATTATAAGTTCAAGTTCTATGATGAAATAAAAGAGATGTTAAAGCTTTTTCTTTATGGAGTCGTCTTTTTATTTGGAGCAGCATTGGTTGAATTTTTAATTTGAAAATAGAGAGAGGAGACTTTTGATGAGGTTAAAAGGGAAAATTTTATTAATATATACATGCTTGATGATAGTCTACGCTATAATTTCTATATTGATAGCAGAGATGATTAACGATAGAGTATATATAGAAACATCAATTGATCTTAATATAAACATTGTTATATTAATTATCTTCTTGTTCTTTTTCGTAGGTTCCCTGCTAGATACAATATTTATGGCATTATTAATAAATATTTTCACTGTTATTTTAGGAGTACGTATAAAAGTATTAAAGGGATTCTTAGTCGGTGCCATATTAAATCTTATAATTAATATTTATTTTCTACTGATAGTAGTAATTAATATTGGAAACCTATCAATATCTGTACTGACGATAAATCAATTCAAAAACCCTTTATTTTATCTAGGGATTTTAACCGTTGGTATTTATGTGTTTTATACTGAGAAAAGAAATTATAAAACAGCGATAACGATTGTAGTAGTTGTTTTTATTTATAAACTTATATCCAGTTTACTGGCGCCACTCCTAAGCATTAGTTGATGTTTAGGATGATAGAGGGGGGGGAAGAACTTATATGAAAGGTAAAATTGGAATTAATCTCAGTATTATAGTAGTGATATCTTTACTAGTTTTACTTGAGTTTACCAAAATAAAAGGTTGGGCGGAAATTATAATTATATTTCTTTGCCTTGGAATATCAATAATTATACTTTTCACTCTTAAAAAAAGGTCTATGTAACTGCAAAACCAAAGTAGTTAATTAGTATGTTAACACTAAACTGGACAATTTTTTAAAGGTTTGCCCATTTATATTCAACTGGACTTTGGTAGTTTAAAGGATCCATGAATACGAATATTATTAAACCAATTAACATAATCAAAAAGTTCAAGATCAAGTTCTTGTTAGCAAGAAAATACACGTCCATATACAAATTCAGTTTTAATACTTTTGAAAGTTGCTTCAGCCACGACATTATCACATGGAGAATCTTTCTAACTTAACGATCTTTCAATACCGAAAAGCTTTAAGAGTTTTATCAAACTCTTTACCACGGTCTGTATGAAATATTTCTAATTCATGAAGGTTATATGATACAGATGAAAAAGCTTGATGAACAAGTGTTACATCCTTATTAGATCCAGCACTATAGCCAATAATCTCACGATTATATAAATCAACAAGCACACACAAGTAATGCCATTCCTGATTAACACGAACATATGTTAAATTACTCACAATAAATTTTAAAGGTTTATCAGAAACGAAGTTTTAATTTAAAATATTACCAATCTTAGACTCATTGGTAATTGACTTTGATACTTTATATTAGGCAACTGTATATTTTGATACAAGTCCTTGCTCTTTCATAATACGACCAATGCGCCATCTTGATACTTGATAACCTGATTTATATAACTCTTTTGTAATCTTTCTTTGACTATAAATATTACGACTATCCTTGAATATTTGGATAATTAATTTGGTCACTTCGTCATTGTTATTTTTATATTCTTTTGCTTGATAATAATACGTACTTCTTGGAATTTGTAGGACGGCACACATTGTTGATACCGAGTATTTGTGAGCGTTTGTGACGGATCACATATACTTTCGTTCCATGATCAGCGGAGATTGCTTTAAAATATCATTTTCCATCTTTAACTGATCATTTTCTTTACGAAGTTGGATTAGTTCCTATTCTTCTACTGTACGATTATCCTCTTCTTTAAAGGAGCTAGAGTTAGAGTGTTGTTTGACCCAATGGTCAAATGTAGAACACCACAAGAAATGGAAGAACTTTACACTAAGGTTGTATGATTAGTTGCGATGTTTATTCATAGCACGGCTTTACGTGTGAAGTGGGCATGATAGCCTTTTTGGCGTGCCAGCGTGATATTTTACAACTAGCTGACCTTCTGGCCAAGGGAACTCATGCCCACAGAGGCTCCGGGTCAAGCCTTTCAGATATTTATAAAATAAAAATGCAAAAAACTTAACTTGTATGTGTCCAAAATATTGACTTAGATCCATCTAATGTTTATTATGGTATAATTTTGATAGACTACTTATAACTGCCATTATTTCAACGTTAACTTACACGATGTTCGAGTCTTAATCGATCAGCGATCATCGCGATAAACTCACTGTTTGTAGGCTTTGCTTTGGCAACATTTATCGTATGGCCAAACAAACTGGATATCGATTCAATATCTCCTCGGCTCCAGGCAACTTCTATCGCATGACGAATGGCACGCTCAACCCTAGAAGCTGTTGTATTGTATTTTTTGGCAATATCCGGATAAAGTACTTTTGTGATTGAGCCTAATAACTCAATATCATGATAAACCATCGTTATTGCTTCTCGTAAATACAAATATCCTTTAATATGAGCCGGAACACCGATATCATGTATAATATTCGTAATATCTTCCTCAAGATCTCTTTTCATTTTTACATTCGTCGTACGTTGCACTTGTTGAACTGATGAGCGTATACCTTGTACTTGACGTATTTGTTCAGCTAAATTATCAAATTCAAAAGGTTTTAAAATAAAATATGATGCCCCTAGTTCAACAGCTTTTTTCATCACTTCTTCCTGACCAAAGGCTGTCAACATAATAATATTTGGTTGATGATCTCGTTTCATTTCACGAAGTGTCGTTAAAACGGCTAACCCATCGATATGTGGCATAATAATGTCTAAAACTAATACATCTGGTGATAGTTCATTTAACATATCCAAACTTTCCCGACCATTGTAAGCAACTCCGATTACCTCAATATCAGGTTGCTCAGCGAAATACTCTTCCATCATTTGCACAAGATCACGATTATCATCGACTAAACAAACTGAAATTTTATTCACTAACAATTTCCTCCCCATATGTATGATTGCTTGCTCATTTATCATATTCGACATAAATAAAAATAATCCTTTTATAAATAAATAAAGACTTGTAATGGAAGTAAGCCATTACAAGTCTTTATTTAACTCGCTTGGTCTTGTTTTTCATAAATCGGAACGCCTGCTTCTTGTAACATCCACTCAATATGCACACCATATCCTGAGGTCGGATCATTAACAAAAACGTGGGTAATCGCGCCAATTACTTTGTCATCTTGGATAATCGGACTACCGCTCATTCCTTGGACGATACCACCTGTTTTTTCCAATAACTTCGAATCATTAATTTTAACGACCATCCCTTTTGTTGCCGGAAACTTTTGTGGCACGCTGCTTACAATTTCAACATCAAATTCTTCCACTTTTTCACCTTCAACAACAGTTAAAATTTTCGCCGGTCCTTCTTTAACTTCATGTGATAATGCGATTGGCATCGGTTCATCATACTTATTATTTTTAATCGGTTCATCTAATTTACCGAAAATACCAAACGGACTATTTTTCGTAATACTTCCAATTTTATCTTCCTTAATGGAAAATTTAGCCTGTTTTTCTCCCGGATCTCCATTATTACCTTTCGCAATTGATGTTACAGATGAACGAACAATAGTTCCATTATGAATATCAATTGGTTTTTTCGTATCCATATCGGAAATAACATGACCAAGAGCACCATATTTTTTACTGTTTGGTTCATAAAAAGACATCGTACCAATACCTGCGGCTGAATCTCTTATATACAAGCCAATTTGGTATTTATCGTCCTTTTGATCATAAATTGGATGTAACTTTCGTTCAATGGTTTCTTCTCCACGCTTTATCGTTACATCAAGTGGTTTATCATCTTCACCAGCTTTCTCTACATGTGGCTTTACATCTTTCATCTTTTTAACAGACTTCCCATTTATTTCTAAAATGACATCACCGACCTTTATGTCGGCATCTTCTCCAGGAGATTTTTCTTTATCTTGATCTGATACAACATGGTGTCCAACAACGAGAACACCTCGTGTATGAAGTTGTACTCCAATTGACTGACCACCTGGTACAACTTTAAGATCATCTAATATCGAAACATCTACCTTTTTTATCGGCAATCCTGATGCATCATACATTAATTCATGTTGTCCGGATGGGGCATAAAATTCTGTTGTATCAATCGCTTGCATATTTTCTGGAGAAGATATTTGAACAGATTTTCCTAAACTCGGAAGTGCAATATGATGATCCATCGTTATAATTTCATTAGGAATGGAAAAGTATTTTTGCAATGGGGGTAAAAAAGGAACAGATAACAAACATATAAGGAGTAAGACGCCTACCCACATGCGTATACTTTTAATTGTATCTTTCACCCAATTCACTCTCCTCGTTCCTCACCCACACCATTTTATCTGTAGTTCTAATGTGACCTTTTGCAATTCATTTTAAACTGGGTAATCATAAGAAAAAATGTGTAACATTACCTCTTGACATGAGACATAAAATAAATTGAACTGTTCAAAATAAAAAAGAAGCCCTTGGCTTCTTTTAGTTATTACCCGACATTTTTTTCTTTATAGGAAATAGCAAAATTTAACAACTCTTTACTATGTTCTTTAGCTGTTGTTGTTAACTTTGGACCTGTCATCATTCGGCTAAGTTCATTGATCCGTTCGTCTGTTGATAATTCTCTTACAGACGTAAATGTTCGCTGATCCTTTTCTTGTTTACATATATATAAATGCGTATCAGCCATGGCAGCTACTTGTGGCAAGTGTGTAATACATAAGACTTGAGAGTGATTGGAAATGTGGACAATTTTTTCGCCCATCGCTTGCGCCACTCGCCCACTAACACCTGTATCAACTTCATCGAAAATGACACTTGTGACACCTTGATGTTTAGCAAATATTTTTTTTATGGCTAACATCATCCGGGATAATTCTCCACCTGAAGCAACTTTATGCAAGGCTTTTAAAGGTTCACCAAGATTTGTTGAAATTTCAAATTGTATACGATCAAGACCATTTGTTTGTAATGTTATATCATCGATCTCTTCTGGTGAATCAACTTGCGGAATTGACTGGAAATCGACTGAAAATGTTGCATGTTCCAAATACAATCCCTCAAGCTCTTTTTCAATTTCATTTGTTAATTTTTTAGCTGCTTGTTTCCGTAAATGATGAAGTTCTTTTGCTTCTAAATATGCATCATACGCTGTTTCTTTCATTTGCTGTTGTATAGATTGTAAATGAGAATCTCTATTTGTAATTTGCTCAATTTCCTCTTCAATATGAGCCATATATTCTAAAATATCATTGACTGTCGGCCCGTATTTTTTCTTTAGTCGATTGATCTCATCTAAACGAGCCTCAATTTCATTTAATCGGTCTTTGTCATAATAAAGGTTTTCACTAAATTGACGCAATTCAAATGTCAAATCCTCAATCATAAAATATGAATGTGTTAGCGCTTCAGCCTTTTTTTTAATCGATTCATCAAACGAGTGGATATTTTGTAAAGCTAATTGGGCCTTATTTAACCAGTCAAGCCCGCGCTGTTCGCCGTAAAGCGCATTGTAAGCCTCTTGAACACCTAAATATATCTTTTCAAAGTTCGCTAAATGATGTCGTTCCTCTTCTAACTGTTCGTCCTCATTCGGTTGCAATGCTGCATCTTCTAATTCTTGTTTTTGAAATTGCAATAAATCTAACCGATGGGCAAGCTGTTGTTCATTCGAACTCAATTCTTCATATTTATTTTTTAAAGCAATATACTTCTCATATAAATAATGATATTCCTCTTTAACACGTTTAATTGGTTGTTCATCATATAAATCGAGCCATTCGATATGATTTGTAGGATCCATAAGTGACTGTACTTCATGTTGACTATGAATATCTATAAGGGTTTTGCCAAATTCACGTAAAATGGCAAGTGTCACTAATTTTCCATTCACTCGGCAAATACTTTTTCCTCGATTCGTAATTGTTCGCTGTAAGACGAGCATGTGATCGTCAATTTCTATACCGTATTGAGCACTTACGTCATAAACGAGATGGTCTGTTGATTCAATAATAAATAAGCCCTCTATTTCAGCTTTTTTCGCACCATGTCTCACATAATCAACAGAACCACGTCCTCCAGCTAACAATTTTAACGCATCAATAATAATTGACTTACCAGCACCTGTTTCTCCTGTTAGTACAGTTAAACGCTCTGTAAATGTTAATGACACTTCCTCTATAATCGCAAAATCACGTATCGACAATTCTGTTAACACGTTTATAAATCACCCTTAAAGCATATTTAGAAACTGTTCTTTTACAACTTCTGTTTTCTTTGGCGTTTTGCAAATGATAAGACACGTGTCATCCCCACAAATTGTGCCCATAATTTCCTCCCATTCTAAATGATCAATTAATACTCCAACAGCATGAGCGTTTCCTGGCAATGTTTTTAAAACGATAAAATGACTTGTATGATCAATACTTACAAATGCATCCATAATGAGTCTTTTTAGTTTTTCCAAAGGATTGAATCTTTGATCGGCAGGTAAGCTATAAATGTAGCTACGATCTGCCGCTGGAACTTTTACGAGATGTAGCTCCTTTATATCCCTTGAGACTGTCGCTTGTGTGACATTAAAGCCTAAATCTTTCAATCGTTCTACAAGTTCATCTTGTGTAGATATATCATATTTAGTAATTAATTCACGGATTTTAATATGGCGCTGGATTTTACTCATTAGTTACCTCCACAGTGTTATTTTAAACTAGGAAAGCGTCCTATGTGCATCGTTAATAACTTGTTTAATATCTAAATATTGATAGGCGTTTATGTCTTTCTTCCAACCGAAGTGGACTAAATATTCAATGTTTCCTTTTCCACCTGTAATCGGAGAATATGTTAAGTTTAATGGTTGATATTGTTCATCTTTTGCAAATGAAATAACTTTTTCAATCACTTGTTGTTGGATTTTTGGCTCTTTAACAATTCCGCCTTTGCTTACATCATTTTTACCGGCTTCAAACTGTGGTTTAATGAGTGCGATGACATCACTATTTGGAACTAATAAATTTTTTAAAACAGGTAAGATCAATTGAAGTGAAATAAATGAAACATCGATGGTAGCAATATTTGGTTTATCCTTTAATAGCATTTCTGGTGTCACATAGCGGAAATTCGTTCGCTCCATAACGACGACACGGTTATCATTTCTTAATTTCCAATGAAGTTGATTATAACCAACATCGATAGCATAACTTAAATGAGCGCCATGCCGGAGGGCACAATCTGTAAACCCACCTGTTGAAGCGCCTACATCTAATAACACTTTTTTCTCCATAGAAACATTAAATTCACGTAAAGCTTTTTCTAATTTTAAACCGCCTCGGCTCACATAAGGGCAATCATTACCTTTAATAGTAAGCGAAATATTAGGATCAACGCTCATCCCTGGTTTATCTAGACGATGATTTTCTGAATAGACGAGCCCCGCCATAATTAATCGTTTAGCTTTTTCTCTTGATTCAGTTAAATTCCTTTCAACAAGTAGTACATCTAAACGTTTTTTGCTCATAAAAAAATCCTTTATCCATAGTAATTCATCTATTTTTTAAGCAATTTTGAGAGCAGACGAACTTTAAATTTATCCTCAACAAATGCTATCACTCTTCCGGTAAAAATAATAATATTCGTTGATGAGTGAATTGCAAAATGTTTACCTATCGCTTTTCCTCCTACCGTAAGGGCAGCAACTAAGCTTGTAAAAATAACGGATAAAGCTAATCCAATTGACGATCCTTCTGATTGTCCAAGGATTTGTGTAATTTGTACCAAAACAGCTGCTGTAGCTGTCCCACTAACGATTCCAGATATATCTCCAATGACATCATTACAAAAGCTAGAAAATTTATCGGCGTTTTTAATAATCGCTATTGCTTCTTTAGCGCCTTTAACCTTTTCTGCAGCCATTGCGTGAAAAGGTGCTTCATCTGCAGCTGCTGAAGCAATCCCTAACATATCAAAAAAGATACCAATGATTACTATTATTAAAACAACGATTAGTCCAACTAACCATGTCACATGGTTTAATATCGATGATGAAATAACTGAAAAAATAGCCGCTAACACAAATGTGATAACGGCAATCGTTAAACTAAATTTTAGCGAATGGTTGAGTTTAGGTTTCATAACGTACCTCATCAGTTATGTAAGTTTCGGGATGGTCATTTATAAGGTAAAGACTGCGGCTTAGGTCCAGTAGGTTTTCCCAGATAAATACCTCATGTCACCATAGAGGCGGTTCCCCTTTAAATTTATCTTAGCTATGTCGCCATTAGCTAGACTGGATTACCACTTAGTCCGCACTATAATCCCTTATAAATGTCATGATGAACAGTCTAGGAGATTTCCTCACCAGTCTGTAACTGTTTCTTAGCCTCTTTTGCAGAGCTGGTTTCATAGAAGCAACATCATATGAACAAATGGCCAGCTTGTTCATATGATAATAAACGTTCTAATCCCCGCAGCTCCACGCAAGGCAGGCTACGCTACAGATGTTTTATTCTGTAGGTTCATACCCCATTCCGTAATATATTAATATTACAGAGATGGGCCTCCACGGTAATTGGGTCAACGCCCACATGCCTTTGTGGATCGCCCAAAAACCTTAACTCCCAGCATTGACCCAAAGCTGGGCGCTTCAAGCCAACACAAGGAACTTCATCGATATGCCCTTTAGCGGATTTTTAGGCCCGCCTTCAGAAACAGTGGACTGACTAGAATACTGCACCATCCCGTCTAATAGATTATAACATATTTTAAATATCTCATCTATAACTTAATGATCTCTTTCAGTTAAATATTCCGTTAGTGCATGTAAGTAGGATTCACTTGCTTTTGTTTTACTTAAAGCACTTTTAGCTTTATGAACGTATTCATTTTTTTGTTTTAGTGCACCTTCTAAACCTAAAATTTGTGGATATGTACTTTTCTTATTATCTTCATCACTACCCGTCGGTTTGCCCATTTTATCTTCATCACCTGTAATATCTAGTATGTCATCTTGAATTTGAAATATAAGTCCAAGATAATATGAATATTCTTTTAAATATGTAAGATCCTTATCAGGCGCATCGCCTAGAAATGCTCCGGCGACAATTGCAAATTGGATAAGTTGCCCTGTTTTTAATATGTGAATATCTTCAAGTTCCTTTAGTGTAACAACTTTTTTTTCTGCCTGTAAATCTAACATTTGACCAGCAACCATTCCTTTTGGACCGCTAGCTTTCGAAAGCCATTGAATGAGTTTTATCTTTTCTTCATAAGATAAAAGCGGGTCATTGCTAATACATTCAAAGCTGTATGTTAAAAGCGCATCACCTGCTAAAATAGCTGTTGCTTCATCAAAAACTTTATGATTTGTCGGCTGACCACGGCGTAGATCATCATCGTCCATAGCTGGTAAATCATCGTGAATCAGCGAATACGTGTGAATCATTTCTAAAGCAGTAGCTACTACCATCGCTTTTTCAACATTATCTTGATATGCTTCATAACTCGCAAGTAAAAGAATTGGTCTTAGCCTCTTGCCACCTGCATGAAAGGAATAAAGCATTGACTTTTGCAACCGCGATGCTTTGTTTAATTGATTCATCTGATGTTCAATTCGCTTATTAATCATTTGTTGATGGTTGGATATGTAATTTGCTAATTTCACCTTTAGTCGTCCTCCTGGATATGAAACGGCTCTAACTCATCTTGCTCATTTAAAATTTGAGTCATTTTTTCTTGTACATTTGTTAATTTATCATGACATAATTTGGATAGTTTCATACCTTCTTGATAATAAGATATCGCTTTTTCTAAAGGAACATCACCTTTTTCTAATTGCTCAACGATCTCTTCTAGCTGTGACATCGCCTCTTCAAAACTAAGTTTTTCTTTTTCTGTCATCGTGAGTCTCCTTTACATGAAGAACTTTACAATTGATCAGACTATCTGTCACTTTTACAGACATATGGTCACCTTTATCCACTTGCTTTCCCGATGTAATAATATCTCCTTCTTCTGTATAAGGAATAGCAAATCCACGTTGCATAACTTCTAAAGGATTTAACAAAGTTAATTTTTCTATAAGTGTTTGCAACTTGCGTTTTTTTGTTTCAATAATCGTCTTTATGTAATATTTCTGTTGTTTATTTAGTTGCTTTAGCTGAGTAAATCCATGGTCTATCGCTCTTTGCGGATGAGCCTTTACGAATCGCGTTTGTACATGTTTAAGTTTTTCATATTGACTTGTAATCGTTTGTTTTAATAATCTGTTTAGTCTGTCTGAGTAATTATCTAATTGTTGTTCTTTTTGTTTCATAAGTTGCTCAGGATAACGAAAAGCATAAGATTGGTTAAGACGTTTTAATATGTTCATGTAATTTTTTATAATTTGCCGCATCTTATATACTAATAACCGTCTCTTTTGTATGATATTGCTTTTTAATTCATGATAAGATGGAACGACTAGCTCGGCAGCTCCTGTTGGGGTTGGAGCTCTTAAATCAGCAACATAATCGCTTATAGTTACATCTGTTTCATGGCCAACAGCAGAAATTATCGGTATATTTGATTGGTAAATGGCTTCTGCAACTATTTCTTCATTGAATGGCCACAATTCTTCTATGGAGCCTCCACCACGTCCGACAATTAAAACGTCAAATAAACCTAATTCATTAGCCCGCTTTATAGCTCGTTTAATTGAGCTCGCCGCTTTTTCCCCCTGGACAGACGCTGGAATGACGGTTAACTTTACAATCGGAAACCTCCTATTAACCGTCGTTATAATATCGCGTACAGCTGCCCCTGTTGGTGATGTAATGACACCGATATGTTTTGGAAATAAAGGAATGTTTCGTTTATGATCCTCTGAAAAATAACCCCGTTTAGCTAGCTTTTCTTTTAATTGTTCATAGGCTAAGTATAATGCGCCAATGCCATCTGGCTCCATACGATGAATATATAATTGATATTGTCCAAACGGTTCAAATACACTTACTTCACCTTGAATTAAAACGTTCATACCATTTTCCGGAGTAAACTTTAAATGTCGATTATTTCCTGCAAACATAACTGCTTGAATTCTCGTCTGTTTATCTTTAATCGTTAAATACATATGTCCCCGACTATGGTGCTTAAAATTAGAAATTTCACCCTTTAGTAATACATTTCGTAGATGAGGGTCTGTATCAATTTTTCGCTTGATATATTTCGTTAAAGCAGTAACTGTTAAATATTTATCCTTCACTCGCCGTCAATCCTTTTGCTGTTTGAATTGTATTTTGAAGTAACATAGTAATTGTCATCGGACCAACACCATGCGGAACAGGCGTAATATAGCTTGCCTTCTGCTTAACACGTGAAAAATCAACGTCCCCTGTCAACGTTCCATCTTCAAGCCGATTAATGCCAACATCAATAACGATTGCGCCTTCTTTAATATCGTCTTCTTTTATGACATGTGGTTGGCCGATCGCTACGATAAGAATATCTGCCTTTGTTGTATATGTCTTTAAATATTTCGTCCGTGAATGACAATAAGTCACCGTCGCATTTTCGTTCAACAACATTTGGCCAACTGGTTTTCCAACGATATTACTTCTCCCAATAATCACAGCATGTTTTCCTTCTAAATCAATATGACATGACTTGAGCATTGTTAAAATTCCATACGGCGTACATGGTAAAAATGTTTCCTGATTCGTCATCATACGCCCTATATTTACTGGGTGAAATCCATCGACATCTTTTTTAGGATCGATCGCTTCGATCACAGATTGTTCTTTTATATGATGGGGCAAAGGTAGTTGTACTAAAATACCATGAACGTTACTATTGTTATTTAAATCATCAATCACATCGAGCAACTCTTCCTCTGATGTTTCCTTAGGTAGGTGAATAATTTCCGAAGAGATGCCGATTTCAGATGATGCTTTCTCCTTTCCGGAAACGTAAGACTTCGATGCTGGATCATCGCCGACTAAAACAACCGTTAAATGCGGATGAACGCCTTTTGCCTGTAATGCCTCCACCTCAACTTTCATTTTATCTCGCAAATCTTGAGCCAATTCTTTCCCATTAATAACTTCAGCAGACATCCTATCATCTTCCTTTTATATTAATTTTGACAGGACACCATTTACAAATGAACCTGATTTTTCTTCCCCATACTTTTTAGCTAGTTCAACAGCTTCATTAATCGACACGTGTTCTGGTATGTCATCTAAATATTTTATCTCAAAAGTTGCAATGCGAAGTAATGTTTTTTCCACAGTTGCAACACGATCTAATGACCAGTGCTCAAGGTTATTATGGATCGTTTGATCAATATGTGCAATATGCTTAGATACGCCCTCAACAAGCGTTGTTAAATAAGGATTTTTCGGTTGATCATCTATAAAATGTTCCAGCGATTCTGTTATATGCTGTTCATTCATATCGAGTTGAAATAAAATTTGCATAGCTTTTTCGCGAGCCGTTCGACGATTCATGATTTTACTCCTTTTGCTAATTTTAGTTGTTATAAACATGAAAGATTTACGAATATGATTCATCGTCCATTTTCGTTTTTTTCTCCATTTCAATGCCAACTACGTGAACGTTAATCTCTTCTACATCTAAAGCTGTCATATTTTTTAATGTTTCTCGAATATTCGTTTGTATGTCTTGGGCAACTTGAGGTATTGATTGACCAAAATTTAAAACGACATATAAATCGATTAATATTCCGCGATCAGTCAGTTCAACCTTAACACCTTTACTATGCGTTTTTTTCCCGAAACGTTCTACAACGCCTGTTGCAAAATTTCCCCGCATTGATGAAACACCAGAAACTTCTGATGCAGCAATGCCTGTGATGACTTCAATAACCTCCGGCGCGATTTCTACTTTTCCTAAACTCGTTTCATTGCTTACATTTAATAAAGAATTCTCACTCAAGATCAGCACTCCTTTGTTCATTTTCTAATACCGAATGCTTTTCTAAAAACTTTGTATTAAAATCCCCATCTATAAAGACATCATGATCCATAAGCGCTCGATGAAACGAAACAGTCGTATGAATGCCTTCTATCACAAATTCATCTAATGCGCGTCTCATCCGTTTAATTGCTTCTTTTCTCGTATCACCATATGTAATAACTTTTGCGACCATTGAATCATAATGAGGTGAGATTGTATCTCCTGAGTAAACCGACGAATCAATGCGAACCCCTAAACCACCTGGAGGCAAATATAAATCAATCGTTCCTGGCGATGGCATAAAATTTTGGAGAGGATTTTCTGCATTAATACGACATTCAATCGCCCAGCCATTTAATGTAACATCATCTTGTGTGACCGATAGTTTATGATGGTTAGCAATTTTAATTTGTTCCTTCACAAGATCTATACCTGTTACCATTTCTGTCACTGGATGCTCAACTTGAATGCGTGTATTCATCTCCATAAAATAAAAATTATTCGTTTGCCGGTCAAAAATAAATTCTACAGTACCAGCGCCTACATAACCGACAGCCTCTGCAGCACGAATAGCTGCCTCACCCATCTTCTCTCTAATCTCTGATGTAATAGCTGGTGATGGTGTTTCTTCAATCAATTTTTGCAACCGGCGTTGAATGGTACAATCTCTTTCACCTAAATGAATAATATTACCATATTCATCTGCCAAAATTTGTATTTCAACATGACGAAAATCTTCTATAAGTTGTTCTAAATATACACCCGGGTTCCCAAAAGCTGTCTCTGCTTCCTTTTGTGTAATGCGAATTCCTTGAATAAGCTCTTGTGCATTTCTTGCGTAACGAATACCTCTACCACCGCCACCTGCTGTTGCCTTAATGACAATCGGATAACCGATTTCTTCAGCTACATGAAGGGCTTCGTCTTCATCCTGAATGACTCCTTCCGAGCCAGGTACAACAGGTACATTCGCTTGTTTCATCGTTTGTCTGGCAACATCCTTTATGCCCATTTTCTGTATAGCTTCAGATTTTGGTCCGATAAATTTGATGTTACATGCTTCACAAATTTCTGCAAAATCAACATTTTCAGCTAAAAATCCATACCCTGGATGAATGGCATCAACACCTGTCAAAGTTGCTACACTCATGATTTGTGTAATATTTAAATAGCTATCTTTGCTCGGCGCTGGTCCGATGCAATAAGCTTCATCCGCTAACTGTACGTGCAAAGCGTCAGCATCGGCTTCAGAGTAAACTGCAACCGTTTCAATATCTAACTCTTTACAAGCCCGAATAATGCGAACAGCGATTTCACCACGATTTGCTATTAACAATTTTTCAATCATACATTCTCGTCCCCTTACGTCGTCTTAACTCGAAATAATGGTTGTCCATATTCAACGAGTTCACCGTCATTAACTAAAACTTCGGTAATTTTACCAGATACTTCTGCTTCAATTTCATTGAATAATTTCATCGCTTCTACGATACAAACGACTGTATCTTCTCTAATCTCATCTCCTACTTTAACATAAGGATCACTTTCTGGGGATGGTGCTTCATAAAAAGTACCGACCATCGGGGAAACGATTTCATGGTCATAATTTGGTTCTTGTGTGGCAGGTTCAATTTCTTTCTGTATCTCTTTTTCCTTTGCCACATCAGTAGGTTGTTCATCGATAACTTGTGTATCCTCTTTAGACGGGACAGAATTTGTTTCAACGATATTTTCTTGTTTTGCTTGCGAATTGAAATCTTCAGGCTTTTTTATAATAACTGTTGATTCGTTTGTCTCATACGTAAATTCGTTAATAGATGATTCATCAATTAATTTAATAATTTCGCGAATTTCTTGTACTTTTAACATCTTTATACCTCCAGCTCTATGTAAGTAAAATCTTTTATACTGTTGAGTGATATTTTACGATAAAAGTACGTTGAACATCAACATTATAACAGTTCAAATCATGAAATATACATCATAGCACTCTACCTATCCATTATAGCAATGTTATCCAAGCAATGCGAATGTTTTTAAATATTAAAAATCCAGTGCAAATATGCACCGGATCAAACAAATAAGTTATTCATTGCTCACGGGTTGATAATTGACATCAACTTTTATATCACCGAATTCATCTTTTACCATTTGCATGATATTGACAACCTCCTCTGTTGATAGTTCATCAACTTTTACATGTACATGAACCTTTTTTTCATCATTATCTTGATCTTCATTGTAGCGAACGAGTACATCTTCATAGCGATCAGTGGAAGCGAGAATAGAATCCTGTATGATCGACTCTTTTGAAGATAATTGATCGATCGCATCAATGTCATTGAGTGCCTCATTTTTTTCTTCGGTCGATGCTGAATTTGAAGCGACGATATCTTTTAACATATCTTTTTTCATACTCCGTTCATTTTGTAATTCCATCCGTATAGTTGTAAACAATTCATCATCATCATAAGATTCAATATCTCCCATTTCAACATCTGCTTCTTCCTCTGCTTGCTCATCTGTTTTTGTTGTTGCTTCCTCTGTTTGATCATCACCTGTATCAATATAAGCAATATCCTCTTGGTTAGATGAGCTCATATAATAAATACTAAGAACAATCATGAGGCTTAACATCGTCAACAACCAAACCGTTTGCTTCTTTAACATACTTCATTCCTCCTTAATTCTTTGGCATTACTGAAATCTTATGCGTTGGGGCTTCTAATACTCTTGCAACTGCTTCAATAACCCATTTCTCTACAGTTGCATGATCAACACCTTCTGCGACAATGAACACACCTCTAACTTCTGGTTTTTTCGTTTCAACTAATAAGGGAACTTCCTGGTCGCCTTGTCTAATCAGTACAGCATCTGTTTCTTCTGTTTCATCTTCGACTTTCCGAGTACCGCCATTTGTATCTGTTTCATCAGTTGTTTGAACACCTTTAATTAAATTTTTTTCGTAAACGTTTATCTCTGTTGAATCAAGATTTACCATCACTTCCGCATCAGAGACACCTTTTATTTTATTAAGCATTTGTTCTAAGTCTTTTTTATAACTCTCTTCTAACTCGGAAACATCAGAACTTACTTCTTCTTCTTTAGCTATTGATTGATCAGTTTGTTCATCTGATGGTAAAGCCATATTTTGCTCTTCTTCTTCATTTGTAGAAAACACATTGCTAATAATGAGTAACAACAAACCGATGAGTGCAATAACGATTAAATACCGCATTTTTTTTGTCGGCTTTTTGTTATGGTTATTTTCATCATCCGATCGAAAAAAACTGAATAGTTTGTCCTTCAAGACGCCCCTCCTTCCCACTTAATGGTCAATTGTTTATCTTTTAGTTCCCATACGTCCTTAAGTTCTTGTTTAATATACTCAAACTCTTCATCGTCCGTTTCATCTGAATGATCTGTATCGATCTTAACCTCCTCAATCGTATTTGCATCTCCTTTATCATGATCTAATGGGCTCACGTAAACGATTAGTTCTTCTAAATTGTCATACTGAATCTCCTCGTCCGTTGAAAATTCATACTGTATGTCGGTTATGTCTACATCATATTTTTCTAAAGGCCCTTTTGCTATGTCTTTTAACTGAGATGTCATTTGTTCTAAAATATATGCATCGTGATGGGCTTGTATTTCTCTTTTTTGCATTTTAATGTTTTTTTCTGAGGAATCAGCCTCCTTTTCAACAAAAATGTCTGCCATAGACTCTTCTATATCATGTTCTATATCGATTTGAAATAGGTTAAAAATTGGCTTTAAAAAAATCATAATGAAAATTAAGCCAACAACGAGCCTAATATATTTTTTCATCGTTGTTGACGGCATTAATAAATCAATAATCGATGCGACTAAAACAATCATAATAATTTGCTGAACCCATTCCATTAGTAATTCCATTAAAATCACCTATCGTATAAGCAACGTTACATGGCCAGCGACAACAATAATGACAATTGATAGAAAAAACATTAATGTAACTGTAAGTAAGCACGCTAACATATATCCCATATATTTACTGATCGTATTTAAACTCGTAATAACTGGACCATCACCAAGCGGTTGTACAATAGCTGCAGCCAGTTTATAAATAAAAGCGATAACAAATAGCTTAAGCGCAGGAAATAAAGCTATAAAAACGATGATAATAACACCTACGATACCAACAGCATTTTTTAAAAGTAGCGATGCGCTTAATACCGTATCAGCAGCGTCTGTAAATGTTCGTCCGATAACAGGGATAAAATTTCCTGTTATAAATTTAGCCGTTTTCATTGCAATTCCATCTTGAACAGCACTTACAGTTCCTTGCACAGACATAACACCTAAAAATATCGTTAAAAATGCCCCTAACATCCCTAAACTTATCGTCCGAAATAAACTCGCTAAATGTGTAACCTTATAATAATCACTTAAAGAGCTAACAATTAACAATAAAGCAGCTAAAAGTAATAATGGTAATATAATTGTTGATACGAGAATACCGCTTAAATGGATTAGCAAAATAATCATCGGATGAAAAAACGATATCGTTAATGCTTGTCCGAATGTTGCCAAGAGCCCGAGAATAAGAGGTATAAGAGCGATCATGAAACTGCTCATCGTATCAATGGCATCTTTCGTATAAGTGAAAGCGAGCGAAAAACTATTTAAAGCAATATATAACAAAACAATATAGACGACAAAATAAGCGATTTGACTAATAGAGCTATTTTCAAAAGCAGTATGCATCGCTTGCAACATAGCAGAAAACAACGTTAACAATAGTAATAAACCTAACAATTTGCCGTTTAATAGTAATTCATGCAATAAAAATTTTAAAAGACCGATAACTGTTTGTTTTAAAGATAAGGAATCATTTTCTTTTAAAAAATTTACTAAGTTCGTCTTTTCTAATTCTGGCAAATACCCGCCGTATTCATTGGCGATCATATCCCAATATTGTTTCACATCATCTAATTCCAAGCGATCGATCATATTATCGCTTATCGTTGTATCATCTACATCTGGTTCTGCATGAACACTGGACAAACCGACCATGACAAAAAAAGGAATAAGTAAGATCACTAAATGCATTTTACAATATTTCATCCACGGTCGATGCCCCTTTCTAAAGTTAAGTGAACGGCAGAAAATTTAATATAGCTTCAATAACAGATGTAATAATAGGTATGGCTAAAATTAAAATAAATATTTTGCCTGCGAGCTCGATTTTTGCTGCGACAGATCCAAGACCAGCATCTTTGGTAATATTAGAACCTATCTCAGTAATATATGCGATACCGATAATTTTCAAAATTGTTTCCATATACAAACGATCAACATGGGCTCTTTCACCTAAGGACGTAATGAGCTCAATAATCGTTCCTATATGCTGGATCACAATGAAAAATATCATAATGCTTGTCACAATAATTAAAAAGAACGCAAAAGATGCGTTTAAATCTTTTAATGTTAGATAAAGAATACTTGTAATAATACCAATGATTACAATTTGGGTAATATCCATGATCAACTACCCCTGAAAAAGGAACACTGAACGTATTTGTTGAAATAACTCCGACAGCCGATTAATAACAATCACTAAAACAATGATAAATCCAACTAATGTAGCGAATTGTGCAATTTCCTCTTTTCCCATTTGCTTTAAAATAGTATGAATTAAGGCGACAATGATACCAATGCCAGCAATCTGAAATAAAATCGATGCATCGATGGTAAGCATAGCCATACCCCTTTCTCTTAAATAAGCAGTATCACGACAAATAATCCGCATAAAAACCCTAAGCTTCTAAACGTTTTAGCATATTTATAAGCATCGTCCCGTGCATTTTCCATTTCACGATCTAAATGGGATATTGTTAAATGAATATGTTTTTGTTGTTGTTGAAAATCATGCTGACCAAGTGTTTGGCCGAATTGTTCAATAATCTCATATTCCGCTTTGCCAAGGGATGCATGTCTTCTTAACTGATTAATTGCCTTGTCCCATAAGGACAATAATTCAACTGTTTGCTTAGACATGTGTTCGCTTAAATATTTAAAAAATATCTTCGTCGGATAAGGAATTTGCTTTGTTATAACGAAAAACGCTTCATGTAAAGGTAATTGGCTATACAATATTTCGGCTTCCAACATTTGTAAGGCATTTTTTAATTGACGAATATGTTTAGGTCGATTTGTTAGTTTAAAGCTCCATTCAAAGCCGATCCATGTTGTTGTACTTATGATAAGAAGTGCTCCAAGCCATTTCATTTGATAATCTCCTTGCTTGTAAAAAAATATTTTTTTCCCGAGCATTGTAAATTGCTTGAACAGCCCCTGGTTGTGGATAAGCATGCAATATAACAAATCGATCAAATGCTCGTTGTTGAAAAATAGCTTGTAATGTCGGTCTATTTTTCAACTCCTCTAGCGATCGTCCATGAATGGTGCAAAAAATAGTTACACCGGCATTGATCGCTTCAAGCAATGCCTGTACATCGTCATAACTTCCGATTTCATCGACAACGAGTACTTCAGGTGACATAGAACGGATCATCATCATCATTCCCTCAGCTTTTGGACAAGCATCCATAACGTCTGTTCGATATCCTAATTGGTGTTGCGGTACACCGTTTATTGATGCAGCAATTTCCGATCTTTCATCGATCACCCCGACTTTTTTTGGACGAATCATCTTTTCACCGGTGGCAACAATTCGTGCCATATCTCGAATGAGTGTTGTTTTACCTGTCTGGGGTGCACCAATGAGCAACGTATTACAATAATCCTTATCATAAATATACGGAAGAATAGATTGTGCAATACCTATCGATTCTTTAGCAATACGAATGTTTAAAAATGTTACATCTTTAATAGCTTTAACTTGTCCACCACGTGTATTTACCTTTCCAGCAAGCCCTACACGATGGCCACCTTCAATTGTGATATAACCTTCTCGCAATTCATCTTCCATGCGATATAAGGAAAAATTGCTTAATTGATTAAGTATAAACTGAGCATCTTGTTGATTTGGTTTTAAATGTTTCATCCATTCCACATGTTGATCAAAAACGAGTTCAATCGGCTGTTGCAGACGAAAACGTATTTCTTGCAACGAAGACCAGCGTTTGGCAATATTTTTTTGTATAGATCGTCTAAACATCTCAGGGAAAAGCCGTAAAATTTCCTTCATACTGCATCCTCCATACTGCATCCTCGCTTTTAATGCTCAATCTTTCTAGTAAATATATGTGTGTACTTATAAAATATGACCCTTATTGACAATAAAAAAAGACAGCCACATAACCGTGACTGTCCTTAATGTTATAAGTACTATACTCTTGAAACATACTTTCCATCAGATGTACTAATCACTAATACATCGCCTTCATTGATAAAAAGTGGGACTTGCACCGTATAACCCGTCTCTAATGTAGCTGGCTTGGAACCACCGCTTACAGTGTCTCCCTTAATGCCTGGTTCTGTTTCAGTAACCTCTAACTCAACGTTGTTAGGTAAATTAATACCGAGTATTTCGCCTTCAAACATAACGATCGAAACTTCCATATTTTCTTTCATAAATTTAAGTTCATTTTCAATTTGGCTCGTTTGTAATTCAAATTGTTCGTACGTATTTGTATCCATGAAAACGTGTGTATCCCCAGAAGCATATAAATATTGCATCGTTTTTTGCTCAATATGAGCACGTTTGATTCGTTCTCCTGCCCGAAATGTTTTTTCTTGAATATTTCCATTTCGTAAATTACGGAGTTTTGATCGAACAAATGCCGAACCACGCCCTGTTTTTACGTGCTGGAATTCAATAACTTGCCAAATGTCATCATCTACTTGAACCGTTAATCCTGTTTTAAAATCATTTACTGAAATCAATTTAAATCCCCCTTAGTGCCATTCGCTCAAAAGTTTAAATTATAAATAGATAAGTTCTTTTGTTGAAAATGTCAGCCGTTCATTACCTGTCGATGTTATGAAAACATCATCTTCTATCCGACATCCTCCGAGATTAGGAACATATATGCCTGGTTCAACTGTGACTACCATGCCAGGCTTTAACACAACATCACTTTGGTGTGACAATCGTGGCTCCTCATGAACTGCCATACCTAGGCCATGGCCTGTTGAATGTCCAAAATAGTCGCCATATCCTTTTTCTGTAATATAATCTCGTGTTATAGCATCTGCTTCTTTTCCTGTCATTTGTGGCTTTATTTCTTCTACACCACGTTTTTGTGCTTCTAAGACGATGTTATAAATATTTTTTAACTCATCACTTATAGGTCCGACCGCAACAGTACGCGTGATATCGGAACAATACCCCTTGTATAGTGCGCCATAATCCATCGTAACGAGTTCACCACTTTGAATTTCTTTATTTGATGCGACACCATGCGGAAGTGCTGAACGATGTCCTGAAGCAACAATGATATCAAAGCTAGATGAAGTTGCTCCTTTTTGTCGCATAAAAAATTCAAGTTCATTTGCAATATCGATTTCTTTTACGCCTGGTTTTATATATGACTGAATATGTTCAAAAGCTTGGTCAGCTATATGAGCTGCCTTCTTCAATATATTTAATTCATCTGTCGATTTGATCATGCGAAGATCTTCAATAAGACCTTTCACCGGTATTAGTTTTCCATCGAAAAGTTCTTTAAAACGTGCATACTGTGCATATGTTATATCATTTGCTTCAAAACCGATTCGTTTTGCCTGAAGTTGTTGCAATAAATTTTTCAATGTTAATTCGATGGGTCCAGGATGCTCTATAATGGTGAACTCTTTTGCTTGCGCTTCTGCCTGTTCAACATAACGAAAATCTGTTAATAAAAATTGATCATTATGACTAATAACGACAATTCCTGCTGTTCCTGTAAAGTTCGTTACATATCTTCGATTAATAGAACTCGTAATGAGCATTGCATCTAATGATTTTGCTACTAACTTTTCCCTTAATTGTTTAAGCTTCCCCATATAACGAATCATTCCTTTTCATGATATTAAGGAAAAATAACTATTCCATTTTAAAATGGCATATTTACTCTAAAAACGCAAGGGCTGCTAAACGATAGCTCTTTATCCCCATTCCTACAATTTGTCCGTAACATGCACCTGCGATCATTGATGTTTGACGATATGCTTCACGGCGATGAATATTTGAGATATGTACTTCAATGACAGGTGTCTGTATTGCTTTAATAGCATCGTATAAAGCAATGCTTGTATGTGTATAAGCAGCCGGATTAAAAATAATACCTTTATATAAACCATCAGCCTTTTGTAGGTGATCTATGAGTTCACCTTCATGATTGGATTGATAACTATCAAGTTGATAACCATATGGGTGTAGTAATTGTTTTAAGTCATTTTCTATATCTTTTAAAGTAAACTGGCCATATATATCTTTCTCACGTTGGCCTAACATATTAAGGTTCGGCCCATTTAATAACAATAATCGCTTCACCTTACGCTCATCCTTCAATCATCTAATTGTCTAGACAATTTTTAGTTTATCATACATAACTACATTTAGATACCGTTAGTTATGGATCTGATGCTTTGTCTGCTTTTATAACCATATCATAGTAATCAAATGAAATCGAATAGCCAATAAATGTCCCGTAAAGAACAAATAAGCAAAGTGTCGAAATGATCGTATCGATACTGAAATCAAACAATGATTGAACATTGGAAAACAACGGATGTAAAACAAATGCAGCAAAAACCCAAAGCACGGTACCAAAGAGAACACCTATCCAGATAGAATTTACTTTTTTTAATAAACTATAATAAATGAGCGCGACAACCATTGATAAGATACTCACAAATAAAATTGAAACAATATCTCCAACCCATGTATCTGTCCAGCCCGATTGTAACCATGAACGAAGTACATAGGTTTTAGGGGAAACTTCAAGGAAATTAAAATAATATAATCCAATGCTTATACTACACCAAAATAAACCGCCGATAAATCCCGTTAACAAAGCTCTTAATAATATTTGTGATTTCATCTGTATGAATACACCTCCACTTTTATTGTTACCAAATACTTTAAAAGTATCATAGATACCGTTAGCCTAGTGATTATATATTTTTTCTTGTAAAATAAAAGGAAATATAGAATATTTTAACGCAGGTAGGGAATAATTAGTCATAAGAACAACTTATTTTATATGCCTAAGAAAGGAGAATAATCCATGGCGAGATATTCCACATGGCTCTATATTATATTCGGCTTGGCTTTAATCGGTCTTATGTCGCAACTATTTACCAATACAGGAGAATTTTTTAAATCGTTAGTGTACATCATAGGCTTTAGCGCCATTTTATTTTTCATCATTCGGTTCATCTTCTTTCGAAACAAGTCGCAAACGAGTGATATGAAGAAATATAGGCGGGCTGTTAAACAATCGAAATTAAAGTATAAACATCACACAAAAGCGAAAAAACAAGCAAAACGACCAAGACATCGTAGACGACGCGCATCTCATCTTCGTGTAATTGATGGCCACAAAAATGCAAAAAGAAAAAACCGAGCTACATTTTAAGTATGTTCGGTTTTTTTATGAAGGCCAATATTGTAAAAAATGATCTGCTTTTTCCCGCCCCAATCTAATTAAACGTTCTTTCGTCTGCTTGCCAATGCTTAAATCTACAGCTTGAATATTTTCAACTGGTATAAATATCACATTATTTTGTTTTGATGTTGAAATATACCTCGCATCATGCGCTTGCTTCATCGTTGAAAATAATGCTTGAAACATATCAAGCGCATGATTAATTTTATGTTGTTTAGCATTTTCAACAGAATCACTTAATGTCACACCTAACAACGGCCTTTTTTTCTGTCCATTTTCATCCTCAAACACCCATAACGGAAAATTACTAAGAAGGCCACCATCTACGACGATACTTTTTCTTTTATTTTTTCCCCGTAACCTTTTGGGCATAAAAAAATAGGGAAACCCGGCGCTAATTCTAACTGCTGTTGCCACTGGAAAAGATTTTGAATCAATCCCATAAAGTCTTTCTAAATCATCTGGCATAACGACAAGTCTACCTAATGTTAAATCGCTAATAATTATTTTTAATCGATGATGTTTGAAATCATTAAACGTGTAAATATTTTTCCTTGCTAATTGTTCATACAACCATTGTTCAAATTTGTTTCCTTTATAAATGCCCATTTGAAAAAATAACGTAAACCATTTAATAGGTGGAAAAATTGTTGTAATTTTAGGTGGATCTAAAAACTTTTTTAAATCAAGATGATCGATCATTCGTTCAATTTCATCCACATGAAAATCAGAAGCAATCAATGAAGCAACAATTGCCCCAGCGGAAGTTCCGGCGATACGTGCTAACGTTAATCCATGTTCGTTAATACTTTGCAATGCCCCTATAAATGCAAATCCTTTTACTCCTCCCCCGGAAAATACAGCATCAATTTCCACTAACATCCCCCCCTTACGCGCTAACAAATAAAGTCTTACTATTAACATAAGCGATTTGTTTAAAAATAGAACAAAAAAACCATACAAATCGAATATTTGTATGGTTAATTTTTAGTTATTAATTTTTTCTTCGTCATCTAATTGCATATCTCTTAAATCATTAATCCGTTTCTCATCAGCTTTAAAATAATTGACTAAATCACCGATGCGGTCGATCGCATTCCAGCTTAAATGATGTTCGATCCCTTCAACATCGTTGTAAATTTTATCTTCATCAACACCTATAATTTCCAGGAACTCCTCTAATAAATCATGGCGAAAAACGAGCCGTTCACCGATTTTATGTCCTTTTTCTGTGAGCACTAACCCACGGTACCTCTCATATATTAAATAATTATCTTTATCAAGTTTTTGCACCATTTTTGTTACTGACGACGGATGAACATCTAACGCTTCGGCAATATCTGATACACGAGCATATCCTTTCATAGCGATTAAATTATATATTTGCTCTATATAATCTTCCATTGTAGGTGTAGGCACATAATCTCCCCATTTCCTAGAATAATCTTTATTCTGAATATGGTACTTAATAAGATGATACAGGATGTTAGTATCTTACACAAGTTATTAGGTAAAAAAGGACTAACCAGATAAATGGTTAGTCCTTATCTTATGGTGACTACACACCACATTTCAATTGAGCGCCACAGCTTGTGCATGTGTTACAACCACCGATTTCAGCAACATGTCCTTCTCGGCAAACGGGACAACGATCACCGACTTCTGAGCCAATGGTTACATTCGTTTTTTCTAGCGCTTGTATGGTATCCATTAAAATGACGGGTTGTTCGGAATGATCTTGTGGGTCATTTTCTTCATGAACAGCTGTTTCATCTTCTTCTGCTTTTAATGTTAATACTTGCGAATCACGACTTCCATCAACATAAACTGTACCACCTTTAGCGCCTCCCTTATACAAGCGACGATAAATTTTTTCCACTTGCTCTACTGTATAGCCTCTCGGTGCATTGACGGTTTTAGAAATTGAACTATCTACCCAACGCTGAATAACACACTGTGTATCTGCATGCGCATCAGGGGAAAGATCCATCGCTGTTACAAACCAATGCGGTAAATTGTTTGGATCTTGTTCTGGATGATCTTTTAAGTATTCCTCGACAATACTTGCTTTAACTTCGATGAATTTTCCTAAGCGACCACTTCTGTAGTATATGAATGAAAAATATGGCTCAAGTCCTGTTGAAACCCCGACCATTGTTCCTGTTGAACCAGTTGGAGCTACAGTTAATAAATGAGAATTTCGAATACCATGTGTTAAAATACCTTCTCTAATATCTTCAGGCATCTGCTTCATATAACCAGTGTTGATAAACGCTTTTCGCAATTTCATCGTTTCTTCATCTGTATTTCCTACTAAAAATGGAAAACTTCCTTTTTCTTTCGCCAATTGAATAGAGGTGCGATAAGCTGTCGTTGCAATCGTTTCAAATATTTTATCAACTAATTGATTGCCTTCATCAGATCCATATTCACTTTCGCAATAAATGAGAAGATCATGTAAACCCATAACACCAAGGCCAATGCGCCGTTCTCCAAGCGCTTGTTTTTTATTTGCTTCAAGGAAATATGGCGTAGCATCAATGACATTATCTTGCATACGAACACCAATTTCAACACTTTTTTTCAATTTTTCAAAGTCTACTGTTTTACGTTCTTTGTTAGCCATTTCTGCTAAATTAACAGCTGCTAAATTACAAACCGAATATGGAGCTAGCGGTTGCTCACCACATGGATTTGTTGCAACGACTTGTTGTCCATACGCTTTAGCATTCGTCTTATCATTTGCATTATCAATAAAGAAAATACCAGGTTCTGCTGAATATGTCGCACAGATGTTAATTAAACGCCACAATTCTCTTGCTCGAATTTTACGATAAACACGCACACCATATCCCATCTGCTCCCAAATGCGCACATCGCCAACGTGATGCCACTTTTCATTATAAGCTTTCATTTCCTCTTCAGTATAATTTTCAACGTCTGGAAAACGAAGCTCATACATTTCGTCGTTTTCTACAGCCTTCATGAAATCATTTGTTAAACAAACTGATATATTAGCACCTGTTAAAAATTCTGGGTTGTGTACTGAATACGTGCCACCTTCACGTAACTTTTCTTCAGCCTCTCGAATAGCCGCTTTTGTAAAGCCTCCGAATCCTGGCATCCGTTTATAGTTAACAATGCCTTGATATAAATCTTTTTCCACTTCAGTTAAAGGTGTAAATTTTAATTTTTCTTTTGCTCGTTTTCTAATTTCTTCATCTTCAGCATTTTCAATGAGATATCGTAAAATTCTAGGATTTTGCATTTTAGATATAATAAATTCAATGATGTCTGGATGTGAATCGACTAGCATAATCATTTGCGCCCCACGTCTGCTTCCGCCTTGCTCAACGAGATGTGTTAATTTTGCAATATCATCAAGCCAAGATACTGAACCTGAAGATTTTCCATTGACACCACGGGCTAAAGTGTTTCGTGGCCTTAATGTTGATCCATTCGTGCCAACACCACCGCCACGACTCATAATTTCCATAACTTGTTTACGATGATCAGAAATTCCTTCACGCGAATCTTTTATATAAGGCATCACATAACAATTAAAGTACGTTACATCTGTTTCAGCCCCAGCGCCATAAAGGACACGTCCAGCCGGAATAAAATTTAATTGTGAAAGTTCTTGATAAAATTTATGAAACCATTCTTTTCGTTTCTCTGGCGTATTTTCGACAGCCGACAATCCAGTTGCATTTCTTTTAGCAATTTGTTCATAAAATATCTCTAATGGTTTGTCAATTGCATCAAGACTTCTTTTGATAATACCGTGCTCTGCTTCATCACCATCTAAAACTGATAAAAATTCAGATTCAACTTTGATTTTAGCTTCATTTTTATCCCAATCGATGGATGTAATAAATCCGGTACCACGTGCAGGGAATTTCGGATCAGCTTTTACGGTTAAAACGACGAAGTCTCCTTCTTTTAATGTTATTTTTTCTGTATCTTTAAAAGCATAACGATCAAGCATTACTAAACGCGAAACACCGCTATGAGTGATTGACATATCTTGTGTAATCGGATGAACTTGGGGAAAGTGTTTAATGTCTTCGTTTAACGTCTGAATATCAATTTTTTGCTTTGTATCAGCAATCATCGACATGAAAAATTCGCTCCTTTGAAATTTAACTAAAATCTGTTTATAATCTTTGTTGTATGTATAAAAACTTACCGAACAATATATTGTGTTATTTTGTATGAAAAACACTATATATTGTACTATAAACAATATCAGCGGTGATTGTCAACTATAACAGCTATTCATTTTACATAAAAAAGATTGATCTTTATCACATCGCTTTTTACGATTAAACATCGTTTAGCCATTTATGATGTAACCTTAGCTCACTATACCAAAAACTAAACAAAAATAATAATTGTTCTTTGAAATAAAAAATTTTAGCTTTTATAATAGTGTTGAAAACTTAAGTAAATACGGGGGACTTTTTATGACATATTTAATCATTGCCCTAGTCATTCTCATCGGGATCGGTATATTTCGCCATTTTAGGCAACGTGCTTTTTTAAATATCTTAACACAGGAGCAATTTCGTCAAGGATATCGGAAAGCTCAATTAATTGATGTAAGAGAACCCCAGGAATTTGAAAGAGGTCATATTCTCGGTGCTAGAAACATTCCAATGACACAACTTAAACATAGTCTCGTTCAATTGCGTAAAGATAAACCAGTTTATCTTTACTGTCAAGGTAGTGCCCGGTCTGTTCGTGCAGCTAATATCCTACGTAAAAATGGTTACAAAGATGTTAGCATGTTAAAAGGTGGTTTTAGGAAGTGGACTGGCAAAATTAAATAACAAGTTTGGATATATAATTAGTATGAACATTGATGCCATAATCAATCATTTTTTATGTCATGTTACATGTTAAATGTGCATAAAAACGCTTGAATAAAAATATTTTTATTCAAGCGTTTTTATCTTTTGCTTATTTTTTTATATATCTTAAAATTGGTTTTCTTGCTGCTGTTGTTTCATCCATTCGTTTAACGATTGTATGATGCGGCGCTTCTTGAACGACTTCTGGCTCATCTTCAGCTTCTTTGGCAATCTTAAGCATCGCATCGATAAACCCATCTAATGTTTCTTTTGCTTCAGTTTCCGTTGGCTCAACCATAAGTGCTTCTGGCACATTCAATGGGAAATAAATCGTTGGTGGATGATAATTAAAATCAAGTAAACGTTTGGCTATATCAAGGGTTCGTACGCCTAATTTCTTTTGCTTATTTCCTGAAAGTACGAATTCATGCTTACAATGTTGTTTATACGGAAGTTCATATACCCCTTCAAGTTTGCGCATGACGTAATTAGCGTTTAAAACGGCATATTCGCTAACCTTTTTTAATCCTTCAGAACCCATTGAACGAATATACGTATAAGCTCGTAAATAAATCCCAAAATTCCCATAATATGGCTTAACCATACCGATTGAATCTGGTCGCTCATAATCGAAATGATAACCATTATCTCGCTTGATTAAAAGCGGCTTTGGTAAAAATGGTTCTAATTCTTTAGTAACACCGATCGGGCCAGAGCCTGGACCGCCCCCACCATGAGGACCAGTAAACGTTTTATGAAGATTTAAATGAACAGCATCGAATCCCATATCACCAGGACGGGCATAACCCATGATTGCATTTATGTTCGCCCCATCATAATATAATCTTCCACCAGCATCATGAACAATTTTAGCCATTTCAACAATATCTGTTTCAAATAAACCTAATGTATTTGGATTTGTTAACATTAAAGCGGCCGTATCATCACCGACAACACTTTTTAAATGCTCGATATCGACTAAGCCTCTGTCATCTGATTGAACAGTCACCGGTTCTAAGCCTGCAACAGTTACCGATGCCGGATTCGTACCATGTGCAGAGTCAGGAACGATTACTTTTGTTCGTTGATAATCGCCATTTGACTCATGAAAAGCACGAATCATCATAAGTGCCGTCCATTCTCCCTGGGCTCCAGCAGCTGGTTGCAAACAAAATTTATCCATGCCTGTTAATTCTTCTAGTGATGTTTGTAAATCAAACATCATCTCCATCGCACCTTGAACAGTTTTTTCATCCTGATACGGATGAATATGGCTAAAACCTTCTAGTCTAGCGACATCCTCATTGATTTTCGGGTTGTATTTCATCGTGCATGAACCGAGTGGATAAAAGCCTGAATCAATCCCATAATTACGATCTGAAAGCCCTGTATAATGACGCATTATTTCAAGTTCGCTTACTTCTGGAAGTTCAGGTGATGTTTTTCGAATATACGCTTCATCCAACTCGTTTTCTAAATTAACCTCAGGTACATCCAAATCAGGTAAACTGTAACTTTTTCTATTTTCCTTACTTCTCTCAAAAATAAGCGGAAAATTTTTTTTAGTCATTAATATCCCCCAATTCCTTTACAAACGTATCAATCTCTTCTTTCGTTCGAATTTCCGTAACAGCAACTAACATATGATTTTCTAACTCAGGATAAGCAAAGCCTAAATCATAACCGCCGATGACACCTTTTTTAAGCAACTGATCATTAATTGAAGATACTGGCTGATTTAATCTCACAACAAATTCATTAAATATAGGCCCTTGGTAAGCGATCTCAATGCCTGCTTCTTGAAGTTTTGCCTTGGCATAACGCGCCTTTTGCATGTTAAGCATCGCTAGCTCAGAAATCCCATGTTTACCGAAATATGTCATAGCAACTGAGCTCGCTAAAGCATTTAACGCTTGATTGGAACAAATGTTTGATGTTGCTTTATCTCGACGAATGTGTTGCTCTCTTGCTTGTAATGTTAAAACAAATCCTCTCTCACCCTCTTCGTCCGTCGTTTGCCCGACGAGTCTTCCTGGCGTTTTACGCATGAGCTTTTTCGTTGTTGCAAAATATCCGCAATGCGGCCCACCAAATTGAGCTGGAATACCAAAAACTTGTGTATCACCTACGACAATATCTGCTCCAAATTCCCCAGGTGGTGTTAAATATCCTAAAGAAAGCGGATTGCTTGAGACGATAAACATCGTTCGCTTTTCTTTTTCAATGAGTTGATTTACTTTCTCTAATGGTTCAATGAGTCCAAAAAAGTTTGGATATTGCATAACGACGCTTGCGGTATTTTCATCTAATTCTTTTTCTAATTGTTCTAAATTCGTTATACCTTGCTCATGATCAATTTCTACAATTTCAAGACCTAACCCTTTGCCGTATACATGAATAACTTCCCTATACTCTGGATGAATTGCTTTTGAAACGATGATTTTATTCTTTCGCGTATGATTTGCACTTAAGTTAACCGCCTCAGCAATAGAATTCGCTCCATCATACATAGATGAATTAGCAACTTCCATCCCTGTCAATTCGCAAATCATCGTTTGAAACTCAAATATAGCTTGTAATTCACCTTGAGAAACTTCCGGTTGATATGGTGTATATGCTGTATAAAATTCGGATCTTGAAATAACATGATCAACGACAGAAGGAATAAAATGATCATATACACCAGCACCTAAAAAAGAGGGATATTGTTTTAAACTTATATTTTTATTGGCAAGATTTGTAAGCTCTGTTTTAAGTTCATATTCATTCGTTGTTTTCTTGAGACGAAGTTCGCGTTTTAGTCGAATATCATCTGGAATATCAGAAAACAATTCATCAGTTGAGTCAATGCCAATTACATCTAACATCTCTTTTTTATCTTCTTCAGTCATTGGCAAATAACGAAACCCCATGAAAAATTCCTCCCAATTATTTTTTATAAAAAGGTGTTTTAACGATAACAGCCTTTAACAATCTTTTTCTAACTTGAACAAATACTTCTTGAGAAATATTTGCGATATTAGCCTTAAGAAGCGCATTTCCTATATTCTTTTTTAATGTCGGTGCATGTGTACCTGATGTTATGTGTCCAACTTCCTCATCTCCTATGAAAACCTTGTATCCGTTTCTTGGAATACCTTTATCTACCATTTCTAAGCCTACTATTTTTCTTGGTGGACCATTTTCGATTTGTTCTTGTAATTTTTCTTTCCCAATGAAGTCAACACCTTTATTCACTTTCACTGCAAATGATAGTCCTGCTTCAATCGGTGAAATGCTTTCATCTAATTCTTGGCCATATAAAGGTAGACCTGCTTCAAAACGGAGTGTATCTCTTGCACCTAAGCCGGCCGGCTCAACGCCAAATGATTCTCCAGCATCTAAAATTATATTCCACAAATCACGACCATAAGAAGTATCAATATAAATTTCGAATCCATCTTCGCCTGTATATCCCGTTCTTGAAACTAATGCCTCCGCCTCTACATCATTAAATTGAACAGGATACTTAAAGCTAAATAACGGAATATCATGTAATGTCGTATTTGTAAGCGCTTGTAAAATTTCTTCAGATTTAGGACCTTGAAGAGCGAGTAACACATAATGTTTGGATACATCGCTGATTTTCACGTCATCACCAAACGTATTATGTTTATTTAGCCATGCAAAATCTTTTTCGGTATTTGCTGCATTAACTACGAGTAAATAATAATCATCTTCCATCATATACATGAGAAAATCATCAATTGTTCCACCACGTTCATTACACATGCACGTATACTGTGCCTTATTTGGCGTTAGTTTCGATACGTCATTCGTTACAACCGTTTGCAAAAAATCTAAACTCCTCGGGCCAGTTACAGCAATCTCTCCCATATGAGAGACATCAAATAATCCTGCTTTCGTTCTTGTGACATGGTGTTCATGCTTAATCCCCTTAAATTGAACAGGCATGTCCCATCCACCAAAATCAATGGTACGTGCACCTAATTTTTCATACTCTGGATAAATCGGTGTACGCTTCAATTCACGCATAACATCAACTCCTTTAATGACGAAATTATACATAAAAATAGAGATTTCACTGATGCATACACAGGAAATCTCTGTCCTTCAACCAGAAAGTTGCGCACATTGTCTAAACAATACGCTTGCTTCTTAGGTGGTCTACAATATGTAAACACTCTCCAGAGTCGCGTCACACAAGAGTCTTTTTACCTGAGAGATTCGCGAAACTCGCTTGCTCCTTCGGTGTTACTTTAAGAAAAGTCAAAGCTTCCTTAAAGTAAGCTCTCCCCTTGTATTCATCCGCCTTTATGAAAATGTCGATGGTTGGTTATACTATATATCAGAGAAAGTGCCAAACATATTATATCATATAAGTGAAATTTAAGAAAATATAGTATGGTGCTAAAAATCTTATATCTTTAAAGGAAGAAGCAAATGGATTATATTCATATAAAAAAAGACACTACATTTATCAACGAATTGGAAAAATCTTTAAAAACAGAAGGACCTTTTTCCAAATGGCATTTATTTCAAATGAGATATCAAGCTGAATTAATGACAATATCTCCTAAGTTTAGTGGGTTACGCGTCCTAGAATATATACCACACGTCAAATTTTTACCACATCAAATCGAAACGGCCAAACGTGCGATTGAAGAAATGAATGGACGTGCGATTTTAGCTGATGAAGTAGGATTAGGTAAAACAATCGAAGCTGGACTCATTCTTAAAGAATATATGATTCGTGGCATGATCACTAAAGCACTTATTTTAGTCCCTGCGTCGTTAGTCAATCAGTGGGTATTAGAGCTAAATGAAAAGTTTTTTATACCCGCAGTTGGCTATCGAAAAAATATGGACTGGAAGCAATATAATATTATTGTTTCATCGATAGATACTGCCAAACGCCAGGAACATCAAAGTGTGATTACAAACATTGATTATGATTTCGTTTTAGTTGATGAAGCACATAAATTAAAAAACCATAAAACGATTAATTATTCATTTGTCCGCTCCTTAAAAAAGAAATATTGCTTACTACTAACAGCAACACCTATTCAAAATCGTTTAATGGAAATTTTTAATTTAGTATCCATTTTAAAACCGGGCTTATTAGGAGATTATGATACTTTCATACAACAATATGGTAAAAATACAACAAAATTAAAACAAGATGCCTATTTAAAACATCTTATTCAAAAGGTCATGATCCGAAACACACGAAAACAAACAAATTTAAACGATGTCGAACGAAAAATTAACACAATCTGGCTTGATTTTACGAAAGAGGAAGCTGATGTTTATCAATCATTGGAGCAAATGTCTACATCTCTTCCGTCTTTTTCGAAAATTACGTTGCTACGCGAACTTTGTTCATCACGTGAAGCATGTTATTTATCACTAAAAAAACTTGTAAAAAATTACGAACACCTTAATGAGCAAATTTATGATATAACTACATCAATTGAACAATTACCTCATCACGTTAAAGCGAAAAAAGTCGTGGAATTAATTCAAGATATTGGGAATGAAAAAGTTATTATCTTTACTGAATACCGCGCAACACAACTTTATCTTGAATGGTATTTATGGCAACACGGTATAACTTCAGTCCCATATCGTGGTGGATTTAATCGAGGCAAAAAAGATTGGATGAAACAACTATTCAAAAACCATGCTCAAGTACTCATCGCTACTGAAGCAGGCGGTGAAGGGATTAACTTACAATTTTGTAAGCATTTAATTAATTATGATCTTCCGTGGAATCCAATGCGGCTTGAACAACGTATAGGAAGAATTCATCGATTTGGCCAATATGCGGATGTTCATGTATATAATTTCGCAATCAAACATACCATTGAAGCTCATGTCATGACATTATTGTATGAAAAAATTAACTTATTTGAACGCATCATCGGACATCTTGATGAAATATTAACGGAATTAAATATTACAGACTTAGAACGCGAAATAGAAAACATTTTTACAGAGTCAGTTTCATACGGGGAAGCAAAAATAAAATTGGAAAATTTATCATCTGTCATCCAACATACACACAAAATGGCGGTGAATGATGAGCAATGGAAAAACTAACATATTTAAAACACTTTTTAACAACATATTTTAAAGTTCATGGTTGTAAAATTCTCCATAATGAAGACGGTTTGCTATCAGTACAACTAACAGAAGCGTTAGATAGAGAACTTATGAATCGCCCCTTTTACTGGCATTATATGAAAAGCATCGGTCAACAAGGTGAGCCGATGACGTTATCATTAATTATAAATCCCAAACTGAAGCATAAAGAAGGTGAATGGATTCATTTCGGAAGCCCGCGCCTTCAACAAATCATTAACCATTTGCGCCGTAAGGAAAAATACATTAAATTGTATCAAAACGTAGAAACAACTATTCAACAAGCGTTATATCCATGGTTGCTTATAAACATTAAGGTTACTTATAAAGGTAGACAAACGAAGGATGAAATATTTTCCGTCGGTCTTAACCTAATTAATGGCGTGATGAAAGTTGACATGATGAATGTATTAAGCGATTTAACATTAAGTAAAACAATCTCCGACTACTGTTATTTAATGTCACCGATCATCAAACTAAAAAGTGGATATAAACGTATAGAGAAAGTAATCGATCATTACATTCAAAATCAAAATCATTCATGGGCAGAAGAGTCCTTAAAAATTATGGACGAAGACATACAAATGGTTGAACACTTTTATCAAGCAAAAAATGAAACTAAACAAAAGCGTAAAGAAATTCATGAGATCAAGGAACGTTATCAGCCACAAATTATTTATGAGGTAATTAATGGTGGGATCGTTTATTTAACGAAAGATTTTAATCATCAAGCATAAAAAGATAGCAGGTATATCGCCTGCTATCTTTTGAAAAATATTTTAAGAGAAAAGGGAACGATCCCTAACCACTCATTGACATATGATGCTTGAGAGTGATTTATCTTACGCTCTTTTTCTTTTTGTTTTTCTAATTTCCGTTTTATTTTTTCTTCTGGCGTCTCATCAAGATACCGGGTTAATTGCTGAGACATGTATTTTATATATTGATTCATTCATAAACACTCCATAGCTTTTTTATTTATCATCGACCACTTAAGGAAAAATTATTCCCGATTTCTTGAACGATTTCTTCAACACTTTTATCATCCGTATGAATGATCACATCAGCATATTGCATGTATAAACGATTTCTTCTTTCATACAGAGATATTTGCGCTGTTCGGTCATTTAAATGCCAAAGTGGGCGATTTACATCTTGCTTTAATCGCTCTTCAATATGAGTAAAAGAAGTTTGTAAAAAAACAATTTTCCCATTGTTTTTCATCGTCTTTATATTAGTTTCTCTCTCTACAATACCTCCGCCAGTAGAAACGACATCGTAAGTGACAGCACGTTCAATCGCTTCTTGTTCATATGTACGAAAAACATTTTCACCGTATACTTTAAATATTTCTGATATTTTTTGATCATAAGCTTCCTCAATATATGCATCAGTGTCGATAAATGATAAATGATACGTCTCGCTTAAGGACTTACCAACAGTACTTTTTCCACTTCCCATAAATCCGATTAAAAAAATTGTTTTCACCTTTTACTACCTCCAAATTTATTTTTAAAGTTTTTTCAGCAAAAAAAGGATTTTATGAAATGGTGTCGAATAATGACAACGAGCACAATTTAACGAAGGAGGTTGATATGTTTGGAGACTGCAACAGAAATATCTGAAAAACTTCTCACCTCTGCTTTAAAAGTAAATGCTTCAGATATCCATTTCTTTCCGCAAACACATAAAGCAAACATTTATTTTCGCATCCATGGTCAAAGAAAACATATAAAAACGATCCCCATTTCAACCTATCAACTTTTGCTAACATACTATAAGTTTACATCAGGAATGGATATTGGAGAAATAAGAAAGCCTCAAAATGGCATGATTTCTCATCAAACATCATCGATGACTTACGCCCTTCGACTATCCACACTTCCGCTTCAATCAATGGAAAGTTTAGCCATTCGCATTCTTCCCCAATGGAATCACTTATCACTTGAACAACTTTTTCTATTTCCTAATCAACTTAAAGACATTAAACGATGGATGAATTATCGCGCAGGAATTATTTTGATTACGGGGCCAACAGGAAGTGGCAAATCTACAACATTATATGCCTTATTACAGGCGATGCTGGAAAAATACCCGTACCAAGCCATTACATTAGAAGATCCTGTTGAAAAAAATATTCATAACTTATTACAAGTTCAAATTAACGAACAAGCAGGTGTAACGTATCATACTGGATTGAAGGCTGCTTTAAGACATGATCCAGATGTCATGATGATTGGTGAAATTAGAGATAAAAAAACAGCTCATTTTGCCTTTGATGCTGCATTAACTGGACATCTCATTTTCAGTACATTGCATGCAAAAGATGCAGTAGGAACGATTGATCGCCTATTAGATATGGGATTGAGTCGAATAGACTTAAAACAATCATTAGTTGCGATTGCAGCACTTGAATTACTTCCAATTAAAATTAACCGTGTAGTGAAAAGACGAGCTGCTATTTTAGAAATTTTAAATGAAACGAGCATTCAACACATTTTAAGTGGTAAAAAAATTCCTTTCAAACAAAAACAAACATTTGATCACTTAAGAAAGAAGGCGTATGCATATGGTTTCATATCTAAAAAAGTTCTTTTTAATCGCTAAGCGAAAACGAATGTCCGAACAGCTTCAATTGCGCTTTTTAAAACGACTTTACCGGTTACTAACAAATGGATACCCTTTAATTGAAGCTTTAAAGGTCATCATGTGGGATCAGCAAATGAAACGACCCGCTAAACACATTAAAACCTTATTAAAAAATGGCTATGCACTCGATGAGGCGCTAGCAAACGTTTACTTTCATCAAAACATTACATCTTATTTATATTTCGTTCGAACACATGGACAACTACAACATAGCCTGAAAAAATGCATCATTATGCTTGAAAATCGCCTAACATCTATCCATAAATTCAAACAAACCATCCGTTATCCGATCATTCTCTTCGTTATATTTTTTCTTCTGTTATTCGTACTTAGACAATTTGTTCTTCCTTCTTTCATTAAGTTATATGAGACAAATCCAGAAGCTTCTTCAACAATTATTATTAGTGTAAAAATCATCAATATATTTATAACGTCATTTTTTATCCTCTTTTTACTCATATTTTTTCTCATTTTAATTTGGCGTGTGAAAAAACATGCTTTACCTGTGCATAAGCGGATAAAAATATACCAATCAATCCCTATTTACCGAACATTTATGACCCTACAAACGTCCTATCAACTCGCTGTACACTTTAGTGCGTTATTAAAAACTGGAATGCCGATCAAAAATATTTTACAAACGATTGCCAAACAACAAAAACTTCCAATTATCGCTTATTACGCTTCGTTAATGACAATGCAACTGACAAAAGGATATCATTTATCACATACAATTAAACAGCTTCCACTTATCGAACCACAACTTACTTATATACTTCAACAACATACGCAAATGAGTGCTTTAGAAAAAGACTTAACGACATATACGGAATTACTAACCGAAGATATTAAGTTTCAAATGCAAAAAATGATTACAATGATCCAACCAATTATTTTTGCCATCATCGCAAGCTTTATCATTTTTATTTATATCACGTTAATGTGGCCGATGTTTCAATTAATTCAAACGATTTGAATTTAAGTATACTGAATCTTTCACAGCAAAAATATAAAGCATACTTTAGTGACTTTTTAGAACCAGCATAACCTATATGCTGGTTCTAGTTTTTAAATAATTTATAAAAATATCGTATTGTTTTAGACGCGCATTAGTTAAACCTTTAAATATTTTAAAAGATTTCTAGATGTGTATAATCCCTAAAAATACGGCCATAACGAGTAAAATGAGACTAATGATCCAGAGCCAAAAAATTGAATAGCGTATATGTTTTCCCATTTCTGCACCTGCAAGCCCTAAAGCTAACCAAAGGGCAGGAGAAAAAGGGCTAATAAAAGTTCCAACAATGTTTCCAATAATCATTGCGTATGTCATAGATAAAGACTCAATTCCAAATCCTGAGCCAATTTTCTCTGCCACCGGGAGCAAGGCAAAATAATAAGCATCTGTACTGAGAAGTAGTTCAAATGGGATACCAAAAAACCCGAGAATTAAATGTATATATGGACCAACTATATTTGGAATAATTGTTACAACATCCGTTGCTATTGAATCTAGCATTCCACTTTCCGATAATATGCCGAGAAATGTACCAGCAGCAAGAATAATAGATCCCATCGTTAAAGCATTAGGCGCATGCGCCCTGAGACGCTCAGTTTGATCATTAATTGATGTATAATTAATTGGCAAAGCAATGCTTAAACCTATCATGAAAACAAGTCCAGCTGGCAATAGTCCACTTACAAGAACAGCAATAATACTTATTGTTAAAAAAATATTAAACCAAAAAATTTTAGAGTTTGAGTATTGTTTTTCCTGTTGTTGGTTATTTGTTTGCGTGTTGAGCATTTCTTCAACAGTAACACTTGCATATATATGTCCCATTTTTTTCTTAATTTTATGCATTTCTCGTAATCCTAATAAAACAGCAAGACCTATCATTAATATCATACCAATAATTTGAATTGGGATAAGTGGTATCCACAATTCGGTAACATCCATATCTAAAACAGTTGCAGATCTTCCAATCGGTCCAGCCCACGGTAGCATATTCATCACACTAGCACTACCGCCTACAAGCAAAAGCAATAAATATGGATTCATATTGAGGCGTTTGTAAAGTGGCAAAAGCGCAGGAATAGTAATTAAAAATGTTGAAGCGCCTGAACCATCTAATTGAGCAACTGCAGCAATGACAACGCTTGCAATGCTAATTATAATAATATTACCTTTAGAAATCGCTATCATTTTATTAATTAACGGATCAAATAATCCGACATCTTGCATAATTCCAAAATAAAGTATAGCAAAAATAAACATGACAACAACGCTAATGACTGATCCAATACCTTCTTCAAAAAACTCACCGATCTCAGAGACATTAAATCCAGCGATCAATGCACTAACGATTGGTACAAGTACTAGAGGAATAATAGGCGTTAATCGACCACTAAGAAGTAATATAACAATGACTAGAATTGTAATAGACCCGATAATACTTAACATATGAGTTCCTCCTTATAGACTGTAGTGTCTTACTGCATTTTAAAGCTGTTTTAAATAACTTGTTAATAATACATTTGACACCAACTACTGTTTTAGATGAATAATGTAATAAAATAGTGACATTGAATTGAATGCGTTTTCTCTCTTATTATAAATTGTGTAAATCAATATGTAAAAATGATCATACACGATTTATTAAAAAAATAGAAATTTCTTACCTATTTTTTATCATTTCTATTGTAGTTGTTATACCAATTAAATCTGCAAGCTCATGTAATTATTAGTTAATAATGGTTTAAATTACATGTTAAATCCAAACTTAATATATAAACATATAATCACATAAATTCATTGAATCCAATCAAAGTAATTAGAATATTTAAATGTGCTTTCATACTTCTAATAAGATATTTCACCCAAAAATACTTTAATCACAGCATCTTAAATAATTTCAATACGTTAATAAAAGCCTTTTTGATATTTAATACCTTATCGATGTTTTTAATTAAATCCTTTTTTTCAAGTAAAATACGTAATGGGTCATATAATCTGCCCTCTCATAAGATTTTGATATTCCTAGACAGATATATGACCCATTGCTTCTAATTTATTTATAAAAACGTATTTATCGTTTATATTTTAAGGACTACCTAGTTTGCAACAGTGTCTCCATTTTTTACATGATCACTATGACGATAATAATCTAGGTATAGAGGTTCTAGTGGTTTCTTGCCGAGAATGATATCCGCAGCCTTCTCGGCTAACATTAGTACCGGTGCGTGAATATTACCGTTTGTTGTATAAGGCATAGCAGATGCATCAACTACTCGCACGTTATCCAAACCATGAACCTTCATTGTAAGCGGGTCTACTACAGCCATCGGATCAGAAGCAGATCCCATTTTTGCCGTGCTAGATGGATGGAGCGCTGTTTCGGCATCATTTGCCACCCATTCTAAAATTTCCTCATCTGTTTCTACAGAAGGGCCAGGTGAAATTTCACCGGCATTATATGGTTCTAATGATGGTTGTGATAAAATATGCCGTGAGATGCGTATCGCTTCAACCCATTCCCGTCGATCCTTCTCAGTTGAAAGATAGTTGAAAATGATGCTTGGATGTTGAAAAGGATCCCGAGACCGAATTTTCACGCTTCCTCTCGCATCTGAGTACATTGGTCCTACATGTACTTGGAAACCATGTTTTGTGTCTGCTTTTTGCCCGTCATAACGCACCGCTAATGGGAGAAAATGAAACATCAAATTCGGATATTTTACATCTTCATTTGAGCGGACAAACCCACCACCCTCGAAATGGTTTGATGCTGCTGGTCCAGTACGTCCGAGTAGCCATTGTAAACCGATCCAAGGCATCTTTAACTTGTTTAAACTAGGTTGTTTGGAAACAGGCTTTAAGCAAGCATGCTGTATATAAACTTCTAGATGATCCTGAAGATTTTCCCCTACCCCTGGCAAATCGACAACCGGTTCAATTCCGAGCGTTTTTAAATAATCAGCATCTCCTACACCTGATAACTGAAGTAATTGTGGTGTGTTGAAAGCACCTCCAGAAAGGATAACTTCACCTGCTGATACGTGATAAGTTTTTCCATTTTTTTGATACGTTACCCCTGTCGCTTTAGTGCCATCAAAATTAATATGTGTAACAAAAGCACGTGTTTTTACTGTAAGATTTTTTCGATGCATAACAGGTCTTAAATATGCACGTGATGCAGATACTCGCCTACCATTATGTATGTGACTATCAAAAGGACCAAATCCTTCTTGTCTAAAACCATTGACATCTGGCGTTCTTGAATAACCAGCTTCTTCAGCTGCATCAAAAAATGCTTGAAATAAAGGGTTTTTTGCAGGTCCACGTCTTAACTTAATAGGCCCATGATGTCCACGATATTCATCAGAAGCATCTGCTCCAAAAGTTGTTTCTAATTTTTTAAAATATGGCAGGCAATGAGCATAATCCCACGTTTCCATACCAGGATCTGCCCCCCATCGCTCATAGTCCATTGGATTACCCCGTTGATAAATCATACCGTTAATAGAACTTGATCCTCCAAGAACTTTTCCCCTAGCATGAGCAATCCGACGCCCATTCATATAAGGTTCAGGATCAGTGTAATAAATCCAATCATAAAATCGATTGCCTGCCGGAAACATAAGAGCTGCTGGCATTTGAATAAATAAATCCCAAAAGTAATCACTTCGACCAGCTTCTAAAACGAGAACAGTGCTCGATTTATCAGCACTAAGGCGGTTACCAAGTATTGAACCCGCACTACCCCCACCAATGATGACATAATCATATGTTTGACTCATTCAAAAACCTCCTTTTAAAGATTAACTATAAATAATATTGTCTACTACATACTTTATTTCCATTTAGCTAAGTTGAATCAATTATCATGCAATATAACTGATTAAAAAAACTTATATGTCATTGATTGAATGTTTATCCTCCATTTCATTTCATTAAATATATTTAATTTTTTTTTAATAAATTTAACACATTTAATATAGCACTGATTGTTGAACTTGTAAACCGTAGAAAAAACTTTAATAAGTAATGAAATGTCTTAAATCTCAATATAATAAAGACACAACGTGTAAGTGAGACTATTTAGATTATTCAAAATAATAAAAGAGCGATAAAGGAAAGATATGGCTAAATGGCTGAGTAAAAAAGATTAATTTAAACATTCGTGTTAAAAATATAAAATAATTATTTCGGTAGCTCACATGAATTCTTCATATACATCATTTATCTTCTCTGTTCAATTTTTATTCATGACTCATACTTAATTGATCAAAATTTAAAAGTATCACACCGAAAACAATGCATAAAATACCAGAAATATCTATGACAGACATTTCTTCTTTCCAAATAATGATACTAACGATCATTGTCAAGGCAGTTCCTACTCCTGCCCAGATGGCATAGCCAATACCAAGTGGAATACTTCTTAAAGATAAACTTAATAAATAAAAAGAAAGTGTATAACTTATAATAACAATCAAAAAAGGTGTTATTCGACTGAAACCATCACTTGCCTTAAGAGCAGTTGTACCAATAACTTCAGTAATAATAGCAATTGCCAAATATAAAGCACTTTTCATACACGCATCTCCTCACGAGCCGTATCATTTAACAAATCATATCTTAAAATAGATGTAAACCAGCAGTAATCTATCAAAAATATTACTATTTTATGAAATGTAAATATGACCTAGCCGGTTTACATCAAAATAAATTTTATATATTTATTAAATAATAATTAAAAATTCATTTATACTTCGAAAAGTTACTTAAACCAATGAATTGGCTTAGGATTTTTATTACGATAAATATGTTTAACTTCAGTATATTCGTCTAAACCTAATCGCCCCAATTCACGGCCAATACCTGATTGCTTATAACCACCCCAAGGCGCTTGTGCAAAATATGGGTGAAAATCATTGATCCATACTGTTCCAAGCCGCAAATGCATAGCAACATATTCAGCCTTTTCCAAGTCTTTTGTCCAAACAGCACCAGCTAAACCATAAATTGTATCATTTGCTAAATATATTGCTTCATCTTTAGATCGGAAAGTTTCCACTGTTAATACAGGTCCAAATATTTCTTCTTGTACAATACGCATGTTTTTCGTACAGTTAGTAAAAATCGTTGGCGAATAAAAAAAGCCGTTTTGTAATCTTGAATCATTAGGGCGTCTGCCACCTGTAGCTAACGTGGCACCTTCTTTTTTGCCTATTTCCACATATTGTTCAACTTTTGCCCTATGTTCTTCGGAAATGAGTGGTCCCATTTGTGTGCTTTTGTCAAAACCATTACCTAATTTAATCCGTTCTGCCCGCTCAACGAGAGCTTCAATAAATTGATCATGAATTTTATCTTCAACTAAGAGTCTTGCTCCGGCCGAGCACACTTGGCCCGCATGAAAAAATACTGCATTTAACGCCTGGTCAACGGCTGTTTCAAAATCAGCATCAGCAAACACTATGTTTGGATTCTTTCCACCAAGTTCAAGTGTAACTTTTTTTACATTGTGACTTGCTGCTTTCATAACCTTTTTCCCCGTCTCAATACCGCCCGTAAATGAAATTAAATCCACATGATCATTACTTGATAATTCCGCACCTGAAGTTTCTCCTGGACCTAGTACTAAATTCGCCACACCACTCGGGATTCCAACCTCCTCAATGAGTTCGAAAATTTTAACAGTTGTTAAAGGTGTAATTTCACTCGGTTTTATAATCATTGTATTACCTGCTGCTAAAGCTGGCGCAATCTTCCATGCAGCTTGAAGTAAAGGATAATTCCATGGCGTAATTTGCCCACAAACACCAACTGGCTCACGAACAATTTTACTTTCAGAATGAGGGATTGGCGATTGTATCATATCCCCTTCATTTTTATCCGCTAACCCGCCGAAATAAATAAAGACATCAGAAATATTTGACATATCATCAAGGCTCTCTTGGAATGTTTTTCCTGTGTCTAACGTTTCCAGCTCTGCCAGTTCTTGCAAGTCCCGACGAATCAATGTGCCAATTTGATAAACTAGCTCACCGCGTTTATGAGCGGCTAATGTAGGCCAGATACCTTCATCAAACGCTTTCCTTGCTGCTCGTATAGCTTCTCGTGTATCCTCTTCATCTCCTTCAGTAGCAGATGCTATTACTTCCTGATTATAAGGATTTATGATATCGCGCACTTTCTTTGATTGAGCTTCGACCCATTTTCCGTTTATATACATTTTTTGTAAATTCAAAAAATCACCTCACTAAAATCATTATTATATGTTTATTTTGTTAAATATAAATTTAATATATTTAATATGTAAATTTTAGCAAGACCCATATATTTCTGTCAAACTAAAAAGTGTAATCACAGCAATCATTGACCAAACGGTATTTTGTTGATCTGTTATTCATACCAAGATTTGACAAAACAATATCTTTCGTTACCCTATTATGTAAAAGGTTATTAAATTAATTTTAAATGTATTAATTTTATTAAATATATCTAGAAAGGGTGAGTAAATTTAAATAAAAAATTATACTCATCAATGAGTCGTTTGATAGGAAAAATTTTAATTTACTAAATAAAATTAAAGAGGTGTATGTTTTTAATGTATTTTCAAAGAAAAGGACAATTCTTTTTATTAGTTATTTTACTTTTTATATTAACGAGCTGTAGTTCAAGTGGTGGAAGTCATGGCGAAAGCAATGCTCGTGATCAATCTAATGGCAATAAGGATGAAATTGTAATTGGACAAATTAACTGGCCAGAAAATATAGCAGTAACAAATATGTGGAAAGCTATCTTAGAAGATGAAGGATATGATGTAGAATTAACACTTATCGAGATGGGACCACAAATGGTTGCTTTAGCCGAAGGGGATATAGATGTTGCGCCAGAGGTTTGGCTTCCAGTGCAAGATCGAAGTTATTATGAAGAATATAAAGATGACGTTAACTTTGCAGAGGAGCCTTGGTATGACAATGGAAGAGTTGGATTAGTCGTTCCAGAATATATAGATAGCATAGATAGCATTGAGGATTTAAATGAAAACAAAGATATGTTTGATAGTGAAATTACAGGATTTGAACCTGGTGCAGGTACCATGGAGGTAACGAGTGATGTCATCGATGAATACCATCTTGACTACAATTTAGTAGAAAGTAGCGAAGCAGTCATGATCTCGGCTATAAAAGATGCAATAGAGAAGAAAGAACCCATTGTTGCTCCATTATGGAAACCTCATTATATATTTGCCGATGTAGATTTAAAGTTTTTAGATGATCCTAAAAATACTTATGGAGACACTGAAAAAATTTATTTGGCAACACGCAAAGACTTTGACTCAGACTATGAAGAAGTTTATCAATGGATGGAAAATTGGATATTAACTGATGATCAACTGAGTGATTTAATGCTATATGTTAATGAGGACGAAAACGATCCCATGAAAGGTGCACGAAAATGGATAGAAGAGAACGAAGATATCATTGAAACATGGATGGAATAAAACGACAACAAGAGACGCTTCTCTTCAAACGAGAACGTCTCTTGATACAAATTAAAAAGCAAATAACTCACTAATTAATAATCAAATCGTTTAAAATAAATTATAAAGGGGCAATTGTAAGTTTAGTTGACTAATAATCATATGAATTATAGAATGAAAGAGCATTCAATTAATTATTAATAAATTTAATAATGAAGATAAAAATATTCTCATTTTCTCCTGAAAGAGGTGCTACAATGGAAACTGAACAAAATGATTTTGATTATGAAAAAGATAAAGAAAAAATAGTGGAAGCTGAAAGAATGATGATCAATACAATTTCCGAAACGATGGACCTTTACGGTGTTACCCCTTCAGTAGGCCGTCTATATGGAATGATGTACTTTAAACAGAAGCCAATGACGTTAGATGAAATGAAAGAAGAACTCGGTATGAGCAAACCGAGTATGAGCACATCTGTTAGAAGGCTTCAGGATATTAATATCGTTCAAAAGGTGTGGCAAAAAGGCTCAAGAAAAGATAAATTTATTGCCGAACAAAATTTCTTCAATTATTTTTCTTCCTTCTTTGGAATGAAATGGGAACGCGAAGTAAATATGTTTTTAACAAGCATAAAAAATGCCCAAACAAAACTTAATGAAGTCATTGAAAATGAAGAAGCAAATGAAACATTACGAGAAAGAGCTTTAACAAATTATAAAAAACTCGAATTGGCCAAAAAATATTATCATTGGCTTGATAAGCTCACTAAACTGACTAAATCCGGGGAAATATTTAATTATATTCCTTTGGAGGACGAGGATGAAGAGGGCTAATCAATATTAAAGATGTTATTTACTACCTTATATGAATACAGGATTTTCCAATATCTTATCGCTCAGATTAAAAACAATCAACAAGTTTTTAAACTCATGTTAATGAAGATATTACCTATTTCAAATGAAACCTATGCAAATTTTAAAAGATTGTCGGTTCAAATCATTCTTTGCGGAAATCTATAGTATGTGTATTCATCTCCTCATCGAGGATCTTTACTAATGCCTCTTATGCATGTATACCTGAAGTTTTCGCCCTCCGATTACAAAAGTAGAAATAGTGGCAATTTTTGCTTCCTTATAAGCGTGTTTTAATGCATCTTAACGCGCTTCCTTACTATTTTTTATGGGCGCGTACATCCCGATAATCTTTCTCATCCTAACCAATTTCACTAGTTAGTTTCGCTAACACATCTATATCACCGATGTTTAGACTCTCTTGGAAAAACGCACACATCGTACGGTGATGATATTCATGTGATTTTCCTTTTTCTTTGGCATATTGATAGCCTTCAAAAGCTAAATGAGTATTAGGTTGGGGTGAAACACTTGGAAGGACAATGCTAATGCCCATTTGTTTGACCGTCAGATAGACAGTTTGCTTCAATATCCGCTGTAAATAATTCTTGTTTCATTCGAATATGAATGCGGCTCTAACAGTACCCACTCAATTTTTACATTTTTCTGTCTATTGCTTCCTTTAGCGGCTTTTCGATAAGAAAGCAAAATGGACATACATAATCCGAATAAACTTTAATTCGCACAGTCATTATAACGCTTTCTTATACATTACATTTTCAAACGCATGATACTTTTACTTGTAATCTAACAACGTTTATTTTGTAAAATTTAATATATGTGATTAACGATTAACATAAAAGATGCTATTCATAAATTCCCTTATTTTTCATATACTTTTATCCCAATAAGCGATTCATTCGAATAAAATAGCCCCTCCATTCATCAACGCAACGATAAGATGTTATGAAGAGGCTAAGAGATTATATGAGATCTTTTTTTATATCATACATAAATCTTCCATCATTGCACTCGCTGTCGGTAAAGCGCCAGCCCCTGGTCCTATAAATGTTAATGATCCTACAAGATTTGTCTCTAAACGAACCGCATTATCTACGCCTTCAACAGAAAAAAATGGATGTGCCTCTGAAATGAATATTGGTTTAACACTTGCTGTTATATGACCGCTTTCGATTGCAACTGTTGCTATATGTCGAATCCTTTTTCCTTCACAGCTGGCCTTTTTAATATCATGTTCAGTTATATCTTGTATACCTAAGCGCACAACATCCTTCCAATCAGGTTGATCATTAAATATTAGTTGGCTTAAGATCATTAACTTATATAACGCATCAAATCCCTCTATATCGTTCGTAGGATCCGCTTCAGCATAACCTAATGTTTGAGCATAACGTAAAGCCTCTGAAAAAAGCTTTCCTTCTTTTCTCATTGTAGTCAAAATGTAATTTGTCGTTCCATTCAATATAGCTTCTACCCGATGAATTCGATTTACTGATAAAAGTTGTTTAATTGTTTGTATTATCGGAATGCCACCAGCTACAGTTGCTTCATAACCTACTTGTACACCGAAATGTTTGGCTAAGGTTAACAAATCACCTCCGAAATGAGCAAACATTTCTTTATTAGCTGTTATAATATGTTTTCCAGCTTCAATACATTGTTTTAAATACGTGAAGGCTGGTTCAATACCTACAATGGCTTCAAAAACAACATCTATCTTGTCATTATCGGTGATTGTCTCAATATTTGTTTCTATTGGAACATCTTTATGTAAATGAACATGGCGATGTTTATTTTTGACAAGAATGACTGAAATTTCAACACGTTTTCCGAGAATTTGATTAAGTTTATCTTGATGTGTTTGAATGGTACGATATATTCCTTTGCCAACTGTACCAAATCCGATTAGTGCTACACGTAATGTTTCCATACGTATCCCTCTTTCTATTTTAAATTTTTTAAATTTAATGAACTTAACGATGGATTGTTTGATATGCTAAAAATTCAGATATAAATGGGGCCCATTTATCAAATTCAGTTAAAAATCCATCATGCCCATAATCAGTCTTGACATGTTTATATATAGAATAAGGAATATTTTCAGAGAATTTCTTTACTAATAGTGGGTCATAAATAAGATCTTTATCATAACTGACAACTAAGACTGATGACTTAAAATTTTTGCAAGCCTTTTTCCAATGTCCTCTGTTTCTACCGATATCATGATGATTCATCGCTTGAAGCAAGCGCACATAACTATTTGCATCAAATCTTTTTGCTAATGTTTCCCCTTTATACCTTAAATAGGTATTAACAGAAAAAGTATTTGTTAATTCTTTTTGTCGCTGAAATCGAGTCATAAATAAACGATGGCTACGATAAGTTACCATACCGACCATTCTAGCTATTTCTAAACCTTTTAAATAAGTATTTTTTTGATAAAAACCATTGTTCCATTGCAAGTCGTTTTTAATAATTGATTCTGCAATATAATTAAAGGCTATCCCGTAATCCGATAAAAAAGGCGTCGCAGCTAGGATCATAATTTTGTCGATCATATCGGGATAAAGTAACCCCCACTCCATCGCTTGCATGCCACCTAAAGATCCACCAATAACCGCTTCTAAATCATTAATATTCATTTTTTGTAATGCTTGAAACTGTGCATGCACCATATCCCTAATTGTCATGAAAGGAAATGTTGCTTGATATAATTGGTTTGTTTCCGGATTGATCGATAAAGGTCCAGTAGATCCATTACATCCCCCGAGGACATTAAACGTAAGGATGCGATATTTTTCCGTATCAATGTATCCACCAGGACCGATTAAACCGCGCCACCAACCCGGGCTCTCCTCTGTGCCGACTGACTGATGATCACCTGTTAATGCATGACATACGAGTATAACAGGGGCAGTTGCTCGACCGATCAGTTCATAACGTAAAGTGACATCTTTTAAAATGACGCCGGATTCCAATTGAAACGAACCTATATGAATATCGTCAACGATTCTAAGGTTACCTTTCTCTCTACTTCGATCAGTAATCAATAACACATTTCTCCCCTTTCCTATGTATTTTTGTTTTTAAATATGACGATCATTTCTTCTTATATCATCAATTTCTTTAAAAAGTCGCTTATTGATAAAAACTGATACATTAGATTTTTTTATTCGTTTGACAAAGGAACTTTTCTTAGCTGCATTTTCAATCCATACAAATTTAATACGTTGCTCGATCAACTCCTCTATAAAAGATTCAGGCATATTTGACTGATAAGCGAGCAGACCGTCTATATAAGAAACATTAGCATGTGCAATAGAACGCTTTATAAACAATATTTTGTAACCTAATGTCGCTAAATTTTTTACATCTTCATAAAAATAAGAAGGTGCATGTTCATCATCGTATACTGCAATGACTTTCTTACGTATTTTTTCGTTGCTTCGTTCAAATGGCGACTTCAATAACCAATGATAAGTATCTTGACTCACGCTATCGTGTTTGGCAATATTCACTTTTATAGATTTTTTAATCGCTTGATCCAAATCCTTAATTAAATCATTAACACATTCTAGGCCAACCGATAATCGTATTAAAGATTCACTTACGCCATTTTTTTCTAATGCCTGCTTAGTTAATTGTTGATGTGTCGTCGATGCTGGATGAATAATAAGTGACTTTGCATCGCCTACATTAGCTACGTGTGACCACAATTTGACATGATCAATAACTTTTCTTCCGACACCTCGACCACCTTTAACGCCAAATGTAATTATTGAATTGCATCCATTTTTTAAATATTTTTTGGCCAGTGCAAAAGAGCTATGTGATGAAAGCCCGGGAAAATTAACCCATTCTACAGCTGGATGAGATTGTAAATATGTTGCGATATGTTTAGCGTTTTTTTGATGTCTTTCCATTCGTAAATGAAGCGTTTCTAATCCTTGTAACAATAAAAATGCATTATTCGGACTAAGAGAGGCACCTATATCACGAAGTAACTGTGAACGAAGTTTCGTTGCAAAAGCCTCTAGACCGACATCGATATAACGTAAATTTTGATATGTTTCATCAGGCTCTGTAAAAGATGGAAACCGTCCGTTTGCCCAATTAAAACGCCCCCCATCAACAACTACACCGCCAATTGTTGTACCGTGTCCGCCTATCCATTTCGTTGCGGAATGAATAACAATATCAGCTCCCCAAGCAAGCGGTTTTGCTATATACGGCGCAAACGTATTATCAATAATTAATGGAATACCATGATGATGAGAAATATCGCCTACTGCCTCTACATCAAAAATATTTAAACTTGGATTTGTAATCATCTCAGCAAAAATAGCTTTTGTTCGATCTGTAATTGCTTGCTTAATTTCAGATGAGTTAGACCCATCAACAAATATCGTTTGAATGCCGTATTTAGGCAATGTATTTGCAAAGAGGTTGTAAGTACCCCCGTATAAATTACGATCGACAATGATTTCATCGCCCATTTCTGCAATCGTTAAAATCGTAAGCGTAATCGCCGCCATCCCTGAAGATGTTGCAACAGCTGCGACACCATCTTCTAAAAGCGCCATACGCTTTTCAAATGTACTTACTGTCGGATTGCTTATTCGTGTATAAATATTTCCCGATTTTTCTAAACCAAATAAATCTTGAGCATGTTTTGTGTTTTTAAAGACATAGGAAGTTGTTTGATAAATTGGCACAGCCCGCGAACCAGTTTCATCATCTACCTCCTGCCCACCATGTAACAAAATAGTTTCTAATTCTTGTGCAAATGGCTTTAACATAAATTCTCCTCCTATAAAGATCTCTAATGATTAGACAAGAGTGAATGGCATTATTTTTGTATGAATGGATCCGGGGACAAAAGGCTTTTAATAAGTAGTATCCGGCATGTGAAATCCTTTGGAGAAAAGAAAAGAGGAAATAAAAAACCCTCTTCATAAGAAGAGGGATGCACCGTTTGATGAAACCTCCTCTTATCTTTCAGATCGCATCAATAGATCTGTAGGATTTAGCACCTTTAAAAACAAGTATTACCTCGTTTTTCGGTTGCCGGGCTTCACAGGGCCTAGTCCCTCCACCACTCTTGATAAGAGATTTAATTTTTCTGAATTTATTCGCTATTATATAGATATTATATGCATTTGTCAACAGTAATTTTAAAACATTACGAATTTCCCTGAAACTTTTATACGGATGCAATTTTTTAAAAAAATTTTAATAATAAAGAAGGAGTTTTTCGAAACATGTCGAATGTACTTTGACATAGGAGGTGGAATTTTTAAAACTATTTCTTTATCTTAGAACGTTCTTCCTTATATATCTCACCTTGCTATCTACCCTTTTTTCTTTCGCTTATCCTCTTACAAATACTTTTGTATAGAAACAAATTTTCTCATATTTTAAATCCTTCTACTGATTAAATAATTCATAACACTTATGCATCCATGTTTATAATGATTAAAAATTTAAAAGGAGTGTCTCATATGTTTAAAAATGAACGAGGATTTACGTTAATTGAAATGTTAATCGTGTTAATGATTATATCTGTTTTAATTATTTTGATTGTTCCGAATTTAAGTGGTAAAAGTGAAGAAGTGAATGAAAAAGGATGTGAGGCATTAGTTGCAGTCGTTCAAGCACAAGTCGATACTTTTTATCTTGACTATGACCGTTATCCGGAAGATCTTATGGAATTACAAAATAAAGAATACATTACAGACAATCAACGGTCTTGTTCAGACCAACAAAAATTACAATACAAAAATGGTCGCGTATACATTGATGAATAAAATGAAAAAACGTACTGGTTTCACACTTCTTGAATGCCTCGTCGTTCTAAGCATTTGGTCATTATTGCTTTTACTAACCGTCCCCCTCTTCTTTAAACATATCAATCATATCCAAGAGAAACAATTTTTTCAGACATTTAAGAACGATGTATTATATACACAAAGTCTTGCCATTTCCTCCTACAAAAATCCTGTTCGTATAAACATTAAAAAAAATCAATACGAAATTTTAAAAGGTCGGGACAATGAAGTTCTATCCGTGCAAGAGATTCCGCCTGATTGGGATATAAATATGAGAAACATTAAAGATATTTCATTTACTAAAAATGGAACGATCCGAGAATCCGGCACAATTTCGATTACAACGCGTACATCGACATATCAAATTATATTTCCACCAGGCAAAGGAAGATGTTACATTGTGCAACAATAAAGGTTTTACACTTATTGAAGTATTAATTGCTTTTAGTATTGTTGTGGTAGTCACTACAACTGTCATCCCCATGACAACCCTTTTATCTTATGAACGAGAAATACTTCATGACAGACTTAAAATCTCCTTAGTCCTTCAAGAACACTTACAATCGATTATACGGGAGGATAATGATCAAACACCTCCCGTAACATATGAAGAAACTATTCAAACAAAACGTGTGCAATTTAATTTCTCACAAAAAAATAAACTCATCAAAGGATGTGTCACATGGAAAAATGTTCAAGAACGAACGGAAAAAATTTGTTTACATGGCTATAAACCTTCGTGAGAGAGGATTTACTCTGTTATCAACACTTTTAATCATCTTAATCATTAGCATAACGATGCCCCTACTTACATCGCTTTTAAGTTCAATATCTTATTCTACAAATGACGACACATTTTCCATTCAACATTTTTTCTACTTTTTGCGAAACGATTTATTAGCTGCTGTAGATTATAAAGTTGAACATAATAAACTTTTTCTCGATTTACCATCTAAAGAAACAGCAATGATTGAAAAATATGGGAGCGTCATAAGGCGACAAATCGATGGCAAAGGACATGAAATTTATTTAAGAGATGTTAAAGAACTTACATTTAAACCTAAATCGTATGGCGTTTATACAAAAGTGACATCGATTCAAGGTGAAATATATGAAAAAACAATTATCTTTTACGAATAGTTTAGGCTTTATTTTGTCATATGTACTGTTTTTAATCATGATCATTTTTATCGTTTTATCTGCCAGCATTCACATATATAAAAAAGAAATGTTAATGACTCATCAACATATTGAACAACAGAAAATTGAATCGCTCATACAAATAGGTATAACGATGTTTAAGGAAGAATTAGTTACAGAAGATATTCATACAGAGAAGGTCACATATACATTTCCCGATGGCACAGTAGACATTTTAGTAAAACCTTTAGATAAAGAAGATGCATTACTACTTAGACTGACGATAGAAACTGACAATGACGCCTCACTACAAGTGAAACATGTGATGGATATATCAGCTTATGACGTAAATGTGGACAGTTTTTAACAATTTCATTAATACACCCATAGATGGACATATATTTATTATAATAATAGTAACAAGTATACTAATGAGGTGTTAATAATGGAACAAACATTAAAAATAACGAACGTCTTTAGCGATCCTACGCGATTTCATATATACCAATATCTGCTCCAAAACCAAGAAACACCAGTTACTGTCCTGAATATAGCCGAAAAATTTGATATCCATCCTAACGTCGCAAGACTCCATTTATCTAAATTAGAGGAAATTGATGTCGTTACTTCTTATTACGAAAAAACAGGAAGAGGCGGAAGACCGAGCAAGTTATATCAACTTTCAGACAATGTTATTGAACTAAACTTTCCCCATCGCGACTATAAACTACTCTCTTCGATAGCCATTGAAACATTAGCTGAGCTTGGTGATGTTGGAAAAAAGGCATTGTATAAAACAGGAAGTAAGTATGGCAAACAAATTATAGATCGATCCCTTCACAAAACATCACCGAGCGACTTAACAGTCGAGCAAAAAATTGATTTATTAGAAGAGGCAAGTACGATGCTCGGCATGTATCCCGATTTCATATATGATGATGAGACAAAAAGTATTAGATTTCAAATTAAAAACTGTCCGTTTAAAGAAGTTACAGCCGAAAATCGAACAATGATTTGTCAAATGCATACATCGTTTATTAAAGGAATGTTTGATGAATTATTTGATGATATCGAACTTATCGAATTAGAAAATATGTTTGATGGCTGTTCAAGTTGTAAATATGTCGCTAAGCTCTCGGTTGTTTAGGAATTCATTTACAAGCAACCTTTTCTCGTTTATAATAACAGTACAAAGTCATGAGAAGGAGGGAAAATGGCATGGACCGAATGTTTCGTGTGTTAGCTTTTTGGACGGGGATTTTTACCGTTATGTTTTATGTCGGAGATATGTACAATACAGCGTTGTTATTTCTCGTTCAAACAGCCTTTTTCCTAACAGTTAGTTATTTAAAACTTTCAGAACGTATGTATATGTATTTATTTGCGGCTTACTTAGTAGTATTTTTCATTGGGTTTACATGGTATTCAGAATTTATTCTCGTTCCTGGCTTTGGCAATTAAATGAAAAAACCCTGCGTACATATACATGAGTGCAGGGTTTTTTTAAATTAAATTTCTGGTACATACGGATGTGATTGTTTAGCATATCCGATCGTAAACGTTTCACCATGTCCAGGATAAACAGTATATGCCTCATCAAGCGCGTATAATGAACCACGTATACTTTGAAGCAACTCTTCTGTATCGCCTCCACGCAAATCTGTTCGACCCACGCCTTGTTTGAACAAAACATCACCACTAAAAACTTTTTGTTCTTGATGAAAAATAAAGCTAGAACTTCCAGGGGAATGTCCGGGGGTATGTTTTACGTTAAATGAAAAGTTACCTATAGTTAATTCGCCAGGTTCTAAAAAATGATCAGGTTTGTTTGTCTGTGGCAATGTCCTTGGAACAGAAGCAGATCCACTGAAACTCGGGTCTTCTAGCCACTTTGCTTCTGCTTCATGTAAGTATACGTCTATATTATAATGACGACGTAAGTCATCGACGGCACCAATATGATCAAAATGAGCATGTGTCAACAAGATTGCCTGTGGTGTTAATTCATTTTGTGTAAGAAAGTTAATGACCTTTTCTGCCTCATCACCCGGGTCAATGATCAAAGCTTCCTTTCCTTTATAAACAAGATAGCAATTCGTCTGTAGCATCCCAAGTGGCATTATTTCGACTTCCATGATTTAAATATCCCTCCATACATATGTATATTACTCATTTGTTTATAATTATCGTGTTGTAATATCTCGACAAATATTGGATTATACTATAAAATATAAAGAAGCTGGGTAGATACATAATAATACAAATGTAATTATAATATCAATGAATTTGAAAAAATAAGGAGGACAATAACGTGGTATTAGCAATTATTTTGTTAATCGTTGCTTTATTATCTGTCGTATCTGTCATTCGTCAACTCAAATATAAAAATGTACTTGCAATCGTGTTTTCAGTACTTTCTGCTTTAGTCTTCGGTTTCTTTTCCATTGCAACACTCTTTTGTGAAATTTCATCAACATGTTAAACTAAAAAGCTAACGTTTAGTTAGCTTTTTTAATGTTTAAACTTATATTAAGTTATCCTTTAATATTTATAAAACGTAATAAATCATCATATAATCATATCTAGGTTTAACAATCATCAGCAATACCTTCCATGAATCTCTCGTAAATGTTTATACTTATTTTCATATCAAAATGACTCGTTCTTCTTTTATAAATCGTTATACGACAATTAACATGGCAAGAACTACTGTTGTTGAATCATTCTTCAAACGATATATATTTAACGTTTATTTATGCATTGCTCTCATTTCTTTTTTCAACACTAATTTTGCTAATTTATATTCATTAGGACTTATTAATGAGTATTGATACAATTCATCTATCTCTATTTCCATTAATTCTAGATCGCTTAAGCGATCACCCGTATAAATAATAATACCAAATTTTTTTAGAAGTTGCTGAACATCAATCATAGCTTTCATTTATATTCACCATTATTCATATCATAAAATGGGATATTAGAAGAATCATCATATTTTTTCTTTCTTATACATACAGTTTAATGAGACAAGCGAAAGGCACGGGTGACTGTATGTATAAATATATTTATATTCTCATTTTTATGTTAATTTTAGGAATCACAGCTTATTATATCATTCAAAAAGAAGTAAAGACAACTATCAATTATTTCCCTATTGATGAAACGACATCTTTCCAAAATGCCGAAACGACGTTAGATATATTGCAAACGAAGAAAGAAGATGAAATGACTATAAATTGGCACATTCAATCGGAGACGGAAAAGCCTCTTTATTTAAGACAAGATATTTCACTATTATATGAAAATGGCAAATTTAAAGGGGCATTAAGCAAGTGGGAAGAAAACACAAAAAATATTGAAACTCAAAAAACGTTTACACAAAATGATCACCAACACTACCAAACAATATCTTTCCATCACGGCGAAATTCATGAAGGAAAGAAAGATATAAAAAGTATTCAAACGATGAGTTCAGATGAACGATATATTGTCGCTCATGACGATGAGTTTATAACGTTTAAACAACCGAAAAACGATAAAATGCAACAATGGAAAGAAAAGCTCGATCATTTAACAAACGAACGTGTCACAGCACATTGGGAAGAATTATTCAATTATTATGATATACAACAAAATGATTATTACTTGATTCCAATAACAAAATTATATGCATACAATGAACAGCCGTTACCTTCTTTTACAATGAATGAATCGCAAAAAATTATCGGCCAACTTTGGGAAGGTCTTTATAAAAATTACTTACTTCCGATCACACAAATGGAAGAAGATCATAAAGCACATTATATACCGATTGTATTACTTCGTAAAGACAAAACACATCTGCTCGTTCTTTTTGAACTTAACGGGAAAAAACAAAAGTTAAAGCAGAAGATTTAAACTTCTGCATTTACCTCTTACCTTTCCATTAATTGGTTATAAACGTTTTTAAAATCTTCCTCATCCGGTTTAAGTTCAACTGCTTTCGTAATTGCTTCCTTCGCCTGCTTGATTTGTCCTGTATCAGTATAAAGTAAAGCTAAATTGTAGTAAGCTTGAGGAATATCATCTGTTAGCTGAATGCATGATTCAAAATCAGACATTGCTAAATCATTGTTACCTAACTTTATATATGCGTATCCACGATGAAAAAATAACTCAGCTGCTAAATGCTCAAATTCATCATTTTCTAAAATGTTCGTTGTTTTTTCTACGACATCTTTATATTGTTCATGTTTTAATAATTCTTCTATTTCATAAAGTTTATAAATAGAACTGTTTGCTTGTACATCAATACCAAAGCTAACAATACTCATTGTTAAAAAAATAAAAAGGATTAAAGAACCAATTTGAATTAGAGCATTTTTTCTTTTGGGTAGATAAACAATGGCTGAAGCGATAAAACCAGCTATTAACCCCCCTAAATGGGCGCCGTTATCAATTTGCGGCACAATAAAACCAAATATGACATTAAAAGCAACTAAAAATAATAAATTTTTCCCCATCGTTTGCAAAAATAACTTTTTATAAATAAGCCCAAAAAATAATAATGCGCCAAATAGACCAAAAATCGCCCCAGAAGCACCTGCTGAAACATTTACTGTAAAAGCAAAGCTTGCAAGGCCTCCACCGATTCCAGCTAAAAAATATATGATACTAAAACGAAATGTACCATAAATTCGCTCTACAGCGGCTCCTAAATAAAATAAAGCAATCATATTCATCAATAAATGAAAAAATCCGATATGAAGAAACATAGAACTTACAATGCGCCACCATTCACCCTCCAAAATAGCCGGGTTGTATTTCGCTCCAAATTGTATGAGATGATTAATGTCCATACTACTGCCACTTGCTTCAAGAAAAATAAATATGAATACGTTAAGCAAAATAAATGCATATGTTAATCGGGGTTTTCCAAATGAAAATACGCCTTTAATAGCTTTTCGTTTATCTTGCTCTAATTGAACGAGCCGTTGTTTATATGTGTTTACAAACCGTTCAGCTTCCCATTCAGAAGGTATGTTATACTCAAAAGCCGTATTTAAACCAATCGAACGTCTAAATCGGACAAGCTCATTGAAAAAGTTGTCTTGATCTAAATAATAAAGTTGCATACTTAAAGTATTTTTTTTATTAAATCGTAAAGGTCTTTTTAAGTCTTCCCAATCATCAACAGGCGCATGTGATGATATGTAAACGTTATATAATTGAACAGTCTTACCGATGAAATAGCGTCGCATTGTATGCACTTTTTGAAAAACGTGCATAATATCTTGTTTTAAATGATTTTTCCAATCATACCCTTTATGTGCTAAACGAATGACTTTCGATATTCTTTTTTCATATTTTTCTAACCAAATTTCTTCTTTTTGTGGATCAATATGAACGAGTGTGTATTGCGCTTTTGTCATTAATGTATGTGCTAATTTATACATCGTATATTGTTCTTGAATAAACATGAGTTTTCCTCCCTAAAATACATCATAGCAAAATAAATGTATTTTGCCTTTAAAAATACTAAAAGAAGTTGCCGTTCAAACAACTTCTTTTTGAATATTATATTATGTTGTCGAGAGAAAGCTTTTCTTAACGACTGGTATTTGCATAGCAATTTTAATGGCAAATCGTCTTAAAAAGCGAATAGAAAAAAACATATCAACTATTCGATAACGCCACATATAAAGAAATGAAACGGACGTTATAAAGATAATTATTTTCACATTTAAACACCCTTTCATCCTTGTGCGATATGCATAGGATGTTTTCCCCACGCATAGTTTATTCATTTCATAAAGCCTTTTTCTGTAATGACATAATCAACACTTATATCATGCATTTCTACAGGCATTTTTTCCATCACTTGGTATTGACTTGCTAACGATACTGTCATGTGAGGAAAATCGACTAAAAAGCGATCATAATATCCACCGCCAAAACCTATCCGATAACCTTCTTTGTTGTATAATAAGCCAGGAACGATAAGTAAGTCGATATCATTTTTATGTATATATGTTGTGCGCTCTGGATCTGGCTCTTGTAAGCGGTAATAAACGACTTCAAGTTCATTATAAGAAGTTAATTGATAAAACTTAAGCGCTTTATCCTTTGGATAACATTTAGGAACACAAACCTTTTTACCTTCTTTCCAAGCGCTTTCAATAATTGGTTCAGTCGACCATTCAATCCCTTGGGAAAGTGTAACACCGATTGTTCGTGCGTTTTTCCATAATTTTGATGCTAATAAATGTTTGACTAACTGCTGTTCTATCTCTTCCCTTTCTACTCGTTGCAACTGTTCTAATTTTTCAATCATTTTTTGTCGCAGGATGTGTTTATCCATATGACTTCACCTCTTTTTTACAAAAAGATTAAAAATAAAATTCAATAACGCTGATAGGCTAAAAATATGGTATGATAGTAATTAGTAAAATTTGAATTAAAAGATAAAACTCTTATCAACATTTCAATTGATAAGAGTTCTCAGTTCGTGTCTTATTTCGTTTCACGGTGCAACGTATGTTTTCTAAGGCGTGGACTATATTTCATTAACTCTAAACGTTCAGGATTTTTTTGCTTATTTTTAGTTGTGATATAATTACGATCTCCTGTTTCTGTACATGCTAAAGTAATTTGTTCACGCATTGTCTACCCTCCAAACTAATGTATTTACTAATTAAAATAATACGCTTGGCCTATTAATCATAGCAAATCTTTTCATTTCTTACAAGATGCTTTACATACACGATTTATCTTTATTTCTTTTTATGTTATAAATAATGAGGAACTATAAAAATGGAGGTTAAAAAATGTTTTATATCATTGTGACATTGATTATCGTTGCCGTCGTTTTATTGATTGTATCCTTTTTTATGCATGATAAATTTGCTGATCTTGAACAGCAATTCGAGCAGTTTTCAATTTCAACAATGCAAGAAACATACCAAATGAGGAAAAAAATTAAAATTTTAGAAGAAGAACTGCTCACTGAAGATCTCTCGAATCATAATATGACGAGCAATTATGAAAACGAACCTTACGTCATTCAAAAGGTTCATCAATTACACGATCAAGGCTACTCAGTTGTCGATATTGCCCAACAAACAAATTTAAGCAATCATGATATACAAACGATATTAAAAAATCATAAGTAAGGGGATGTATATGAAACTACCTATACGTTTTTTTGCAATCGGCCTCTTAACCGCAAGTGTTTTGATGCTTATAAGTTATTATATTTTTAAACCTAATCAATCAACTGCACATACAGTAGACGAAATGATAGCTTCTTTAGAAGATGAAGGATATCGCATCATTACTGAAGATGAATACATATCTTTTACGTTAAATGAAAAAGATAATAATGCTGAAAAAACAGAAGACGAGGAGAAAAACGACGAACAAAAGGATACATCCAAAGATAAAAAAGACGGCAAAGATAAGAAGAAGAAGAAAAAGAAAGATAAGAAAAAGACATACACCATAGAAATTGATGAAAACACATTACCTTCAACAATCAGTGAGCGTTTAGAAGAAAATGGTATTATCGACGACGCGATGAAATTCAACCAATATTTAGAAGATAAAGATTATAGCCCATATATTCAAATTGGTAAATATAAACTTTCCAGCGATATGAGCCGGAAAGAAATTGCTGAAGAATTGACGGATAAATAATGAAAAAGCCGGAACTTAAACAATAAGTTCCAGCTTTTTTTATTCTTCAATTCTCTCTTCTTTTAACTCAAAATACGTATCCATTATTTTTGTACCAATATTATGGTTAATACTTTGTCCTTTAGATTTACCTAAGTTTGGAACGAGTACTGCAAAAGCAATTTCTGGATCATCAAAAGGTGCATAGCCTACAAGTGCTAAGTTTTCGGTGTCAACTCTAACTGGTTTACCGTCTTTCTCTATATACAATTCATTTTCCGCTGTTCCTGTTTTACCGGCTGGATCATAATCCTTATCCTTCCAATAACTAGATCCTGTTCCACTTCCTTGAAAGACACGTCGAAATCCTTCTTGTACCCGTTCAATCTTCTCTTGATCCATCTCAACTTTATTTAATATTTCCGTATCAAATCGCTTGATAACAGGGCCAAGTTCATCATCTGGCGTAGGCTCGCGAATTTCTTTCACAAAGTGTGGGCGTACACGATAACCGTCATTCGCAATCGTTGCAACATATTGAGCTAATTGCATCGTCGTATACGTGTCAAATTGACCAATAGCAAGGTCTTGTAAGTTACCCGCATTTGCCGTACTTACATCGCCTACATACCCTGTTGCTTCATAAGGGAGATCAATACCTGTTTTGACCCCAAGTCCAAATTGATGGTAATAATTACGCATCTTTTGGAATCCTTCACGGTCAAATTTAATTTTTTTTCCTTCGCGATAATTAAATTCTCCCCCCATTCTCATCGCAATATGATACATATAAACGTTTGATGAATGTTCTAGGGCATCAATATCATTCACACGACCGAGTCTTCTCCATGAACCTTTTGGATTTGATCCCTTAATTTGAATTGGCTTATCATCGATGACTTCTCCAGCCTCAATGACGCCTGATTCAAGTCCAGCTAATACGGTCGCTCCTTTAATAGATGATCCTGGACGATGTGTATCATAAACAGTCTTAAAAGCGGCATCTTCAAATTTGTCTTCATCACGGTCATAATGTTGGCCTGAAACGGCTAATAATTCACCAGTTTTCGGATCCATAACGACAGCTAATGCATCTTCTAAATACCGATTTTCCGACTTTTTAGTTGCTGCTTTTAACTCTTCCCGAACGATGTCATCAACTTTTTGTTGAAATTCCATATCGATCGTTAAGACTAAATCTTTACCACGTTTACCTTCTGAAATGATTTTTGAATCAAGCACTTTGCCATCTTTGCTCGTTGTATATTCAATCTTTTCTTTTTGTCCGTGCAAAATTTCTTCGTATTGCTCTTCTAAACCACTTTTTCCAATACGGTCATTTCTACTGTATCCTCTTGATAAAAAGTAGTCTTCCTCTTCTTTCGGAATTCCTTGTTCCTGAGACGTTATCGATCCAAGAAAACTTGATATTGTATCTTTATAAGGATACTTACGGTTCCAATCCGTCGTAGCATTGACGCCTGGTAATAAATCTAAATGTTCGGCAATACGTGCATATTCTTCAGAAGAGACATCTTTATTTTTTACAATTTGCGGTGTTAATTCATAAGCTTTATCTAACTCCCTCATCACCGCAATAATTTTCAATTCCTCTTCCGTTAATTCTCCAATCTCATCTTCATCAATACGATCTAACATTTCTCTGTATTGTTCAACATCATCTAGTTCCTCTTTTTCCTCTTTCGTTAAACGACTAAGGGCTTTTTTTTGATTAGCTTCACTTTTAATGTACCAATATTCCTTTTTGTTTTTAAGTGTTATTTTCTCGATATCTTCTTCATCCACTGACATATATTTAACTAGTACTTTAGCGACTTCATACTTATCTTCTAGTTGAACACCTTTTGGAGGTGTGTAAGTGATCGAATATAGTGGTTCATTATCAACAACAGGTTGCTCATTTCGATCATATATAATGCCCCGAGGTGTTGGTGTTTCTATCGTATCTTGAATCGTTCGTTCAACTTCTTCTTGATATGAAGCACCATCTAATATTTGCACAACACCTAACTGTAAAATAAGCACGGAAAATAACAAAAAAACGATTAAAAATAATATATTTATACGAAAGGGAAGCTGTGCTTTTGTTTTTCTCTTTTTCACAACGATATTCCCCCATTATTAACTTGTACTTACATTTATATTATAACATCACTTCACCAAATATTTAACGATTTTTTTCATCAGCTAATTGATCTTTAACGAGCACATTTTTATGGGGGATGCTTAAATGGATGTTACGAACAAATAAATAAATCACTAAGTGACCAGCGCCAAATATTAGAAGCAGGATGGGAATAACATCTTCAGCAATAAAAAAAGAAATAGAGAAAAGAAACGTAACAATCGAAACAACACGTCCTATATTGACAAATACCTCTCTTACGACGATGTATTCTACACGGAGATTTTTTGCCTCTCTCGCTTTTCCAATGACATCATAAGTCATCGAAACATAAGGAACATTGATAATCGGATAAGCTATTCCAATGACAACAGCGTATATAAGAACACTAAAATAAGTTAAATTTAACAAAATAATATATATGGAGGCATACAACATAAATGCACCTAATAGTATAGCTTGTTTACGCATCTTTGGTTTAATAAATTTTGTTGCCATTAAGTAAAAAATAAACGAGAATGAATATAACAAAACATTAAAGATCCCAAGGGAAAATTCACTTCTTGTAATTAAGAATACCCAAATCGTAATGACAAATAAAAAGATTCCTTCTCTTAATCCTTGAGCTATATGGGCATACAAAATAAACTTCCAATTTTTATTATGTTTTCTTTCGCGTAAAATTTTTTTAAAGTAAAAATTTCCTTCTGCTTGTCTGCGATTTAAGAAAAAGCTGCATCCAACTGCACAAATAAACAATATAAAAGATATCGTAAATATCGTTGTATAACCTATGTTTGCTGTCATTTTAGCAATGATAATACCTGCAAATAATGGACCAATCATGCCTCCAAACGATTGTAGAACACCGAAAACACCATTGAAAAAATCCCGTGTTTCTGGTTCAGTAATTTCAAATGTCAATACATTGTATGCTAACCAATAAAATCCATATCCAATCCCTAATAAACTTCCAAGCATAAAGTTATAAGTTGATGATTTTTCACCAATCATTAACACGCTTAAGAAAAATAATGATAAAAATATAACACCAAGTCTTAAAACGATAATTCGGTCAACTTTTTTAGCACATTTGCCCGCTATCACAAAAGCTATCGGTTGAAATAAATAAATCGCTAAATTGTATACGGCTATCGTCATGTAATCATTAGACTGTTTCCATAAATAAACGTTAACAAATGTATTCGAAAGAAATATCCCTAATGAATAAAGTCCACCGATCACCAATAATAAAATTAAATCGCGATTGATATCGATTTTTCCAGTGATATATTGAATGGCCTTTTGCATATCTGACGCTCCTTTATATATGTTTTATTTTAAACGGTTAGCGCTTTAGATATGCAAAGCAAAATAAAAAACACGGAGAATGCTTTCTCCGTGTTAAGTATTTTATATAGACGCAGCGAATTATTTCGCTTCGTTATAATTCTTTTCAACTTCGTCCCAATTGACAACGTTCCAGAATGCTTTTACGTAGTCAGGACGTCTATTTTGATATTTTAAGTAATAAGCATGCTCCCAAACATCAATTCCTAGAAGAGGTGTTTGTCCTTCCATAAGTGGTGAATCTTGATTTGGTGTGCTTGTTACTTTAAGCTCGCCATTATCTAAAACGAGCCAAGCCCAACCAGATCCGAAACGTCCCGTTGCAGCTTTTTCAAATGTTTCTTTAAACTGATCAAAGCTACCAAATGTTTCATCGATTTTATCTGCTAATTCACCAGAAGGATTTCCACCGCCATTTGGTGACATAACTTTCCAAAATAGGCTATGATTTGCATGGCCTCCACCATTATTGCGTACGGCTGTGCGAATATCCTCAGGTAGTGCATCTAAATCGCTAATTAAATCCTCTAAAGATTTATTTTGAAGGTCTTCATGGCCTTCAAGTGCAGCATTTAAATTATTTACGTACGTATTATGATGCTTCGTATGATGTATATTCATTGTTTCTTTGTCAATTGAAGGTTCTAAAGCATCGTATGCATAAGGTAAATCAGGTAATTCAAATTTTGCCATTGATTAACATCCTCCTTTAATTAACTATCTTCAAAAAACTTAACATCTACCCTCTACTATTTAGACTAACAAAGCTTGTCTTTCCATGCAACATATAAGCACTATTTTTATGGTAAATATGGTATTTTTTTCAAATAATCCTTTATAATCAAAATAAAAAAACAAGCATTTTACGCTGCTTGTTTGAATGAAGTGGCTCGGAACGGAATCGAACCGCCGACACAAGGATTTTCAGTCCTTTGCTCTACCGACTGAGCTACCGAGCCTTAC